>Ga0208564_1000424_pt1 | contig 39074 bp, 34 predicted proteins | sample AD_UKC073_MetaG_FD_184439 | JGI IMG/M metagenome (GOLD analysis project Ga0208564, IMG submission 184439) | Active sludge microbial communities of municipal wastewater-treating anaerobic digesters from USA - AD_UKC073_MetaG (SPAdes) (version 2) | ecosystem: Engineered > Bioreactor > Anaerobic >... | reverse complement strand
GCTACGAACCGGACGCGTCCCAAGAAGGGTGGTACCGCGGGGCCGCCGGACGCCAGCGTCCAGACCTCGTCCCTTCGTCAGCACAGACGCCGCCCGGCGATGAACGACGAAGGATCGAGATGACCGCGCACGACGCGACCGAAGCAACGCCGCAGCCGACGGCGTCCGGACTCTACAAAGCCGTACCGCCGCAGGTGGACCTGCCGGCGATGGAGCGCGAGATCCTCGACCTCTGGGATGCCAATGGCACGTTCGCCGCGACCCTGGAGAAGACCGCCGACGGCGAGCCCTGGACGTTCTACGAAGGCCCGCCGACCGCGAACGGCATGCCCGGGACGCACCACATCGAGGCGCGCGTCTTCAAGGACGTCTTCCCCCGGTTCCGGACGATGCAGGGCTACCGCGTCGACCGCAAGGCCGGCTGGGACTGTCACGGCCTCCCCGTCGAGCTCGCCGTCGAGAAGGAGCTGGGCTTCAACGGCAAGCCCGACATCGAGGCCTACGGCATCGCCGCGTTCAACGCGCGTTGCCGCGCGTCGGTCAGCAAGCATGTGGACGCCTTCGTCGAGCTGACCCACCGGATGGGCTACTGGGTGAACCTGGACGACGCCTACTGGACGATGAAGCCGGAGTACGTCGAGTCGGAGTGGTGGGCGCTCAAGCAGATCTACGACAAGGGGCTCCTGAGCGAGGACTACCGCGTCGCCCCCTACTGCCCGCGCTGCGGCACGACCCTGTCGGACCACGAGCTGGCGCAGGGCTACGAGGACGTCATCGACCCGTCGGTGTACGTCCGCTTCCCGCTGACGTCGGGCCCGCTGGCGGGGAAGGCGTCCCTGCTGGTCTGGACGACCACGCCCTGGACGCTCGTCTCGAACACCGCCGCCGCGGCGCACCCGGACGTGACGTACGTCGTGGCGTCCGACGGCAACGAGACGCTGGTGCTCGCCGAGGAACTTGCCGAGAAGGTGCTCGGCGAGGGCTGGAAGCTCGGCCAGACCTTCGCCGGTAAGGAGATGGAGTATTGGCGCTACCAGCGTCCGTTCGAGCTGGTCGAGTTCCCCGACGTCGTCGGCGGGACGCACTACGTCATCATGGCCGACTACGTCACGACCTCGGACGGCACCGGACTCGTCCACGAGGCCCCCGCCTTCGGCGAGGACGACATGATCAGCTGCCGTGCCTACGGGCTGCCGATGGTGAACCCGGTCCGCCCGGACGGCACCTTCGACGCCGACCTCGACCTCGTCGGAGGAGTCTTCTTCAAGACCGCGGACGCCACCCTCGTCGCCGACCTCGACAAGCGCGGGCTGCTGTTCCGCGAGCTGCCCTACGAGCACAGCTACCCGCACTGCTGGCGCTGCGACACGGCGCTGCTCTACTACGCACAGCCCAGCTGGTACATCCGGACGACCCAGGTCAAGGACGCCCTCCTGCGCGAGAACGACAACACCACCTGGTACCCCGAGCACATCAAGTACGGACGCTACGGCGACTGGCTCAACAACAACATCGACTGGGCGCTGTCGCGCAGCCGCTACTGGGGGACGCCGCTGCCGATCTGGCGCTGCGCCCACAAGCACGACACCTGCGTGGGCTCACGGGCCGAGCTGACCAAGCTCACGGGCAAGGATCAGAGCCAACTCGACCCGCACCGTCCGTTCGTGGACGAGGTGACGTTCCCGTGCCCGAACTGCGGCGAGATCGCGCACCGCGTCCCCGAGGTCATCGACGCCTGGTTCGACAGCGGCGCCATGCCGTTCGCGCAGTGGGGCTACCCGTACGTTTCCGGCTCGGAGGAGCAGTTCAAGAAGGCCTTCCCGGCCGACTTCATCTGCGAGGCCATCGACCAGACCCGCGGCTGGTTCTACTCGTTGATGGCCGTCTCGACGACGGTCTTCGACCAGAGCTCGTACAAGAACGTCCTCTGCCTCGGCCACATCCTCGCCGAGGACGGCCGCAAGATGAGCAAGCACCTCGGCAACATCCTCGAGCCGATCCCGCTGATGGACGCCCATGGTGCGGACGCCGTCCGCTGGTTCATGGCCGCCGGCGGCTCGCCGTGGGCGTCGCGCCGGGTGGGGCACTCGACGATCACCGAGACCGTGCGCAAGGTGCTGCTGACCTACTGGAACGCCGTTTCGTTCCAGAGTCTCTACGCACGCACCAACGGCTGGGCCCCGGTGGGGCAAGCCCCGGCGCTGGCGTCCAGGCCCGTCATGGACCGCTGGCTGGCCAGCGTCCGCAACGAACTGGTGCGCGACGTCACCGCCGCGCTGGAGAACTTCGACACCCAGCGCGCCGGCTCGCTCATCAGCGAGTTCGTCGACCAGCTGAGCAACTGGTACGTCCGGCGGTCGCGCCGCCGCTTCTGGGACGGCGATCCCGCCGCCCTCTGGACGCTCCACGAGACCCTGGACGCCGTCACGCGCCTCATGGCGCCGCTGGCACCCTTCGTCACCGAGCGCGTCTGGCAGGACCTGTTCGTCGCCGCCGTCCCGGACGCCCCCGCGTCCGTGCACCTGGCGTCGTGGCCGCTGGTGGACGCCGCCGCGATCGATCCCGAGTTGGACGCCGCGATGGACCTGACCCGTCGCCTCGTCGAGCTGGGCCGCGGCGCTCGCTCGGAGGCCAAGGTGAAGACCCGGCAGCCCTTGTCGCGGGTGCTCGTGCCGTCCAGCTCGTACGCCCGGTTGACGCCTGAGCTGATCGCCGAGATCGCGTCCGAGTTGAACGTGGGTGCGGTCGAGTCGTTCGCCTCGGCCGGCGACGTCGTGGACTACAGCGCGAAGGGCAACTTCCGCGCGCTCGGCAAGCGCTTCGGCAAGGACACCCCGAAGGTCGCCCAGGCCATCGCGGACGCCGACGCCGCGGCGCTGGCGTCCGCGCTAGCCGCGACGGGATCGGCGACGGTCGACTATGCCGGCGGCACGCCCGTGACGGCCGACGAGGTGATCGTGAGCGAGCGTCCGCGTGAGGGCTGGTCCGTGGTCAACGAGCAGGGCGAGACGGTCGCGCTCGACCTCACGATCACGCCCGAGCTGGCGCAGGCCGGGCTGGCGCGCGAGGTCGTCCGGACGCTGCAGGAGACGCGGAAGGCGTCCGGCCTGCAGGTCTCGGACCGCATCTCGGTGCTCTGGCGCGCGACGGACGCCGACCTGGCGGCCGCCGTCCGGACGCACGCCGCGATGATCGCCGACGAGGTCTTGGCCGTTTCGCTCACGGAGGTGGATGCGTCCCGGTCAGACTGGGTGGCAGACGACGATCTGGGCCTAGCGGTGCAGATCGCCAAGGCCTGAGCCAGCTTCACGTGTGACTTTGTCGGCGACTATGCCAACAAAGTCACACGTGGGACGCGACGAAAGGGAGCGATGACCGAGCACGTGAACGTCGAGGTGCTGCGGGGTGCGCCCGTAGTTGATAGCAGAGGCGTCCGAATCGGGGCGGTCGGCGACGTCTACCTCGACGACGCGTCCGGCGAGGCCGCCTGGGCGACGATCAAGTCAGGACTCTTCCGGCGCCGGACCTGGTTCGTCCCGCTGGTCGGGGCGAGCTTCGACGGCAGCCTTCGCCTGCCGTTCACGAAGGACGCCGTCGTCGCGGCCCCCGATGTCCTGGAGGACGAGCACCTCTCCAGCGAGGAGGAGGCCGTGCTGTACGCCCACTTCGGGCTCGATCCGGCGATGCTCGCGCGAGAGGACGACTCCGAGCCAGGCCCCCTCACCGACCTTGACGCGCCCCTGCGCCGCGCAGAGCAGGCCGTGGAGGAGGCCGTCTCGACGGCTCACCGCGCCGATCCGTTGCGTGACGGCTCGTACGCGGGCGATGCGGCCAAGGCGCCGCTCGTCGACACGCCCGACCTGGAAGCGCACGATCACCGGCTCGCCGCGCAGGGCCACGCGCCTCAGGTGCAGTGGGCAGGCGTCCGCTACGAGGCGTCCAAGCCGGCGGCGTCCGGTGGCTGGCAGGCGTCCGAGTCGAAGCCGGTCGAACTGACAGGCGAGGACCTTGCTCAGCAGCGAGCAGCGGAACTCGATGTGATGACCCGCGAAGCGGCCTGGGATATCGCCCACGGGCGGCGTCCGGATCTGGATCTCGAAGACGACCTCTGAGCTGAAGCGGGAAGCTGGCGGAATAGGTATCGCTCTCCGAGACTCATTCCGCCAGCTATCAGAGGTGGGCGTCCCCGAGCTGTCGCAGCACCTCGTCCAGGGTGGCGGCAACGGCGAGAGTGTCGTCGAGGGGCATGACGGGGGTTTCGGTCAGCCCGGCCGCGATACACCTGGACGCCTCAGCGAGTTCGTGCGCGTAGCCGACGCCCAGTCGGGACGGCTCGACGGTGACGTCCTCCACGCCCGGGCGGTGGACCACGAACCGCGGTAGGCGGTGGAAGCGGGGGAGGACGTCGATCCAGCCCTCGGTGCCCATGATCGCCATCCGGCCCGGGCCGTAGGTGGTGAACGCGATGCCGAGCGAGGCGAACCGTCCGCCGTCGTAGCCGAGCAGCATGCCGACCTCGCCCTCGACGCCGTTCGGCAGGCGCCCGCCGACGGCGGAGACGCGCGTCGGCGTCCCCAGGAACCACTGGGCGAACGCGACGACGTAGACGCCGAGGTCGAGCACCGCGCCGCCACCCGCGGCCGGGTCGAACAGCCGATCGGTCGGGTCGAACGCTCGGAAGGCGGTCAGGTCGCCCTGCACCGAGCGCACGTCGCCGATGGCCCCAGCGTCCACCAGCTTCTTCAGTTCGGACGCCGACGGCAGGAACCGCGTCCACATGGCTTCGGCGCAGAACACCTCCGCCGCCCGGGCCGCCTCGATCACGGCCCGGGTGTCAGCCAGCGAAGCTGTGAACGCCTTCTCGACCAGGACGCCCTTGCCAGCCGCGATCGCGGCCAGCGCCACGGACGCGTGCGACGTGTGCGGCGTCGCGATGTATACGGCGTCCACGTCGCCGGACGCCCAGAGCTCGTCGTAGGTGCAGCCGCGCGCGCCGAACGGCATCGCGAACTCGGAGGCTTTCGAGGCGTCCCGCGACGCGACGGCGACCAGCTCGGCGTCGGGGACGTGTGCGAACTCGGCTGCAAAGACTGCGGCCATCTTGCCGGTGCCGGCGATGGCCCAACGGACGGTCATCGCCGGCCTCAGTACGGGGGAGGCTGGCGGCGTCCGCGGCGCTGATATCCGCCCAGCAGGCTGCTCGCCACGATCGCCGCGATGATCACCCAGAAGCCGCCATTCCCCGTCACGAACAGCAGGATCGCCACCGGCCAGATGAGCGCATGAATCGTGGACAGGGTCTTCGGGTTCAAGCTCGACAGCGGGCCCTGCGAGGTGGGAACGACCGTGCCGGAATAGGTCGGAGGCGTCTGCTGATACGGCGTCTGGTAGGTCGGCGCGCCCGGCTCGGGGGCGTAGGTCGGGGCCGACGTCGTGCCGCCCGGGTAGGTGTTCCAGGTCGGTTGCGCCATGTTGAGGTACAGCGGATGCGGCGCCGGAAGGTCGGTGAAGAGCGGCACGACATCGGACGCCGTCAGCGCGGCCCGCGCGGCGTCCGAGCGCTGGGCGAACTCGTCGCCGCTGAGGCGTCCGGCGTCGAGATGGGCGCGCAGGGCGGCGACGGCGGCTTCACGTTCGCCGTCGGACAGCCGCTGCGGGAAAGAGGCCGGGGAGGTCATGGCCTCCATGGTAGGTGAGGCGCTGCCACCGAGCCCCTGGGGACCGGCGCCGAAGGCGTCCGGACGAGGCGCCAGCCTGCGAAATCGGCCAGAGGAAGTGATGACTTATGGCACAGTAGAGCCGTTTTTCCACCAAGGAGGATTCGTGCGCGTTGTGCAGAAGTTCGGCGGCTCGTCCGTTGCGGACGCCGAGAGCATCAAGCGGGTCGCGAAGCGCATCGTCGACACCAAGGAGCAGGGCAACGAGGTGACGGTCGTGGTGTCCGCGATGGGGGACACCACCGATGAACTGCTCGACCTCGCGCAGCGGGTGTCGCCCAAGCCGCGCTCGCGCGAGCTCGACATGCTGCTCAGCGCAGGCGAGCGCATGTCGGCGGCGCTGCTGGCCATGGCGATCAACGACCTCGGACACACGGCTCGCTCGTTCACCGGGTCGCAGGCAGGCGTCATCACGACCGCCAAGCACGGCGACGCGCGGATCATCGACATCACGCCCGGGCGCATCGAGACGGCGCTCGGCGACGGCGACATCGTGATCGTGGCCGGGTTCCAGGGCGTTTCTCAGTCCACCAAGGACGTCACCACGCTCGGCCGCGGGGCGTCCGATACGACGGCCGTGGCGCTGGCGTCCGCGCTGAAGGCGGACTACTGCGAGATCTACTCCGACGTCGACGGCGTCTTCACCGCGGACCCGCGCGTGGTGCCGGGGGCGCAGCAGATCCCCGAGATCGCGTTCGAGGAAATGATGGAGCTGGCCGCCAACGGCGCCAAGATCCTGCACCTGCGCTGCGTCGAGTACGCCCGGCGCGAGAACGTTCCGGTGCACGTGCGCTCGTCGTTCAGCGACAAGCCCGGCACCTGGCTCAAGGACGCATCCGACATCAAGAAGAAGGAGTCAGGCATGGAGAACCCGATCATCACCGGTGTCGCCCAGGACAAGGCCCTGGCGAAGGTCACCGTCGTCGACGTGCCGGACCGTCCGGGCGAGGCCGCTCAGGTCCTGGAGACCGTTGCGGGCGCCGGCATCAACATCGACACCATCACCCAGAACCAGTCGGTCTCGGATGACACCACGGCCATCACGTTCACGGTCCCGCAGGGCGACCTGACCAAGGCCCTGGACGCCCTCGCCGCGGCCCGCGAGTCCATCGGGTTCTCGAAGACCCTGTCGGACGACAGCGTCGGCAAGGTGTCCATCGTGGGCGTCGGCATGCGCACCACGCCCGGCGTTGCGGCGACGTTCTTCAAGGCCCTCGCGGACGCCGACGTGAACATCCAGCTCATCTCGACGTCCGAGATCCGGATCTCTGTCGTCATCGCCGAAGGTGATGTCGACAAGGCCGTCCGCGCCGCCCACACCGCCTTCGGGCTGGACGGGTCGGACGCGGCGGTTGTCTATGCAGGAACCGGTCGCTGACGCGTCCGCTTCCTGCATGGGGGCGAATCTGCCGCAAGCGGCAGCTTCTTGCGATGCAGGAACCGGTCGCTGACGCGTCCGCTTCCTGCATGGGGGCGAATCTGCCGCAAGCGGCAGCTTCTTGCGATGCAGGAACCGGTCGCTGACGCGTCCGCTTCCTGCATGGGGCGGAGCCAGCTACCCGTCCGGCCCCATGCGAGTACTGGCGGAAGCGACGGTCAAGTCAGAGCGTCAGGGTCTCGCACACTAGGCCGTACCTTGCAGAGAGTGGCCCGAGCATGTGAGTGGGTCAGTCCGCCTGGTCGATCGGTGACTGGTGGTCGGGCATGTCGCCCGTGATGTTGGACCCGTCCCGATGTGAGATCTTCCACGCTTGGACGGCGGCCTCGGAACCGAAGTAGAAGACAACGATCCACTGAAATGCCGTGACGAGTTGCGCACGCATGTCGCCGGGGATGCGAGCGGTGATTGCTGTCGGGAATAGCAAGAGGCCGAGAAAGACAGAAGCGATGCTCACGGCAAGGCCTCCTCGTAGGGTTCCCGTTGCGCGAGCGAAGACGAAGAGCAGGATCATTGCTACTCCACCGACTCCGACTGTCAGCCACAGGTCAGGCTTGAGCGCGGCTACCAAGAAGTCGGCTGGCTTGATGCTCCCCAACTGGATTGCACCCACATGAGACTGGTGGCCTTCCGGTAGCCGCCGTCCGAAGACGGTGTCAGTGGAGCAGTACTCGTAGTTCGAAGCGTCCCCTCGGGCGACGGCTTCACGGAAGTAGTCCTGGCAGTAGCCGATCCCTTGCCCGTCCCTCGTCGTGTAGATCACCTCTCGGGGCAGCGCCTCTGCGACAGTTCCGGCGTAGGCGGCTAGAAGCCATAGCACCAGGGCCGCAACAAGCCATCCGTTTGTCAGGTTGAGGGGCGGCCGTCGGCGCGGGTCGGTGCGTGCGGCCTTGTCCGGCCCCTTGGGCTTCTCGCTCTCCGCGTTGGTGTCCGTCATGGTGCTCCCTCTCGAGGCTGCACGCGAATGCCTGATGCTGGCAATCCTTCGGCCCGATCGCACGAGGTGCCAACTACTGCTACCCCGGTCGACTGGTAGCCGGTCGAGGGGATCAGCTTCGAACGGGGCGCGTCCAAGCGAGGTCCATGACATGGCTGCGGGACGCGATGGCTCATCCGCCGGTGGGTTTGAGCCAGGACGCGGTCAGCCTGGACCAGCCTCACGACACGACATTGATCTGGCTGCCATCGAAGTCGACGATGATGCAGCCGTCGCTGATGTGGCGCCCCCTGCGCAGCCGGACTCGTTCAGATCGGCGTCCACTAACATGCATGCTGGCGTCCGCGCCGAGGCCCCATAGCTCAGGGGATAGAGCAGAGGTTTCCTAAACCTTGTGTCGCAAGTTCGAATCTTGCTGGGGTCGCCGCTTCTGACTAGCTCATTTACCCTCACTGACTAGGCCTTTTAGGCCCCCCAGCTCGCCTACACCAGATCCCCCGAGTGCCCGCGAGTGGACACGAATAGCCCTTCTTAGTGCACGATTAGTGCACGGATGATGCACGATAGATGCACGCCGATCCGGCGCTGAGGCGAGGAGAAGGACGTGGCACAACACCGTCGGAGCTTCGGGACCCTCCGAAAGCTGCCCTCTGGACGCTTCCAGGCCACCTACGTCGGCCCCGACTTGGAGCGCCACGCAGCCCCAGTCACGTTCGAGGCGAAGATCGATGCCGAAGGTTGGCTGGCATCCGAACGGCGGCTCATCGAGCGCGATGACTGGATGCCTCCGGCCCGCAGGGCGGAGGTCGAGGCGGCAGCCCTCCAGGCGGCGTCCGAGACGGTCGGCTCCTACGCATACCGCTGGCTCGCCGATGGCGTTGCCCAGGGACGCCTTCGCCCGCTGACGGTTGTCGACTATCGACGCAGCCTCGACCTCCACATCTTGCCAACGCTTGGCGACGTGCGCCTGACCGAGGTGACCCGCGGGACCGTGCGGTCGTGGCACGACACAACGATGGCCAACACCGCGCCACGCGCTCGCTCGAAGGCCTACGCGTTGTTGCGAACTGTCATGAACAACGCAGTCCAGGACGAGTTGATCGCCGCCTCCCCGGTGCAGATCCGCGGCGCCGGAGTCGCACGCCGCAAGCACGAGATCGAGCCGGCGTCGCTCTCTGAGCTGGACGCCATCGTTGCCGCCATGCCCGAACGCCTGGGACTCACGGTCCTGCTGGCGACGTGGTGCGCGCTGCGCTACGGCGAGGTGGCAGAGCTGCGGCGCAAGGACGTCATGCTCTCATCCGGCCAGCTGCGGGTCGCGCGATCGGTGAGCTTCCTCCCCGGTGGCACGCAGATCGGCCCGCCGAAGACCAAGGCCGGCGCCCGACGGGTGGCAGTGCCACCCCACATCGTCCCCGCACTGGAGCACCACCTGAAGACGTTCGTGAAGTCGGACGCCAACGCCCTGCTGTTCCCCGGCGAGGCCGGCGGCCACCTGCACGAGTCGGTGCTGTTCAAACACTGGGACCGAGCACGCCGATCCGTCGGGCGACCCGACTTGCGGTTCCACGATCTGCGGCACACCGGGGCCACTCTGGCGGCCCAGGCCGGCGCGACGACAGCGGAACTCCAAGCCCGCCTCGGACATGCCACCCCGGACGCCGCAATGATCTATCAGCACGCCGCACGAGGGCGCGATCAGGAATTGGCCGCCAGACTGAGTCTCCTGGCAAGAAGCCCTGAATCCGAGTAGGGACATCCATTCCGACCGTGCACCCCATGGTCGGCGCCGTCAACGTGCGCACACGGTGTCGCGCAATCAACCTCCTACGAAACCCACGGCCGTGCGCTGCCCACCGTATAGAAATGTCTTGGCTAGCCCTGCGCCAAGGGAAGAACAACAGTCGCTACGGTCCCCGTTGGGTCGAGTGGCGTGAACACCAGAGAACCTCGGTGTCGCTCGAGGATTCGCTCAGACACCACCAGGCCGATGCCGGAGCCGTCCTCCTTCGAGGAGAACGCCGTGGTCAGGTGCCCGACGTCGGTCCTAACGATGCCCCGCCCGCGATCGGTCACTGTCACCACCGCCGATCCGTCCTGCGCAAAGGTCGATACCGTCAGGGTCCGGCGTTTCTCGTCCAGGCTGGCCACCTCGTCGATGGCGTTGAAGCAGAGGTTCAACACCACCTGTCCCAGCAGGATCTCCTCCCCGACGATCGGCAGCGCCTCGGCGGTGAGTGACGAACGCAAAGTCACCCCGTGCTCAGCGGCCCTCAGCCGAGCGAAGTACAAACTGTCGGCCACGATCGCATTGAGGTCGGCATGCGAGGCCGTGCTCTCGATCCGTCGGACGTACCTCTTCACGCTCGCGACGATGTCGCCGGATCGCGTCAGTTGACGCGAGGCCTTCTTGACCGCGTACCGGACGTCCTCCTGCGTCGCCTCACCGGCGTTCAGTCTGGACAAGATCCCAGACAAGAAGTTGGACGCCGCAGCGAGCGGCTGCCCTAATTCGTGAGCGATGATCATCGCCATGTCGCCCATGGCGTTATAGCGGCTGAGGTACTGGAGGTTGGCCTCACGATACTCAGCAGCCTGCTCCAGTTGGACCCTCTGCGAGATGTCACGCACCACCAGCAGGCGCGACGACATGCCGTCGTGACTGACCCGCTCGAGCGTGCCGATCAGCCACGGTCTTGGGGTCGGAGCGCGAACTCTCAGCCGCATCTCGACCGCCGCAGAGCCCGTGCTGTCCTGCTCGAGGGCGTCCGGCGGGTAGAGCTCGGCTAGTTCAGCCAAGGTGTGCCCGACGATGTCGCCCGCCTGCACCGCAAACAGTTCCGCGGCAGCGGGCGACGTGTCGATGACCCGGTCGGCGTCATCGATGAGCAGCACGCCTGCAGCCGCATGAGAAAGCAACCGGTGTAGATAGTCGGTGGTCCGGGTAAGGCGATCCTGAAGCTCTTGCTCGTTGTCGATGCGCCGAAACTGCACCATCACCACGGGCCCGTCGGCCAGCTGGACGCGGGTCGCGACCGCATGGGTCAAGAAGTCCTGGCCGCCAGCGGTCCGGTACTTCCATCTGCGGACGCTGCGCCCGTTGACGACGGCGTCCTGCAGCCAGGCGACACCGACGGACCGCCGGAAAGCCGCCTCGGGGCTGCTCATGTGGTGGGCCTTGAGCGGCTTCAGTTCTTCGAGGGTGAAGCCGAACATGCGGCACGCGGCCGGGTTGGCCCACAAGATGTTCTTGCTCGCCGCCTCGTGAATCAGGATGCCGGTGTCGGTGGCCAGCGCCATCTGCTCGAAGTCGCGTCCGCTGGGAAACATGGCCCTCCTCTCGCGCGAAACTATCCTCGACGACCGGTCGCGCGCCAGGCGCTAGGGGTTTCCTTTACCTGTCACCCAGAAACCTCCACTGCCCTTCATGATGCCCCGCTGACTAGCGTCGACACATGAGTTTGAGCGGCACCGCATGACGGCAGTGGACGCCCTGGGCTGGCTCGGCATGGCTGTCGGCACCGCCCTGGGGCTGCCCCAGTTAGTGCGACTGCTGCGCACCCGCTCGACGGCCGGGGTGTCGGTGATCGCCTGGCAGGCGATGCTCGCCATCAACCTCGGCTGGGCGCTGCACGGCCTGAAGATCGGCCAGCCGCCGATGTGGGTCGGCAGCGTGTTGTCTCTGCTGCTGACCGCGCCGATCCTGAAGATCTTGGCTGACCACCTGCGGCGTCCGGTGGTGTGGGTCGTGCTGCCCGGACTCGCGGTCGCCGGCGTGATGGTCGCGGTCGACCACCTGTTCGGCTCCGCGGCCTACGGCGCGTTCGCGATCATTCCGGCCACCTTCGTCACGGCCGGGCAGAGCGTCGCGCTCGTGCGCGCCCCTCACGTCGTCGGCGTGTCACCGGTGTTCTTGACCCTGGCCCTCGCCAATCAGGTGGTCTGGCTTGCCTGGGCCGTCCTGATCGCCGACCCCGGCACGATCCTCGCGGCCACGGTCAGCGGCGCTATCGCCGCGTTCAACGTCGTCTGGCTCGCGGTGCGAGCCGTCCGCGGACGCCTCTGAGCCGACCCGTCTCCCGGGCCACGACCCGGCTACGGGATTCCTTTACCGCGCGCTCGGCAATCCCCAATGGTGGCCGCCGGACGCCGCCGCTAGCGTCCTTGACAAGGCAGAACACCACGCAAGGGAGCTGAGATGAGCGTTGCTAGGGTGGCCGCTGAGCCCGTCGGCCCGGCCCGCGACGCCGCCTTCGAGCACGCTCTGGAGGTGCTGCGTAACCGCCGCGACGAGTTCAACGCTCAAGGCTTCGTGCCCCGCGACTACGTCGACCAACTGAAGCGTGCGGGCCTGTACCGGGCGTCCACCCCGAAGCGCTTCGGCGGCGACGAGCTGCCGCCTGCCGACTTCCTGCGCCGCATCGAGGCCATCTCCACGATCGACCCGGCGACAGGCTGGGTCGCGAGCTTCGGCTCATCGCTGATCTACCTCGCTGCCCTGCCGCTTGAGACCCAAGCTGAGCTCTACGCGGACGGCCCCGATGTCGCCTTCGCCGGCGCCTTGTTCCCCATGCAGCCCGCGGAGCCAGCCGACGGCGGCTATCGCGTCACCGGCAGCTGGCTGTTTGGCAGCGGCTGCCGCGGCGCCGACGTTCTCGGCGTTGGCCTCGCCGGCGGGCCGGCCTCGCAGGGGCGTCCCATGACGGCTGTGCTGCGCCCCGATCAGGTGGAGATCATTGACAACTGGGACGTCGCCGGCATGAAGGCAACCGGCTCCCACGAACTGCGCGTCAAGGACGTCTTTGTGCCGGACGCCTGGACGTTCGTCCGTGGCGGTGAGGCCACCGTCGACGGCCCCCTCTACCGCTACCCCGCCCTCGCCTACGCCGCCCAAGTGCTGGCCGTCACCGCGCTGGGCGCCGCCCGCGGCGCGCTCGACCACGTGCGCGAGGTCGGCTCGCCGCGCACCTCGATCACCGGCGGACCGCCGCGCGCGGTGAAGCCGAACTTCCAGTCGGGCCTGGCGCGCGCCGAAGCCCGCCTCCGCTCGGCTCGCGCCTGGTTCTTCGAGGCCACCGACGCGCTCTACGAGCTCGCGGTCGCGGGCGCCAAGCCGACCCGCGACCAGGTCGGCTTGTTGCGCCTTGCCGCCAGCCACGCCGCCCATGAAGGACGCCGTGTAACCCTGGCCGCCTACGACCTCGCCGGCACCGGCGCGATCTACCGAACGCACCCGCTGCAGCGCTTCCTCCAGGACGCACTGGTGCCGGCCCAGCACGCCTTCCTGCAGGACGCCACCTACGAAGCCGCCGGCGGACTGCTGCTCGGCCTCGACCCGAGCCTGCCCTCGTTCCCCTGACGAGTTCCCCAACGACAAGGAGTTTCGATGTCCGACAAGCTGCGCGTGCTGTTCTGCATGGGCGTGAACCAGAACTTCTTCGACCTGCCTAAGGCCGAGATCGGCGTGGTCTGGGTGGCGTTCTCCGACATGTTGGCGGCGCTGAAGGCGATGGACGGCGTCCACGTTCTGGGCACGATGGACGACGACTCGCACCTGGTCGGCCCCTCCGACGGCTGGCCCTGGACGTGCTACGTACTGGCCGACGTCGACTCCCAACCGATCGTGAAGGACGCCTGCAACCTGCTGCGTACCACGATGGTCGGCGAGTACGCGCTGTGGCGCTACATCAAGATCGAGGCCCGCATGGGACGCGAGCTCACGATCCGCGACGACGTGACCGTTCCGAACCGATGACCCGGACGCCGGCGCCGCCGGATGCCCTGTCGGCTCGACTGCGCGTGCTCGAGGCCGAGCGGGCGGCGTCCGACGTGTTGAGCCGCTACTTCGACCTCTGCGACGTGCCCGGACCGCTGAGCGACACCGCCCAGTTGGCCGCACTGTTCACCCCGGACGCCGTCTGGCAGGGCGTCGGCGACGCCTACGAGAGGAAGTTCGGACGCCTCGACGGCCGCGACGCGATCGTCGCGATGGTCGCCGGGCACCTCCCGCCGGACGGCTCCTTCGTCGCCAACGCCCACGTGCTCGGCGCCGGACGCGTCACCGCCGACGGCGACGAGGCGGCCGGCCAGTGGCTGATGCAACAGGTCTCGCGTACCCCCGACGGGCGCGGCGAACTGCGCTGCGCCCGGATCACCGTGGACTTCGAACTGAGCCAGGACGCCGACGCCGCGTTGATCCGCCACTTCCGCACCGAACTGCTCTTCGTCGCCGCCCTGGACGCCGCAGCGGCGGCGTCCGCTCTCGGCGCGACGCAACACGAGAAGGAGGACCGATGACGACCCCGACAGCTTGGTCGGACGATCTGGTCGAGGCCGACCGGGTCGCCGGCCGGCTCTACACCGACCCGGAGATCTTCGCGCTGGAGATGCAGCGCATCTTCCATCGCACCTGGGTGTGGGTCGCGCACGAGTCGGAAATCCCGTCGCCCGGATCGTTCAAGACCACGACCGTGGGCGGCGAGCCGGTGATCGTGGTGCGCGACCGCAAGGGCGGCATCAACACGCTGCTGAACCGCTGCCGACACCGCGGCGCGACCGTCTGCGATCTGCCGAAGGGCAAGGCCAACGGGTTCACCTGCCCGTACCACAACTGGTCGTACGGCCTGGATGGCGCTTTGCGCGGCATCCCTTACCCGGACGGCTACGAAGGTGTGGTTGACAAGGCGGATTACCCACTCGGACGACTCCGCACCGAAAGCTACCTGGGCATGATCTGGGCGACGTTCAACCACGACGTCGAGCCGCTAGAGGACTTCCTGGGCGACGCGAAACCGTGGATGGAACGGTTCTTCAAGCAGTCGAACGGTTACCCCACGAAGGTCACCGGCATCCACAAGTTCCGGTTCAAAGGCAACTGGAAGATCCAGCTCGAGAACACCACCGACGGCTACCACTTCCCCATGGTGCACAAGTCGTGGATGACCTCGGTCGATGCCGAGACCGCAGACATGATGTCGTTCATGAACGACCCGACCGCGGTCACTCACGCGCTTGGGAACGGTCACAGCGTCGCGATCATGGCCCAGGCGCACGCCGACCTCGATGTCGACGACGGCACCGAAGAGATCCAGCCGCGGTTCGCGCACCTGGTGGACGCCCTGGTCGGCCACTACACCGACGCCCAGATCCGTCGCATGATGCGCTCGATGCACGGATGCGGGTTCAACTTGAACACGTTTCCGAACGTGTCGCTGTCGCTGTCGTTCTTCCGCGTGCTCATTCCGATTTCGGTCGACGAGACCGAGATCTGGCATATGGCGCTCGGCATGGACGGCGGCCCCGAGATCGTCAACGCCGAGCGGCTCCGCATCCACGAGCACTTTCAGGGGCCGTTCGGCTTCGGCAGCCCGGACGACGCCGAGGGCTGGGAGCGCGTCCAACGGGGCGCCGCGGCGTCCCCGTCGATGCCGATCCTGGTCAACCGCGGCCAAAACCGCGAAGTCACCTCGCCCGAGGGCTGGCCCACGTCGCACGTGACCGACGAGACCGGCATGCGCGAGGCGTACGCGATGTACCGAAGGATGATGAGCGATGACTGACCTGACCGATCCGCGGGTGGCCCGGGCGATCGCGCTGGCCTGGCGCGAAGCCGAACTGCTCGACGACAAGGACTATGAGACCTGGGCCGACCTCTACACCCCGGACGCCTGGTACGTGGTGCCCACCGACCCGAGCACCGACGACTTCGCCTCGTCGCTCAACATGGTCTATGACGACGACCGCATGCGCCGCATGCGGGTCGCCCGGATGACCGAGGGCTTCTCGCCCTCGGCCGTCGCGGCCGCGCGCACCGCGCGCACGGTCAGCCGGTTCTCGGTCGCTGAGGTCTCGGACGCCGGCGTGCGGTTGCGCGCAGCACAGGTCGTGGTCGCCTACAAACGCGGCAGCTACTCGGTGCTCGCGGGCGACGTCACGTACCAGATGATCCTCGGGGCTACGGTCGATACCGACAGGATCGGGGGCAAGGTGATCCGCCTGCTGAACTGCGACGACCCCGTTTCGGCGTCGGGGTTCCTGCTGTGACTCCCCTGGTTGACGCTGGCTCGACTCAGCGCGACGGGTTGGGTGAGATCGCGATCGTCACCGGGGCCGCGCGCGGCATGGGCGCGGCGATCGCGCGGGCGCTGCACGCGCGCGGCGATCGCGTCCTGCTGACCGACGTGGCCGAGGCCGAGGTCGCGGCGCTGGCTTCCGAGTTGGACGCCGACGGCGCAACGGCGGCGTCCACGCGGCTCGACGTCGGATGCCGCGAGGACTTCGAGGCAGCCCTCGCGCTCGTGCGCGAGCGGTGGGGCACGCCGACCGTGCTGGTCAACAACGCGGGCCTGACGCAGGCGGCTTCGCTGATGAGCCTGGACGCGTCGGACTTCAACCACGTGCTCACGGTGAACACCGACTCGGTGTTCTTCGGCTGCCAGGTGATCGGCGCCGCGATGTCCGGAGCCGGCTACGGACGTATCGTGAACCTCGCATCCTTGGCGGGGCAGAACGGCGGCACCGCCACCGGCGGCCACTACGCGGCGTCTAAGGGGGCGATCTTGACGCTGACGAAGGTGTTCGCGCGAGAACTGGCAGGGCGCGGGGTGACCGTGAACGCGATCTCGCCCGGGCCGCACGACCTTCCGATCGTCCACGAGACGGTGCCGACCGACCGGCTCGCGGCGGTGGTCGCGGCGATCCCGGTTGGACGCCTCGGCGACGCCGGGTTCATCGGCGAGGTCGCGGCGCTGTTGACGTCGCGGTCGGCGGGATTCGTCACGGGCGCTTGCTGGGACGTCAACGGCGGCCTGTACGTGCGATGAGCGAGGGGCGGATGAGTACCGGGAGTGGCGAGCCGATCAGGGTCAGGGTGGTCGAGGTCGGCGACGAGACTGACACCGTGCGCTCGATCAGGTTCGCCCGATCGGACGGGCGTCCACTGGGCACCTACGTGGCTGGGGCGCACGTCGACGTGACGACGCCGACCGGCATCACACGTCAGTACTCGCTGTACTCGACCCCGGATGACCCCGAAACCTACGCGGTGGCGGTGAAGCGGGAAACGTCCTCGCGGGGCGGCTCGGTCGCGATGCACCAGTTGGCGGTGGGCGACGAGCTGACGATCTCGGCGCCGCGCAACCTGCTCGGCGTGGTTGAGGGTGCGACGCATCACCTGCTGATCGCCGCGGGCATCGGCATCACGCCCATGCTTTCGATGGCCCGCTGGCTGCACGTGCACGGGCGTCCATTCGACCTGCACTACTTCGCGCGCAGCGCTGGCGAGGCGGCGTTCCTGCCGCTGCTACAAGACCGATGCCCTGAGGCGCTGCACGTGCATCTGGGCTTGCCGCGCTCTGAACAGGACGCCGTCGTGCGCGCCGCCGTGGCTGCCGCGCCCTCCGGGTCGCACGCGTTCGTGTGCGGCCCAGAGGGGTTCATGGACAAGGTGGAGGCTGTGGCGTGCGAAGCGCTGGGGCCCGAGCACTTTCATCGGGAGTCGTTCCAGGCATCCGAGTCGGCCGACCAGTCGGGCAATCGGCCGATCGAGGTGACGTTCGAGGGCGCGACCTATGTCGTGCCGGCCGACCGGACGATTCTGCAGGTGCTCAACCAAGCCGGCGCCGACATTGCCTCATCGTGTTCGGAAGGCATTTGCGGCACCTGCATCATGACCGTCCTAGCCGGCGTCCCGGAGCACCGCGACAACGTGCTGACCAAGGCCGAAAGGGCGTCAGGTGAGCTGATGACCGTCTGCGTCAGTCGAGCCCAGACGCCCAAGCTGACGCTCGACTACTACTGATGATCGCGGACGCCGGTCGACGGCTCGCGCATCGTCACTCCCGGACGATAGCCCCATAGCGCAGGATGTCGCGGACGAGGGTGTTGATGCTGTCGGCGTCCGTCTTGGCCTTGATGCGCGCGCGGTGCACGTCGACGGTCTTGACGCTCATCTCCAGGCGGCGGCTGATGTTCTGGCTCGGGATGCCTTCGACTACCATCCGCAGGATCTCGCGCTCCCGCGGCGTGAGCGAGTCGACTTTGGCCTGCACGTCACGCCGCCGCTGATGCTCGGCGAACCGCTCCTGCGCGGCGACGATCGCACCCTGTACGACGTCGAGCAGTTGCTGCGGATCGTACGGCTTCTCCAGGAAGTCGACCGCACCTCGCTGAATGGTCCGCACCGACATCTTGATGTCGCCGTGCGCACTCACGAACACGATCGCAACATGCGGCGCGAACGCGACCAACTCCTCCTGCAGCCGGGTCCCGCTCATCAGCGGCATCCGCACATCGAGGATCACGCACGCCGCGTGTTCACCGTCATAGTGTTCCAGGAACGCCGTCGCCGACTCGAAACACGTCGTCTGCAGCCCGATGCTGCCCAGCAGCCACGCGACCGACTCGCGCACCTCCTCGTCGTCGTCGACGACGTAGACGGACGCCGCCGCAAGAGACGCGGTCATGCCGCCGTCCGCTCATCGGACGCCCATCGCGCCTCCGCCGTCCAGTACCGGACGCCCGCCGCGCTCCGGCCCGGACGCCACGGCGACATCCGCACCAGCCCCGGCTCGACCTTGACGAGCGACGCGTCGGCAGCGTCTGGACCGTCGGCGGGCACACCCCAGTGCACCCACTCGACCTCGCGTCCGTGCTCGTCGTGCACGAACAGGTCGACGTGCTTCCAGCCGTAGCCAAGGGTGTCTTCGTAGCACGACAGGAACATGCGGTGCCGACTCGTGGGACGCGGCGGCTTCACGACAGCCCCCGTCCGTTGCGGGCGGTCAGCTCGCGTTCCAGCAGCAGCGCCGTCGCGAACAGGGACGCTTCGCCGCCCGGGCGTCCGATCAGTTGGACGCCGAGCGGCAGCCCGTCATCCGTCGTCAGCCCAGGCACCACGACGACCGGCAGTCCGAGCGCCTGCCAGGCGCGGCTGAGCACGGGTGAGCCGGTCGAACCCAGCCCGAGCGGCGCCGGACCGAGCGCCGCCGGCCCCAGGACGACGTGGTCGGCCAGCAGGCTCGCGGCGTCGATCGCCGACCGGTCGCGGCGGAACTTCGCCGCTCGATACTCGTCGTCTTGAAGGGCCGCGCCCGTCGTCAGCAACTCCACGAGCGGCGCGCTGATCGCCTCGGGACGCCGCAAGAGCGCCGCATGCTCGCGCGCCGCCTCGAACGCCATGATCACCGCATGATCTGCGGTCAACGTCGCGACGTGATCGTCCCAGTCGAGCCGCTCGACGCTCAACCCAGCCCTGCCGAGCAGCTTGGCTGCGTCACCGACGGCCCTTGTCATCGAGGGGTCGACCGCGCCCAGCCCGTCACCGTGCCACACCAACACGGACGCCGCCGGTGCGGTCTCGCGCGGCGCAATCGCCCGCGCGACGGCGTCCAGATCCGCGACGGAGCGGGTGAGGATACCGAGCGTATCGAGCGAGGGGGCGAGCCCGGCTACGCCATCGAGGGGTTGGGACCCTCGGGCGAAGACGTGCCCGGCGACGCCGCAGAACGAGGCCGGACGCGTCAGCGAGCCGGCGGTCTGCGAGCCGATCGTCAGCGGCACCATGCCGGCCGCGACCGCGGCGGCCGAACCAGAGGACGAGCCACCCGGCGTCCGGTTGAGGGCGCGCGGGTTACGGGTCGGCCCCGGGCCGAAGTACGCGAATTCGGTCGTGACGGTCTTGCCCTGGACTACGGCCCCCAGCTCCTCCAGGCGCGTGACCAGCGACGCCGACGCACCAGCCGGGGCATCCGAGGTGAGGTCCGTACCGCAGCGGGTCGGCAGTCCGACGACATCGACGATGTCCTTCACCCCGAGCGGCACACCGTGCAGCGGCGGCCGGCTACCGGTGGTGGCAGCGTCGCGCGCGTCGGCGTCCGATCGTGCTCGCTCAGGGCACACCAGTGCCCAGGCGCCGACGTCAGAGTCGGCCGCGATCAGGGACTGGGCGAGGTGCGTCAAGGCGCGGGCGGACGGCCCGGCATCGGCCAGCCGGGCGAGCGGCGGGAACTGCGAGGCCACGGATCCGCCCTCCTCTCCCCGCCCATCTTGGCAAGTCAGACGGGGTTCGGGGAAGTAAAGGTTTCCCCGGTGTCGGTGTAGGCCCAAAGCGGCCTAGCGTCGAGGTGGCAGATCTAGCTGCGCGGACGCGGGCCTGGTGATGGGCGGCCGCGTCCACATCGTCGAAGGGCGTCCTCATGGTGCAACGGCTCACCCACGGTATGACCACGCCGCCCCTGACCGCCTTCGACCCCCAGCGCTTTCGCGAGGTGCTTGGCCAATACCCCACGGGCGTCGCCATGGTGACCGGGATCGCTCCCGACGGGGAACTGCTAGCGCTCATCGTGGGCACGTTCAGTTCGGTCTCGCTCGACCCGCCGTTGGTGTCGTTCATGCCGATGAAGACGTCAAAGACGTTCGCGCGGCTGCGCGAGTGCGGCTCGTTGTGCATCAACGTGCTCTCAGGCTCCCAAGAACAACTGGCCCGCACCATCTCGCGGCGCTACGAGAACAAGTTCGACGGCATCGACTGGGTGCCCAGCCCGTCGGGTGATCCGATCCTGGCCGACACGCTCTCGTGGCTGGACGTGCGGGTCGAGAAGATCGTCGAGGCAGGCGACCACGACATCGTGCTGTGCCGAGTCCTGGCGATGGACGCCCCCAACCCCGTCGCGCCGCTGATCTTCTTTCAAGGCGGCTACGGCACGTTCGTGGTGCGCTCGCTGATCGCTCGCATGGAATCAGACATCGTGCCCGCCGTGCAGCAGGCCGCCGACGTGCGCGCTGAGCTCGAAGCCCTTGCCAAACGTGTGAACTGCGAGGTCGGGCTGCTGTATCGTGCGAACCCCGACGAGCTGGTGACGGTCGCGTCCGCCGTGGGCCCCCACGTGTCGATGGGCGAAGGACTCGGTCAGCGCATCCCGGTGTTTCCCCCGTTCGCCGACGTCTTCATCGCCCACGACGGACCCGAAGCCGAGGAGCGCTGGCTCGCCCCCTCCCAAGCCTGGGACGCCGCCCAGACCGAGGTGTACCGGTCACGGCTGGCGTTCGCCCGCGAGCACGGCTACGTCATCTCGTTCCTGCCTGATGGCTGCGACGACGCCTACGTCGACATGGCCGCAGCCGTGCGCCGCTACGGCTCGGCCGCGCTCACCCCTGCCGAAGATCGCGCCCTGCGCCAGGCCGTCGCTACCAGTGAGGTCAGCTACGCCCCCGAGGTGCCCGAGACCGGACGCCGCTACCGCATCGGGTCGTTGGTGGCGCCGATTCACGGCCCTGACGGCGGGGTCGCCCACTGCCTGCGGCTCTCGCGAATGCCCCTGGACACCCCCGGCGAAACCGTCGTGGGGTGGCTCGAAGCCCTGAAGGCGTCCGCGCGCGTGATCGAGCAGCGGTTCGCCGAGGCTTGAGCGTCACCGCACGAGTGGGAACCGCATCAGTGCACCACCGTCGACCGCCAACTCGACGCCCGTCACGTAGGACGCCCCCAGCAGCCAGCAGATCGCGTCGGCCACTTCGTCGGGCCGCCCCAGCCTCCCCAGCGGCACGCCTCGCGCGATGAGGTCGTCGAAGCCCTCGCCTCTGTGGCGGTCGTTCATGGCGGTGTCGATGATGCCCGGAATCACGGCGTTCACCCGAACCGCCGGCGCCAGCTCAGCCGCCAAACCCCTCGTCAACCCCAGCAGCGCCGCCTTGGCGCCGGTGTAGTCGAGCCCGCCGCCACTGCCCCGCACGGCGTTCATCGAGCCGACGTTGACGACCGCCTCCAGCGCCCCAGCCTCCGCGAACGCTCTAGTCAGCAGCAACGGCGTCCGATAGCAGACCTGCCAGACGCGCTCGGCCTCGCCCTCGGCGAGCGCCGCGTTGTTCACCAGCAACCCCGGACGCCGTGCCTCCAGCTCTGCGGCGAACGCCTTCGCGGCCCCCGAGTCAGCCAGATCCACCCGGACGCCATCGGCGCCGGTCCGCGCCGTAACCGCCTCGGCCTCGGCGTGCGCCGAGACGTAGGTGAACACCACCTCGTAGCCGTCTTGCGTCAGGTGTTCGACCACGGCCGCGCCGATGCCGCGCGACCCGCCCGTGACGACCGCCAACGGCCAGCTCACAGCCCGTCGCCCAGCACCGCGTCCAACGCCGCCAGGAAGCGTCGGCACTCGTCAACCGTGCCCACCGTCACCCGCAATCCGCGCGGCAGAGCGAAGCTCGACGACGTCGGCCGCACGATCACCCCGACCCGCGCCAAGGCCTCTGAGATCACGTCGGCGGCGTCCAGGTCGACGGCCAGCACGTGGTTTGCCTGCGACTGTAGTACCCGCCACCCGTGCGCCCGCATGCCCGCTGTCAGCAGCTCTCGCCCCTCGGCGTTCGACGCCCGCGCAGCCGCCACCCATTCGACATCAGCCAGCGCCGCGGACGCCGCCAACAGCCCCGCCACCGGAGACCGGAACGGCCCCACCTGGGCCAGCACCGCCGCGATCACGTCCGCCGGACCGAGCCCGTACCCGACCCGCGCCCCCGCCAGCCCGTGAATCTTCGAGAAGGTCCGCAGCACCAGCACGCGTCGTCCTTCACGCACCAGCGCGTCCCCCGGACGCACCGCGTCATCGGTCACGAACTCGCCGTACGCCTCGTCCAGCACGAGCAGCACGGACGCCGGCAGCCGGTCGGCGAACGCCCGCAGCACCTCGTAGGCGATGACCGCGCCGGTCGGGTTGTTGGGGTTGGCGACGTAGGCGATCCGCGTCCGCGGAGTCAGCGCCGCCAGCACGCCGTCGAGGTCGAGGGCGTAGTCACGATGAGGAACCTCGACCACCGTCGCCCCCGCGTCGGCGGCCGACAGCGCGTACATGCCGAACGCCGGCAGCGGCACGATCACCTCGTCGCCGGGCGCCAACAGCGCCCGCGCCATCATGCCCAGCACGTCGGCCGACCCGTTGCCCACCACGACGTTCTCAGCGCCCAGCCCGGACGCCTCGCCCAGTTGGGCGCGTAGGTCACCGACCTCGACGCCCGGGTAGCGGCGCAGGTTGTCGCCCGCACCGGCGAATGCAGCCACGGCCCGGGGCGACGGGCCGGTGGCGCTCTCGTTCGAGCCGAGCTTGAGCACGTCGGTCACGCCGTATTCGCGCTGGATCTCTTCGATCGACCGCCCCGGAACGTACGCCATCACTTGCCTCCGTCGAACCACGAGAACATCTCCGTGCCGCCCAGGTTGACCACGACGCTCTTGGTGTTGGTGAACGCGTCCAACGCTGAGCGGCCCAGGTCTTTGCCGAGGCCGGTCATCTTGTAGCCGCCGAACGGCGCCTCGGTGAACGGGATCGCCGGCATGTTCACGAAGATCGACCCCGCCTGCAGCCGCTCGGCGACCCGGTGGGCCCGCGACAGGTCCCGCGTGAACACGTTCGCGACGAGTCCGTAGGCCGAGTCGTTGGCCAGCCGCACCCCATCGTCCTCGTCGGCGAACGACAGCACCGCCAACACGGGGCCGAACACCTCCTGCTGCACGATCTCCATGCCGGGCGTGACCCCGTCGAGCACGGTGGGCTCGTAGAAGTTCCCGTGACCGTCTATCGGCTCGCCGCCGATCAACACACGCGCTCCGGCCGCCCGCGCGGCACCGACCATGTCATGAACGCCGCGACGGTGGCCCGCCGAGACTAAGGAGCCCACCTCCGTGGACGGATCTATCGGCGGCCCCACCCGCAGCCGACCGGCACGCTCGACGAGGCGTCCGACGAACTCGTCGCGGATCGACGAATGCACGAGCAGCCGCGACGACGCCGCGCACACCTCGCCCTGGTTCAGGAAGATGCCGAAGAGCGCGGCCTCGAGCGCCAAGTCGAGGTCGGCGTCCGGGAACACGACGGCGGGAGACTTGCCGCCGCATTCGAGAGTCAGGTGCTTGAAGGTGGCCGCGCCAGTGCGCATGATCCGCTGCCCCACCTCGGTCGATCCCGTGAACGCGATCTTCGCAACCCCGGGGTGCTCGACGAGCGCCTGTCCGACAACCGAGCCGCGTCCGGTGACGACGTTGAACACGCCCTCAGGCAGGCCCGCCTCGGATGCCAATTCGGCCAGCCGTAGCGCCGTCAGCGGCGTCAGGTCGGCGGGCTTGAGCACCACCGTGTTGCCGGTGGCGAGTGCGGGCGCGATCTTCCACATGGCGATCGACAGAGGCCCGTTCCAGGGCGTGATCGCCCCGACCACGCCCAGGGGTTCACGCCTGGTGTAGTTGAGCAGGTGCCCCGCATTGTGGGGGATGACCTCGCCGTAGAGCTTGTCGGCCCAGGATGCGTAATATCGCAGGCAGCGCGCGGACCCGGGAATGTCGAGCTGCGCCGTCTCGCGGATCGGCTTGCCGACGTTGCGCGACTCCAGCAGCGCGAGCTCGTCGGCATAGGCGTCGATGACGTCCGCGAGGGCGAGCAGGTGCCCGGCCCGTTCGACCGGCGGCAGGGCCGCCCACGCCGGTTGCGCGGCGGCGGCCGCCATGACCGCGGCATCCACGTCGGGCGCCTCGCTGCGTTGCACGCGCGCCAGCACCTCACCGGTGGCCGGCTCCAGCACGTCGGTCAGCGCGCCGCTGCGGCTCTCGCTCCACCGGCCGCCGATCGCGTTCCCGTACGTCTTCACCTGTGGCGACGTCATGCGGCCCCTTCCTGTCGGCTCTGTTCGTCGGCGTAGCAGGCGACCCTCCGATCACCAGACTTCTCGAGAGGCGGCATGGTCGCCCGGCAGGCGTCCAGGGCCACCGGACAACGGTGATAGAAGCCACACCCCTCGGGCGTGCCGACCCGGGCACCGGTGACCTCGATCCGTCCGGGCCAGCGCCGCTCGACGCTCGGCACCGACTCCATCAGCAGGCGCGCATACGGGTGTTGCGGACGCTCCACAACGGAGGCGGTCGGCCCGTCCTCGACCACGGCGCCCTTCAGCATCAGCAGCAACCGATCGCTGACCTCGTAGGCGGTGGCCAGGTCGTGGGTGATGTAGATGAACGAGATGCCTTCCTCGTCACGCATGCGCCGCATCACGTCGAGGATCGAGCGGCGCAGCGAGGCGTCCACCATCGAGACGGGCTCGTCGGCGACCACCAGCCGCGGACGCAGCAGGTAGGCGCGCGCGAACATCAGGCGTTGCCGCTGGCCGCCCGAGAGCTGGTGCGGGTGCTTGTCGAGCACGGCCGGGTCAAGACCGACCAGCTTGACGGCGTCCGCCATCAACGCGGCGTGCTCGGCGCGCGGGGCGACACGGAAGTTGCGCAACGACAGCTCAAGCGGATGCCGCACCTTGTAGAACGGGTTGAAGGCCCCGTACGGATCCTGGAAGACGGCCTGCACCTCGCGCCGATACTTGCGGCGGCTGGCGGCGTCCAGGGTCGAGAGCTCCCGGCCGCGATAGGTGATCGAGCCGCCCGACAAGGGCACGAGGCCCAGGATCGCCTGCGCGAGCGTCGTCTTGCCGCTGCCCGATTCGCCGGCGACGGTGACGATCGTGGGCGGGGCGTCCGGGATCGACAGATCCACCGAGCGCAGCGCGTGCACCACAGAGCCGTCGGGGGCGGCGTAGCGCTTGTCAGCGCCGTGGACTTCCAGCAGTGCCGTCATTGCTCGCTCCTGTGGCCGCCGACCTGGGGGATGGACGAGATCAAGTGCTGTGAGTAGGGGTGGGTCGGACGCCGCAGCACCTGGTCAGTCGCACCAAGTTCAACGATCTCGCCGTCCTTCATGACGGCGACGTTGTTGGCGAGTTGTGCCATCAGCCCGAGATCGTGCCCGATGAGCAGAACGCCCACCTTCGTGCGCTCGCAGACCTCCAACAGAGTCTGGGCGACGACCCGTTGGACGACCACGTCGAGGGCGCTGGTGGGCTCGTCGGCGATGATCACCTGCGGGTCGAGCATGCTGGCCATGGCGATGCATACCCGCTGCTTCATGCCGCCCGACAGCTCGTGCGGGTAGAGGCCCTTGACGTGCGGGGGCAGGCTGACGGTGTCGAGGCGGGACTCGACGAGGGCGTCCGACTCGGCCTTGCTCATACGGCGCAAGGCGTCGCTCGAGAACACCTCCAACAGCTGCCGGCCAATCTTCATGGTCGGGTTGAGGGAGTTCATCGCCCCTTGTGGGATGAGGGCCACCGACCGCCAGCGCGCGCGACGCAGCTCGGTGGTTGAGAGCGACAACAAGTCGACGCCGTTGACGATGGCGCGTCCGCCGGCGACGCGTCCCGGGTGCGAGAGCAGCCCCAGAATCGCCATCGCGCTGGTCGTCTTGCCGCAGCCCGACTCGCCGACAAAGCCGAGAATCTCGCCCGGATACACCGCGAAGTCGATGCCCTTGACGGCCTCGACGGGTCCGCTGGGCAGGTCGTAGACCACACGCAGCCCCGTAACGTCGAGGGCAGGGACCCGCGCCGACGGCGTCCGGACTCGGGTGGAAGCGGGGTTCGTTGGGGCGCTCATCGGGCGTCCTTCAGGCGCGGATCGGCGTAGCGGTCAAGGCCGATCGTCAGCGCGAACAGGCCGATGAAGACCAGCACCAGCAACACCACCGGCGGCGCCCACCACCACCAGATACCACGGAACAGCGCCGAGCCTTCGAGGGCGTTCGAGATGGCGCTGCCCAGGCTCGGCAGTCGCGACTGGGCAAGGCCCAAGGCCTCCAGGCCGGTCACGGCGAGGATGATGCCCGACATCGACTGCGTGAAGGCGACCGCGACGAACGGAACCATGTTGGGCAGGATCTCGGTCCACATGATGCGCGTCGCCGACGAGCCCGACAGTCGAGCGACGTCAACGTAGGGACGCTCGCGCAAGGTGAGCACTTGCGCGCGGATCATCCGGGCGGGGCCAGGCCAGGCGAACAGCGCCATGATCGCACCCAACTGCAGCAGGTCGAGTTGCGTGAGGTAGCTGGAGATGACCACCAACACGGCCAGGCCGGGAATCGACAGCATGACGTCGTTGGCGATGCCGAGCACGTTGTCGACCCAGCCTCCGAAGTAGCCGGCAGTCAGGCCGAAGGCGAGCCCGATGAAGATGCCTACGAGCGCCCCGAAGGCGCCGACGACGAGCGAACGGGGCGTCCCGGCGAGCAGCACCGCGACCATGTCACGGCCTTGCCCGTCGGTGCCCAGGAAATGCTTGCCGTCGTTGGCGAAGAAGCCCACCGCCGGGTTCGCGGCGACCCAAGCCGGCACCATGAACGGACGCGCCGAGCCCACGTAGGCCCCCTTGGTATTGGCGATGAACGCCCCGTAAAGCGAGAACAGCACGAGCCCGGCAACCAGCACCGCGCCCACGATGAGGGGCCAGTTCCGGTTCCGTCGGACGCGCGAGGGCGCGCGCTGGGTGAGGGTTGAGTCGGTCGAGGTGTTGGTCATGCCGCGGCCTTTCCTTGACGCACCCGCGGGTCGATCAGCGGGTAGGCCAGGTCGACGAGCAGGACGGCGAGGGCCGTCCCCATGATCAGGTACGACGAGACGCCCTGGATGACGGTGTAGTCGTTGTTCTGGATGGCCGAGTAGAGCAGCGTCCCCATGCCGGGGTACACGAACACTGCCTCGACAACCACGACGCCGCCCACGATGCCGCCGAGCGCCATCGCCAGGGCCGTCGCCTGCGGCAGCGCCGCGTTGCGCATGCCGTAGCGGAAGAACAGTCGCGCCGGACTGAGACCCTTGGCGCGTCCGAGGGTGACGTAGTCCTCGCGCGCCGTCGAGATCAGGACGCCTCGCATATTGAGTGCCCACTGGCCGAGCAGCACAACCACGACGGCCAACCAGGGCATCAAGGCGTGCCTGAACAGGCTGCCGATGAACTCCGGCGTCCAACCGGGCGTGAGGCCGGGCTCGTAGGCGCCGCTGAACGGAAGCCAATGCAGAGCCTGCGCGAACAACTGAATGAGCAGGACGCCGACCATGAACGCCGGCAGCGACGTGAAGATCAAGGTGACCGGCAGGATGCGCCGCGCCCAGCGCGGCGTGTCCGGCCAGCCCAATAGGGCGCCGATGATCGTGCCGATGACGAACGACGCCAGCGTGGCGGTCAGCATCAGGACGAGCGTGTAGGGCGCGGCCTGCAGGATGAGGGCGTTGACCGGGGTAGGGAACTGGCTCAGTGAGACGCCGGCGTCCAGTTTGACGGTGTTCCAGAGGAACTGCAGGTACTGAATGAAGACCGGCTGGTCGAGCCCGAACCGCGTCCGGTACTCGGCGACGAGCGCGCCGGCGTCCACACCGTCGGCGGCGCCGATGAGCTTGCCGAGCAAGGTGGCCGTCGGGTCCGTGCGGCCCAGCCTGGGGATGATGAACATCAACGTCAGGCCTAGCCACACCGTGAGCCCGAAGCGCAGAAGCCGGGTGGCCACGTAGCGTGCGTCCAGTCCGCGCATCGGGGTCTCCTCTCGGTTCAGGTGGGTTTCGGTTCTGATCGGTTCGGAACAGGTCGATCTGTCGGAATGGTTCGGGTTCGGGAGTAGCTGGTCAGGTGCGGGCCGTGGGCCTGAGGTTGTGCCTCAGGCCCACGGCCGACGACCTTAGGCGGGCTTGAGCCTCGTCACGATGTCGAGGAAGTTGGCCGCCTCGAAGATGCCGTGAGCGTACGGGTCCTTGTCGGTGGGCCAGCCCACCCACGCCTTGGTGCTCACCGGATTGATGATCACGTTGTGCACGATCGGGATGCTCGGCAACTCAGGTAGGTAGTGGGTCATGGCCTGGGCATAGAGCTCGACCAGCTTGGGATCGTCTGGCTTGAGCTGGGCCATCTGATCGGCGATCGCACCGTAAGCCTTCGCTTCGGCGGTGTTCCATCGCACAGCGTTGTCGTAGAAGCCCGCGATCTTCTCGCCGGTGGGCTTGTACTTGCTGACGTTGAAGGCGTTGACCGACTTCATCGGCGACAGGGTCGAACCACAGGAGGCGAAGAACACCATTGCCTCGAAGTTGCCCGACTGCTCGTCAGTGATGAAGTTCGGGGTCGTCATCTTCTTGTCGACCGCCTTGATACCGACCGCCGTCAACTGCTCAACGATAGTGGCCGTGATCGAGTTGTTGGCCGGCTGATCGAAGTGGGTGATCGTCAGCGAGAGCTGCTTGCCGTCCTTGGCATAGATCTTGTCGCCACCGAGGGTGTAGCCCGCGGCTTCGATGAGTTGCTTGGCCTTGGCCGGGTCGGTCTTCGTCACGTCGTACTGCTGGCCGGCCGGGGTGGCCTTCGCGGCGTCGTTGAACTTCGCGAACAGCGGGTAGTCGGGGAAGATCGTCGAGGACGCCTTCGCACCTCCGTTGTAGGCGACGTTGATGATCTGGCCACGATCGATGGCGTAGTTGACGGCCCAACGCAGGTTGGCGTCGTTCCAAGGCGCCTTCTCGGTGTTGAAGTCGAGGCTGCGGTTGCAGACGTCGGAGTACCCGTAGGGCTCGGCGGCTGACCAGGCCTGGACGCCCTGGGTGCGGGCCTGCAGGCTGAGCAGCGTGCCGGCCGCGAAGTTCGCGCCGACGTCCATCTTGCCGTCGCTCATCAGCGACGCCTGGTTCGACTCGGAGCCGGCATCGGTCCAGACGATGCGCTTCGGCACCGGCATGGACTTGAAGCCCGTCTTCGCACCCCACCACGAGTCGGCCAGGGTGTAGGTCGCCGAGTTGGTCGTGGTCGCGCTCAGCTTGTATGGACCGGTGCCGAGCGGGTAGCCCTTGGCGGCGTCCGAGTTGGTGAATGTCGCCGGATCGGCGACGGACGACCAGACGTGCGCGGGCAGGATCGTCAGCGGTGAGATGCCCAGCGCGGTGTCGAACCACGCGAGCTTCAGGTCGGTGCGAGCGGCGGGCACCTCGATGGTGGCTGTCAGGTTGTCGACCTTGGTGACCTTGGCCTCGGCGGCGCCACCGGGGACCTTGAGGCCCTGCTTCGACTTCAGCATCTCGAAGGTGGCGACGACATCGTCGGCGCTGAACGGCTTCCCGTCGGCCCAGGTGACGCCGTCGCGGAGCTTGAGCGTCCAGACCTTGAAGGCGGCGTCAGGCTCGAATGAGAGCGCAAGCCAGGGATCCTGGACGCCCGTGTTGAGGTTGGTCATGAACAGCGGCTCGTAGACCACCTTGCGGTACCCGCCGGTGCCGTTGGCGTTCGGCGAGTACGGGTTCATGTTGGTGATGTTCTCGATGTCGTTGCTGTCGATCTGCACGATCAGCTCGTCCCTCAGCGGCGTCTTAGCCGAGGTGTTCGTGGCCGTGGAGGACGAGCCCGTGGCACCGGGTGTAGTGGCCGGCCCGGCCGTGCACGCCGCCATGGCGAGCAGGGCGGAACAGATCCCCAGTGCGAGGGGCATACGCTTTCGGATGGTCATTTCTTGCCCTGCCCTTCTTGGCTTGCTTTCTTGCGGTTACGCCAACTGATACCCGGAAGGGCCAGCACATAACCGATGATTTGCGGGTTCATGCACAGCTTGATGACGTCAGTGACGTCGTCGGGCGTGATGTAGGCCTTGACCTTCATCGCCGCATCGGGGTGACTTTCCAGCACCAGGTTTTCTCCGTCCCTAGTGATGGCTCCGGCCTTGAATTCCATCTTGACCAGCTTGGTGACGACGCGCATTTCGTCAGTCCTTTCGCAATGCACCGCGTTCTTGGGCGTCGCGGACGCGGCGCTCGATCAGACTCGGCATCTCTTCGACGGTCATGCCTGCCGGCGGAGTGAACTGGCCGCGCCCGTACAGCACCTCGAACGAGGTGCGGCTGCCGGCCACCTTCTCGGCCAGGTTGCGTGGTGGGCGTCCAGGCGGGAAGAGGTTCGGCGGGTAGATCGATGCGGCGTACATCTCGCGGAACGCCTCCGTCCGTACGTCGACCCACATGTTGTGGTTCGTGATCGTGCGGTGGTAGCGCAGAGCCTCGATGTCGATCGTCGCGGCGATGATCTGCTCCTCCGGGTACGGCGCCGAGCGGAGGACGTTACCGAAGTAGTCGATGATCATTGAGTTGCCGGGGCAGAAGGCCCGGGGGTAAAAGGCGTAGTCAACAGTGCCCCAGTTGGAGCCGAGTAGATAGCACATGTTGTCGTGGGCGCGGGTGCGACGGGTGAAGGTCCAAAAGTCCCAGGGGGTGCTGACGCCTTCGACCTCCTGAATTGCACCGGGGTGGCAAATTACCTCGGCGCCATTGAAGGCCAGGGCGCGCGACACCTCGGGGGTGGCGCCGTCGTGGCAGGTCATGGTGCCGAGCTTGCCGATGGGGGTGTCGATGACCGGGAAGATGTCGGTGATCGAGTTGCCGTAGACCTCGCCGTAGGCGTCCCACATGTCGTGCGGGCTCGTGCCGAGCCCGAGGCTGGCGGGCACGTGGTACTTGCGATACTTGAGTTCAACCTCGCCCGAGGGGCCCACAATGAACGCCGTATTGAACCAGCGATCGGGGAACTCGTCGGTGATCTCGATGATGCCGCCGCCAGCGATGTACATGCCGTATTCCTTGGCCTTGGCGGCGAGCACGTCGATTTCTGGGCCGGGCACCTTGATGGCCTTGTTCAGAAACTCCTGGATTCCGTGCTCACCCTTTCCCGGGGTAGTGACACCCTGTAGGAAATATTCAGGAAGCACCGCGAGTCGAACCGGGACCTCCCAGAAATAGCCGACGCCGAAATCGATCAGCTGGCAGACCCTGTCGAGGTTCGCCTTGATGGCGTCGGTGCTGGTGGCCATTTTCACGGCCGGCTGCAGAACCAGCGCCGTGTACTTCTCGATGGGGCTCGTCATCGGTTCGTGCTCCTTAGAACTCAGGCTTGCGGAGGCCGAGGTCCTCCAAGATGACGTTCGCCGTGACCGTGCCGGCCCCGGAGATGGCGCCACCCGGATGCGTGTAAGGGCCGGTCATGTAGAGCCGATCGACGGGACCGCGGTACTGCGAGTAGCCCGGGAACGGACGGAAGTAGCCCGACTGGAACATACGCATCGCTCCACCGGTGGTGCTGCCGTTGACGAAGCAGGGGTTGTCGGCCTCGATGCTCGGACCCGTTTGGATGAACGAGCCAAGAATGTTCGACTCGGTCATGTTGGGCGCATACTCGCGCAGCTTCGGCAGCTGCACCTTCCAGATGTAGTCGTCGGCGACGGCGTCCCAGCGGCGCCCGTCGGCCAGGTCGATGGGCACGAAGGTGTCCATGATCAGGGTGTGCTTGCCGGCTGGTGCCCGCGTCGGATCCTTGGTGGTCCAGCAGGCGACCCACAGGAATGGGTCGAGCGGCAACTCGCCGACGGAGATGTCGGCCCACTGTTTGGTGATCGACTCGACCGAGCCGTAGATGCGCTGGAACGGGGTGTGGTTGACCTCGTCACCGCACGTGTACTTCGGGGGCTCTTTGATCGCGAAATGCGCCCGGACGATCGTGAAGTCGCCCGGAAGGTAGCCGTCGACCTTCTTCTGGAATGAGGGGGTCAGGACGCCGTCGTCGAACATCGCGTAGGTGAGCTTGGGGTTGAGGCCGGTGACGACAGCCTTACGGGCCCGGAAGGAGCGTCCGTCGGACAGCTCGACACCGGTGGCAACGCCCTTCTCGTCCACGGTGAACTTCGACACCTCGGCCTCGAGCAGGACCGTCCCGCCGTAGTGCTCGATGTAGCGGGCCAGGGCGTTCGGCAGTTCGATGCTGCCGCCCTCGGGGATCGACTCCCCGTACGAGTGGATCGCAGGGATCATGATGTAGAACATCTCGCCGCGACCCTCTTGATCAGGACGGATCCCGGGCGCGGTCGCCCACCCCATGATCATCGTCCGGACGACGGGGTGCTCGAAGTTTTCCATCGTGAAGTCGTGGGGGCTCATCGCGTAGTTGCGGAGCCATTCCTGGCCGTCGTCGGTGCTCTCCAGCATCGACTGCATGAGGCTCGGCGGGTTCGGTGGGCTGAACATGCCGGTGAGGAAGCCGTCCTCGATCTCGGCGAAGCCGGAGTAGATCTCCCTGTACCGCTTGGCGTCCTTCTCGGAGTACTGCGCGATCGAGGCGCAGGTCCGGTCGACGTCGCGGTACACGACGATGCCCTTGCCGACCTTGTCGGGGTGTCCGGTGATGTGGTTGTTGGCCCAGATGTACTTGAGGCCGAACCGTTCGAGTTCGGGCAGCATGGCCCGGAACTCTGGGTTGCAGTGGATCCAGACGTGGGAGCTGCCGTACAGGTCGTGCTTGAAGCCCGGCAGCGTCACCTCCGCGGTCGTGCAGCCCCCGCCGAGGCGCACATGGCGCTCGAGCACGAGCACCTTGAGTCCCTCCTTGGCGAGCACGGCCCCGCACATCAGACCGTTGTGTCCACCGCCAGCAATGACGACATCGTATGTCTCCACGTTGAAACCTCACTTCACCGGACTTCAGTGATATCGAAATGAAGCATGGTCGAGGCGGCATGGTGAGTCAACGCTGCGAGGATAGGGAAATCCTTTACGTCAGCAGGCCATCCACCCGCGTCCGAGACGGGGTCAGGTGGAGTCCCCACACGCGTTTGGCCGGTGGGTTCGCGGCGACTTACGACGTTTGGAGGTTCAGAGCGACGGCGGCGTCTGGGCGGTGACGATCACCGCGGGAACGTCGCCGATGTTTTTGCTGCGGTGCGGGATCTCGCTCGACTGGCTGATCGCATCACCCGGGCCCAGCTCGAAGTACTGCAGATCGTCGCCCTCGCCGACCCACACGCCCACCTGGCCGGAGACGACGAAGCCGCACTCCTCACCCTCGTGCACCAGCGGTTCGCTGCCGGTGTCGGCCCCGACGGGGATCACCACGTACATCATCGAGAGCGCTCGGCGCAGGTCGGGCACGAGCAGCTCGTTGCGGATCAGCGACCCCGGATACGTCACGGTGAGCCTCCGATCGGCCCGCACAACGGACGCCAGCGTGCGTCGCGGCTGCCCGTGCTCGTGCACGTCCTCACTGTCCGTGCCGTGTGCCTCGGCCGGCGTCTCGCCGAAGAGAGCCGCCATCGGAAGCCCCATCGCCTCGCTGATCATGTGCAGTCGTTGAACGGACGCCGACGCGCGGTCGCGCTCCACCTGGCTGAGGAACGACACCGACACGCCGGCCTGCTCGGCGAGGTCGGCCAGACGCAGGCCTAGGGCGAGCCGGCGCGTCCGGATGCGTTGCCCTGGCGTGCCGGTGAGGGGGGTGCCTGCGTCCCACGCTGCTGCACTCACTGTGGTGCCTTTCGTCAGGTCACAACATAGCGCCCAAGGGGGTCTGCAGTGCCCGGCCACTTTGCCGCTGACACATCTGATCCCGGATGTTATGGTGCCGACACGCACCTATATCAAAACGGAAAGGTACCCCCATCGAATGATCCCCGCTCCCCAGACTCTGGCAGACACCCTGGTCACGCAGTTGATCGACGCCGGCATCGACACCGTCTTCGGCATTCCCGGCCTCTACAACATGCCGCTGTTCGACGCGCTACGTCGGGCCGAGGGCATCCGAGTGGTGACGGTGCGTCACGAGCAGGGTGCAGCGTTCATGGCTGACGGTTACGCCCGAGCGACCGGTCGCCCCGCTGCGATCTGCCTGCTGCCCGGCTGCGGGGTGCTGAACGCGATGACGGGCATCTCCGAGGCGTTCTTCGACTCCTCGCCCATGCTCGTGCTGGCCAGCCAGGTTGCGACCGAGCACATCGATCAGGATCGCGGGCTCCTCCACGAACTCACCGGCCAGCTCGACGTCGTCGGTTCTGTCACCAAGCATTCGGTGCGCCTCACCGACGTCGAGTCGGCTCCCGCCGTTTTCGCGGACGCCCTTCGCCGGCTCCGCACCGGACGCCCGCGCCCCGTCCAAGTTGAGATCCCCCTCGACCTGCAGAGCGCTGACGTCTCCGGTCGCCCCGAGCCGACCGGGCCGGCCGACGCCACCGGACGACTCGACCACGACCTCATCCGCAGGGCCGCCGCGAATCTGGCGGCGGCGTCCAGGCCCCTGATTTACGTGGGCGGCGGCGCGGTGGACGCGGCGTCCATCACCGACATCGCAGAGCACCTGGGCGCGCCGACGTTCACGACGGGCATGGGCGTGGGCGCTTTGCCTGGCGATCACCCCTTGTGGGCGGGGGTTCCGTGGGTGGCGTCGGGCGACATTCGGCCGCTGTTCGAGGCCAGCGACTGCGTGCTGTTCGTCGGCACCCGCCTCAACCACGGCATGACCGCCGAGTGGGGCATCGGGGCACCGGCCGGGTCCGTCCGCATCGATGTCGACCCCGTCGAGATCACCAAGACCCTCGACGTCGACGTCCAGATCGTGGCCGACGCGGCCGCTGCGACCGAGGCGTTGCTCACCGAACTGCGCAGGCTGGGGCCGGCGAAGGGCCCGTCGGCTGAGATGGCGGCCCTGCTCGAGCAGCGTCGCGCCGCGCTCGCCGGACGGGTCGGAACGACGACGCCCTGGTTCGAAGCACTCCGCAGCGCACTGCCCGCCGACGGCATCATCGCCGCCGACATGAGCCTGTTCTGGGGCGACATGATCGGTAGTTTCCCGGTGGCGGGACCGCGCCAGATCCTCTTCCCGTGGGGCATGGGGACGCTCGGCTTCGGCGTCCCCAGCGCGATCGGCGCGCAGCTTGGACGCCCGGACGCCCCCGTGGTGTCGATCGTCGGCGACGGCGCCTTCCAGTTCACGGGCACCGAGCTGGGCACGGCGGTCGAGCTCGGCCTACCGGTCGCGTTCGTCGTGGCCAACAACGCGGCCTACGGCATGATCCAGATGCAGCAGCTCAACAAGTACGGCGCCGACATCGCCACCGACCTTCCTGGCCCCGATTTCGTCGCGTTGGCTAGGGCTTATGGGGCGCACGGACGACACATCACGACCCCCGACGAGCTTGCGGACGCCCTGGCGGAGGCGTTCTCGGCCCACGGTCCGACCGTGATCGAATTGCCCTGGGCGCGCACCTTCGCCTCCCCTGTCGCCCGCGAGGTCGCGGTCGACGACATCAGCTAGCACCATCCCCGGACGCCTCCGGCACACGATCAGTGATCGTGAGCGTGCGCCCGCGACGCGCGGTCGAGAAGGTCGAGCTGCACCGCCAGCCCCGTGGCGACCCGGGGAGGCAGCCCAGCACGCCCGGCCAGCGTGGCCAGCCGCTGCCGCACCGGCCAGGCGTGGGCGGTCGGCAGCTCCTGGACTCCGACGAACAGCGCATCGAGCCGCCCCTCGGTGCCCACCTCTTCGAGGCGTTGCACGTAGTCAATGACGGTGTCGGAGAGCAGCTCGCTCTGGTCGGGCTGCCAGAAGACGGTGCTCAGCCGGCGCCGCTGCGCCTGCGATAGCGGGGCAGCACCGAACATCAACTCGAGCCCGTCGCGCTTCGCGGACGACGTCGGCGCCGCCGTCGCGAGCATCCGAACAGTCGCCTCCGCGTCCGGGTCGCCGTCGCCGGACGCCTCGCGCAGCAGTTCTTCGACGCCCGCGCGGCCCGTCGCGACGAGCCGTTCCAGACACGCCCAACGCAGCGCCTGATCGGACGCCCCCGCGAACAGGTCTGCGACGGCGGCCACCTGCACCGGCGTCACCGCCAGCCGCACCAAGGCACGCTGCGCCACCCGTCGGACTTCCCTCAGCGACGCGGCCGCGCGCGACCGGGGCTCGGCCGACGCCTCCCCCGCACCCGCCGATGCGGCACGGGTGGCGGCTGCGTCCGCGAGCTCAGCCAAGGCCGCAGCCCGGCGGGCAGGCGGCGTCCACAGGGTGGCCAACTCCTCACCAAGAGTGGCCAGCAGTTGCAGTTGGACGCCCCGAGTCTCGGTCAGCAGGCAGCCAGCCACGGCACGCAACGCGCCCTCCGAACCGGCCTCGCCCCTGAACACCTCGTCGTCGAGCGTGCCGAGCGCGACGGCCCGAGCGAGCGGGTCGGTCAGCGCGCCGGCCCGCCCCAGCAGGTCGCGGGCCCCATCGTCGACGGCGATCCGGACGAAGTCGGTGTCGTCGTCGTTGGCCAGGGCGAATTCCCCAGCGACCGCTACTCCACCGCGGGCGAACGTGAGCCGGGTGCGCTCGCGCGGCCGCAGCGTCGGGCCGTCCGTCTCGTACGTGCCCACCGACGTGACGCGCTCGCGGCGGCGTCCCAAGGTCACATCGGCGAGGACGCGCGTGCCCGCCGCGTCCGTCTGCCACGCGAGCACGCTCGTGCCCTCACTTTCGAGCCAGTCGGACGCCCAGTCGGAAAGATCGCGTCCGGACGCCTCCTCGACGGCGGTCAGGAAGTCGGCCAGCGTGGCGTTGGCCCAAGCGTGCCGATCGATGTAGCGGCGGACGGCGTCCGCGAAGATCTCGGTTCCGACAAGGGAAGATAGCTGCCGCAGGGCGCTGGCCCCCTTGGCGTAGGTGATCATGTCGACGGTAGCCTCCGCGTGGTCGACATCGGCGACGACGCCACGGATCGGGTGGGTCGCGGGGCTCGCGTCCAGGCGATAGGCGCGCCGCTTCTTGAGCAGGTTGAAGGTCGCCCACGCCTCGCCGGGCGCGAGGAGCGCGTCGGCGGCGCCGAAGCCAGCCCAGTCGGCGAAGGCTTCGTTGAGCCACAGGTCGTCCCACCAGCGCATGGTCACGAGGTCGCCGAACCACATGTGGGCCATCTCGTGGAAGCAGATGATGGCGCGTAGCTGCCGCTCGAGCGGGGTGGGCTCGGCGCGGTAGATGACGTCGTCGGTCCAGCAGACGCAGCCGAAATTCTCCATTGCGCCGCCGAAGTCGGGCAGGAAGACGTGGTCGTACGAGTCACCGGCGAAGGGGCGTCCGAAGAGGTCGGCGAAGTGGTCGAGGCCGTGCGTGACGAGGTCGAACAGTTCGGGGGCGTTGTCGTCCAGAGCCTGGGTCAGGCTGCGCCGCGCGAAGAGCCGCAGAGGCAGTCCACCATGCGCCGTTTCGATGACATGAAAAGGGCCGGCGCACACGGCGAACACGTAGGTCGGCACAGGTGGGGTGGTCGTGAAACGCCAAACGTGCGCCGTCGATGCGGTTAGGGCGGGCTCTGACGCGGTGGGTGCGAGCCCCGCACCGTCGGACTGTAGGTGGGGCGCGTAGCCGTTGGCGGTACAGATCCAGGTGCTCGGCGTGCTGACGGTGAGGGTGATCGGGGCCTTCAAATCGGGCTGGTCGAAGCACGCAAAGACGCGTCGAGCGTCGAAGGCCTCACACTGGGTCCAGGCGTATACGGACCCGTCGGAGGCATCCACGGACCGACTGAGTCCGCGTCCGATGTCACGCCCCGTGGCTGCCTGGTGACAAGCGGCGATGGTGAGAGTGTTGTCGGCTTCGACGTCGGGCAAAACGAGGCGTCCAGGCTGGATCAGCGATGCCGCATCCAGAAGGTGACCATTCAGCTCGATCGATGTCACCTGGGAGGCGATGAGGTCGATCCAGGTAGATGCGCCAGGCTCAGCGCCGCTGAAGCGGACGGTAGTGTGGGAGGTGAATTCGGTGCCCACCGCCAAACCGGTTAGGTCAAGTTCGATCTCGTAGGAGTGCACCGCGAGCAGTTGGCCGCGCTCGGTCGCCTCTGTTTGCGAAAGCCCCCCCAGTAGATCCGTCATGGTGCCCAGCTTGGCCGAACTTGATCTATATCGCAATGAGGTGCGGCTCTCAACCAGATTCCAAGATCATCGTGCCGGGCACGCGCCTGGCCTCGAACCGCTCCAGCGGCGGGGACGTCCTTCGCCCCCCAGTAACGCGACCTAGCCACTCGTCGGCCGCTTCTTGAAGACGGACTCTCCAATCGCCCCTGCCAACCAGCGAAGGCTTGACCTGGCTCCTCCTTGGATACGCGCTCGCATCGGCAACCAAGTCACGCACACCTTCTGCATCAGCGGAACGTTCCCCCTGGTTGGGCGCCCGGGAGGAGGGCTGTTGCGCCGGTAGGTAGTCGTGATGAGTCTGCACAAGATCACGGCTGGGGTGGGGTATGACTACCTGACCCGGCAGGTCGCTGCCATGGACTCCTCGGAGAAGGGCCACACCGGTCTCGCCTCG
>Ga0208564_1000423_pt1 | contig 39081 bp, 29 predicted proteins | sample AD_UKC073_MetaG_FD_184439 | JGI IMG/M metagenome (GOLD analysis project Ga0208564, IMG submission 184439) | Active sludge microbial communities of municipal wastewater-treating anaerobic digesters from USA - AD_UKC073_MetaG (SPAdes) (version 2) | ecosystem: Engineered > Bioreactor > Anaerobic >... | reverse complement strand
ATCATTTCCATGGGTCAATTGGACCCCGATTAATTCATCGTCCTCATCCAACGTCAAGGCAATGATGCCGTCTTTGCGCGATGTATCGTATTCGGTCAGGCGGGTCTTTTTCACAATGCCGTTTTGGGTAGCGGTAAACAAATAATGGTCTTCATAGTATTCCCGCACCGGAATAACCGCCGTGATTTTTTCATCGCCGGTAATCGATAAGAGATTGACAATAGCCGTGCCCCTGGCTTGACGACTGGCTTCAGGGATTTCATAGACCTTTAGGCGGTAGACTTTCCCTTTATTGGTAAAGAAAAGGATGTATTGGTGGGTGGTGGTGATAAACAGGTGCTCCACGAAATCCTCTTCTTTGGTGGTCATGGCCGTGATGCCTTTCCCACCCCGCCGTTGACTATGATAAGCATTGATCGGCTGCCGTTTGATATAGCCGCCGTGCGTTATCGTAATCACAACATCCTCATCGGCAATTAAATCTTCAATTTCCAAAATCTCATCCTCCAAACTAATTTGGGAGCGGCGTTTATCCTGGTATTTTTCTTTAATCTCGGTTATTTCTTCTTTGATAATCTTTAAAACAAGCTTTTCATCAGCCAAAACGCTCCTTAAATAAGCGATGCGCTCCACCAGTTGATTGTATTCCTCCTCCAGTTTTTCTCTTTCCAAACCGGAGAGTTTCCCCAGCCGCATATCCACAATCGCCTGCGCCTGTTTCTCCGTTAAGGCAAAACGAGCCATTAAGTTTTCTTTGGCCGCTTCCACATTGCGCGACTGCCTGATTATGCGAATAACTTCGTCAATATGATCAATGGCGATTTTCAAGCCTTCCACAATGTGCAGCCTTTCTTCCGCCTTGCGCAAATCAAAACGGGTCCGGCGCACGACCACATCTTTTTGATGCTCCAGATAATAATGGAGCAGTTCTTTGAGGTTTAACACCTTGGGTTCGCCGTCGACCAGCGCCAACATAATTACTCCAAAGCTGTCCATCAGCTGCGTATGCTTATGGAGCTGGTTTAGAATAACCTGCGGGTTAACATCCTTTCTTAATTCAACAACAATCTGCATACCGGAGCGATCCGATTCATCCCGCAGATCGGTAATGCCGTCAATCTTTTTGTCCCGCACCAACTCCGCCATTGTTTCAATCAATTTCGCTTTATTCACCAGATAGGGTAATTCGGTAATTACAATCCGCATCTTCCCGTTATTCATTTTTTCGATCCGGGATACCCCTTTGACACGAATCGAACCCCTGCCGGTTTCATAAGCCTTCCGAATGCCCTCGCGCCCCATGATAATGCCGCCGGTGGGGAAATCCGGCCCCTTAATGGTTTGCATTAGTTCTTTCACCGTAATTTGGGGGTTATCAATCAATTTAATCAAGCCGTCGATAACCTCGCCCAAATTATGCGGAGGAATGTTGGTGGCCATCCCTACCGCAATGCCGGAAGAACCGTTAATCAACAGGTTGGGAATCCGGGAAGGCAGAACCGCCGGTTCTTCCAAAGATTCATCATAGTTGGCCACAAAATTAACGGTTTCTTTTTCGATGTCTTTTAATAATTCTGCCGCTATTTTGGACATACGCACTTCGGTATAACGCATCGCCGCCGGCGAATCGCCGTCCACGGAACCGAAGTTGCCATGACCGTCAATTAATTGGTAGCGCGTGGAAAAATCCTGGGCCAAGCGCACCATCGCGTCATAAACAGCTGTGTCCCCGTGGGGATGATAACGTCCCAAAACGTCACCAACGACACGCGCGGATTTTTTATATGGTTTATCCGCAGTCATGCCAGATTCATACATGGCATAAAGAATCCGCCGGTGAACCGGCTTTAAACCATCCCGGACATCGGGAAGGGCGCGACCTATGATAACACTCATCGCATAGTCGATATACGACTTTTTCATTTCCTCTTCCAATTCAACAGGAATAATCTTGCCATCAATATAATTGTCCACTCATTTACACCTCGCCAGCCTGAAGATAATCGCAACTGCAACGATCCTCTATTTTAAATATCCAGGTTTCGCACATATTTAGCGTGTTGTTCGATGAATTCCCGCCGCGGCTCAACCTTATCCCCCATCAGAATCGTAAAAATTGAATCCGCCTCCATCGCGTCTTCAACCTCTACTTTTAAAATTGTACGTCGTTCGGGATTCATCGTGGTCTCCCATAATTGTTCCGGGTTCATTTCCCCAAGACCTTTGTAACGCTGAATCGTGTAACTGTTTTTGGGCAACCCTGCCGTTGCCTTTTCTAATTCTTCGTCCGAATACAGATAAGTCTCCTGTTTCCCCTTTTTCACTTTATAAAGGGGCGGTTGCGCGATATAGACATAGCCCGCTTCAACCAACGGCCGCATATACCGGTAGAAGAAGGTCAAAAGCAAAGTGCGGATATGGGCGCCGTCTACGTCGGCATCGGTCATAATGACGATTTTATGATAACGGGCTTTGCTCAGTTCAAAATCTTCGCCGATTCCCGTGCCAAAAGCCGTAATCATGGCCCTGATTTCTTTGTTATTCAAGATCTTATCCAACCGGGCTTTTTCTACGTTCAAAATTTTACCCCGGAGCGGCAATATCGCCTGAAAACGCCGGTCCCTTCCTTGTTTTGCGGAACCACCGGCGGAATCACCCTCCACCAAATAAATCTCGGACATGGCCGGGTCTTTTACGGAACAATCGGCCAGTTTACCGGGCAAGGAAGTAGAATCCAAAGCGCTTTTGCGCCGGGTTAATTCCCTGGCTTTCCGCGCCGCTTCCCTGGCCCGAGCCGCATTTACGGCCTTTTCCACTATTTTTTTGGCCACCGCCGGATTTTCTTCCAGAAAAATGGACAATCCCTCACTGACCACCGTATCCGTAAGCCCTCTTAATTCACTATTCCCCAGCTTGGTTTTGGTTTGCCCTTCAAACTGGGGCTCTTTTATTTTCACCGAAATAACAGCCGTAAGCCCTTCCCGCACATCCTCACCGGATAAATTGGCGTTATTCTCTTTTAAAATATTGTTTTTCCGGGCATAATCATTGATTACCCGGGTCAAAGCCGATTTAAAACCGGCTTCATGGGTGCCGCCTTCGGTAGTATGAATATTATTGGCAAAAGAATAAAGATTTTCGACATAGCCGACGTTATACTGCAAGGCTATTTCAAATTGGGTTCCGTCCTTTTCGCCCTTCAGATAAATCGGCTTGCTGTGTAGGCAATCCTTGTTCTTATTCAGATATTTTACAAAGTCGATAATTCCACCCTCGTGGTAAAAGACGATTTTTTGCACCTCTTCGCCACGATGGTCTCTTAAAATGATTTTTAATCCCTGATTTAAAAACGATAATTCCCTCAACCTGTAACTTAAAATCTCCAGACTGAATTCCGGTTCGTCAAAAATCAAAGGGTCCGGTTTAAACGTCATTTTCGTGCCGGTTTCATTGGTCGTGTCTACTACTTCCAATTTGGTAACCGGTTTGCCTCGTTCGTATTTTTGCCGGTGGATTTTGCCGTCACTTTTCACCTCTACGATTAACCATTCCGATAATGCATTGACGACAGACGCTCCGACCCCGTGCAAACCACCGGAAACCTTATAGCCTTCTCCACCAAACTTGCCGCCCGCATGTAAAACCGTCAAAACTACTTCCACCGCAGATTTTTTTACCTGCTCCTGAATCCCCACCGGGATGCCCCGGCCATTATCGGAAACTGAAACACTATTGTCCTTGTAAATATCCACTTCGATTTTGTCACAATAGCCGGCCATGGCTTCGTCGATACTGTTGTCCACAATTTCATATACCAAATGATGCAAGCCGCGCGCCCCTGTGCTGCCGATATACATGCCGGGACGTTTGCGAACGGCTTCCAGTCCTTCTAATACTTGAATCTGGCTGGCATCATATTCATGTTTTTCGTTATTATTTATTCCATTATGGTTATTGCTCAATGTCGTCACCTCTCGCTCTCAGCACTAAATGCGTCTAAAACACCTAACATTCTTTTTTGCAATGTTTCCGCGGAAATAGGCGAAAAATAAACATTGCCGGTGGTTAAAATAAAACTTTTAATTTTTTTGGGTTTTTTTCCCTTTTTTATTAAATGTTCATGGGCGGCTACATCGATAAATTCTTTGGTGATCCTGCTTTTTTTGATGAGCTTATAATCAAATATCCCGATGATTTCTCTTTTAAAGACAGATACATCACTGCCTAGATGTAAAAACATATTTTTCTCCCTTCTTAAAAGGTATTTCTAAACATATTCCTGTAATGTGCCTTTTTCCACATGATAACTGGCAATCTTACTGTGATCATTCCATAAAAATGACAGGTCTTCGGTGGTCGTAATAAAACATTGGATCATTTTTTCCTGAACAATTTTGATTAAATGTTCTCTTCTTTCCAGATCCAACTCGGATAACACATCATCCAGAAGCAGAATCGGATACTCCCCCGATTCGCTTTTAAAAAACTCCAATTCAGCTAATTTGATGGCTAAAACTGCGGTACGGTGTTGTCCCTGTGAACCATATAGTTTAAGGTCTAAACTGTTTAAAGAAATAATCAAATCATCGCGATGCGGTCCCCATAAGGTCATTCCTCTGGCTATTTCTTCTTTTTTTACCTGTTCCATTTCCTGTACAAGGATTTCTTTTATAGGATTGCCGATTTTGAGCTCTCTTTTGCGGTTAAAGTAATATTTAAACTCTAAGTTTTCCTTTCCTTTCGTAAGCTTACGCTGCATTAACCTGGTCAAGGGAGAAAGTTTTTCCAAAACCTGAAGGCGTTTTTGAATGATTTCTTCACTTAACTTTAAAAATTGCAGATCCCAGATTTCTAGTTCATCCAGCCCTTTCTCGCGCTCATGGATCCTCTTTAAAAGGTGATTCCGTTGAATTAAAACTTTTTGATATTGCTGTAATTGGGCATAATAACTGGGACTGACCTGGGAAATATCATTATCCAACAAGCGCCGCCGTTCGATGGGAGCGCCTTTGACGATGTTTAAATCTTCCGGGGCAAACAGGACCGCCGTCAGATTTCCTAAAAAATCGGCCATTTTGCGTACTTTAAGCCCGTTAATCTTTATTTCTTTACGGCCCTTACTTCCCATGACTCTGGTATTTTGACCGGCACTTCCTCCAGACTCGGCGGGTTGCTGAAAAAATACGGCAACATTGCATGATCCCATTTTATTCTGGATTTCGCCGCTAATTATAAAATGATTTTGCTCCCACCTGGTTAACTGGATGTCCCGTACGGCCCGATAGGCCTTGCCAATGGCCAGGTAATAGATCGCTTCCAGTAAATTTGTCTTCCCTTGGGCATTGGCCCCCACTAAAATATTGATCTGCGAAGAAAAATTTTTGCTGAGCTTTTCATAATTACGGTAATTCGTCAAGTGCAATTTTTCAAGATACAAGGGGTTTACCCCTCCTATTTTTTATTAATCCTAGCACCTTACCGGCAAAACTAAATATAAAAAGTTATTGTTTTCGACCGGACGAATAATCCCGGGGCTTAACGGGCCGGTAAACTCGATGGTCAGCTCTTCCTCATCGAGGACCCGGAAAACATCCAACAGATAGCGGTAATTAAAGGCAATATCCACCGGATCTCCTTCGCCTGCAATCGGGATTTCCTCATAGCCTTGCCCTAATTCGGACTGGGAGAATAAGCGCAGGATATTGTTTTCAATCTTCAGGTGAATCGTATTACTGCTGCTGTCCAGCGAAAAAAGGGAGATTCTTTCCACGGCTTCCTGAAAGAGTTTGGTTTTCGTTTTCACTTTTAAAGTATACTGACTTGGAATGACCTGCTGATAATTAGGAAATTGTCCATCAAAAAGCCGGCAGACAATTTGAATGTTTTCAATCACAAAAGTGGCCAAATTTTTGGAGATATTCATCTGACAAAATTCTTCATCATTCTGGATTAAACGAGCCATTTCCGTCAGGATTTTTGCCGGCACGATAAAACTAAAACTCTTCTTTTGCTTATTTTGAATATACTCTTTCTTTAAGGCTAAACGGTGGGTATCGGTACTGATCATCCTGATTTCATTATTTTCAATTTCACAAAGCACACCGGTAAAAAGCGGCCGGCTTTCGTCGGTACTGCACGCAAAGGCGGTTTGACGCACCATTTGTTTGATTTTACCCGCTTCGATACTAAGTTTGTATTCACCGTCCACCACCGGTAATTGGGGAAATTCATCAGCAGGCATGGTTTTAAGGTTTAACTCGGAATTAGAATATTGGATAATTATTTCACCATCATGAATTAATTCTAAAGTAATCACCGAATCAGGGAGTTTCCGCACAATCTCCGAAAAATAGCGGGCTGGAACTACACAAACACCTTCTTCAATCACCCCAGCCGGCACTTTGCATTGAATTCCCACTTCCAGATCGGTTGCGGTAAAAGATAAGTGATCACCTTTGGCTTCCAGTTTGATGCAGGTTAAAATGGGCAGGGTGTTTTTCGCATTAACGGCTTTTTGTACTGCGGACACACCAAACAAAAGATTTTCTTTTGATGCCGTGATCTTCATAAAATATCTCCCTCCACATATTAATTAATCAAAAAAACAGTAATAATAGTAATAATACTTGTGGAAATGTGTAAAACGACGTTTTGTGTAGTCATATCCAGCTTCACGCTATTTCATAACCTGTGGACAAACGAGGCGGCCTGTCCACATTATCCAGTCCAAAAATCCTGAAAAATAGTTATCCACAAGAAAAACCCAGCCTATCAAGAGTTTAATCCACAATAGCCTTATTAAGGTATAATACGTATCATTATTTTTCGTTTTTAATTTTGTCAATTAAATTTTTAATAATAGAATCTAATTGCGCATCTTCTTTTATATTCATGGCCACTTTTTCACAGGCGTGAATTACCGTTGTATGGTCTCTGCCGCCAAATTCTTCACCGATTTTCGGCAGTGATAAATCGGTTAACTCACGGCAAAGGTACATGGCAATTTGCCTTGGAAAAGCGATGTTTCTTGTTCTTTTTTTCGCTTTAAACTCGTCTACTTTTAGATTATAGTAATCCGCCACTGTGTTTTTGATTAGGTCAACGGAGATAATTTTGGGTTTTGATGAAGGAATAATATCTTTTAATGCTTCCGTGCATAAATCCATCGTAATATCCCTGTTGCTAAGGGAAGAATATGCAATCACGCGAATGAGCGCTCCCTCAAGTTCACGGATGTTGGATTGAATCTTGTTTGCGATATAATAGAGAATTTCATCCGGCACTTTCATATGTTCCTGATCGGATTTTTTGCGTAAGATAGCAATTCTCGTTTCTAAATCAGGTGGTTGAATGTCGGTAATTAGACCCCATTCAAAACGGGATCTCAACCGGTCTTCCAAGGTGGGAATATCCTTAGGAGGACGGTCGCTGGAAATAATGATTTGTTTATTGGCCTCGTGCAGGGCGTTAAAAGTATGGAAAAACTCCTCCTGGGTAGCTTCTTTGCCGGCTAAAAACTGGATATCGTCAATCAAGAGCACATCGATGTTGCGGTATTTATTCCGAAACATCACAGTCTTATCATCTTTAATCGAGTTGATCAATTCATTGGTGAACTTTTCAGAACTGACGTACATTACCCGGCAGTTTTTATGATGTTTTAAGACATAATGACCAATGGCGTGCATTAAATGCGTTTTTCCCAACCCTACCCCGCCATAGATAAAAAGAGGATTATAGGCTTTGGCAATCGCTTCGGCGACCGCCAAGGAGGCGGCATGAGCAAAACGATTGCTGTTACCTACAATAAAGGTTTCAAATATGTATTTTGGGTTTAAGGTGCTTAAACCATAATCATCGGCCGGATAACCATAATTAACGTCGTTGTAATTGTTCAGTGGCTGTTTTTGATAAGGATACTTGTCATTGAGCTTATTTTGATCATTGGCAACACTGCCGGATGCCAGATATTCTTTTTCTTCTTCCGAAGTAAGAAAGATAAGGGTTAGATCGGTTTTACGCAAAATTTTGGACGCTTTCTCCAAAATCAAGTAATAATACTTCTTTTGCAGCCAATCTTTGGCAAATTCATTGGGCACAACGATGACCAGTTGATTGTCTTGAAGGTCAAGAAGACTGGTGGATTTGAACCAGGTGTCAAAGCTAGGTCTGGATAAGTCGTTTTCCAACTCGGACAGGATTGATTGCCAAATATTAGCGTTCGTCTCTTTTGACATGAAACAACCTCCTGAACATATCATACTTAAATATATTTAAAATGTATTTATAATGGTGTTAATGAAAATACAAAAAAAGAAACCAGAGTTTTGGGTTCTGGCAGTATTAATACTATCCATTACAAAATTCCGCACCAAAAGTTATTCACTTTTAATACAGAATTCAATCACACCTTATACACAACGTTATCCACAAATTGTGGATAACATAAGCTCCTTTTAACGTTGCTAATTAATATAGTACCAAAATTAGGCATAGTTATCAACAGAAAAAAATTATCCACAGTCAAAAAACAAAAATTTATTTGAATGCCTGAGGAAAAGAACCCGTTTTCTTGACAATCAAGTTACGCTGCTTTATAATGCATTTGTATATTTGTCAACAGCTCGTTTATTCTGGAATAAGGGGGGTTAAAATAAATGAAGAGGACTTTTCAACCGAAAAACCGTAAACATAAAAGAGTGCATGGTTTTTTACAGAGAATGAGAACACAGGGTGGAAGAGCTATCTTAAGGCGCAGACGCCTCAAAGGCAGAAAAAAACTATCCGTATAAGGCCGCATTTGGTGGCCTTTTAGTATAAGAGGAGATAATCTTGTTACCAAAGGCCTATCGTTTAAAAAGAAAGAGCGATTTTAAAAAAGCATACCAACAAGGAAAATCAATCGCTAATCAATACCTGGTTCTGTATGTTTTGCCTCAATCACCCCAAGCAGGCTTAGCCCATAAAGCCTCCAAAAGCTTGCGGGTGGGTTTTTCTGTTTCTAAAAAAGTCGGGTGTGCTGTGGAACGGAATAAGATTAAAAGAAGATTACGCGAGGCCTTTCGGCCTTATCTGGGCTTAATTGAGGCCAAGGTTGATTTAATTTTTATTGCCCGTGCCAAAATTAAAGGAGTTTCCTTTGCAGTTGTAGAAAAAAGTATGGCACAGCTTTTAAAAAAGGCCCGTTTAATTGATTAATTAATCCTGTTTTGAATCGTGGGGATAGGCATGAAAAAGCTCCTTATCTTTTTGCTGAAGATCTACCAACAATATTTTTCTCCTTTAAAAGGGCCCAGTTGTCGTTTTTATCCGTCTTGTTCGGCTTATGCTATACAGGCGGTGGACAAATACGGCGTCCTGAAGGGGTGTTTTTTAGCGTGCAGAAGAATCTTAAAGTGTCATCCTTTTCATCCGGGTGGTTACGATCCAGTTAAGTGAAGAAGGGAGGTGAACCGTTACAAGATCGTTTTTTGTAACGGGTTACTTTGTGGCAAGCATTAGTTGACGGTGTAAAGGAAATCCTGAAGTTTTTGTATGAATTAACGGTAACGATGGGTATACCCAGTTATGGACTAGCCATTCTCTTTTTAACAATATTAATAAAGCTTCTTTTATATCCCTTATCGCAAAAACAAATGAAATCAATGAAAAGGATGCAGGAAATCCAGCCTAAAATAAAAGAAATCCAGGAAAAGTATAAAAAAAATCCGGAAAAAGCGAACCGAGCCATTATGGAGTTATATCAGCAGCATAAAATTAATCCCTTAGCTGGATGTTTGCCTTTGCTCATTCAGATGCCGGTGTTAATTGCTTTATTCCAGGCTTTACAACAATTTCAGTATGCGGATTTAGGCTCCAGCTTTTTTTGGATCCCTCATTTAAAGAATCCTGATCCCTATTTTATCGTTCCGGTTTTAGTTGGATGCGCGACCTATTTGCAAAGCAAACTTAGCATGGCAAAATCCGATCAGGATAATCCCCAACTTGCAGCAACTAAACCGATGATGTTATACTTTATGCCGATCTTCATCGGGTTTATGAGTGTCAAATTCCCCGCTGGTTTAGGATTATACTGGATTTTCTTTAGTGTTCTGGGTTTGCTCCAACAGGTTCTGGTCAATCGTCAACCTGCATTGGAAGAAGGAGAGGTTGGTGGAAGCAAATGAAAAGTATTGAAATATCAGCCCGTTCCGTGGAAGAAGCCGTTAAGATGGCTCTGGAAGAATTACAGATGAAAGAAAATGAAGTAAATGTTGAAGTGCTGGAAGAACCAAGCAAAGGATTTTTAGGCATCTTAGGAAGTAAAATGGCCCGGGTAAAGGTTACGGAAAAAGTAGATCCCCTGAAAAACACTAGAAAATTTTTGGAAGATATTGCGGAGAAAATGGGTGTAATCGTAGACGTTGTCGTCAAGCCGGAAAAGGGTGGTTATATTACCATGGAGCTGGTGGGTGATGATTTAGGAATTCTCATCGGGCGCCGGGGAGATACTTTAGATGCGCTTCAGTATTTAGCTAATCTAGTAGCGAACAAAAACAATCTCGGGGCACGGTTGAAAATTATCCTTGATGCGGAAAATTACCGGGCCAGACGTGAAGAAACCTTGATTAAGCTGGCCGTTCGCATGGCGGATAAAGTGAAAAAAACCGGGCGCAAAATTGTCCTGGAACCAATGAACCCTCAAGAAAGGCGGATTATTCATACGGCTTTGCAGCATGAGGATCAAATTGATACCTTGAGTGAAGGGGAAGAACCTTTTCGCAAAGTCGTTATTTCTTTAAAAAGTTGAGCGATTGACCAAGCATGAACAAAAATAAGGGGAAATAGTTATTAACCTGGCTCTTCAGCCAGGCTTTTCTTTGCAAAACAGGGTATTCTTGATATATTATATTTTTAGTTGATTGATGATGAGGTGAAAGTAAGGCATGACGCACGCTTCCTTAAAATATGACGATACTATTGCTGCGATTGCCACGGCTTATGGTGCGGCCGGAATCGGGATCATCCGGATCTCCGGTCCGGACGCGGCTTTAATCGCTGATCAGGTTTTTTTCAGTAAAAAAGGGCACAAGTTAAAGGGGCAGGAAACTTACCGTGTTAGTTACGGTTTGATTAAAGATGAAAAAGGCCAGGCTATTGATGATGCTTTAGCCTTAAACATGTGGGCTCCCCACAGTTTTACGGGGGAAGATGTTGTTGAACTCCAGTGCCATGGGGGCGCGGTGGTGCTCAAAAAGGTGCTTGATTTGGTGTTGGCGGCGGGGGCTCGTTTGGCGGAGCCCGGGGAATTCAGCAAGCGGGCCTTTCTAAACGGTCGCTTAGATTTGTCCCAGGCCGAAGCCATCATGGATTTGGTGAACGCGAAAACGGAAACTGCTCTTACGGCGGCCGCCAATACCCTTCAAGGCTTGTTGGCCCGGGAAATCAGGCAATGTCGCCAGGAACTGTTAGAGGTGATCGCCTATTTGGAAGCGGATATTGATTTTCCGGAAGAAGACTTTGAGCGGCTTCATCAAGGGGAGATTCTGACGCGCCTGGAGAAAACTAGGGAGCGGATCCAACAGCTTTTACAGACTTTCAGCAGTGGGCGGATCGTCCGGGAAGGGCTGAAAACAGTCTTAATCGGTAAACCTAATGTAGGCAAGTCCAGTTTATTGAATACCATTTTGAAAACTCAACGAGCGATTGTCACCGACGTGCCCGGCACCACCAGGGACACCATTGAAGAATACTATAACCTAGGCGGAATCCCCCTGGTCTTGATTGATACGGCAGGCATCCGTCAAACGGAAGATGTGGTGGAAAAGATCGGTGTGGAAAAAACCAAAGACGTGATTAAGGGAGCGGATCTTTTACTCTATTTGTTGGATTCCACAACCGGCCTTACGGGTGAGGACCGGGAATATTTAAAGGAGCTTCCGAAGGAGAAAACAATGATCCTGGCCAATAAGGTTGATTTGCTGGCCGGTGGTGAAAATGCGGAAAAATACGAGGAGGATTTAGCCCGGCAATTAAGAGGCTACCGCTTGCTTTTTATTTCGGCCACTGAACAAATTGGGATCGAGGAGTTGGAAAAGGCCATCAAAGACCAGTTTTTTGTCCACGGTTGGGAAAATAAGGACCAGGCCTTTCTTACGAATATCCGGCATAAGCGGGCGTTGGACCAGGCCCTAAAAGCCCTTGAAAGTGGGCGGCAGGGGGTACTGGAAGGCACCCCCTCGGATTTGGTTTCGGTTGATCTGCAAAATTGCCTGGAATATCTGGGGGAAATCACCGGTGAAACCTTGGATGAGGAAATCATCGACCAGATTTTTGCCCGCTTTTGTCTGGGCAAGTAAGGCAAGTAAAGGACAGTAAATCTGAGGAGATCTTGCCTGTAAATCCGGGTAAAGATAGATGGTTAAAGAGAAAGAGGCAAAAAGAATGAGTTATGAAGCAGGAAAGTACGATTGTATCGTGGTGGGAACCGGCCATGCGGGATGCGAGGCGGCCCTGGCGGCTGCCCGGCTGGGCTGTAAAACCTTAATCTTAACTTTAAATATGGATAATATCGCTTTAATGCCTTGTAATCCTTCAATCGGCGGCCCGGGCAAAGGGCATTTGGTCAGGGAGATTGATGCTTTAGGCGGGGAAATGGGAATTAACATCGATGCGACCTATTTGCAAATTCGCATGTTGAATACGGGAAAAGGGCCGGCGGTATACGCTTTGCGCGCCCAAATTGACAAGAAAGCTTATCAACAAAGGATGACCTTAGTGCTGCAAAATCAAAAAAACCTCCACCTGCACCAGGCCATGGTGGAGAAAATCCTGGTTGATGAGCATAAGAATGTTCGTGGCATCGAGACGGAAACCGGCGCCATTTATTACGCTCCTACCGTAATCTTGTGTACCGGAACCTATTTAAAAGGGGAAATTATTATCGGTGAAATCTCCTATCCGGGTGGGCCCAACGGCCAAAGAGCAGCTGAAAAGCTGGTGGACAATTTAAAGGAACTGGGGCTGCAGTTAGGACGGTTTAAAACAGGAACTCCGGCCCGTGTACATAAACAGTCCCTGGATCTGGACCAATTTATTATTCAGGAAGGGGATCCGGATGGAAACTTTTTTTCCTTCCTCACGGAAAAGGGGCGCGGGCTCAATGAGCCATGCTATCTAGGGTATACCAACGAACATACCCATCAGCTGATCCGGGATAATCTCCATCGTTCCCCCTTATACAGCGGAAAAATAAAAGGGGCGGGGCCCCGTTATTGTCCGTCCATCGAGAGTAAAATCGTCTTGTTTGCCGATAAGGAGCAGCACCAGGTTTTTGTGGAACCGGAAGGCTTAAACAGCATGGAAATGTACCTGCAGGGTGCCTCCTCCAGCTTGCCCGAAGAAGTGCAAATCAGTTTTTTACGGACCATCAAAGGGATGGAAAATGTGCAGGTCCTGCGAACCGGCTATGCCATTGAATATGATTATTTGGTTCCTACCCAACTCAAACCATCCCTCGAAGTAAAAAGCATCGGGGGGCTTTTCTGCGCGGGACAAATCAATGGAACTTCCGGCTATGAAGAAGCTGCCGCTCAGGGATTAATGGCCGGCATTAACGCGGTGATGAAACTACGGGGAAAAGAACCCTTCATTTTAAAAAGGTCCGAAGCCTACATTGGCGTTCTGATCGATGATTTGGTGACCAAAGGAACCGATGAACCTTACCGGATAATGACTTCTCGCGCCGAATACCGTCTTTTGCTGCGTCAGGATAATGCGGACCTGCGCTTAACCGAGAAAGGATGGGCGATCGGGCTGGTCACGCCGGAAAGGTATGCCAGGTTCAAGGCGAAAAAGGAGGCTCTGGACCAGGCCCTGACGATGTTGAAGGAAACGGTGGTCACTCCCGGGACGGAGAAGGTCGTCCGGCTGCTGGAGGCCAAAGGAAGTGCTCCTTTAAGACAGGGCATCAGCCTGTATAATCTTTTAAAACGGCCGGAGCTTTGTTATTCGGATTTGGTGGAGCTTGGTTTAGCGGAAACGGTGGCCCATGACGTTGGCCGGCAAATCGATATCCACATCAAGTACGAGGGCTATATCGCCAAACAATTAGCCCAGGTGGAGCGCTTTAATAAGTTAGAGTCCAAACTGTTACCGCCGGACCTTGATTATTCCCAGATACGTAATCTTTCGGTCGAAGCCCGACAAAAGCTATCTGAAATCAGGCCGGTCTCGGTGGGACAGGCGGGTCGGATTTCCGGCGTATCGCCGGCCGACCTTTCGGTATTATTGGTCTATCTAGAAAAAGCCTATCGGAAAAACTAGAGCTGCGAAAACTGAAGGGCGAAGGTGAGGAAGGGCGAATGGAGAGGGCGTTTTTAGTCGAACTGTTTTCGGCGGCGGATCTGCCGCTGACCGACAAGCAAATCAGTCAGTTTGCCACCTTTTTGGAGGAACTGCTTAGTTGGAACGAAAAGTTTAATCTTACCGCGATTACGGAAACAGAAGAGGTGCTTATCAAACATTTTTTTGATTCGGTGTTAGGCTTGCGCGCCTTTCCGTGGCAGGGGGATGAAAAGGTGCTGGATTTGGGCAGCGGCGCCGGTTTCCCTGGAATCCCGTTGAAGATCGCTTGTCCTGCCCTGCGGTTGACCTTGGTGGATTCCTTGCAGAAGCGGGTGGGGTTTTTACAACATTTGATTACGCTTCTTTCCTTATCTGAAACCACCGCTCTTCATGGTCGTGCAGAGGAGCTTGGACGCGACAGGGCATACCGGGAAAACTATCAAATCGTTGTTTCCCGCGCCGTGGCGAAGCTTGCGGTTTTAGCGGAATACGGCCTTCCTTTTGTACAAAAAGACGGCGTATTTTTAGCCTATAAAGGAGCGGATGCGGCTCAGGAACTGGCCGAGGCCCAAAAGGCAATCGCCCTTTTAGGCGGGAAAGTGCGGGATGTAAAAACCTATGCTTTGCCTAAGCAGATGGGAAAACGAACGATCATTGTAATAGAGAAAATAAAAGAATGCCCGCCTGTCTATCCTCGTAAACCGGGTATCCCGGCCAGGAAACCACTTAAGTAAGTACCCGGTTTTTGGATACCGCTCCGGTACTCTTATCGCAATTTGATCATTATCAAGGTGCTCCTAACCGCCGTCAGGGCGGCTTTTGACTTATTTAACTGATTTTTGGCAGGTACTTTCGAGTGAAGATAATGGAAAAAATAGGAAATTTCCTTTCCGACTGGCAGGAAATAAATGGAAGAAAGCGAATATATAATCATACGGCGGAAAGGAGGAGCAAGTAAAGATGGTGGGAGAGTCTTTATCAAAACTATTTGGTTTAAACCATATTGAAGAACAAGGGGAGCAGGTAAAGGAGATATATATTGATTTAATCAGGGCTAATCCATATCAGCCCAGAAAACGCTTTGATACCTTTCAATTAGACGAGTTAGCCAACTCGATTCGAACCTATGGAGTAATTCAACCCATTTTGGTCCGGCAGGCGGGGAAGTATTATGAGTTAATTGCCGGAGAGAGACGACTGCGCGCCTGCAAAAAAGTCGGCTTAAAAACGATCCCGGCGCTTATTAAAAATATTTGTGCCCAAGACTCGGCTGAACTGGCCCTAATCGAGAATTTACAAAGGGAGGACCTCAATTTTTTCGAGGAGGCGGAAGGCTATCGAAAACTGATTGAAGATTTTCAGTTAACCCAGGAAGAAGTAGCGCGCCGGGTGGGTAAAAGCCAGTCGACCATTGCGAACAAACTACGGGTACTCAAATTGCCCAAAGAGGTCCGCGAAAACATCGTCTTTGATGTGATAACGGAGCGACACGCCCGCGCTTTATTAAAGCTGCCTGATCCGGAGAGCCAATTAGATATGCTCCGGGAAATTTATGCGCGCAATCTTAATGTTCGGGAAACCGAAGATTTAATTAACAACCTTTTAGAAAGAAGGTGCACTGTGCCCAGGCTTTCCCATGGAAAAAGAGTGATCCGGATTTTTAAAGACTTAAGAATCTATATTAATACTTTGAAAGCAGCAGTGGCCACCATTAAGGAAGCAGGAATTGGGGTAAGCATTGGCGAAAAAGAGTATGCCGATTATGTGGAGATTACAATCCAACTGCGCAAACCAAGTGCTGAAGTGTTTTAAGGCTTGTCTGTTCGGACCTAACATTAGCACAACCAACATTATTCCAATTAATCGAAGATAAAAAGGAGCTAAATAATGAAATAGTCGAGATGTGTTGAACAAATTGAAAATTTTGTCAATATAATAGGAATTGCCTAACCACTGTATGCCAAACGGCATACTTTTTTTATTCCCCCCTTTTCCAAAATATGTGCAACAAATTTTGTCACAATCATATATAATATATTATGAGCTAATTAATTCAAAAGATTACTCATTGTTAAACAATGTTTCACGTGAAACAGTGGGACGCAAAGCAACCACCTACTCCCAGGAAGAGCTTAACTATGAGGTGAACGCAAAGAAGGAACCAGGGTAGCACATAAAGAAAACGGGGTGACAAAATGAGTAAAATTATCGCTGTTGCTAATCAAAAAGGTGGGGTGGCCAAAACAACGACGGCGATTAACCTAAGCGCCAGTTTGGCCGCGCTTGGCAAAAAGGTGCTGGTTATCGACATTGATCCCCAGGGAAACACCACGAGCGGACTTGGGATTACCGAATTAAAAGATGGGCGGTGTATCTATGACTGTTTGATTAATGACTTTCCTTTAGAAAACGTGCTCTGTTCAACGCAACTTGATTCCCTTTCTGTGATCCCGGCCACCATTCAGTTGGCGGGGGCGGAAGTAGAATTGGTTTCGGCGATTTCCCGGGAGTATAAACTAAAAAGAGCCCTCGAGCCTATCACCGAACAATATGATTACGTGATTATCGATTGTCCGCCATCACTGGGCCTGTTAACGCTAAACGCCATGACGGCCGCCGATGGAGTTCTAATCCCGATCCAGTGTGAATATTACGCTTTAGAAGGATTAAGCCAGTTGATGAACACGATCACCCTTGTCCGGAAGCACCTTAATAAAGAGCTAGAGATTTTCGGGGCGGTCTTAACCATGTTTGACGCCAGGACCAATCTCTCCATTCAGGTCGTGGACGAAGTGAAAGCGTATTTTAAAGATAAGGTCTTCCGGTCGATTATCCCGAGAAATGTGCGCTTAAGCGAAGCGCCCAGCTATGGCTTGCCCATTAATCTCTATGACCCTAAATCAAAAGGCGCTGAACAATATATGGAGTTAGCAAAGGAGGTTGTGGAACGTGAGGAAGACTAAGACAGGATTAGGGAAGGGCCTATCTGCACTGATCCCCCCAGTTAGTGAAGAAATTAACAAGGAGGAAACGGCAGCGGCCATCAAGATTAGCTCCATTATTCCCAATACTTTTCAACCGCGCCGGGAATTTGACGAGGATAAGCTGACCGAGTTAGCCGAGTCGATTAAAGAACATGGCGTGGTGCAGCCCATTGTGGTCCGTAAAATTAGTGGCGGACGCTATGAGTTAGTAGTCGGAGAACGAAGACTACGGGCCTGCCAGCGCTTGAAGATCAGAGAAATCCCGGCAATCGTTAAAGAATACACCGACGAACAGATGATGGAGATAGCCTTGATTGAAAACATTCAAAGACAAGACTTAAATCCGCTGGAAGAAGCATATGCATATAAAAGGCTGTTGGAAGAGTTTAACCTCACCCAGGAGGAAGTGGCCAAAAAGATCTCCAAGAGCCGGTCTTTTGTGGCCAATATGGTCAGGATTTTGAATCTGCCCCAAGAGGTGCTGGATCTTTTGGCCGGTGGTGACTTGACGGTGGGGCATGTCCGCCCGCTTTTAGCATTAAACAGCGCGGAGCAGCAAATTAAAGCCGCTGAAGAAATGCGGAAGAAGCAGATGACGGTGCGCGAAGCGGAGGAATTTACGAAAGGTCTGTTGGAAGCCCCCCAAAAACAAATGATGAAAAGGAAGAAGATGAAATTGTCGCCGGAACTGATTGATTTGGAGAATAAACTGCGGAATGTCTGCGGCACTAAAGTAGCGATCAAGAATAAAGGCGAGAAAGGGAAAATAGAAATAGAATACTATAACAATGATGACTTAAATAGGATTCTGGCAATTTTTTTTAATGAGGAATTGGCATAAAATCCTGGGAAACAAGGGCTTTAAGCCATTTCTTGTCTTGACTGCAATATTTTTTACTATTGAAAAGTTCTCAAGAAGTGTTTAATATAAGAATGTAGTAGAAGTGTGTTTTATTTAGGCGTTATTTGTTGAACCGCCGAAAGGGATCGGTGCAGTTGGGTGAAAAAGCCAGCCCAACGAATATAGCGCAATATGCTTATATATAAATATGTGCATATATGCACAAGGTCGGTCAGCCACTGATTCACTAAGGCACAAAGCCATTAATACATCTCATAACCCAGATCCGAATTAGACTTGGGACGGATGTATTTATAATGATAAAAATTAAATTAGGTAATAAGCAAGGAGGTAAAAGAATGAGTTGCCAATGCAAAGGTGAGGCAGGACAGGGGAAAAAGTACGCGTTCATCGACCGTATTATCGAGCGGTACAAAGATGAAAAGGGTTCCATGATTCCAATCCTGCATGAAGTGCAGCAAGAGATGGGCTATCTGCCGGAAGATGTGCAGGCATATATCGCCCAAAAACTGGGGGTTCCGTTGAGTGAGGTGTATGGAATAGTTACTTTCTATGCCTTATTCAATACGAAGCCGAAAGGGAAGCATAAAATTAGCATCTGCCTGGGTACGGCTTGCTACGTCAGAGGGGCCGGCAAAATTTTGGAGGAATTTGAAAAGCAGTTAAACATTAAAGTGGGTGAAACCACCCCGGACGGCCTGTTTACCCTGGAAGGGTGCCGTTGTTTAGGGGCTTGCGGTCTGGCTCCCGTTTTAACTGTTGATGAACACGTGCATGGAAGACTGAAGACCAGTGATGTGGCTGAGATTATCGCACAATACAAGGAAGAAAAGTAGAGAGGAGGGGTAGTTCATGCGTTCTCTGGATGAACTGAAGAAACTGAAAGCAAAAACCCAAAAAGAAATTTCCACAAGGGAAAAAACGGGGAAACCAACCATCATCGTTCATATGGGCACCTGTGGGATTGCCAACGGAGCCAGAGAAGTGCTTAATGCGGCACTGGCCGAATTAAAGGAACGGAACTTGACGGATATCCATGTAACGCAAACCGGATGCCCCGGCTTGTGTCATTTAGAGCCATTAGTCACCATTTCCGAACCGGGAAAAAAGCCTTGTGTTTATGGTAAGGTTTCCGTGGAAAACATGAAGAGAATTATTCTGCAGCATGTTGTGAATGGTCAACCGGTAACCGAATGGCTGGTAAATCTCGAGAAATAATAAAGCCGGAGGGCTTAGTGAAGGAGGATTAAGATGGAGTTCTATCGTTCTCATGTTTTGATTTGTACCGGTACCGGCTGTACCTCATCCAATAGTCGGGCTCTTATTGACACATTAAAAAAAGAACTTGTCGAGAACGGCTTGGAGAAAGAGATACAGGTAATTGAGACCGGTTGTTTTGGATTTTGTAATTTAGGACCAATCATGGTCGTTTATCCGGAAGGGGTCTTTTACTGTCGCGTGAGCGAAGCAGACCTGCGCGAGGTTGTGCAGGAACATTTTGTTAAAGGCCGTGTTGTCCAACGGCTGCTTTATCATGAACCGAATTCGACCGTTAAGACCACCGAATTTGACGAAATTGAGTTCTTTAAACATCAAAAACGGGTGGCCTTATCCAACTGTGGGGTTATCGATCCGGAAAAAATTGAAGAATATATTGCCCGAGACGGTTATTTCGCCCTGGCGAAAGTGCTGCACGAAATGACCCCCGCCCAGGTAATTGAAGAAATTAAGAAATCAGGCTTAAGAGGGCGTGGCGGCGGCGGCTTCCCGACTGGAATGAAATGGGAATTTGCGGCAAAAGCCCCCGGAGACCAAAAATATGTGGTTTGTAACGCCGACGAAGGGGACCCCGGGGCCTTCATGGACCGCAGTGTGTTGGAGGGCGACCCCCATGCTGTGCTTGAAGCCATGGCCATCGCGGGATACGCCATTGGAGCCAACCAGGGATATATTTATGTGCGGGCGGAGTACCCGATCGCGGTAGAAAGGTTGACCAAAGCGATTGAACAGGCCAGGAAGTTAGGTTTGCTGGGCAAGAATATCTTCGGCATGGGCTTTGATTTTGATATTGGCCTGCGCTTAGGGGCCGGAGCCTTCGTTTGCGGTGAGGAAACCGCGCTGCTCACTTCGGTGGAAGGCCGCCGGGGCGAACCGAGACCGAGACCGCCTTTCCCGGCTAATAAAGGCTTATGGGAAAAACCGACCATTATCAATAATGTGGAGACTTTCGCCAATATACCTCGGATTATTCGCTATGGAGCAGACTGGTTTGCTTCCATGGGTACGGAAAAGAGCAAAGGCACCAAGGTCTTTGCCTTGGCCGGAAAAATTAAAAATACTGGTTTAATCGAAGTGCCTATGGGCACCACCTTAAGAACCATCGTCTATGATATCGGCGGCGGCATCTTAAATGACAAGGAGTTCAAGGCTGTTCAGATTGGTGGACCTTCTGGTGGCTGCATTCCTGCTGCGCTGTTAGATACGCCGATTGACTATGATAATCTTATCGCGGCCGGAGCCATGATGGGTTCAGGCGGACTGATTGTTATGGATAATGACACCTGCATGGTCGATATTGCCCGTTTCTTCCTGGAATTTACTCAGGATGAATCCTGCGGGAAATGTCCGCCTTGCCGGATCGGAACCAAACGGATGCTGGAGATCCTGACCAGAATCACCGAAGGGAAAGGGAAACCGGAGGATATTGACAACCTGGAAGCCCTCGCCAAAACCATCAAGAGCTCGGCGCTTTGCGCGCTGGGACAAACGTCTCCCAACCCGATTTTAAGCACCTTAAAATATTTCCGCGATGAATATGAAGCCCATATTCATGATAAGAAATGTCCGGCGGGTGTTTGCCAGGCTCTGTTGTCCTACACGATTATCGAGGATAAATGCCGTGGCTGTGGCCTCTGCGCCAGAAACTGCCCGGTAAATGCCATTAGTGGCAAAGTGAAAGAGCCTTATGTCATTGATCGGGAGAAATGTATTAAGTGCGGTGCCTGCATGGAAAAATGCAAATTCGGAGCTATTGAAAGAAAATAAGAAAGTTTGATAAGGAAAGGAGTGCGACCGGAACATGGCAATGTTGAATATTACGATTGACGGTCAACAGATGCAGGTACCTGAAGGGATAACCGTATTGGAAGCTGCACGGATGGCCGGCATAAAAATACCGACGTTGTGTTATTTAAAAGATATTAACGAAATGGGCGCCTGTCGCGTCTGTCTGGTAGAAATTGAAAGAGCCAGAGGGCTTCAGCCTTCTTGTATGTATCCTGTCATGGAAGGGATGGTGGTACGGACCAACACCCCGGCCATCAGGGAAGCTCGGAAAGCGGTTGTGGAATTAATTCTCTCCAATCATCCGATGGAATGCCTGACCTGCGACAGAAACACCAACTGTGAATTACAGGCTTTAGCGAAACAATTTGGGATTACGGATGTTCGTTTTCAAGGGGAAAACACCTTCTTCCCCCAAGATACTTCTTCTCCTTCGATTGTCCGGAATCCTGACAAATGCATTCTGTGCCGTCGTTGCGTGAGCGTTTGTAACAAAGTGCAGGGGGTCGGTGTTTTAGGCGTGACGAACAGAGGATTTGAGAGCATTGTGGCTCCGTCCTTTGATCATCAATTAAACGAAGTGGATTGCGTGTACTGTGGCCAGTGCGTGAATGTTTGTCCGGTAGGGGCCTTGACGGAAAAGGATGACACCCAGGCGGTTTGGGATGCCATCAATGATCCGGAAAAAGTCGTGGTGGTCCAGACCGCGCCGGCCGTCAGAGCGGCCTTAGGAGAAGAGTTTGGCTACCCCATCGGCACTTCCGTCACCGGTAAAATGGTGGCTGCTTTAAGGAGATTGGGCTTTGACAAGGTCTTTGATACGGACTTTACTGCCGATTTAACGATTCTGGAAGAAGGCAATGAGTTGCTGGAAAGAGTGAAAAACGGCGGCAAACTGCCCCTAATTACCTCTTGCAGCCCCGGCTGGGTGAAGTTCTGTGAGCATAATTATCCTGAATTCCTGGATAATCTGTCGACTGCTAAATCGCCGCAGCAGATGTTTGGCGCCTTAGCGAAGACTTATTATGCAAAGAAATGTGGCGTCGACCCGGAGAAAATCTTCTCTGTTTCCATTATGCCTTGTACGGCCAAAAAATTCGAACGGCAACGTCCGGAAATGAAGGACAGCGGTTTTGCCGATGTGGATGCGGTCTTAACGACCAGAGAATTAGCCAAGATGATCAAGATGGCCGGCATTGATTTACAGGCGCTTCCTGATGAAAAACATGATGAGCCGATGGGTATTTCCACCGGGGCAGGCTTGATTTTCGGAGCCACCGGCGGCGTTATGGAAGCGGCTTTGCGGACCGTTTACGAAGTGGTTACCGGCAAAACCCTGAAGAAACTGGACTTTGTCGAAGTCAGAGGTTTAGAGGGCGTGAAAGAAGCCAGTGTGGAAATCCCGCCGTTAGGGACCGTGAAGATTGCGGTAGCCCACGGACTGGGCAATGCCAGAAAAGTGCTGGATAAGGTTAAAGCCGGCGAAGCGGATTACCACTTCATCGAAATCATGGCTTGTCCCGGCGGTTGCGTAGGCGGCGGCGGACAGCCCATTGTCAGCGCACAGACCAGAATGGACCTTAAAGAAGACTATCGCGCCTTAAGGGCCAAAGCGATTTACGAAGAAGATAAGGGAATGCCCATGAGAAAATCCCACGAAAACCCGGCCGTAATCACGCTTTATGAGGAGTTCCTCGTGAAACCCCTTGGGGAGAAATCACACCACCTGCTGCACACTCATTACACGGCGCGGGTGAAAAATCAGGCTTTGGCCGATGCTTGCGCCGAGGCGAAGAAGGCGTCAGCCCAGAAAAAGAAATAACGGGCGAGCAAAGAGGCCGTAAAAAGAACGAAAAAATGAGCAGGAAGAACGCAGGCCTGAAGCAAGTGTAGGTAGCATGAGAAACCGGTTGCCTCTGTTTAACACAGAACAACCGGTTTTTTCATCGCTATAGAGCGCAGGAATTGTCGAGTTTTTTTGTTTTAAGTATTTATTTTTTGGTGAAAAATAGGTATTATTAAGAAAGGTAACTTTAATATAAAAGCAAACCGATGGAGAACACAAATTCTTAAGTAGACAATAGGGGTGGAGGTAAAAAAATGGGACCGTTGCTGAATTACGTCAACGCTAATCTTTCCTTGTTTGTGCTGATTACTTTAGGGCTTATAATCGTGACGTTAGTATTGTTCATTGTCATCGCCCACAAAATGTATAAGAGTGTGCTCAAATACAAGGAATTACTGCGGGGCACCGATGGGAAAAACCTAGAGGAAATTCTGTACGAAAAAGGGAAAATGATGGAACACATCTTGCTGGAAATGGAGATTATCAGGGATACGGCCAAAAATGCAGAGATCAACAGCAAATACAGCATTCAACGGGTAGGCCTCGTACGTTATAACGCCTTTGAGGATACCGGGGGAGATTTAAGCTATGCCCTGGCTTTATTAAATAGTGAGGCGGACGGTGTAGTGCTGAGTAGTATTTTTAGTCAGGAGGAAACGCGGACCTATTGTAAGCCTGTCTCGCGGGGCGAATCAAAGTATCCTCTTTCCGACGAAGAAAGAAAGGCCATCGCGCAAGCGTTGAATGTAAAGTATGAGTAAAAAGAGAATGAGTAAAAAGGATGCTCAAAACAGGCTGTCCCGAAATATTTGAGCGGCGCTCATTTTCCGCACGACAAGGTAGATACTGTTGGCAATAATCTGCGACATTTTTAAAACGATATGCAGGCGGGTATTTTGTAAAACTTGCATCTCCATAAACCCGCCTACATTGACAATCCCGGTTATTCCCACATCCCCGATTTCCGGGAGTTGTTTCCTAACGGCCGAACCAGGTTTAATGGGCCCGGGATGGGAGACAATGGTGCCGACGCTGGAAAACTGTCCCAGACAGGCATCAATGGCAATTAAGGGATGCTCCTTAAGCAGGTGCGCGAGCGCTTGCAAGGTCTCGTGAATATTGGCGGCATGCACCGGGTATTCGACGGTGCCGAACACTTTCACGTTCAGGTCTTGTACCAAAGGCTGCAGTCGCCAGCCGGTCAGCGGACCCAAACTGTCTCCCGTGGCGCGGTCGGTGCCGATACAACAAACAACGGGGTGTTTTTTCTTCCCGGTCTCCAGCAGGTAACGCTCCAGTTGCCTGGATAACTCCAGCACGGCCAAGGGGTGATCCATGTGAATTCGCGTGGCGCCGGGCTGGTTTTGTTGCACCTGGGGAACCGATAGATTGAACAGCTTAATGACAGAACACCTCCGGGGTTAAGCGGTAGTGCATAGCTCAATGTTATTTGCTAGTATAGACAAAAAAGCGCCGAAAAAATCTAAAAGCTCTCCTCCCCCAGCCCAGGGTTACCTTCCCTTCCGACAGAAGGCAGACATAAGCGGATTATTCGTACATAAGATGGTTATTAGGGTTTATTAGTAAAACGAATGGTCTGAGGGGACATAAAGGAGGATATGGGGAAAGAAAAAAACGCCGTCGGCATGACGACGGTTTGGCAGGTGGCTTTCACCTATTTTGGGGCGATTGTGGGGGCAGGTTTTGCTTCCGGACAGGAAATATTGCGGTTTTTTGTCGTGTTTGGGAAAAATGGCCTGCTCGGGGCGCTGGCCTCCGGGGTCTTTTTCGGTTGGTTGGGGCGCCTGGTCCTGGACATGGCGGCCCGCGAAAAAATGAACGGCTATAATGATTTGCTGTGCTATTTGTTTACCAGGAGGCTTTCCGTTGTTTTTGACGGAATTATCGCGCTTTTTCTGTTTTTTTCTTTGGCGATTATGCTGGTGGCCGGGGGCAGTTTATGGGAACAGCTCTGGGGTCTGCCTGCTTGTTTGGGGTTTTTGGGGACATTGGCCCTTGTGTACCTGACGCTATTGGCGGATTTACAAGGGGTTTTCTGGTTGAATACGGCCCTGATGCCGGGGTTAATTGTCTTGACTTTGGTGGTCGCCGGTTGCTCTTTAGCAGGATTTTCTTTCAACCTGGTGGAAACTTATCATGAGCCGTTTAGGGCGGCCCTGGGCTCCTTAGCGGTGATGAACCCTCTTCAAGGAGATTTCATCGGGGAACATTGGTTGAAGGCGGCAGGGCTGTACGTTTCGTATAACTTTGTTTTAGGAGCGGTAATTCTTGCTTCATTGGGACCCACGGCAGGCCGCGGCGGGAGAACAGGCGTGTTTCTGGGCGGTGTTCTGCTGGGCTTGATGGCGGCCGTAATCTGTAGTGCCCTGTTGACCCGGGAGGGACGGGAGATCACGGAAGCGATACCCATGCTGACTTTGGCCAATCGGGTTCATCCCTGGATCGGCCTGGCTTACTCCGTGGCTCTTTGGGGGGCGATGGTCACCACGGCCTTAAGCGCCGGGCTGGGTCTGCTCAAAAGGCTGCTGCCCATCGTGACCGGGCCAAGGTGGTTTTGCCTTCTTTTGGTCTTTTTGCCGACCTTGCCTTTTGTTTATTGGTCCTTCCCCCAAATGGTGGCGGTCATTTATCCGCTGATGGGTTATCTGGGGCTCGGGCTTTTATTGGCGATTTTCTATAAAACCATAACCGATACCGCACTTTCGTTTCTTGCGCGGATGTTCAGAACGTTAAGGAGGTAACAAATTGGCGTATTTAGTTGTGGGAACGGCCGGTCACATCGACCATGGAAAATCAAGTCTGGTGAGGGTATTATCGGGAATTAATCCGGACCGGTTGAAAGAGGAAAAGCAAAGGGGCATCACCATCGAGTTGGGCTTTGCCTATATACAACTGCCCGGCGGGAATACGTTGGCGATCGTCGATGTTCCCGGCCATGAACGTTTTATTAAAAACATGCTGGCGGGTGTGGCCGGAATTGACCTGGCCCTTTTAATTGTGGCTGCCGACGAAGGCATAATGCCCCAAACCAGGGAACATTTTGCGATCCTGCGACTGCTCAATGTTGAACAATTAATGGTGGTAATTACGAAAACAGACTTGGTGGATGCGGAATGGCTGCCCTTGTTAAAAGAGGAGCTCCGTGATTTTTTGGCCGGAACGGAGTATAAGGAGGCCCCTATCTTCACCTTTTCCGCGGTGACCCAGGCCGGCAAGGAAGAGATTCTGGCGGCGTTAAATCAGGCGGCAAGGGAACTGCCCACGCGTAGGAAAGAAGAAGGGATTGTGCGACTCCCCATTGACCGGGTTTTTACCATGCCCGGTTTTGGCACGGTAGTTACCGGAACCCTTTTCAGCGGACAAATTGCGGTCGGGGACCAACTGTATATTCCGACTAAGAATAAAAGGGTAAGGGTCAGAAACCTCCAGGTCCATAGCAAAAATGTGGAAAGGGCCCAGGTCGGGCAAAGGGTGGCGGTAAATTTAGCGGGCGTTGAACAAAAAGAGCTGGAGCGCGGGGATGTTTTGACGGTCGAAGGGAAACTGATTCCCAGCCAACGGGTCGATGTGTCCCTTTTTTTACTTGAGTCGGCCGAAAAACCGCTGCGGAATCACGGCCGGATTCGCTTTCATCAGGGGACTTCGGAAGTTATCGGCCGAATAGTGCTTTGGGACCGGGAAGAGCTTCGGCCGGGGGAAAAGGCTTTTGCCCAGTTGGTGCTGGATGAGCCAGTGGTGTTGCAAAAAGAGGACCGTTATGTCATAAGAAGATACTCGCCCTTGACGACGATTGGCGGTGGCACGGTAATTGAGCCGGTGGCGCGCAAACACAAAAAGAGGGATCTGGCCCAGACGCTGGAGGAAATGAATCTTAAGGCCCAGGGGAGCCCTGAAGAAGTAATCTATCTTACCTTGACGCGACAGAAAAAGCTGCTTGCCGTGGAGGAAATCGCCAGGCAAACGGGCTTTAGCGATAAACAAGTGGAAGGGGCGCTTGCCGCCTTGCAAAAGGTGGCGGCTGAAGGAGCGGAGGGAGGGGTCGTCTCCTTAGCGCTGCATGAAGGGGGACCGGTTTATGTGCCGGCAGCGCTCCTCAAGGAGTGGGAACAGGCCTTACGGCGGGAAATAAACGCCTATCTACAGGAGAATCCTTTGGAGCCGGGGATAAAAAAGGAACTATTACGCAGTCGCCTGTTTAGCGGACTTGAGCTAAACGGGTTTAACGCTTTGTTGAAGCACTGGGAGCAGCAGGAGAAGCTGGCCATCGTTGACGGGCTGTACATCGCTCCCTTTGGAGGCGGCGCCATAACAGGTTCCTGGCTTGAAAAAATCCGGGCGGTGGAAAACTATTACCGCGACTGTGGCTGGCAGGTACCGGTCAAAAGGCTGGCGGAAGAAGCATTACACTTGAACGAAAAGCAGGCGGCCCAGGTGTGGGGGTATTTGACCAGGACAGGAAGTTTACTGCAATTATCAGGGGACCTCTATCTTCCTAAGGAGTTGTTTTTGGAGGCACAAAGCAAATTACAGCAATGGTTTCAGGAAAACAGCGACATTACGGTGGCGCAATTCCGCGACCTGGTAGGGACCTCAAGAAAGATCGCCATTTCTCTGCTGGAATACCTGGACCGGATCAAATTTACGGTTCGGGTAGGAGATAAAAGGACATTGTGGAAATAATGTGATATAATTGTTTCAAAAAGATTAAAAAAATGTTATAATAGTGCTAAGCTCAGCAGGAAATATCAAAAAAACATAAAATCACAAAAAATGGGGGAACTTGTTTGGGGGCGGATTGTGACTGGTGTTGCGCCTGGTCTTCAAAACCAGTGTGGCGGAGTGCTCCTCCGCTGGGTGGGTTCGATTCCCACACGCTCCCGCCAATTGTGTTAATTATAAGGGCTTGGGAGTTTTTGCCCCATACGATATATTTAGCTAAAAAGTAATCCCTTCTGCAAAGATGCGAAGGGATTTTATTATTTGTCACAAGCTATTCCTGCGGGAAAACAGCACTCTTGAAGAGCATTGATTATTTGTTAAACATGGGCTATTATTAAAGTATAACGATAAATTTGTTAATAAGGAAAATCTTATTTTTATAGCGGGGCAATTTTTAAAATTAGGTATTATAATATTAAAGCCCAAGGCCATATTATTAAAATTGAAATAGTGGGTTAATAACACACGTGAAAATAATGAACGAAAAAACAAACCGTTATTAAAGTTTAACCCCCTTTGCTAATAAAACAAAGGGGGTTTCAATATAGAGGGTTGCTTTTTGAAAAACGCGCTATTTAATCAATTTCCGGATGATAATTACCCCGAGCAGGATCGCCACCGCGACAATCACGCTGTTGAACAGGAAGCGGGGGTCTTTCAGCCCCCAGAGTTGTTCGGCGGTAGTCGCCTGGTCCGCCGGGAGAATTTTTAAAGCAAGGATTGGCAAAAGGTCGTATCCTTCCTGCAGGATTTGATCCTGGTAAAAGGCCAAATCATAAGTGGGTGGCACCGTATATTCCGGATGGCCAAATTTAAGAACAAAGCCCGTCTTCCCGGCCCCGTTAAAAACGAGCTCGTCTACATAATATTTCACCTGGAGTTGCTTTACCTGAATCGGTTGATCGTCGTTATTCTCAATGACTAACACCGCCGTATCTTCACTCGTCCTGAACCCGTCCAGCGGCAGGGTCAAATCACTGTAGTGCGTTTGTTGGAAAGATAAATTATACAGCGTTTTGGCGTGGATATCCGCAAAGATGACACGCCGTTTAAAGATGCTGTCTGTCTCCAGGGTAAAGCTGTCTAATTTAAGATTCCGGAGACCGCTGAGCTTGATGAGGGTTTTTTGTCCCTGCTCTTCTATGGTGTATTGGGGCGTAAAGGTTTCCGTGAATCGTTCGTGGGAAAGGGTGACATCGTTGTAGTTTAAGGTGACGCCGGTAAAAGCGATTTTCTCCAAATTATTGGGGATTTTAAAGCGATAATGGGTATATTTTGGGGCAGGCGGCCCCAGCGGGATTTCCAGCTTCTCATTCCCTTCCACCCGGTACAAAAGCGCATCCTTGATTTTTTCCCAATGCCGGTTATCATAACTGCCGAATAATTCAACCTGTTTTGCAAAGTTGGCATGATTCGTCACCACCGTAAGCGAGGTGGCCAGGACGTCTTCGTCTTCCGGAACATCTACTGCGTAATCGTAATAGAAGGAGTCTCCTTTCGTAAAGGAATGAATCAGTTCCATGGGATAGCTTTTATGAACGGCTGTTTCTTGCGGTGAAAAGCTGTGCATAAAATACGGAACCGGCTGGCCGTCCTGATCAAAAAGGCGCAAATCCGCCAGGTTTTCCTGGGCGGCATGGTAAATCTCCCCCGTAAGGCGCAGTCCTTTGTATTGTTTGTCGCCCTCGTTTTTCACCTGGGCGGTTCCTCGGAAGCCCACCTCCTGCGGGGCCGTGGCGGAATCATTCGTCGGCGTGCAGGCCGGGCACAGGAAAAACGCGAGGACCAGGGATAAAACAAAGCCAACGATCCGCTTTTGGCCGTTTCTACAGCTGAACATTGGGGGGTGTTTTCTCATCGGGCAAGATCGCTCCTTTAATTTCTAATTTTTTGCTGAAGTATTGGTAGACGAAGGAGATGGCCAGCAAAGTCAGCCCAAAGGCAAAATAGGAAGCAATTCTGGCCACCGCGGATAAGAACGACAAGTCCAGCAGGAAAAGCTTGGCTACCGCCATAATAGCCAGACCTAAACCAAAGCGTCTCAGGAAAGCATATCTTTTGATAAAACCAAAAACAATCCAGGCTAAAGCCGTGATGACGTAAAGAACGCTAATGGCCGCATTGGTAAAGTCTAAAGCGTATTGCGCAATTAAAACTTGTGTAAGGTTAAACAAAAAGTAAGAAGAAATAATTAAGGGATACCATTCCAGACCCAGCTTTCTTTCCAAAACCAGCCGGGAGACCAAGTCACGCATGGCGAGAATCGCCAGGAGATTAATGAGAACCAGGGCCGTCGTTCCGGTGAGGAATAAGGAGGGAGGCAGGTCGGCGCTCCCAAAACCTTGGTGGGGGGGAAAAAAATTAAGGCTAAATAAGGCTATGAAGCACACCACATTAATAAAAACAGAAATCCCTTTCATGACTCCGTCGGAAAGCAGACTAATCCGGGGAATCAGATAAGCAAGCAGGAAACTGACCACAATCATTAAAGCCGAGACCAGGTAGTCTCCATGCCAGGCACTGTCTTTTAAAGCCACCGTTAAATGCGCGGCCAGTTCTTTCCCGATCATATACAGGGAGAACAACCAGAGATTAAGTGTTGTGCCATATTTAAACAAAGTGATCCCCTGGCTGGATAAGGCCCTTTTCCAATAGGCCGTCCCTAAAATAAACAGCGAGCCCAGCGTAACAGCCGTATATTTGTAAACAAAAAAATCGCCGGTACCCAGGATATTCCGTACATCAAAGAACCAGAACGCGGCAAGACACAAACCAAAGATCACGGCCCCGGCCTTCCGGAAAGCAGCCTCTTCCCTGGCTATGCCGTATACGAGGAGCGCCGTTCCTTCAATCAGCCAGCCTAAAGACAACCATACCTTCCCAAATTGGAAGGGAATAATCAACACGACAAAGGTCAATCCGGTTAGATAAAAGAGCGCCTGGGCGCTTTTTTCCCGGGGCATTTGTTGCTGCAAAAAACCCCCCAGGTTTAAATAGAGCACGGCAAAAAGCATCGCCAGCAGCCCGGTGTAATCTTCCAAACCGACCGCATAAAAAAGAGCATACAGGATTAGCGCGCTAATGGCCGTATTTAAAGCCAACAGGCTAATCTCCGCCTTTTTAAAGCTCATTCTTTTATTATATGTACTACAAATGGGAATCAGGGTATAGATGACGAAAGCAAACACCACATAACACAATGCCGGTAAATCATGGAGCGTAAAGGGTGGCCCGTAAGAACGGTCTTCCAGCAACAATTGGACAATGTAGATTGTTCCTGCCACATTCAGGAAAAAACCGAGGAAAGAGGAGACGGTCCACTTTCGCTGGGCAAAAATGAAGAGGGCAAAAAAGTTTAGTATAATTAAGTAACCCATGGCACTATAAACCAGGACTTTGTCCGCACTAATGGAAAGCAGGGGCAAGTATCCGCCGATCAGGGCAAAAGCGGCAATCGTCTGGGCATTATAGCGCAGGGCCAGGACAAAAGCAACGATGGTCGTCAAAACACATAATAATAAGGCCGGATACATGGTAATAATTTTTAACTGGAAATAGCTGAGGGCAATGGTCGTAAACAAAGTGGCAATCCCGGCGCTGGTGAGGCCCAGGGAAAAAACATCGGGCCTTTTTCGGTTGAGGATTTCGCCAGCCACCAGCAGAATTGCTCCAAGGCACAGACCGAAAATCCCCTTATAAAGATCCGGCAGCCTCGTAAAGGTATATTGGGAGGCGGTGATTAAGCCGATGAGCAGGAGCAAAATCCCCACTTTGTTGAGAAAATTAAGCCCGATAAGCGCTTCCAGGTTGTTCTTTTTGATCACTTTTTTCATTTGTTCTTCCGTAAGGGGTTCTTCTCTTAACTGATTGAATTGGGCTTCCGTAGCAAGACGGAGCGAACGGTCTTGGGCGGCTATTTCTTCCCGCAGCAAAGTCAATTTTTTGTTCAACAGCTCATTTAAGGCGGCTACTTTTTCGTATATTTCGTCTTCCAGAGCGATGCGGTTTTCCCTTAGTGTTGCCGTAATTTCATCAATCCGTCTTTTGGCGGTCTGTTCAAACATGGTCAAACGATCCGTTTCCCGCCCGGCATTGTTTTGAAAATAAGCCTGGAGCTTATCTGCGCTCATGTTAAGGAGGGTCATTTTTTCGTTGTAGATCTGCTCATATAAAGCGCTTTTTAACTGCCGGTTTTCCGTGTCTAACAAAGCCCGGTCCTGTTCGGTTTTTTCCAGAGCGGCTTTATTGGCCGCCAGTTCTTCCTTTAACTGGGTATTCTCCGAGAGCAAGTCACTTTCTCCCAGGGATTGAATTTCTCTGTCCCAATCGGTGGTAATTTCCTTCTGCCGGTGGAGCATTTTTTTCAAACCATCCAGGTAATTATTCAAAAAGTCACCCCCACTATTACCATAATTCGCCATATTAATATTAATACTATTATATCAAAAGAATAATTTGTCACAACTTGACAGTGAATCGAAAAATTAAGCCTATGTTGGTAAAGAGGACAATAAAAAAGGGAGCTTTTCCGCCCAAACAGGGCGCAATAAAGGCCAAAACGCAAGAAAAAGCTCTGGTTTTGTCGACTGAGCGGGCGCTCACTCATACGGGGCAAAGCCTTGTGCGAGTGCGACGGAAGGGAAACGGGTGGGCTGCAGCCAAAACTATTTTTGGGGCAAAAAAAACGAAAAAGGGGAATTAGGGTTGTTTTGGGGCCTTGCAGGAGCAAATTACAGAAAATCGTCGAGAGAGCGTTCACTAGGGCGGCGCGCTTTCGGAAGGCTCAGAAGCAGGGACCAGGAATTAAAAACCTTCAAAATCAGCTTGTCAAAAGGCTTAACAGCCTAATTTTTTTCTGATAGAATTAATGCGGATAATCAAACTTGACGAAAAATTGATTATTCCTGAGGAGAACCGAAGACACATCATAAACGATAAGTGAGGGGATGAAAGTGGCAGTAAAAGTGATTACTGACAGCACTGCTTATCTCGACCGCAAGGTTCTTCAAGAGTTCAATATTACGGAAGTAGCGATGACAGTGAACCTGGAAGACCGTTCATTTATAGAGACTGCCATCTCTAATGAGGAATTTTACCAATTGATTGAGGGAAAAAAAGAATTACCCACTTCTTCGCAGCCTTCACCTTTGGTATTCTACGAAAAATTTCAGGAACTGGTCGAGCAGGGCGATGAGGTTTTCTGTGTGCTCATCTCTTCGGATCTCAGTGGCACATATTATTCGGCGGTGCAAGCCGGCAAGATGGTTCAGGAAAAAAACCCGGAGGCCCGAATTGAAATAATTGATTCCCGCACCACCGGCATGCATTTGGGTCTGGCGGCCATGGCGGCGGCGCGCGCCGCGCAGGCCGGGGCCTCCCTGGAGGAAGTGCGGGATGCAGCCACCTCGGTTCTGGCCAGGAGCAAATTATTTTTTATCCCCCGCTCTTTGGAGTATTTAAAAAAAGGGGGCCGCATCGGCGAGGCAGCTTCACTCTTAGGCACGCTTTTACAGGTGAAACCGGTGTTAACCGTAAAGGGGCCGGTAACTGTTTTTGAAAAGGTTAGAACCTTTGAAAAAGCCGTGAAGCGGATGCTCCAGGTTTTTGAAGAGGATTATCAAACTTATGGAATTGAAGAAGTGGCCGTGCACCACATTAATTGCGCCGCGGACTGCGAGGAGCTTTTGATTAAGGAAATCAAAGATAAAACGACGCGGGAGATTTTGGTTAGCCCCATTGGGCCCGTGCTCGGCCTGCATGTAGGGCCGGGAACCATTGGGATGGCTTATGCGACGAAGGAGAAGTAAAAAAGCCCCTGGCCGGGGTGGAAAAGAGTTGTGGCGAAAGGAAAAATGCGGAATATTCTGGTAAATACCGGCACAGCCTTTGCACGAACTCCAAAAATGTGTTATACTAATTAATGTTGACGCGGGGTGGAGCAGCTGGTAGCTCGTCGGGCTCATAACCCGAAGGTCGGAGGTTCAAATCCTCCTCCCGCAACCATATCCACATATTTTTTTAGAAGAGCTGGATGCAGAGTGATCTTATTGGGTGGGATAAGTTCTGCATCTCTTTTTATAAAAAAATCTTTTAGAATATTTTCTTCGTAGAGCATTACAAATACCCCATAAGGGGTTTTTGTCTCCGAGATTTGGTCGTGAGTTGGAAAACACCCATGTTGTCATTCCAAAGCAGTGTGATAGCTTTGATAAGGTTAAGACAATCCTGATAAAGACCTCATAACAAGGTCAATATCATGGTTCTCAAGTTCCTGAATAATATGTAAATATGTCTTCTGTGTTGTCGTCATACTTGCGTGCCCCAAACGCCGTGCAACACTTGCAATAGAAACACCGACAAAAAGCAACAACGATGCATGGATATGGCGTAAGCCATGAACAGAAATAACAGGTATTTTTGCATTTTTGCAATGCCTTTCAAGGATATCATTAACTGTCGAGTTGTAAACCGCACGATTATTTCTTATAAAGATAGGACGGTTGGGCGGAAGATTTTTTACAAGTTCAGAAAACTGAATAACTGTCTGCCAGTCAATCGGGATTTTCCGTACTGAAGATTTATTCTTTGTTGGCTGAAAACCACTGTTGCCTTTATAATCCCAAGTTTTACTTATCGACAGAGATTGATGTGCAAAATCAAAATCCTGTGGTGTAAGTGCCAATGCTTCGGAAAACCTCATTCCAGTTTTTGCAACGAGTAATATAAACCAGTCCCAGTTGATTTCGCCCTTTAACTCCAAAGAACTTAACAAAGTATGCAATTCGAACTGGTTCAAGTATTTTATCTTTTTCGGGCAAGGCTGTTTTCCCTTAATGATCGCCTTTCTTATTGGATCCCTTTCCACCAAGCCGTCATCAACGGCATCCAGTATAGCACCTTTCAGTTGATGGTGAAAATCCATTGTTGTTTGTCGCTCATGATAACGAGCGTAATCATTCAACAGTTGCTGATAAGTGATTCTGTTAAGTTCGCATAGCTTTAGATTTGGAATGAGCTTCACAAGCCATGAATGTGTCATCAAATATTTATCCATTGTCACTTTACGAACAGCCCCCTCCTTATACACCTTAATCCATTGAGCATAATAATTACAAAATAAATCTTCTGGTTTTGTTTTGCTTAGCATTTTTGACCTCCTGTTTGATGATTATTTGAACACGCTATGAAAGTGATAAGAATGTGAAGAGCGATGTCTGGTATTAAGGTTAAAAGGTAGTTTTACGCTGTTTTCAAGCAACATAAAAGAGCCAAGGGGGCCCTTGACTCTCATTATATTTAATCTTCAGGACATTGTTCATCCGGAATATTGATTTCAAATCCACCACTGATTATATACTTTCTGAGCAACTCATCGACTTTGCTGTTAACTCTGAACATTGGAATAGAGTTGTTCTCAAGTGTTTCAAAATAGGCCTTGGCCTTAGTCTTATCAACGGTTGCTTTCAGATTGTCAAGTCGTCCGTATTCGTTAATGGTGGCATCATCCACTTTAAGCTCCATCATATCTCGCAACTTTTGCTCATCTAGGCCGAGTGCGGCAGCAAGCTTGTGGGTTTGATTATCCTTTGCCCGCTGCCTATATTCGCTGATGTAGTCTCTCAATGTTTTGCCAGGTTCAACACTGACATCTCCGGACTGAAGATCGTGCAGGAAAATGTTCGCATATTTTTGTTCTTCCTGTGTCAGCGCGGCAAAAGTATTATGGAGCTCATCTCTAGCACTTCGGACATCTTCCGGATTACCGCTTGTTAAAGCCTTTTTGTACTTTTCAAAGCGGGAATTCATATAATCGGCGTCAATCTCATCTGTGTCGATCGTAGTAAGATAACCCGTTAAATCATACGGCGATTCTTCTCCGGGTCCAGTTGTAACTTCCGTAAAAAGCTCTTTGTAACGCAAAGCAAGGATTTTATATGTCTTTTCATCTAGCAGAAGTCGAACGGTCTTCTTAACTTCTCCCGTCTCTTCATCAGTAAAAGAGTATTCTGATTTATCCCAGACAAACCCTTGAACCTTGGCTGATTCAAGATAGTCATTGAACTGCCTGAATAGTTTCGCAAACTGCTTACGTTCCGGCACATTCGTCGGCAATTTCTCAAAGTTGATTATTCCCGCCTGCTCAAACAGATTCTTGATCTGTGTGAAGATGGCGTTTATATTTTCAAGGTTCTTGTCGAGCTTGATTGCAAACATGCCAAGCGGTTTATCTCCGGAATACAGTTTCACTGCTGCGTTGATATTACGCTCCATGCTATAAGGAGCACGATAATATTTGATAGTACCAAAAGGCTTGTCCGGGCCAAAAAGACGATTTGTTCTGGAAAACGCCTGAATGATGTTTTCATAGCGTATTACCTTGTCAAGATACAGAACATTAATCCACTTGGAATCATAACCGGTAAGCATCTGATCCACAACAATCAAAAGGTCAATCTGCTCCTCGGGCGTATTGTCAATTCTTTCATACGGCTTTTTATGTGCCATACGGTTTTGGATATCCTTTTTCATTTTTCCATATGTTGAAAGCGCAAAGGTTTGCCCATAACGCATGTTGTAATCGGTTATAATCTCACACAATGCCTCTTCTTTTTCAATTCCGGTACCGTTATTGTCAATGCTCGGGTCAAAAAGAGCGGTTACTTTTAGATAGGGCGCTTCTTTCTTGAAACGTTTATAATACTGCACAGCTTCCGAAATACTGGAAGTTGCAAACAGACCGTGGAACTTGTAATTATGGCTGATTGTAACCCAGTTTTCCAGAATATCCTGAACGACCATTTTTTGATGTTCTTCGGTGCGATATTGTCCTTTCTCAAGCAAGAAGTCTTCAATACCTTTGACATAAGTGCCGTCGGGATTCTCGTACCCAGCCATTGGCACATCATTCATGTATTTGTAATATATTTCTTTCTTTTTCGCATCGCTGAAAACCTCACTGACGGAAGAAGCATTTGCCTTATCCAAGGCAACCTCCTGTCGCATATCCCTTTCCTTGAAAGTCAGTACTTTATCCGGGTCAAAGCCTAGTACATTTTTGTCACGAATGCCGTCTGCGATGCTGTAACGGTGTAATTCGTTGCCGAAAACATCTGCTGTTGTATTGCCTTTTTTCTCGTTTTCTAGTTCAATCGGCGTTCCGGTGAAGCCGAAAAACAGTGCTTTGGGGAAAGTTTGCTTTATGGTTTGCATCATCTCTCCGAAAGAAGAACGATGGCATTCGTCAACGATAAAGACGATTCGTTTTGCGCAAATTAAATCAAGGTCTGCTTTTTTTAGTTTTCCTTCGGAATCGTCTTTGATGTTGCTCATTTTTTGAATTGACGTAACTATCAAAGTGTTCGCGGGATCGCTACTTTTCAGTTTCGCAATCAAAACAGCAGTGTCTTCGGTTTCTTGGATCGAGTCAGTTTCTTCCGCAAAACCGCGATATTCACTGGCGCTTTGCGTGCTAAGTTCTATGCGGTCCACTAGAAAGACCACTTTATCGGCATCCTTTGAGTTAGCAATAAGCTGCGCCGACTTGAAGGATGTCATTGTTTTCCCGGAGCCAGTTGTGTGCCAGACATAGCCGCCAAGCTGGTTCCCGTTATCCCACTTGTGTTTGGCAACGGTATCAGAAATTTTGTTGGCTGCGTAATACTGATACGAACGCATAACTTTCAAAACACCGTCTGTATTGTCGGCAACGGTATAAAAGCCGATGAGCTGATGTGCCATTGGAATGGACAATAATGTGTAAGCAAGTCTCTTCCAATCGTTTATCGGCTCGTTGTTAAAGTCTGCCCAATGGAAATAGAAATCCCTGTTGAATTTACCTTCTGGACCGGGATTGGCGAAATAGACTGCCTCATCCGGATTCATGGCAACAAACACCTGTATTAGTGAAAACAGCCCTGTAAATACGCCTTCGTGGGCGTACTTTTCAATCTGGTTATACGCCTGCGAAACAGGAATGCCGCTCTTTTTCAATTCTACATGGATCAGAGGCATACCGTTAATCAGCAGCATAAAGTCACCGCGCCTATCTGGTAGAATACTTGTCTTTGCCGTAAATTTCGGTTGTTGTGCAATCTGATAACGGCTTTGTCCTGCAGCAATTTCCTGACGGTCGTAGATTTTTAAGCTGACTTCTTTGCCGAAATGGGCTTTATCGTATGGATTGTCACGAATAATAGAAACGCTTTTGCCGTTGATAAATCCGTTGAGCTTGAGCGGCGTTTTCATCACTTCAATCTGCGCGAGGATCTGCTGCATTTCACCCTCTGTCAGCGGGTAATCATTCAGGCGGTCAATGCTGCGGTTGTTCTCAAAGAGAATATTTGCCCAGTTCTGCAATAAATCTCTTTCTGTCTTGTAATGCAAAACCTCCGGCTCCCATCCGCAAGATTCCGTCAACAGTTTTATGAGCGCATTTTCAAAATCCGTTTCTTTTGTAAATGCCATAATACTGCTCCTTTACTCTTTGTTTCTGATGTTTTCCGTCTTATAGGTATTGAAGCCTTCGTAATAATAACTTGCATCAATGCCTTTCATATAGACCTCGCGGTCATTAATTCTATTCGTCAAAGCGGCTTTCAATAGCGCCTTGATTTCTACATCTTTAATGGGGCTGCGCTCCATCGCTAGAAGGTAATCATTCTTGTCAATCTTGCTCCAGTCAATGACCTGTCCGATTTCCTTTTTTAGAATAGCATCCAGCCAGATGCGGGTGCTTCTTCCGTTGCCTTCGCGGAAGGGGTGGGCAACATTCATTTCCACATACTTTTCGATGATTTCATCAAAAGTGGACTGCGGCATTTTCTCAATGTTATCCAGTGCTTCTTTCAAATACAGTGCCGGTGTAAAGCGGAAATTGCCCTTTGCAATGTTCACATCGCGTATTTTCCCGGCAAAATCATATATATCCTCAAACAAATACTTGTGAATCAGGGCCAGTCCCTCAAAATTGCCGACAGGGAAAGTATCCAAAAGCCCAGTTTCAAACAGTTCCCAAGCCTTTTTTTTACTGATTTTTTCTTCCATACGAGCAAGTTCCACAGAATCAGTAATGCCCAATTTGTTTTCTAATACCATAAACGACTCCTTTCTATCAGACAAACATCTTTTCAAGACAAGCTTTTTTAATATTTTTCAGCTTTTCTAGCTTACGCTGATGAAGAGTGATAAGGTTGTCGAGAGCGATGAAAAATGAGGCTATACTCCGCTGTTCCTTTTCTGATTTTGGATATACGATTTTAGTA
>Ga0208564_1000421_pt1 | contig 39087 bp, 32 predicted proteins | sample AD_UKC073_MetaG_FD_184439 | JGI IMG/M metagenome (GOLD analysis project Ga0208564, IMG submission 184439) | Active sludge microbial communities of municipal wastewater-treating anaerobic digesters from USA - AD_UKC073_MetaG (SPAdes) (version 2) | ecosystem: Engineered > Bioreactor > Anaerobic >... | reverse complement strand
AAAACAATAATCCCAGTATAAATCCACCGCCTATACTATTATTCAAATAATCTTTATAACTACCTTTTCTTATTATTGGAATTTTATTCATTTTCTGAAATTATCTTATGTGAGTGCTCAAATTTACTGCTAACTCTTTTATACACGCTACTCTATAGCGTTTATCTTTTGATTCAAAAATACAAAAACTATTCATTTAATAAACCTAATTTATGAACTTTTTTACAATTCATCAAATGGCGATTATATTTCTTTCAAGCTATTTTGACTCGCAGGGGTGTAAATTTCAGTAGTTTTTACTGTTTTTATGCCCAAGAAGTTCTCGGATAAATCTTAGATCGGTTACCGACTCCTAATAAATGAGTAGCGGACGAATGGATGAACTAGTGCAAAATGGCATTTTGCAATTTTTTTTCAAGCACAGCCACAGCAGTTGCAACAACGACAGATATAAAAGTAGTTACGATACACATGGCAAGAAAACCGGCAGGATCGTCTTCTTTATTATGAAATATTCCTATATATAGTCCGGCCATGGCAATTAAAATGCTTAAGGTAATCGCACAATGTTTTATGCTTCTTAAAGTTCTTACCGCGGTTGCTGAAAACAATTTATTTTGTTTGATATAGCCGAGTAATTTGAATGCTTTATACAACGCAACAAAAAAAGCGATGGATGAGGCGTATCCATACAAGATGAAGGGGTCAAGATAAATGCTGAACAGGTCTAAGTTCGTGGCTCTTCCTTCGGTTAATGGAAACCGAATCATCAGGTAAAGTGTCCCGATACCGATAAGCACGATAACTGCCTGAAGGAATACAATCGAAATTCTTTTCATACTGATTTGATAAATGAAAATTATATGGCAAACTTAGACAAAAAGGACAAGATTTTATATACAAGCCAATAAAAATAAAGGCCCGGATGGTTCAATAGAAAATTAACGGGCTTTTGGCGCAATGTTTAATTCGTAATTTGTACTACGCCCTCCCTGCCTGCTCTTTACCAAAATTCCTTTTTTCATCAAATCCTGTATATCTCTCAACGCTGTGTCTTGAGAGCATTTCCCGATTTTTGCCCACTTCGAAGTGTTTAATACCCCCTCAAAATCATCCATAAGCATATTCAGGATTTTCCGCTGCCGCTCATTAAGGGTTACCTGTGAGTTTTCTGCCCAAAAAGAGTGCTTTATCATTATTTTTTCAAGAATCTTTTCGGAATTCTCAATGGCGTGTAACAAGCAATTCAGGTACCATTCCAGCCAATTTGTGATGTCCAAATCCCCTTGCTGTGTTTTTTCCAATATATCGTAATACGAATTTCGTTCTTTCTGTATTTGTGTGGACATACTGTAAAATCGGTAGGATTGTTCGTCAGAACGGGCAAGCAGCATATCGCTTAATGCTCTTGCCATTCTTCCGTTGCCATCTTCAAAGGGGTGAAGCGTTACAAACCACAAATGTGCAATGGCTGATTTCAAAACCAAATCATTTTCCTGTTCTAAATTAAACCAATCAATGAAAATCCGCATTTCATTTTCAAGTTGAGCTGCCGGTGGAGCCTGATAATGTATTTTCTCTTTTCCCAATGCTCCGGAAACAACCTGCATCGGTCCTGTGGAATCGTCACGCCAGCCCCCTGTAATGATTTTATACATTCCGCTTTGTCCTGTGGGAAACAGGGCAGCATGCCAGGAAAACAACCGCTCTTTGGTCAATTCTTTATCGTAGTTTTTAGTCGCATCAAGCATTAGATCAACTATACCGTCAACATTTCGTTCTGCATGCACTAAACCCGGAATATCCAACCCCAATCGTCTTGCAATGGACGATCGAACCTGTTCTTTGTCGAGAAATTCACCTTCGATTTCCGTCGATTTGGTAATGTCGAGTGTCAGAATCTCTAGGTTAGCTTCATTTTGAAGTTCAAACCCTAAGGCACCCATTTTTCCGATAAGTTTTCCCTGTCGGTTTCTAACATAGGAAAGCAATGGTAACAGTTTTGCATTATTCCATTCAAAATGTGGCCAGTTAGGATGGTTGTATATGTACATCTATTTTCTCCGCTTAATTTGCGGTAAATATACAGTTTATTCTCCGCATGGACAACTTTTCAGGTGATTTTATCTCAATGTAATGGGTTATTCTATACTATTTTCTTGTCTCATTGTCTGTATCATATTCGTTTAATACCCTGAATCCCATTCGCTCTAAAAATGGTAAGCTAAGTTCAACTTAGCTATGCTTTGTCACTCTGCCGGGTAATGGCAGAAGGGGTGTTTTATTTTATTTGTCTCTTCAAAAATTGCCGACGCAAATCTTCATCAAACTTTTCTATGGCATACCGCAACATGGTTCTGGGCATTTCGGCGTAATGTTTCAGCAAAAAAGCCAGTGCTGCTTCTTTGTCCCTTTTTCCGACTTCCCTGAGCATCCATCCCACCGCCTTATGAATCAAGTCGTGATGATGATGCAGCAATATTTTGGAAATTTTGAGTGTGTCATCGAACTCGCCGTGACGAATAAAATGCAACGTGGCAATAATGGCAATCCGCTGTTTCCAAAGGTCGTCGGAGTGAGCTAAATCGTAAAGTAAATCTCTCTTTTTATCAACCAAGTAAGCGCCCAATAGCGTAGGGGCAGAGGCATCGACCAAATCCCAGTTATTGACAAAAGCAATGTTGTCGAGATACAGGTTCACTATCGAAGTTCTTTCCGATTCGTCCGCTTTCTCAAATTTGTAGCAAAGCATAAAAAGAGCGGTCGACCGGTATTCGTGAATTTCGCTTCTCAAAAATTCTTCCAGTTCATTCAACTTGATTTCTCTGTACTGTTTTTTGGCAATTTTCCGTTGAGCGGGAACATTCACCCCCATAAATTTGTCCCCTTCACCGTATTCGCCCGGTGCCGTTTTGAAAAACCGCAGGTGATGCTGTGCTTTTTCCTTACAAGCCTGTTCGTTTAATTCGTCAATTATGCGTTGGGATAAATTGATTTTATTCATTCTTTTGAATTATCTCGGATTTTATCTGTTTCAGAAAGATTTTCAAGACGAGTTTTTGCCCTATCTCCCATCGAAACCATTACTTCTTCCTGATACATATTGAATTTTCTGTTTTTATTTCCATTTTTTTACTGTCCTAAGTTATTTCGCAAATTTACCTTTTTATTCGTTTCAAACGTCCGAGTTTATTGAACTAAAAAATTATGTCAAATCTCTCTTGTGAAATATGCAACAAATATATGACTCTAATTTCGTATTTACAAAATTTAAAACCTGTATAAATCACTTTATGGTTTACATGTAATATTAGCGGTTAAAAAAGCACAGTATCAACCGGATAAACTAATTAAATCGATTACAAACTTTATATTATCCGCAAAATCGAAATAATTAACACCGGCGTGGTTCTTACCGGAAACTGAAATTTTTAAGCAAAATTTTAGGGATTTTAAAAATGGAATTGTAATTTTGCAGTCTATAGAAAGTGCCGGTACTCACAAATCAACATTGTGAAACGTGTCTCTATATTATTATTTAAAAATAGTAAGCAATCGCGCATCATCATAAAATCTGTAAAAAGATGCACTGACGTAAAAAACACTGAAATGATGAATCACAAAATTAGAAGAAATAGGAATCGGAATATACTAGTCATCCTTGCCTTGTTTACGTGTATGATAAGCCATACAAGTTGTAGCGACAATGAAGAAGATGGTTTCAGGGGTTTTATGAGTAAAGCCACAATTATAGGCGATTCGATAAATGGTTACTACTGCTATCTTGATGGTGGAGGATTGGTAATTTCTCACGACCGAGCACTTGCCGGGGTTGAGAGAGGTTATTTCGGTTTCTACTACAAGGAGAGTGATTGGACAACATCGGTAGACGGCGTAAAGTTTATCGACAATGCGCATGTCTCTGGATGGTCGGTATATGATATAATTCAACCTATCAGCAAAGCGGAAGCCGAGGCGAAGCATATCACCGATAAGGATCGTTGTCAGTTACCCTCAATTTTGTCTGTAGATCGCGGATATCGAGGCTATTTCGATTTATATTTAGGAACTTCTATTATAAATAGGGAAAATGGAGAAAAAATCCGTGCCGAATTGAATATGGTGTACGATCCTGAAGAGCAAACACCCGATACCCTGCGGTTACAACTCTGTTACAATCCTAAAATACCTGATAATTGGTCGGCTACAAGTAATGATTACGGGACTGTGTCGTGCGATATTTCCTCTCTTGTTAACCTTCAACAATGGAGCGACTCGGTTACAGTTGTGGTCAAATCAGGTGATGAAGAAAAACATGGGTTCAAAATCAGTAAGAATGATTTCATTAAACCCGATGGAAAAATAACTTTCAGGGTAACCCTTCGGTGATGCCCGTATAGGAATTCAAATTTAGACAGTTTTTGAAGATCTAATTAAAAAAACGTTAAAAACATTTGGAGTCGATATAACGTTTTGGGGAGTTTCTTTGATTCCGGTTGTGCGGGAGCAGTTCGGCCAAGTCTTTATCGTGGATATGAGTAAGAGTATAAACCATCCCGTTACGGAAGTTAACACCCGCTTGTAAACTTTCTCAGTTCATATGCAAATGTTTTCATAAGGACGGTGATTGCATTAGATTAATTCTTTTAAAGTAGAGTATCTCTCTGTATTGTAATTTCCTCTGTTGTCAAATGCAGTTTTATTGTATGTTCTTGTTAGCCATCTGTCATTACCAATTTTCTGAATAATAGAATCGTTATGGTCTATAAGTTCAATTTCTGAAATTAGATTCCATTCGTTTAATAGTGCTCTATATTCAGCTGTCAACCTTTTTGCATTGTCACACAACAGTAGGAATTTATCAAGGAATGATGTTGTAGAAATTGAGTTAATGATTTCCAATATTTGTTCCATTGTGTTTTGCTGTCCGGAAAGGAAATCCCATAATTCACTTGCAATCAACGTTTCGTTTGGAGCAAAATATTTTGTCATATTTATTATTGAGCACAAGAATCTAGTTTTGTCAAAACTGGTAACAGCATCTGTTGCAGGATTCACAGTTGGATCAAAAGGAAAGCCAATATAAAAATGTACTTGTTTGTCGGGAAATTGACGGTATAATGCAGCTTTACCTTCAAGAATTTTTTGCTTTTCACCTCTCATTTCACCTGAATTGGGCTTGACAGATTTCATTTCAATAGCAGTGATAGAATTCGTATCGTCGATAAATACATCGGCTGAGAAATCAATAGCACTAACTAATGGAGACTCGTCATTTTGAAATATTAATGAATTCTCATATTCTAAGTTAGGTAATAATGTGCCATTACTAAGGTTAGTTATAATGTTTGTAATATTATTTTTTTGGTTTTGCGTAATTGGCAGATTACCCATTTTTTTAGAAGTGTACTCTCTTTTTTCACCATTTGATAAATGATGCGCTACATTTTCAAAGAAAGTTTGGCCTAGTGTTGTGTTTAAACCTTGAAGCCAACTACTCAAACTAATAAAAAATGGTGTATCAGAAACTTTTCCACTCAGTTTGTCAGAAAAAGCCTTAAGAAATGCTTCGTGAAAGGGTGCATTCCGGTTATTCGAAGCATCTTCAGGGAAGCTCTCAAATCTTGTGACAAGGGTTTTAATTACCTCTATGGATATTTTTTCTTTTTGTTTATCAGTTAAGGGCATAAATTAATCTTTATTCAAATATTATGGTATTTTATTCTTAAAATTTATATTTATGATGCCTGATTTAATTGAATCCATATTTATTTTTCTTTTAAATGAAAAATTATTTCGGCATACGCACCTTTATCTTTCTCTGTGCGGTTTAAAACCGGTCGTTTGTATTGATTGACGATTTTCATCCCGGCATTTTCTGCTATTGTTGGGTACATATTATATTTATCATTGGCAACTAGGAAAATATCATAATCATCAACTAAAAATTTTTTAGTATTATTCAAAACAGCAATAATTCCTTCAATGTAGCTTTGTTTTGCTTCTCTGCCTCGACCTTTGTAAAGAGGACCTATTTCCAACTCGTCATGTCTTTTAAATCCGAATAGGTCATACGCATATGCGTGTTGTTCGTGGTAATCAATTAATCCAACATAAGGTGGAGAGGAAAAAATACCTTTGATTTTTTGTTTTTCAATTAATTCAGCAAATGCAGGATTTACTCTATTCATTTGTTCAATTATATCTATGTTGCGGCTATCACCTGTTAAGCAGGTGTGAAAAGTATTTTTTCTTAATTTGTCGAATTGTCCTAGACGTTTTACCGTGTCTTTGGAATATGTACTCCACCATTTCATTATTGAAAATAGTGGTTTACAGATTTTTCCGTGTTTACTACAATAGTAAGTGGTTGTTACAGGTTCTAATAATGTAGCCAAATCTACATGAGTGGTGGCTCGGCAACTTCTTATTGTTCTACTCAATATTAGACTGATGATTTGTTTGGTTTTTGGATTTTCAATTTTCTTGATTTCGTTATACACAAATTCAATTTCTTCCCTAATATGTTGTGAATACCATTTGTCAAGAAATGTATCTTCTTTTTCTTGTCGAAGTTTGATTTTATATTTCTTTACCAATTCGTTGTATATGGGTAAAAACTCAGCTTCCTTTTCAGCCCCATAAGTTTTTTCATCAATTTCTTTTCGCTTGACCTTGTACTTATATTCTGGAACAGGGAAATATTTGTTGTTAAACACATTCAACTTTTGAAGTAAATTTTCTTCAAATTCCACCGCATTAGAATCAGCAATAAATTTATTTAATGCTTTTGATATTCTGATAATTTCACTTTGCACATCTGCAAGATTATATTTTTCAACCTTGCAGTTCCCAATCATTGTGTTAAAAGCCGATACATCAACACCAACAGCGTGAATGCCTAATTCACATGCTTGAACCATTGTTGTGCCACTTCCTGAAAATGGATCTAAAACGATATCACCCGGTTTGAAATAAACTTCTTTTTTAAATTTATCTGTATGGTCATCCAAGAAATATTCTACAAGTTGAGGAATAAATTTACCTTTGTACGGGTGAAGTCTATGAACGTGTTTTGTTGTTTCTGCTTCCTTGTACTGTTCAAAAGATAATGCCCAATTCAAATCTTCTCCAAGCTGCTCCTTCCATTCTTCTTGTCGGGATTTTTTTTGATCTTTATAGTACTTGACTAAATCATCTTTAAGAACTTGCGTGGAGCCATTATTGCCAATTTTTCTGATTCTTCCATATTGAATTAAGTAAGCGATATTTGATGTTGTAACATTTTTATTGAGATATTCGGTAGCCCATTGGCTTGCTTCTTTTATTGATAATAATTCTGGCATATCATTTATTTTTTGTAATTCCATATTTAATTTTTTTTTCTGCCACCTTTAGAATATTCAAATCGGCATCTTCTTTCAATATTTTGTAAGCAATTTGGTCACTTAAAAACTCATCAAGAAGTTCTTTTTCGTCTGCCTTAAAGTAATTAGCGATATTTTTTATTAGATATCTGGTCGGTTGTCTCTCATTACGTTCAATCTTTGCTAACAAGGAAATATCAATTTCGATATTAGATGCAACTTCTTTAAGAGTTAGACCCGCTCTTTCTCGCAGTAATCTCAGATGCTCTCCAAAGGTTGTATATTTCTTCATTTCTGTCATTAGCTAATTTTTGTCCAAAAATAGGCATAGTTTTACTATTGGACAAATAAAGTCCAAAAAAGTTTTCAACATCTTAACGTGAAGGGGAATTAAAAATGCGAGTCAGCCTCCTAAAGAATATGAACTTTGACTACAGCCAAATCACCTTCTTCATTTTTCAACGTAATTATATCGGAACCTTTACCTTCATTCACAGTTTTTATAGATAATACATAGTAGTCTGACCACTTCCCTGTTGAGATAAGTACCTGTGATACGTCTACACTTTCCAATACGTTATCTGTAGCACCTAAAATCACCCATTTTGTTCCCCAATTCAGACGAACAAAAGCCGAAAGATTATTTACCCCTACAAATTCAAAAATAGTAGAGCTTTTATCCATTTCAAATTCTATAGATGTGGATACATGAAAATTTGCCAAAGTTCCTCTTTTATCCCTTATTAAATAAAAAGTATCGCCTAACCCTAATGATGTCACCTCTACTTTGTCTCCTCTCACAACCGCGGTAGAAGCATTACCCCTCATCTTCTTTATCGTATAAGGACCTCCTGCGCCAAAATTCACATCTATTGTTTCGGTATGCCCCTCATCAAGATACACGCCAATACTAGGAGGGGACAGCGATTCGTTAGTTGATTGAATAAAAACTGTTGCAATTTGATCTTTCGCATCAGTTATAGATATCTCTACTCCTAAATTGCTTAGTAAGTTAACAATAACTTTGTTCCCTTCGATTGTAACTTTTGCATCTGAATCATTTGACACATTCGCCTGGTATCCTCCATTTCCCTCGACAATTTCAAATTCGAAATCCACTTTCTCAGTCTTCAGCCATTCTTGGTCCATTAAAGGAACGGATAATTTCAACTCACGGGTCTCTTCATTCGTTAGATCGTTTTCCGAGCTACATGCAAAAAATAAACACAGTAATAGAAACATTGAATAATAGCTAAACCTTATTCGACGGTTGACATTGCTCAAACAAATTTGTTCTTTAGTATCATACTCAACAAAACATTTTGGAGACTTTTTCATAATAAATTACGTATAAATATTAAAATAGGTAAATTTTACAAATAGATTGACAGGCAAAGTTGCGAATAAAATCTATATTAACCCGTAATAATCGAGCATTTCAATTGCATTTATTCTTTTTTAACTTCTTTATCCATGCACCTGGGTTTTCTGTTTCATTACCTGTTTAGGAGTTGGACTTTTCCAACGGGTACTACTGATGTAGCCGACAACTTTGAATATCAAACACTTTGGATGTCGAACTCGTCGCGACGAATAAAATACAACGTGGCAATATGCGATGGCTTTGCTGGCTCTTGAGTAATTGTAAATGTGCCACCAAATGCGTGGGCATGAGTCCCCGTAATTTATATCTTATCCAGTTCTTCCATTAATGCTTTCCTTTTGGGGTATTCCGCTCTCAGGTATGAGATAATTCCGTTTGCTTTGTCTCTTCCACCCATTTTAATAATCTTTCGGATATACCTGCATGCATTTTGGTAATGGTCTCTTCCCATGCTGTTTTTCATGTAATTCAGAATCCCGTTTGCGTATAATTCGATGATCTCCTTTGAATAATTCTTGGAAAGATATTTCTCGTAACGGTCAATTGTGTTTAAACTGGGTGACTTTTTAACCAATTCCAAAAGTCTGTCCCACCATTCTTCCTTTATGAAGATACTTGCAATTAAGCTAATATCATCAAACCATCGTTTACTCGTTTTAATGTCCTTTATAATCTCTTCAACAAATGCGTTCCATTCTTCAGGTTTTACCTGTTGTTTCATGATCGTGTAATAATCCTGTTCTTTCCTGAAATTGTCAATAAATAGCAACCGCGCATATTCGATAATTTTTTCGGAATCGTTTTGGGCTTGTGCTATTTTTAGCAACCAGTCGTACCATTCTTTTGCCAAGCCGGGTCTGTCTTTCAAATCATAACTCACTCCGTCTTCGGCTAATGAAGCAGCTTTCTCAAAATCTCTCTTTTCCAGCGCTTTTTGAATAGCTACTCGCCTTAATTCTGAATTTGTAATATTCTGTTCAAGATATTTCTCTGCAGCATTTTCACCTTTAGTCTTTAACAAGATCTCGTACTTGATGTTTTGAGCTTTTTCCATCTCATAATCAGACCTTTGGGCTTTATCGATTTGTTTAAAAATACGCTCGGTTTCTTCTTCTGTTTTTAAAAGCAAAGCAGCAAGGCGTAAAATATCGGTATGCCAATCCCAACCTGAATAAATTTGTTTGTCGAAAGAAGTAAAACAATATTCGATAATCAGTGTTCTGATTTCTTCGGATGATTGTTCCAAGGCTATGTTATAGAGCATTTCATATGCAACTTCAACTCTCCCGCCAATTTCGCCATTGCTGTCATCGGCATATTGCAGGGCTTCGGTCATTTGTTCCATTACGGCAGTACAAATAAAAACAGCACTTTTATAGTTGCAGCTTTCAATTTGTTTACGAGCCGATTCCAAAAGGTTGTCAACTGCTTTGCCAACAAGCCTCGAAGCCGACCAGTCGATAAAACCATCTCTCTCGGAAGCGGTTTTAAGTATTGCTTTCACCTGCTTTACATACAACTCTTTCGATTCATTGGAATTGTGTTGGGCAAACGACGACAAGAACAAATTTCGGAACGATGCGTTTTGTAATGCCTGCTCACGCACAAATTGTTTTAGCTCGTCGTGTGTTGCTTTTTCGAGCAGCTCGTCAACTTGCTCGGCAACCGTCTTTCGTTTTGCAGGTTTAGATGTTTGGCTTGTTTTTGTTGTTTTTGCTCTTTTCGTTTTATTGCTTAGTACCAACTCATCTTGTTGCAGGTAAAAAATTACGGCGGCCACATGCTTACACACCGGACCAAAATCGTAGGGGCAATTGCAAACATACTCGGTAATTATCCCGTTTTTAAGAGTAAGTTGCACGGTATAATCTTCTGTGCCTTCAACAATGGCTTCGTACACACCGGGACTTATCTCTTCGGGTTCGTGTACTTGTCCATTTTTGAAGTACCGCAAACCACGTTTCAGTATGGTTTCGTCTATATATTGCTCAAATTGGTTCAGTGGAATCTGCATACGTTATCCGAATTTATAATTCACAAAGGTATTAAATTTCGGTGGTCTTTCGGCAAGTGTGGTTTGCAAATGCGTTGTTTTGTGCGTTGGAAATATATTTTATCGATTATTTTTTGTCTTTTGCAGCAAAATGCCACTGTCGTTGATTTTTCTTCTAGCAAAAAGTCGTTCTCCATCTTCAGCTCTCTAATCTTGGTATAGAGCTTATCGACATCGACTCCGTCTCCACCTTCCTTTTTCTTTTTGAATACTTCTGCACCATGTTCGATAAATTCCTGTTTCCATTTACTGATCATGACAGGGTGCACTTCAAAACGCTTGGCTAACTCTGCAAGGGTTTCTCTCTCTTTCAGTGCCTCGATGGCTACTTGAGCCTTAAAACCGGCTGAAAATTATCTTCTTGTTGTTTCCATAATCGCCACTAATTTAGTCATTTTTTTCAACTTAACTAGTGGTCCTATTTTTGGGTAGTACTATAAATGTCAATAGTTTTTTGTCTGGTAGGAAATTGGCAAATTGGATTTCATTCGATAGGTCTCACATTCACAAATTTGTATTTCACACTAACTCCTAAAGAGGCTTTTATTGTTTCTATATGAGAATATTTTTTCGCTTTCCATTCCCTAATTCTAACATTTGCTCATTGAATCTCATTGGAATATTCACACATTATTCACATTGGCACATTATCGTATGATTAAAAGTCGTTTCAACCCTCCAAACGCATTCATTCTTATTGCTTTGCTGAAAGTCTTTTGACTTCACGAACAACTAAGGGGAATGCCGGATAAGTCATGTCGTGGCCGTAACCTTGCAGTTCGAACAACCGGGTTTGCTGATGCCCCACCAGTTTCATCATCCGAGCCAGATAGGCATTCTCTTCGTAGCGCCCCAACATTTCCAGTTCCCGGTCGCCGGTGATCAAAAGGAGAGGCGGCGCATCTGCCCTCACGTGCCACAGTGGCGCCAACGAATCAATCTGTGGTTGCGTGTCTTTAATATTGCGCTCGTTACGGATCGTAAAATGGGTAATGGCCTGACCGCTCAACGGAATCAGTTCCGCAATGCGGTTGGCATCTATTTCGTATTTTGCCAGGTAATGCTTGTCGAGTCCGATCATCAATGTCAAGTAGCCTCCGGCCGAATGACCCGACACAACGATTTTGGTCGTATCGCCTCCGAATTGTTCGATGTGGCGGAAAACCCAAGCCACTGCAGCCGCTGCATCTTCAATATATTCAGGCGCTTTTGCTTTCGGCGCAAGCCGATAGTTCACGCCAACCACGCAAAAGTCGTTATTCTTCAATGCTTCAGGAATTTCCTTGTTCCCGCCCGTCAGTCCGCCGCCGTGAAACCATACGACAGTTGCAAAACCCTTCTTATTCGTCGGATAATAAATATCCAGTTTGCAACGCTCGTCGATGTACGCATTTGCTTTCCGCTTCCGCTCCGAATAGTACGGAATGTTGGTTTGGGTTCGATAAGTCGTTTCTTGAGCAATTGTCGTCAACGACAAGCTCATCGTCAAAAAGATGAGGACTGCCTTGGCCTTACCTTCGGCTGAAAATTTTCTCCTTGTTGTTTTCATAATCGCTGCTAAATTAGTCATTTTTTTTTCAATACAATGAGTGGCGTTTTTTGGTGAACTACCACATATTCCTATTTTTACGCTGAATTTAGGTACCCATACATTTTTTAGTCGTCGGTGCATTAATTAAAAATTTATTCTGTACTTTTACAAGGGTAAGAATATCCCGGTTTACTACATTTACACAGGTATGAAAGGCTGAAGACGGAAATGAAAGAACAATTTAACCACGAGGAACTTAACAGGATGAGAAATGATCCGGATAATTACAAATGGGGTTTCTTTTATTATAATCCCAACGATCACAGGGTATTTGTTTCTAGGAAAAAAGGAATAGGTTTGTCGCTCAATTGGGCCAATCCATACGCTTATCCGATCATATTCGGAGTTGTGTTGTTTGCTGTACTCATGGGGGAGATTTTAAAATGAAAAAATCGGCATTACTTTTTATCGTAAGCATTCTTAGTGGATTTCTATATTCGCAAGTACTGACGGATCCTTTTCAATCGTACGATTTAAGTATGGATTGTGGAGCCGGCAAAATATTCGGGACCTTACTGATTCCGAATACAAAACCCCCTTTTCCGGTAGCATTACTCATTTCCGGTTCAGGACCAACCGATCGAGACGGTAATCAGCCGAACATGAAAAACAACAGTTTGCGTTATCTGGCTGAAAATTTAGCCAGACAGGGCATTGCTACCTTACGATACGATAAACGGCTGATTGGGCAAAGTAAAACCGGGCAGCGCGAAAGCGATATACGATTTGAAGATTACATCAACGATGCTAAACAATGGATTTCAAGATTAAAGCAAGATGCAAGATTTTCAAAGGTTATCGTAATTGGTCACAGCGAAGGCTCATTAATCGGAATGATCGCAGCCAACGATGCCAAAGCCGATATGTTTATCTCCATAGCCGGCGTTTCCAAACCTGCCGACCGGGTAATTTTGGAGCAAGCGAAAGGTTTGCCAACCCATCTGCACCAGGAAATGATTACCATTCTCGACAGCCTGCGAAAAGGTAAGATGGTCAGCCATGTGAATCCGAATTTAACCGCCTTATTCAGGCCGAGTGTTCAACCGTATATGATAAGTTGGATGAAGTACGATCCTTCCAAAGAAATTCAACAATTACGCATACCGATTTTGATCATTCAAGGCACTGCCGATATTCAAGTCGGCGTCGATCATGCGCGACAATTGGCCGCTTCGGCTCCTCGTGCCGAACTGAAAATCATAGAAAATATGAATCATGTGCTGAAAATTGTGGAAGGGGACAGAAATAAAAATGTGGCAACCTACATGAACCCCAATTTGCCGATATCGGATGAACTCGTAAAAGCGATTACGGACTTCGTAAAGAATAACGAGTAGTGTGCAGACGAATATGTACGAACATAACGAAAGTTTGAACTTGCCAACCCGAAAGAGAAGGTTTTGCCATCAAATGAAAGTAAACTGAACGATAGTGTCAGACAATACCGATATAAACAAACATTCTTGTGGGTATTTTATTGATATTTAATCGAATAGAATAAATTTAAGGAACGACTACTTATACAAAGTGTTGACGTTTCGTTGTTTTATGTCACTACTCAATTTTCCCATCGGATTGTATAATTTCCTGTCGGAGCGAATTCAACCCACTTTCCGTTTATTACTTTTTCTTGTTTAGTTCTATTATTTTCTAAATATAAAGAATACGAAACTCTCCGTTTTCTATATTGAATTTCGACCGAGAATCTTGATTTACCCGAGGGGATTGTCACTGTTTCCATTTGTTTGCTGTACTCGCTTTCACTTTTTATTGAAGCATTAGTATAGAGGGTCTTCTCTCCATTAAAGTATAATTCGCCATTCCAAATGCCAGATGGAATTTCAACCAAAACGGAATCCGATTCTGTCCATACAAATGCATCTTTTTCAGCACTTTCAAAATATGAGGTTTTAACAATATCAATCCCTTGGAGAGGGGCAAATGAAAATTCCTGTGGGGATTGAACATTAAATGAAAAAGAGGTGCTTTGCTTTATAAAGATTGAGTCACCATCATTTTCATCTATTTTATATTCAATTTTCTTAAAAGCATAACCATTTGATTTTTTTTGATTTACTTGAATTTCTTTTGACTCCTTTTCCGATTCAAGTATAATGATGAAGTTGAAATCTTCGCCAGTACTGTTTTCCTTGACAATGATTTTAAGTGATGTATATGAATTACGAATGATACTGAATCCCTTATCTGTCCATATCGCATCCATTCTCCCCAAACTGTCTAATTTCAGAGTGTAATTTTCCCGAATCGGGGAGCCATCTAACGAATAGCTGTTGCCCGAGATATTCACATTGCCACTTTGATTGATTATTCTGGCAATTTTCCAGTCTGGATAGGTAAATGAGATTTCTATTTCTCCACCTTCTCCCTCCATTTCAATCAGCGATGTTGAAGGGTCAATAAGGTTAAATTCATTGTCATGATCGTCACAAGAATAAAAATAGAAAGAAATCAAAATTATCAGGAAAATATTTCCGTATCTCATTTTTTGTATATTTAAATTTATCGCAATCTTACTCATTTTTGTATTTATTTTCACAATGAATACCCACTCGTTTTACGGTACTACCCATTTTGGATGTATATTGGATGTATATATGTAGTTGGCATGACATATGTACAACAAAATTTTTTACATATCGTCAAATGGCGATATTTTCTGCAAACTTATATAAAAATTTCAATAATGAGTCCCCGCCAAAAAACTATTTTTCAAAAGTGCGAAAAATTGAGATAATTCGGTTGGGAGAAGATTCAAAATTTGTTCTTTAATGTGATTACGTTATTTTTGATATTTATCCCTATTATCCATTCCTTTCGTCTCGAATAGCTATAAGAAAAATGCAGGAAACTTTTCAGAGTGGACTCATAGCTATATTTTTATTTTTGATACTTGAACAAGGGGGCTGTCTCAAAAGTAGGGACAGCCTCTTTTTTTATTGGATAGTGCAATAAAAATATGAGGAAAATATTTGGATGAAAAGATACCGCAAGATTCTCCTGCCCGCCTGGTCAATCCAATAGGCGATAATTTGGATATTGCCCAAATCATTGAAACCTGTAAGGGAGGAGGGACAAGAGCCTATCATCTGCGAATGTTCAGCATACACTGGCAGATGTGCTGTTTTATGGTTCGGCTGTCTTTTATAATGACGGACAATAGGCGGGTGTATGTGACGTGGGGGGATTTGCGGGAACTTTTTTATCAACGTCAAAAAACTTGATAGCGAGAGATGCACTTGGTCTACATGTAGCTCTCTTTATGGCGTAAGACACTGTGTTAGCGGCTGACTTTATTTTTTTGGTTTTACATATTTTAAATCGAGTTTCCCAATCTTTAAAATCTGTTTTGTCCTTGATTTTTCTTCTTTAATTTCTTCTTCTTTAAGTTTTTTCCCAAATATTTCCTCCCATTCTAATTTGGAAAAAGGCATTAATTTCTCTCGCTTTAAAATACCAATTAATCCATCAAAGTTTTCCTTAAAGTTCGGCAATTCCCAATCCTTTGGAACAAATCCAACACAATGATTTGCAAAATGTAATTGTCCCAGAAAATAATTGCCACTTAAATTCTTTTCTTTTTCACTATCAATTTGTCCCTTATCAAATGTATAAAACGCTTCGATGATGACATATTCAATATCCTTTTTGCGCTCTTGCCATTCGGTCATTGGTAAAACACGAAAATGATAATCCTTATAAATACCCTCGAAATATAAATCTTGATGCAATACAAAAGCATTTTTATCAAGAAAAGCATACTTATCGGAATACAATTTTTTTATCTTTTGTTTCCTCTTAAAATACTCTTCACTTGTAAATCCTACCCCAATAAAAAGAATAATCACACCAACCCAAAGCGACAATCCTATCCACATGGAATTAATTACTGAATTAGTCGGCAATGAAATCAAAAAAAACAATAATCCCAGTATAAATCCACCGCCTATACTATTATTCAAATAATCTTTATAACTACCTTTTCTTATTATTGGAATTTTATTCATTTTCTGAAATTATCTTATGTGAGTGCTCAAATTTACCGCTACCTATCAGGACTTGTTGCTGTGCCGGCATTCGTTGAATTTCCAGCCCCATGCCGCAGCCAAATAAAGTCAATAAAAATGATTGAAAGTACTGTCGCTTGGCGTTGTTCGTCCCGCCGGAACTGTTGCTGATGCTTGCATATAGTCGATGGCTTGTTCGTCGTCCCGCCATAGCAGCAAATCCGATTGTGCTTTTTATCTGCTGAGCGGAATCTCATTCAGTTTTTCTTCTATCAATTTTTCTATTTTGCCTTTCTCATTATTATTAAATCCGAGAATGCGGCCGGAGATTTTTTTATTTTTATCCAAAAGTAAAAATGTGGGCATTCCCATTTCCATTCTGTTTATAATTTCTACTCGTTCGGTTTCGTTTTCCTTTGAATTATATACAATTGGATAACTTATCTGTTTTGTTTTTACGTATTTGTCGAGATTAGTTTTGGAATCGTACGGATAAAATACAACTACTTGGACATCCGGGTCGGCTTTGTATTTTTCAATTAATTCCTGTATAAACGGTATCGCTGACTGGCATGGACCGCAATTTATCATGGATACGTACAAAATTGTTTTCTTTCCTGCTAATTTCCTAAATGAGAAGGATTCTCCGGACAATAAACGCAAATCCCAATCGGGAACAAAATCTCCCACAGCAAGGGGAGGGGCGTTAAGCGTTGTTCCTTGGATGGGTTGAAGCATGGATTGTGGTTTTTCAAACGAATCGAGATAAGCAAATGACGAGTAGGTAAATTCCTCAATAAACGGTTGAAATGTGCTGGTGGTTATCCTCAAAAAATAGGGCAGGTTTTGTTGTTTGTCGATCAGCAGTTCATGATTTATGGTATCAGCTTCTGGCAGGGCTTTTATATACAAATACGTTTTTCCATTTAAAAGGGTATCTTTTTTGAGTGTGGTACGAAACCCTTTTGATTGCAGTATGTTTAATAACGTGGGCAGTGCACCCCGGATAAAAGATAAATTGAAGGGTTTTAATTTTTCTTTTGGAGTTATAGTCCGCGAAACTTCTTTTAGGCTGTATACATCGAATATTAACGAATCTCCGTCGTAGAAATGGTGGATTACTGCATCTACATTAAAAACAGGATGCCGAAATGCGGATTCTAGGAACACTTGATAGCCCCCTATCTTTTCTTCTTTATCGTCTTTTTTGAAAACAAAATTTTGGGCGTTTTTTATAAATAATGTGTCTTTTTCTGTCATCCCCTGGACGGTAAGTTGATCGATATGAAAAGCTATGACAGGATGTTTGGTTAGGTTTTGAACGGTTGCTTCTATGGTGTTGTTTTGTGCATTAACGCCTGATATGGATAGGGTGAGCAGGACGATGGGTAAAAAAAATTTCGTTTTCATGTTTATTTTTAATTTCTTGTTTTACAAAGTTATCATTCCAAGGTTGTTGACTTTTAGAAAAATTTACCTCACAAACGTACATAACAATTCTAATATTTCAAAACAAGTAACAAAAATATCAATATGCTTTGTTACTCTGCCGTGTAATGGCAGAAGGGGTGTTTTATTTTATTTGTCCCTTCAAAAATTGCCGACGCAAATCTTCATCGAATTTTTCTATGGCATACCGCAGCATGGTCCTGGGCATCTCGGCGTAATGTTTCAGCAAAAAAGCCATTGCTGCTTCTTTGTCCCTTTTTCCAACTTCTCTGAGCATTCATCCCACCGCCTTATGAATCAAGTCGTGATGATGATGCAGCAATATTTCGGAAATTTTGAGCGTGTCGTCGAACTCGCCGCGACGAATAAAATACAACGTGGCAATAAGTGATGTTGTGCTTTTTCCTTACAAGCCTGTTCGTTTAATTCGGCAATTATGCGTTGAGAAAAATTGATTTTATTCATTCTTGGTCTTACCCTCGGCTGAAAAATTTCTTCTTGTTGCTTTCATAATGACCGCTAAATTAGTCATTTTTTTCAATACAATGAGTGGCGTTTTGGGGAATACTATATTCTCCTCAGGCAACCAAGACACAACTGACAAAACAACAAGTAATACCCGTCAAAGTAAACCTATAGGTTTCTTTTGTTAAACTATCATAAACTTATAGGTTTATTTTATCAAACCCATTATCTTTGTACTCACAATTGAAAAGGGAATTTATGCCTGAAGATAATATAATGGCTTTGTTCAATGAAAGACATAACTTCGGTCCAATTTATTATTCCAAACAAATTGGCAGCATTTATTTACAAGGGGGATATGGATATCAATATACTCAATATATTACTTTCAACATGGAGAAGTGTAGATGATCTCTTTCAATTTTATGAAACCAACAAACGAATCATAGCCAATAGTACGATATCTTCCATTTTTTATTCTTGGGAAAATTTTTCGGAAGATATAATGCTCGACTTGGAACAATTGGAAGATTTTATAGATGATGTAGCCAATGGAAAAGTAAATTTAGACAACGCCTTTCATCCTCTTTCCAGAAAAGAAGAAAATGTAAAAATCCTCTCTCTTAGAAAACACAGATGTAAATGGTTAAGAATATATGCTATCCGAATCGACGAAAATTTATATGTAATCACGGGTGGAGCTATCAAAATAACCCAAAAAATGCAAGATCATATTGACACTCGTTATGAACTGACTCAACTCGATTATTCACGTCAATGGCTAAAAGATCAAGGGATTGAAACCGATGAAAGTTTTTATTGCTATTTTGATCTTTAAACCCAAACTCAAACTCAAACTCAAACTTAAGAAACAATGAAAACTAACAGAGAAAAATTTAATATAATAGCAACGTCTACCGACACGGAAATACTGAACGAAATTGCTTATCGCAAAGCCAACAGAGATTGGTTGCGAAAATCGAACCGCATTGCTGCAAAAGTTTTGGCTGCACTGAAGGAACAAAATATGAGTCAAAAGGACTTGGCAGATAAAATGAATGTTTCTCCTCAGTATGTCAACAAAATTGTGAAAGGGAACGAAAATCTTACCCTTGCAACCATTACCAAGCTCGAAAATCTGCTTCATATAATTATTTTGGCAGACACAGAAAAAGAGATTTATTCCGTAAGTGAGCCTTTAATTAGTTATGAAGCCGATGTTAAGGAACCTTCCTATATAACTGAATCTTATTATGGCGATGCAGTATGAGTACAAAAAAATTGCCCGTGGAATTTCGTTTAGACGAAATCAAAACAGAAGAATTTGCAATTATCGAAGAGGCTTTTGATGAACACAAAGAAAAATTAAGCTATTCTTTTACTACCAATTTTGCCATTTTAAAAGAGAGAAGGATTCTTTGTGATATTAGCTTCAAGTTTTTACAGGAGAATATTCCTTTTATCAAAATAAAGGTAGCTTGTATTTTTTATGTAAGCGAGAAATCGTGGAATAGTTGCATTGATAAGGAAAATAATCAAATTATTTTTCAAAAAAAATTTCTCGACCATTTGGTTGTTCTGACGCTTGGAACATTGCGAGGCGTGCTGCATGCTAAAACAGAAGGAACAAAATTTAACCGTTTTTTTGTCCCGACTATCAATGTTGCAGAGATAAATAAGGATATCAAAACATTTTCTTTTCAGCTTCAAAACAACACACAATAACATGATGATTTTCCCTAAAGTAGATTTTGTTTCTGCATTCACTTTCGTCGTACACATATATCTGTGACAATAAAACGAAAATACAGTCTCGCTAAGTTCAATAACGAGTCCCGATATATTCATTGAAAAGGAGTCCGCCCACGATGAGTGCAAGGCCTGTATAGGTTGTGGGATAAATGCTTTCGCCTAAAATCAAGTGTATTATAAAAAGCGACAGAAACGGGGAAAGATAACACAGATGATTGATGAGTGCAGGATTGTTGGTTTTTTTCAATGCTATTCCAAAACAAATGAAAGGGATGGTCATCTCGAAAAGCCCCGAATACACCGCAGCTAAAACACCTTGCAACGAAGAAATTTCAATTTTCATGAACGGAGCAATCATCAACAATTCTATCGTTCCGAAAAAGAAGTTGAGAAATAAGCTTACGATCGGATCGGTTTCGGCATTCATTCTGTTTATGAGCCAATAAGTTGCCCACACAAAAGCACTTCCAATGCCTAAGGCTATTCCGAGTGCCGAAAGGTTGGTTCCCGTTAATTGCCCCGGTCCTATGGAAATTACGGCAACTCCGGCCAACGAAATCGTCATGCCGACAAATTTGACAGCAGGGATGCGTTGCCGTGCAAAAACGGCTAGCATCAGCGAAAGCACCACCGGCCACATGTAATTGATGGGTTGTGCAATTTGAGCCGGAAGCAATTCGTATGATTTGAACAGAACCAAATAATATATTGCAGGGTTGAGTGTTCCCGCAATGGCAAACATCCGCCATTGTCTGCGACTGACGGAGCGAAGCAAAAACCATCTCTTGCGAAAGGTGAGAATGATTGCAAATGCGATCAACGCCGTGATGGAGGAAATCAGAAGCAATTCGTAATAAGTAAGGCTCGATAGCGCCAGTTTAAACGCCGATGCTACGGTGGACCAACTCAAAACGGTTACGGAAACGTAAAGAATAGCCTTTTTATCGTCTTTATTTTTCATTTTATCCCGGCATAATGGGTGTTCTTCTTCTAGGGGATCGACACGCAAAGATGTGGCAAAATTACGAATTTCCAATCAGATTATGTGCTTTTAGCTGTGCGTACCAAATTTCAATATCAACCTCCCAATGAACAGGCTGATGATTAAACTGTGGGCTATTTTCCGAGAATTGCATCGATAAATAATTACCCTGTTTACATAGAAAACCGTAACGGCAACAGCAACGTCAAATACAAACAGGCCGAAACATTGAAGCGGGCATATCTGGTCAACGAACACTCATTTCGTAACCGGCGGAGCCGTTTCAGCAGCATGGTGGAGTGGACCCCTGCTTAATACTGAAGAGGGGTATATGCTTGTTAAAGTTGATAATGACAAGAACCGCAGCTGGGAGTATGTTGATTATGGGTGGGAATTGATTAAGTAATTAATCAATCAAATAAAATGTGCCAATAATAAAATGAATCACTACCTTTGATCTGTAAACTTTTGTATATTAAAATGTCATATCTGTCTGCGCGACTATGAAAGCAAAAAAAACAGTCATCTGGATCTTAAGATTTATCTTATTATTTATTCTTTACTTTCCAATCTGGATTATAGGCACACTGGCAGTAGGGGACCTGATTCCCGAAACTGCATCACAACCCGGATTAGTGAGCGACACAAGCGGAATGCTTATCCTAGGCTTAATAAATACAATCCTGATAATCACACTTATTGTCACCTCCAAATGGCACGGATGGCGGCTTGCGTTATTTACAGGCATAGCATATTACGGCTCGTTCACATTACTGACACAAATAGAAACATGGTACTTTCTTAAAGAAGTAACCATAACACCCGAGCTGCTTCCCCGATTATTCATAATGGGATTACCCATACCACTTATATACATTCCCATTGCAGTTATGGTTTGCGGAAAATGGAAAAAAAGAGATACAAATACCGAGAAAATTAAGATGACAATGCCCTATAAGCAGTTGCTCCTCAAATTTGGCATACTCGCAATTATTTATCTTATAATATACTGGCTGGCAGGTTATTTTATAGCGTGGCAAAATCCCGAACTCAGAGCATTTTACGGCAGTCCCGGTGAAATAACCCCATTCTTCACTCACACATATAACACATTTATCGTCTCGCCAGGTTTAATAATTCTGCAATTAGCAAGAGGAATATTATTTGCTGTAATAGTACTGCCCATAATTCTTGCATCCAAACTAAAGCCCTGGCAAACCGCACTGTTGGTTGCATCACTTTTTGCAATACCCCACTTAGTGCATATCAATTCCAACCCACTTATGCCTTTAGCAAGTGTAAGACTCAGCCACATGGTTGAAACTGCCACCTCTACCTTTGTATTTGGATTGATTACAGTGTGGTTGTTACATCGCAGACATTATAGTGTTAAAGATTTGTTTGCTAAGGGTTGATTATTGACATTCAGATACAAGCTGTCAGAATTATTCTCCAAGTCGTAAGAAGTGAGAAATATCCGGAAATGCGAAGTTTTTAGTAACCAGCCTTTTGGTAACACAAAAGTAAGCTTTTTATGCTTAACTTTTTGTCTCAAATAAGTTTGCAAGTCCAGCTTATTTATTTCATTTCTGCAAAGAGTTCGGTAAATTGAACTTCCGGACAACTACTTGTATATCGCCATGGTGAAGTTTTACGATAAACGGTGATAATCGGCATTCGATTAATTGTTTTTGCCAATAACTTAACGCTCTTCCTTCGCTTCATGCTCGCTCCTAAGCAGGGACAAGTGCACCGGTTTTCGTGGGGTGGGGGTAGGGCTTTTCTGCGTATTTGACGTATATGAAGCGGGATTCACATGCGTTGACGGTGCGGAATCGAAGCGAGAAAAGTGCAGCCTTGGAGCGGACTTGGTACGGACTTGGTACGGACTTGGTACGGACTTGGTACGGACTTGGTGCGGACTTGGTACGGACTTGGTACGGACTTGGTGCGGACTTGGTACGGACTTGGTGCGGACTTGGTACGGACTTGGTACGGACTTGGTGCGGACTTGGTGCGGAGAAGGTGGCCCCTTTTAACGGGTATTTTGTGTCTAGTCCTTGTCTAGTCCTGAAATAGGTTTACACTAAAAGTAAATTAAAAACGGGACGACACAGATGTTTTGGTTTACAGTCTCAGGTTACGAAAATGGGTAGTTGTTTGGTTGCCTTTTGCAGTTGCCGGGAGTTGGGTATCGTTTCAACTCCAGGATCCTACACTTCCTACAATCTTACAGTTATACTTTCCTACACTTTCCTACGCTTTCCTATACACCCGAAATCCGCTCCCCATCTAACTTTCCTACACTTTCCTACACTTTCCTACGCTTCCTACACCTTGTCTAGTCCTGAAATAGGTTTACAGAAAAAGTAAATTAAAAACAGGACAATGAAGACAAAATTCAACAAATTTCCGGACGAATTGATATGCCCCGGTCCTGAAATACGTTTACAGGAAATATAAACAAAAAATCAGGACAAGACAGATTTTTTCGGCTGAATTGAATCGGAAAATGAAGATTTTTTCGGAAAAAGGGTACTTTTTATCAATATTTACTTATTTTTGAGCTTGAGGTAGTCAGTGTTACAGATAAAAAGAAATGTGTCGGAGAAGCCGGCGCCGACGTATGGAAGATATTTGCTGACAACAAGAAGTGAGGAATTTGGAGAATAAGTTGAAATACATTAATTAATCGATGCCTATGATTGGATTTATCATTTGGTTGGTAGGGGTAATATTGACGATCAAAGCTGCCGTAGAAATTTGGAAATTGAATGCAGATGCCGTAAAAAAGTTATTGGCCATTATCCTGATAATTTTGACCAGTTGGGTCGGATTGGCATTTTATTATTTCTACGCAAAAGACAAAATGGCCGATTGGCTTAAATGAAATTTGCTTGCATTTGCCCTTTACACGTAAACAACAGGTAAAGACAGGCAAGTGTTAATTCGGTCATTTTTCTTTTTCACGTATGCCCAACAATCCGGGAAAAGATCCCCCCCTTTTTTGTTTTGGTAAACGGTTCCATGTTTCGCAGCCGAACAGCTTTGTCATATACTCCCCATTTTTAGGACCACTAGTTAAGTTGAAAAAAATGATTAATTTAGTGGCAATTATGAGAGCAACAAGAAGAAAATTTTCATCCGGTTTTAAGGCTCAAGTAGCCGCCAATGTACCTAAAGAGAGGGAATCACTTGCACTTTTGTTTGCAGATAAAGTTACTAAAGTATTAGACTATGAAAAAGAGACAGCCTGAAAGTGTTAGAAACTGTTACTAAAACAGATATAAAATAATGTGAAACTATTCGAAAGGAATGATTCTTAATGAAAAGTATTATAATGCCCTGATTAACAAATATTCAATTCTGCAGGATTGCAATAATGTTGCTGAAATTACAAGTGCCGCAATTGTGAGCAACGATGAAGGGAAAAATATTCATTTTAATTTCCCAAGAGATTATGATTTACAACAAATTATAAACCTTCTATATGAATATTTTTCAATACAAATTTTCTCAAATTACGCGGATTTAACTGATTATTCAGTTGGTGAAAAATTAAAAAGGAAGAGAGAAAAGGGGAAAAATATTTATATAATTAAAGAAATTGTAGGATCAAACTATATTCTAATAAAAGAAAAAGATGAAAATAAAACTATAATACCTGGAATTACATTTGACAATTTAAAACGAAATTTTATCAAGGTAAAGCAAAGCACAAAAAATAATACTCTCTTAAAATATAATGATTTTTTTAAGGATATTAATGAATATGGATTTTTGCCGACACATTTCTCAAAAAAACTTGTTTTAATTGCAGGGCAGACAATTTGGAACAATTTGGAGAATAGGAGCTGCATTCCTTCAATTTATCTACCGAACACTCGAGAAAGAGAGCAAACCTCAATAAATTCTATTCCCGCCTTAGAAGATTGTATTGCATACATAACGCCAAAATATGAAGTTTGTTACGAAGAAATTCTGAAAAAAAATATTGCAGTTGATACAATTATTGTTTGCGATACCGATCTAAATTCTATTTCTCAAATTATTCAAGACCAATCAAGGTTTGATTTCAGGTTAATCGTTCTTTCAAACGAAAGTCAACTTCAAAAAACACATAAGGTCCTATTTTGGAATTGGCAGAAAGAAGAAATAGAATTTTTAGAACAAAAAGATAGTAACAAAATAGAAATAGATTGCGTTGAAGACGAAGAATTAGATAAACTCATACAACATTTCGACGAATGTATGAAATATGTGTCTTCGCTTGAATATCCCATAAAACTTAAAAGTTATGCCTATTATCTTCGCTCCGGTTTAAATTACATGCAAGAAGAACAATTTGATTATATTTTATATAGAATCAAAAGAAATAAGGAATTGGAAAGGAATGAAGGCGGATACGAAGATTTCGCTGATAAAAACCCCAAAGAAGCTTTGATTAAACTGATTGAATACTTGAAAAACAATAATTTAAAAAAAATAAAAATACAAAATGTTATAAACGACACAACAAAAAAAATTTTACTCGTTGCTGATAGGGAAGATGTTGATGTTCTTAAAACGATCGAAAATAGTAAATGTAAAGTAGTTACTTATACAGAACTTAAGAAACTGCTTAAAAAAGACAAAAAACAGGCTAAAACTATTATGTTTTACTCTTTTAACGGCATAAAAGATTTCGATTTTATTTACAACTTGCCAAACAATGTACAATTAATTTTATATAAACAGGAAAAAGACCTTTATTGCAAACAATTGCAAATCCATACCAAACAACTCGAAGAAGAATTAACAAGCGAGGACAGGCTTTCAATTTGCGGCATAAAATACGAGCCATTCGTGGCAGACGAAGTAAAAGTCAGCCCGACTTTGGAACAAATCATTGAACGACTTGACCAACGATCAAATTCAGCTTACGATAGTTACAAAAATGAAAGTGATAGTTTATTAGGTGATTTAACGGAAGAAAATACTTTCAGAATTTTTTTTACAAATGGGTCGAAAATTGAAATTGGAAGTGATGAAACAGTTTTTGATGAGAAAGGTAACTTAATTAAATCATACCGATTAATAATTGGCAGTAAAATTCGCATTTATCCAAAAGAACAGTTGGCTGAAAATCTTTTTCAAATTGCTGTCGAAGTAGAACCTGAAAAGTTTGGGAAAATCGATGAACACGCTACTGTTTGGCAAAATGCATTGAAAGATTTGGAACAACACACAAACGACCGCGAACAACTATACAATAAATTAAAAGAAAACGGATTAAGAGTTTTGCCCGCAACAATAGATGCTTATTTTCGTGGGCAACGAAAGTTTCCAATGTTTAATACGGACTTGCGAGCGATATTAAAAGTTGCAGGGAAAGAATTATTGTATGAACAAATAAAGAAATCCAAAAGATTGTATAACAGTACGATGATTGCTCTCGGCAGAGGCATTAAACAGGAATTGCAACAATTTTTAAAAGATAAAACAGTCGGCGAAATTCTGCAAAAAAAGAGTTTTACAAAAGAAACTTTGCAGAAATTTATTGATGAATATATGCCGTTATTAACAATTTCAAAAATAGAAGAAATAAGCCATGAATAATAGAGGAAAAATAATATATAGGGTTCAAAAAGAACTGATTGGTCCAGGATCCGATTTGTTTGAGTGCGAAGACAAAGAAAATTTTTCGGACGAAGTTATTGCTGACAAACCGTTGTTGCGCTATTTTTCAGGTATTTTATATCCAAAGCAAAACGCTATTGACGATTTTCATGAAGATGATGATGAAAGCGATGAAACACCAATTGAAATTGCCGAAGAAAAAAATGATAACGCCAAGGATAATAACGATATATTAAAACCTGTAATAACCAAAGAAAAAGAAGATGGTAAGGAAGTTCAATATTCTGCTAACACATTTTTCCCTTCAGGATACGGCATTTCTTTTGCTATTTCAAAAGATTGTCCTGAATTAAAGATAAAAATTTCATTTGGGAACTATAAGAAAGCCAAAGCTAAAGATATTGCCATTAAATATAGTGGAGATAGTATCGAGCTAATTGAGCAATACGGATTACAGAAATTTGTTGAATTTGACGCTGAAAATAAACTACTTAAACCAACAAAGGAATTATCAAAAGAAGAAAAAATAATTCGGAACAGTTGTTTAAGTTCTCTTGGTAAAGAATATAAAGACACCGGATTATTTAAAACACTAACCAAATTATTCTTTAAAGATAAGTATAAACGATATGACAACAAAATAGAAACAACAATTTCCATTCAAGATATAAAATATTCAGATAATCAACACTATAGAATTCTGTTGTCAGACATAGATGGAGTAAATACTGAAAACTGGTGGAAAGGGGTAATAAACAAAGAAAAAATTTTTATTAGAGATTATTTGTGGTTACATGTAAAATTGTACGACCAACCAAACAATATATATGTTGTTAAAATATTCCTTGAAGACACGTTATTGTTTCCGCGAAAAAAATTTGCTATTTCAAAGGAAAGTTTAAATATGGCCTGTTTCTTTCAAACCGAAATAAAGGTAGAAACACCTTATTTACGGCCGTTTAATGAATACAAAAATAATTTGTATAAATCGGAAGAAGACAGAATGTTGGATTTTCTTTATCGTGAAAAGTTATCGTATGGAATTGGGCATAACACCGCTTGCACTTGGGAAGATTGCGAAAACGATACAAAAACGCCGATTTGGATAAGTTCTACTTTTTTGCCGCAATTCAATGTAAAAAGTCAAAGCACAAGTGTTTCAAGTATTGACAAAACATGCTTGAACATAAAAGAATTTTCTGAATTCAATACAGATAAAAATTCAATAATCTCAAATCTTGATAAGTTAGCTAAAGCTTATTCCGGATGGATTGATGAAGAAGAAAAAATAATAGAGCTATTAAATGAAGAAGGCCGATTACTAGGAGTAAACAATATAAACAAATGTCGGAAAATACATGCAAGAATGCGGAAAGGGATTGAATTGTTGCAAACAAATTCTAAAGCTTTTCGAGCATTTCAACTAGCAAATACTGCTATTTATTTGCAAATGTTCCAAAATCATTGGCATTTTAGCAAACAAAAAGATGGTTTTGAAGCGTTTGAAAGGACAGATAACCCTCAATATACCTACCAAGAATATGCTACAAAAGATTTTCCTGATCCAACGCATATTCCAAGTTGGCGTCCATTTCAATTAGCTTTTATCTTGCAATGTTTACCATCATTCATTGACGAAAATTCAGATGACAGAAATTTGGTTGATTTGCTTTATTTCCCAACAGGTGGAGGAAAAACAGAAGCATATTTAGCTTTGTCGGCATTTCTAATTTTCTGGAGAAGGCTGAATTATCCGGACAGTTATGGAGGAGTAAATATCATTATTCGCTATACATTGCGTTTGCTTTCTGCGCAACAATTCGAAAGGGCCACCAAACTGATTTTGGCTTGTGAGTTTATTCGGAAAAACCACACGGATTTAGGAGATGAACGAATCTCTATTGGTTTTTGGGTTGGAGGTTCAACTATTCCGAATACCATTAAAGAGGCGAAAGACAAACTTTCTCACACACAAGAACGGCTAAACAGTAACAAACAGTCCATAAATCCATTTCAACTGTCTAATTGCCAATGGTGCAACACAAAAATTATTGGAAAAACACAAGAAAGTAACAACCCAAGTATTGGACACCGTATTAGTAGACAAAATCAACTAAGCAGTCACTGTCTGAATCCAAACTGTGTATATTCGGAACAAAATGATGGTCTGCCGATAGTGTTAGTTGATGAAGATATTTACAGCAATCCCCCCACAATGCTTTTTGCGACAGTAGATAAATTCGCACAATTAGCGTGGAAAGGCGAGGCTACAAGTTTATTTAATTACAAAGGTAATAGAAAACCAGAGTTAATAATTCAGGATGAATTGCATTTGCTGAATGGTCCTCTGGGGAGTTTAGTAGGACTATTTGAGAATGTTATTTTATCATTATGTACTACCGATAATCAAAAACCAAAAATCATTGCATCAACTGCAACCATAAAAAATGTTGAGGAGCAGGCAAAAAGTTTGTATAACAGAAAAGTTCATATTTTTCCGCAAAATGCGACAAATGCGGATGATACATTTTTCTCAAAAACATTGTCGGAAAGCAAAAGGCGTTATGTTGGAATTTTGCCGACAGGCAAAACGCAAACAATGACAAATCTTCGATTAAACGCCGCTTTGCTCTTTGCTCGATTAGAATTGTGGAAAAATAGCGGGGACAAAACAGAGGCTGACCAATTTTGGACTATACTTTCCTATTTCAAAAGTTTAAAACATGTTGGCAGATTTTCCAATAAAATTACAGCCGAATTATTGCATGAAATCAAGCAGTTGCAAGTACGATATTTGATGAATGTATTTCCATACAACAACAATTACAGCAAATTACCTTACCGAAATTTAGAACTAACAAGTAGGATACCTAACGAAAGAATAAAAAAGAATTTAGATAAGTTGGATATTCCTTTTGAGGGTGATTTAGAAAAATATAAATCTTATGATATTGTTTTAGCTACCAATATGATAAGCGTAGGTTTAGATGTAGAACGATTAAATATAATGTTGATGAATGGTATGCCTCCAAACACGGCAGAATACATTCAGGCAAGCAGCCGCGTGGCCAGAAAAAATGAAGGAATTGTATTTAGTTTGTTTGACCCAAACAACACAAGAGATTTGTCTTATTTTGAGGACTTTGTACCATTTCATAAAACATTTTACAAACAAGTCGAACCAATCAGTGTAACCCCCTTTGCCGAAAATGCTCTGGATAAAATGTTATTTACTTCAATGATAGCCTACTTCAGACATAAAATGGGTTTTGCTGCCAACAATATGGCAACAGCATTAAATGCAGATGAGAATAAACAAAAACTTATAAGTGATTTTAATCAACTTTTTAATAATCATGCTTTTGCTGATGAAGAAGATAAACAAGTGATTAAGTCGTTTATTGAAGTTTTAATTCAACAATGGGATTATAAAATTCAAAGAAGTTTAAATTTGCATTATTTTGGGAGTAAAACTGAAAATAAAAGAGTTCAGAATTTATTGAAACCTATTCAAGAAAGAGAAGGAGTCGACGATAAACTTGTGGGTATGCAATCAATGCGAAGTGTTGAACCAAGTGTAAGCATCAAAATTAAAAGATTTTAATCTATGACAGAAAAATTTAATCACGGAAGAAGCAAAATGATTTCGAGTTATGGTGGTGTTGGCTCTGTTATTGATACGCCTGATGCTTCCATAATTATAGAAACATTTGATAATTGGGGCTACCCCTATTATTACGATCAAGAAATACAAAAACATATCATTTTAGATGATCGGTTAGTAAATCGCTTGCGGACTCGTTTTCCGAAATTGAAACATTTAGTTTCGATTCCGGTGGAAGAAGATGGTTGGAAAACCGATGTGCAACCGCAGGCAAACTATTTCCCAAAATGGTTTTATTGCCCTCGTTGTGACCGTTTTATGCACATATGTGATTGGAAAAAACATTGGGGTTCGGAAAAAGAGGACTTTGACTTGCAATGTTTTAATCCTAAATGCAAAGGTGAGCATTTGGAACAGATTCGTTTCGTGATGACTTGTGATGATGGTCATATTCAAGATTTGCCTTGGGAATACTGGAATAACCGAGAGGCAATAATTGAACAAGGCAATGATTCTGGTGAGGATAACGAACAAGAAAGCGAATCTAAAATAAAACTGAAATACGAAAAGTGTTGTTCAGAACAAGAATTGTATTATACTGTAAGTCAAGAGAATACAGATTTATCCGGAATTCATATAAAATGCAAAAATTGTGGAAAATCTGAGACATTGAAAGGTATATTTGGATTTTCTCAAAAATGTGGTGGAAGAAAATACTGGATTGGTCTTAAAAATGGGCAATATCAAGGTGAATCATGTAATAATAGAGCTATAGTCAAAATAAAAACAAGTAACAGCATTTATTATGCTAATACCTTAAATAGTTTGTGGATACCGGAAAAACAAATTTTGAATCTTTCAACAGAAGCAAGAAGAGAAATTGATGCAATTGTAAATGATGAAGATTTTGAGCAAAAAGATTTAGAAAAGTTTTCGAGACGGAACGGAATTGCTATGGAAATAATCAATCAGTATTTAGATGGTACTATTGAAACTTATATTCCCGATATAGTGTATCGCCAAGCCGAATATGATTATTTTTTAAACAATCAGCAACCCGAAGACAAAGCTATTCGGTTTAAACAAATAAATGTAAAAGGCCAAATGTATGGCTTTGAGAAGTTAGTAAAAATAGACCGTTTGAAAAAAATCACAGTTCAAACCTCTTTTACGCGCAATGCACCTATAGACACTGACAGTATTCTAATCGGCGATAGTGGGTATGAATATCAAATTAAACGACAATCCGTTTCAAAGAATAGTTTCGAAACCTGCCTGTTACCTGCCATTGAAAATTACGGAGAAGGAATTTTATTTATTTTAGACGAGCAAAAACTTAAAGAATGGGAAAAGAATGATATTATCATAGAAAGAATAAAAAACATTCAAACCCACGCACAAGATTCCGATTGGCAATTTCACAAGATTGAAGCAAAAAAACTTACAGCAAGAAAAATTCTGATACATACGCTTTCTCACCTACTTATTCGTGAATTTGAATATTTTTGTGGATATCCGATGTCTTCTTTGCAAGAACGATTGTATGTAAGTGAAAACATGAATGGCTTCCTAATTTCCGCTTATGATGGCACGGACGGCTACTTAGGCGGATTGACAAAATTATGTAATAACCTCAATAAATTACAGCAAATAATTGAAAGCGCTTTGCTACGAGCTAAAGACTGTTCTCTTGACCCAATTTGTTATGAATCCGAGGGGCAGGGTGTATCATTATTAAATTTAGCTGCGTGCCACTCTTGTACATTGATTCCTGATACGAGTTGTGAAATGAGCAATTTGTTTTTAGATAGAAGATTGGTCATTGACAAGGAATATGGCTTTTTTAAATAATTAATCTGATGCTTTGGTTTACAGTCTCAGGTTACGAAAATGGTAGTTGTTTGGTTGCCTTTTGCAGTTGCCGGGAGTTGGGTATCGTTTCAACTCCAGGATCCTACACTTCCTACAGTTCCTACACCTCCCCCTACATGAATGTAAACGGTAAATAAGAATGCAGCATTTTCGGTAATTTCGCGTGCAGCGTTTTTGGTAACAACACTGCAACACTTTCGGTAACAATGATGCAGCATTTTTAGTAACAATAGTGCATCAGTTGCAAAGATAATTTATTCGTTAATATTCTCATTAATATTTTTATTCTATATTTTAGTTTTTTTTAATGATATTCGTTGTCCAAGATTAGGGGGTGATTATAGTGTGGAATCCCGGACAATTGTCGTATCACCTTACCATACCAAAACCGAAAAAACCTCATGGATTATTTCCTACCAATCTGCTACTGACCGAGTCGCTTTATCTTGCGGGGTATATCGAACGAATGGGTACAGGTATTCCCGATAAACCAACCAGCCCTGAACAGAAATACCGCCTCACGGCAAAAGGCAAGGCGTTGCAACAACGATGGAAAAATCAGGAAAAATAACATAGAAGCCGGATCGAAACTAAAATAACCATAGTAAGTGTGAGAACCCGTGAGAACTGTGAGAACTGAGAGAAGCGTGGAAACTGTGGAAACCGTAATAGGCGTAGGAAAGTGTAGGAAGTGTAGGAAGTGTAGGAAAGTGTAGGAAAGTTAGATGGGGAGCGGGTTTCGGGTGTATAGGAAAGCGTAGGAAAGTGTAGGAAAGTGTAGGATTTGGGGATGAATAGGGGATGAAATGCGATTCCTTTCGAAAAACATAGAGAGCGCATTATTGATGGGTGCGCGTAATGCTTACCGGAATTTACATTGAAATTGTGATAGTATTGCTAAAAAAATATAAAAATAACAGTGTCAATTGCTTGTAAAGTTGGGCTTAATTGTTTATTTTTGAGTTCGAAACAAAAAGCTGTTGAATTTACAAAGGAAACAATATCGACGGCAACGAATTATGCGATAGCACAATCGCCAACATCTTGAAAAAAGTATGGGCAAGAAAAGAAGAAAAAACGGGAACAAACAAGAAGAACCTTTAGAAAAACAACTCTTTAAAGCGGCCGACAAACTGAGAAAGAACATTGATGCCGCCGAATATAAACATGTGGTGTTGGGATTAATATTCCTGAAATACATCTCTGATGCTTTTGAAGAATTATATGCCCGACTGAAAACCGAAGAAGAGCTGGGAGCCGATCCTGAAGACAGAGACGAATACAAAGCGGAGAACGTTTTCTTTGTACCGCAGGAAGCGCGCTGGAGTTTTCTTTTATCCAAAGCAAAACAACCCGATATCGGTAAGTATGTGGATGAGGCTATGGATGCCATAGAAAAGGAAAATCCTTCACTAAAAGGTGTTTTACCCAAAGTATATGCGCGACAAAACCTTGATCCTACCAGTTTGGGAGAATTGATCGACTTGATTGGCAACATTGCCCTTGGCGATACCAAAGCACGCAGTGCCGATGTACTGGGGCATGTGTTTGAGTATTTTCTGGGTGAATTTGCGCTTGCGGAAGGCAAGAAAGGCGGACAATTCTACACGCCTCGATGTATTGTCGAATTGTTGGTCGAAATGTTGGAACCCTATCACGGTCGTGTGTTTGACCCCTGTTGCGGTTCCGGCGGTATGTTTGTTCAATCGGAAAAATTTGTAACCGAACATCAGGGAAGGGCAAACGACATTTCCATTTACGGACAGGAGAGCAACCAAACTACGTGGCGGTTGTGTAAGATGAACCTGGCTATTCGCGGCATTGACAGTTCGCAGGTGAAATGGAACAACGAGGGTTCGTTTCTCAACGATGCCCATAAAGATCTGAAAGCCGATTATATTCTTGCCAACCCACCGTTTAATGTGAGCGATTGGGGCGGAGAATTACTGCGGAACGATGCCCGCTGGCAATATGGTGTACCGCCGGTTGGAAACGCCAACTTTGCCTGGTTGCAGCATTTTATTTATCACTTGGCACCAACCGGACAGGCCGGAGTAGTATTGGCCAAAGGAGCATTGACTTCAAAAACCGGCGGAGAGGGTGAAATACGAAAAGCCTTGATTGAAAACGGTTTGATCGATTGTATTGTAAATCTTCCAGCCAAGCTGTTTTTAAATACACAAATTCCGGCTGCACTTTGGTTTTTAAGTCGAAACCGCAATAACGGCAAATTTCGCGATCGTCATGACGAGATATTGTTTATCGATGCCAGAAATCTCGGGCATTTGATAAACCGCCGCACCCGCGAACTTTCTCGCGAAGATATTCAGCAAATTGCGAATACATACCATAATTGGCGAAATCCCGATGGCAATTATGAAGATGTTCCCGGTTTTTGCGCTTCCGTGTCCATAGAGAAAGTAAGAGAGCTCGATTATGTGCTTACGCCCGGCAGGTATGTTGGGTTGCCCGACAACGAAGACGATTTCGATTTCAACGAACGTTTTACCGCCTTGAAAGCCGAACTGGAAGAGCAGCTGAAAGAAGAAGCACGGTTGAACGAAATCATTCTTGAGAATTTATCAAAAATTAAATTGATGGATGAAAAGTAAAATAAAGGCAGCATTATTTTACTTTGAGTGCTAAAAGTAAAATAACGATATTTATATTTTCCTTATCGATAAAAATATGATTGAACTTGAAAAATATCAAGCCGGACATTTTGAGAAAAATTTAGGGTACAAATATTTTGTTCCTAGTGCAATTAACGACGAATGGACTTGGAAAACGCCGGCCTTGAATCTGCTATTGGAAAAAGCAGCTATTAAGTTGGGTGAATTAAATTCTTATGCACGGCTCGTTCCCAATATTGATTTGTTTATTCAATTGCATGTGACCAAAGAAGCGGTGGTTTCAAGCCATATTGAAGGCACCAAAACCAATATGGATGAAGCCCTTTTGCCGGTTGAAGAAATTCATCCCGAACGTAGAGACGACTGGCAGGAAGTAAATAATTACATCAAGGCATTAAATAATGCTATTGAAGAACTAAAATCACTGCCTATTTCTTCTCGCTTACTAAAAGAAACGCATAAAATACTGCTGCAAAGCGTAAGGGGTGAACATAAATTACCCGGAGAGTTCAGAACTAGCCAAAACTGGATTGGAGGTACTTCACTGCATGATGCAGTATTTATTCCGCCATCTCACCACTTGGTGAATGAACTTATGAGCGATTTGGAAAAGTTTCTTAATAATGATGAAATTAACGTTCCTCTGCTAATACGTATTGCTATTGCACATTATCAATTCGAAACTATTCATCCGTTTTTAGACGGGAATGGCCGTATCGGACGTCTTATGATAACTTTATTTCTTGTATCAGAAGGTATTTTAGATAAACCTTTACTCTATCCATCATTGTATTTCGAAAAAAATAAAAGCCTGTATTACGATAATTTAAGTAATGTAAGAACCAAAAACGATATGCTGCAATGGATAAAATATTTTTTAGTAGGCATTGAACAAAGTGCTGCAAAAGCGGTAGAAACACTTTCTAATATATTAAAACTTAAAGAAAGCATTGAAAAAGAGATAAATAGCAATTTCGGTCGGCGAAGCAATTCTGCTCATACGCTTGTTCATTTTCTATTTAAGGATCCGGTTATCTCTATTGATAAGGCAGCGAAAGAGTGTAATCTGAGTTTCAAAGCAGCTAATGATTTAGTAGCACTTATGCAAAAATCTAATTACCTTAAGGAATTGACCAAGCAAAGCCGCAACCGTATTTTTATTTTTGAGCCCTACTTAAAGATTTTTGACAATGACTGACGAACCGGATATATAACAAATCATTCTATAAACATGGATCAAAATCGCATTTCACAATTACAATCAGTTTTCGATGAAATTAGCCACTTTATTACAAGTGATGACGATAGAGAACAAGCGGGAGTTTGGTTTGCCCGGGAACTGATGGTGGCTTTGGGATATGCCCGTTGGGAGAATTTTCGGGTAGCAATTGGTAGAGCTGTTGAGTCATGTAAAACACAGAATATCAATGTGGATGATCATTTTCGTGAGGTCACGAAAATGGTTGAAATTGGCGAGGACATCAAAAAACTTGAACGTCGCGTGGCTGCTGAAGAAAAGCAAATTGAAAAGGCAAGTCCCAAATTGCCTAAAAACAACAACAAACAATAATCCTGTCATTCTTTTTTAAGATAAATAGTAATGAGTGAGTGGAAGGAATATAAATTTGGAGAAATTGCCATATTAAATTATGCAAATGCTCGCGACAGAAACGGTGTTGAAACAAGCCGAAATGATTGCCAATGAATTAACGATGAATAGGTAAAGGTTGTTTCCGAAGGGTTTTTGGTATGATTTTCCTAGCGTATGATCGGCTTTTTATGCTCTTTTTTGGATGAGGAGTACTACGGTGTCGACTCTTCCGGCGAAAGGGGAGGGGGCATCGAAAATTTCCAAGATGTTATTTTTACGGAGCAATTCGCTGACGGTGTTTTCGGCAAGATTTTCCCAAGACGATTTGGGGATAAGTAAAGCAAGAATGCCGTCGCTTTTCAGCAAATCGAATCCCTTGAAAATGAGGCGAGCGTAGAGTTCGTCGGCAAATTCGTGGGATTGCATCGATGGGTTCTTTTCGTCTTCCGAAACCTTTTTTGTGCTTACGCAGTGCAGGTTGCCGAAGACGATATCGAAGCCGGTGGAGATTGTTTCGGGTTCAAATGCTTGCTTATAGGGAGTGAGTGCAGAGGAAACGGCCTTGAAATCGATGGGAGGCAGGTCGTGCTTCAAGTGGTTGTGTTGAATTTCTTTCATCACTTTCTCTACCTGCGAACTATCGGCTACCAAATCCGTGTTGTATTTTCTTGCCCACCGTTTGCGGATATTTTTGCGAGAATCGGGTGTTAATCCACCGGCTGCATCATCTGCCGTCGTTTTCTCTTGGATGCGATTGAAGGTATAGGAAGAATATCCTTTCAGGTCGTCGATTATTTTTGTAACCTCTTCTTCTTCGGCTGCCAACAGCAGATGAACATGATCCTGCAACACATTCAATGCCAACACCCTATATTTCTTCATTCGAATTCTTTCGGCCAGAATGTCGGCTAAGAGATTTCTTTCCTCGAGGTTCTCTGTCCGGAACGTATTTTCGATGTGGGTCTTGAAGTAGTATTTCAGTGATGCTGTCACCGGATAATTCCCTGTTTCGGGTGGGTATCATCGGAATATCAACGCTAAATTAGTTATTATTTTTTTAATACAACGCGTACTACTGTTTTGGGGAGTCAGTCATGTACAAAATCTCTCTCTTTCTCGATTTAAGAAACCTATTTTTGAGTCTGCTTCAAAGCGCCACACAATAACATGATAATCTTCCCTAAAGTAGATTTTGTATCTGTATTCGCCGCCGGCGCAGACAGGTATCTGTGCCAATAAAACACAAATACAGTCTCGCTAAGTTCAATTTAGCAAATCTATTATTTATTAAAACAGGTTGTATTCACAAGAGATGAACTTTTCTCTTATCCGATCATTTTCGGAATTGTTCTGTTTGTTGTACTCAAGGGGAGTTTAAAATGAAAAAATCGGCTTTACTTTTTATCGTAAGCATTCTTAGTGGATTTCTATATTCGCAAGTACTGACGGATCCTTTTCAATCGTACGATTTAAGTATTGAATGTGAAGGCGGAAAAATATTCGGCACATTACTGGTTCCGAATGCAAAATCCCCTTTTCCGGTTGCATTACTCATTTCCGGTTCAGGGCCAACCGATCGAGATGGCAATCAGCCGAACATGAAAAACAACAGTCTGCGTTATCTGGCTGAAAATTTGGCCAGACAGGGCATTGCTACGTTACGATACGATAAACGGCTGATTGGGCAAAGTAAAACCGGGCAGCGCGAAAGCGACATACGATTTGAAGATTACATCAACGACGCTAAACAATGGATTTCAAAATTAAAGCAAGATGCAGGATTTTCAAAGGTTATCGTAATTGGTCACAGCGAAGGCTCATTAATCGGCATGATCGCAGCCCGGGATGCCAAAGCCGATAGGTTTATCTCCATAGCCGGCGTTTCCAAACCTGCCGACCGGGTAATTTTGGAGCAAACGAAAGGTTTACCAACTCATCTGCACCAGGAAATGATTGCCATTCTTGACAGCCTGCGAAACGGTAAGATGGTCAGCCATGTGAATCCGAATTTAGCCGCCTTATTCAGGCCGAGTGTTCAACCGTATATGATAAGTTGGATGAAGTACGATCCTTCCAAAGAAATACAGCAATTACGCATACCGATTTTGATCATTCAAGGCACTGCCGATATTCAAGTCGGCGTTGATCATGCGCGACAATTGGCCGCATCGGCTCCTCGTGCCGAATTGAAAATCATAGAGAACATGAATCATGTGCTGAAAATTGTGGAAGGGGACAGAAATAAGAATGTGGCAACCTATATGAACCCCAATTTACCGATATCGGATGAACTCGTAAAAGCGATTACAGACTTTATAAAGAATAACGGGTCCCGATATATTCATTGAAAAGGAGTCCGCCCACGATCAGTGCAAGGCCTATATAGGTTGTGGGATAAATATTTTCGCCTAAAATCACGTGTATTATAAAAAGCGACAGAAACGGAGAAAGATAGCACAGATGATTGATGAGTGCGGGATTGTTGGTTTTTTTCAATGCCATTCCAAAACAAATGAAAGGGATGGTCATCTCGAAAAGCCCTGAATACACTGCAGCTAAAACACCCTGCAATGGCAAACATCCACCATTGTCTGCGACTGACGGAGCGAAGCAAAAACCATCTCTTGCGAAAGGTGAGAATGATTGCAAATGCGATCAACGCCGTGATGGAGGAAATCAGAAGCAGTTCGTAATACGTAA
>Ga0208564_1000419_pt1 | contig 39119 bp, 35 predicted proteins | sample AD_UKC073_MetaG_FD_184439 | JGI IMG/M metagenome (GOLD analysis project Ga0208564, IMG submission 184439) | Active sludge microbial communities of municipal wastewater-treating anaerobic digesters from USA - AD_UKC073_MetaG (SPAdes) (version 2) | ecosystem: Engineered > Bioreactor > Anaerobic >... | reverse complement strand
GCACCATCGCGCCCTCGGCACGCAGCAGCACCTCGAACTCGGCACCGACGAGAGCCTGGGCGGCCGCGAAACGGGCGACGGCGGCATCCACCTCGCCGTGCTTGGCGAGCAGGTGTGCGCCCTGGCGCAGCACGTGCGGCTCCATGACCTCACCGTCGAACTCGTCGTCGTCCACGCCGGCCTCGTCAGCGAGCACCTGGGCCAGCCCGATCGCGGCGTCGAGGTCGGCGATCCCGGCGGTGAGGTCCTCGGTGTCGGCGCGCAGCGCAGCGCGCGAGCGCAGCGCCTCGAGGTAGAGGTCGACCGTCGCGGTCTCGCGGGCGCGCTCGGCCGCGCTCTCGTAGTGCACCGCTGCCGCAGTGAGGTCGCCGGCATCCCAGGCGCAGTTGCCCGCGCGCCACTGGGCGTGCGCGGACTCCATGATCCGTGCCTCGGCCTCGAAGGCGGTGGATGCCGTGGCGAACGCCGTGCGTCCCGGCGCCCACTGGCCGAGCCCGATGAGAGCGTTGCCCAGGGCCCAGGCAGCAGGGCCGACGAGCGAGGGGCTGGTCTCGCGCAGGACGGGCAGGGCTGCCTCCAGCAGTTCGGCCGCCTCGACCGGTCGACCGGTCTCGACGTAGGCCAAGCCGAGGAAGCGTTGTCCGTGGGCGAGCAGCACGGGGTCGCGCAGGCGCGTTGCTGCGGCGACCAGGTCGGCGGCCGGCTCCTCCAGCTCGTCGTAGGTGTTCTGCTCGACGAGGACCTCGCACAGCCCGAGCAGGAGCGGGATGCGGGCGCGCTCGGGCAGGCCGCGCCCCTCCAGGGCCGAGCGCAGGTGGGTCAGGGCCGAGTCGCTGTCACCGGCGGCGTTCGCGATCCGACTGCGCGCGTCCAGGGCCATCGAGCGCAGGACCGGGACGTCCTGGATCCGCGGCATGACGGCGCTGAACCGGGCGTCAGCGGCAACCGGGTCAGGGTCGGTCGAGGCGAGCGCCATCGCCGTCTCGACCTCGCAGAGCAGGGTGCGCTCGCGGGACTGTGCGGCGCGGTAGGCGTCCGCGGCGCGTTCGAGGTCGCGCAGCTCGCCGCCTCCCGGGCGGTGGAACAGCCGCCGCCACAGGCCGCCGGCCTCGGTGTGTGCCCCGATGGACTCCAGGTGGGCCGCGATCTCACGGGCCCGTTCGGCCCCGTCGTCGTCGAGGAGGGCGAGTTCGCCGTCACAGCGAATCACGCCGACGTCGTCGCCACCACGCTGCGAGGCCTCCCTCGCGGACTCGAGCATCGCGCGGTGCTCGTCACCGGGGGCGTCCACGGAACTGACCCGGTCGAGCAGGCCCACGGCGGCCCACTGCTCGGGGGCCTCGACCGGTAGCAGGGCGGCCCGGTCGCGCAGCCAGGCGGCGACGTGGTCCTCCGTGGCCGGATCGAGGGTCAGCAGTGCCTCGCTGAGGGCCCGCGCCCGCTCGAGCACGTCTGTGGATGCCGTGGCACGCGTCGCGCTGCGGCGCCCGCCCGTGGGCGCGGCCGTCGTGGGAAGGCGTGTGGGCGGCAACGTCGGCTCGGTCGGCACCAGCGAGGGGTCATGGGCGGCCGCCAGAGACCGTGACACCACCGTCGAGGAGTAGCGCGCGTCGAAGGCCGCAGCGATGTCGTCCGACGTGGAGGTCAGGTCGCGAACGACGTCAGCGACGGGGCGCCCGTCGATGTCGTCAGGGGCCAGACCCACGGCGGCCGCGCGGTCGAGCACGTGTGCAGCGGTGGCGGAGAACCACATCCGGGCCCACGGGGAGGGGAGGTCGTCGAGCCAGCCGAGGCGCGGGAGCAGGAGGTCGATCGCGCGGTCGGTGTTGCCCACGCGCAGCAGCACCCGCAGGCAGGTGCCGACGTTCAGGGCGGCGGTGGGGTCGTCCTGGGCGAGGTGCCACGACCGGCGGAAGGCGCTGACGGCGCCTTCGACGTCGCCGAGGTGCAGGCGCAGCAGCGCGGCGTCAGCGAGGCTGGTGCGCGGCTCCTCGCCGCAGGTGAGGTCACCGTCGATCACCGGGGCGAGCAGGTCGAGGGCCCGGGCCGGGTCATCGGGGGCGACCAGCCGGCTCTGCCCACGGTGCTCGCAGGCCAGGCAGTCGCTGTGCCTGTCCCGCGGCTCGGCGAGCCACGCACTGAGCTCGCGGGCGACGGCATCCCGGTCGCCGAGGCGCTGCGCCAGGCGGGCGCGAGCGGCGTACACGGGACGAAGCGCCGCACCCTCGGCGCGGTAGACCTCCTCGACGTCGTCGATGGCCGCCACCAAGGCCGACAACGGCACCTCGGGGAGGGTCTCGATGAGGTCGATCGCCCACTTCAGGCGCCACAGCACCGCGTGGCGGTCGTCCTCCTCCAGCTCGTGGACGGGGTCCAGGGCCCGTCGCAGCCACGTGAAGTGGACGAGGGTGTGTGGGTCGTCGGGCACGTAGTACAGGGCTTGGGTGAGGTCGATGCGGGCGACGAACTCCTCGGCGAACGACTGGTTGGACTGAGCCAGGCGCAGCGCCATCTCGTGGGCGCGCACACGCTCCATCCCGATGGGTGCCTCGTCCGCCGCCAGCGACAGCCTGGCGAACTGCTCTGACACCTGATCCCACTGGCTCATGCTGGTCCTCCGTCGACGGCCCGGTCGATCAGTGCCGGCAGCGCTCGGGCCACGAGGGCGCTGTCGAACGGGGTGAGGGGGTGCCGCCCGGCGAGCAGGGCGTGGGCGTACAACGCTTCGAGGGCGACCCGTTGCAGCTCGGCGTCACCACAGTCCGCGAGGCGGCGCACCGCGTGGTGCTCGGCGTTGAGGACGAAGCGCGCCACGGCATCCGGCTCGGCGATCTCGGCGAGGGCGGCCGACCAGGGGTCGTCGACCGCGGCAGCCACGTCACGTCGGTCGCGTTCGCGGTGCGCATCGCGGCCGACCAACAGGACGGCGTGCATCGTGGCGGGGCGGAACGAGCGCACCACCGGCCTCACCTCGGATCGCCCGAGCACCTGGCGGGCGACGTCCAGCAGCGGCGCGAAGGCGGCGGCCTCGTCGGGATCGGGATCGCTGAACCGGCCGGCGAGGTGTTCGGGTTCCAGGCGCACGGCCTCCACCCCGTCGGTGCGGGCGACCCATCGTTCGAGGATGGTGCGGTCGTAGGCGTACCCGGCGTTGAGCACCGCGATGTCCTCGGCCCGCGCGATGGCGGCCACCTGCCCCAGGTGGTGCACCCCGAAGAACTCCTGCGCGCGGGCCCGGTCGGTGCGGGCCATCCGCAGCAGCCAGCACTTGAGCTGGTCGCCGAGCCGGGCGCGGGTCTGCCCCAACACGTCGTCGTCCGCCAGCGACTCGCGCGAGGCGGTCAGGGCAAGCCGCTCGGTGTCGAGGACGGCCCGCACGAAGAACGCCCAGTCGGGCAGCACGTCCGGCACCGACTCGCCGACGAGCATGCGCTTGGCGTAGAGCCGGTGCCCACCGCGCGTGCCGGTGGGGTGCGGCAGGACGAAGGCCTGTCCGCGAACCCCCGAGACGGGGTCGGAGAGGTCCACGACGTCCAGGGGCCGTGCCCCGACCACCGACTCGCCGAGCGACAGCGCGGCATCCCGACCGCCACCCTCCCAGGGGAAGCGCCGTCCTGCTGCGATCACCGGCCCGCCCGCGGTCTCGACGACGAGATCCACCGGCAGGTAGGAGGCGTAGGACGACGCGAGCCGTTCGACGACCTCGGCGCTGAGCAGGTCGGCTGCGCTCCCTCGGGGTCGCAGGGCGACGTCGGTGCCGGGCTCGGCGCGTGGCTGCGGGGAGGGGGCCACCGAGTACGTGCCGTCGTCGCGGCCCACCCACAGCCAGGTCTCGTCGGTGCCGGCCCGCCGCGTCGTCACCCGGATCTCGTCGGTGACGAGGAAGCACGACAACAGCCCGATGCCGAACTGACCGAGGAAGCTCTCGCGCGCCAACCCCAGGGCGTCGCGTTTGGTGGAGGCGCCGATGGTCGCGAGCACCGCCCGGATGCCGTCCTCGTCGAGCCCGATACCGGAGTCGTCGACGTGCAGGCAGCCGTCCGGGGAGAGGTCCGCTGGCACGATGCGCACCCGGCGCGGGGCCTGCGGATCGTCCTGCGTGCGGGCGGTCACGGCGTCGAGCGAGTTCTGGAGGAGCTCACGAAGGTAGACCCGGGGCCCGGAGTACAGGTGTTGCGACAACAGGTCGACCACGCCTCGCAGGTCGACGTGGAATGGTGAGTCAGTCGCCCCCGTCACGGGACGATCTAAGCAGACCGAACGCGAGGAGGTGGTGGGGTGTGAACGGGTCGAACGGGCTGTCCGAGGCCGAGGCCGAGTTCGTCGCGTTCGCGCAGTCGCGCCAACCCGAGCTCCTGCGGGTGGCCCACCTCGTGTGTGGTGACGTCGGGATCGCGCAGGGGGTGCTGCGCCACGTCTTCGTGACGCTCGCGCGGCAGTGGGGCCGGGTCGAGGAGGAACGACCGGATGCCGTGGTGCGCCACCTGGTGTACCGCGACGCCGTCGCGTCGTGGCGGCGTCGGGACCTGCCGTCCCCGCGGGCCGGTGAGCACGGCATCCGGTGGCAGGACGGTGGCCTCGACGAGGACGAGGACGCAGCCGACGACGAACGCCGTCGCGCCGAGGTCATGGCGGCACTGGACTCGCTCACCCCGGCCCAACGGGCCGTCATCGTTGCCTGCCACCTCGAGGACCACGGTGAGGACGCTGCTGCCCCCCTGCTCGGTCGGCCGCTGCGGGTGGTGCGCCGCGACGACGAGGCCGTCCTCGCGCTGCTCGGGTGGACGCCGGATGACGCCCGCGAGAACCTCGAGCTGGCCAGCGACGACCTGCCCGAGACCGACCTCCTCGGTGACGCCTGGGCGCAGGCCGGGCGGCAGCGGCGCTCGGTGGTGCGGCGCAGCCTGCTCGCCGCAGGCTTTGTCCTCGCCGGCGGCGCGGTGGCCGCCGTGGCGCTGCGCGAGCCCGATGCACCACCGAGGCCGCGCCCGGTGCCCACGTCTTCGTCGTCCGCGGCGGTCGCCGACGGTCGGCTGCCGCTGCTCCAGGTCCAGGGCGTCAGGGTCTACCTCGCGCCGGACCCTCGCTCAGAGGCCAACCTGCCGGTGTACCCCCTGCGCGAAGAGCTCGCGCTCCCCGAGACCTTGGCCGCCGGTCCCGTGGAGGCGCGAGCGGTTCTGGGCGAGCAGGGCCTGACCGGGGTCGCCAACGCCGTTCGGGGTGTGTTCATGGTGGCGACCTCGGGCGATCGCTCGTCGCCGGTGCTCTACGCCCCCAACGCGTCGACACCGTACGTTCTCGTGCGGTCGGTGCAGATGCCGTTGTCGTCCCTGCGCTCAGGACCGCTCGGCCCACGCTCGATCGCCGACGACCGACACCGGGTGGTGTTCCACCGACCGGCCGCGGTCGTCATCCTCGATGCCCGGGACGGCTCCGTCATCGAGGTGCCGGTGCCCGACCCGACCATCGCCGCGGCCGGCTGGGCGCGTGACGGGCGCACCGTCGTGGCCCGTGGGCGCGATGCCGGATGGCTCATCGACCCCGAGAACTACGGCGTCCGGCGTGCCGAGAACGCCGTGAGCCCCGACTGGTCAGACCTGGTGGACTCCGGCGGCGCCACCGTGCTGCGCACCTTCTCCGGTGAGGGGGAGCTGACCGGCACCAAGGACCTGCGCGGCCCACCGCTCGTGCCGCACGGCACGTCGGTCTCCAACACCGAGGGCTGGGTCAGCACGGGCGCGTGGCTTCCGGAGACCTACCAGCGTGCGGTCCAGCGATCGCAGGGGCTGATGGCCGCCCAGGGGGACCTGCCCCCGATCCCGCGGGTGCTGGCCGCGACAGAGGGCCCGCTCGTGCCGGCCCAGTGCTACCGAGCCCTCGGATGGGGCCCGTCCGCCGTGGTGTTCCTCGAGTCCCGGTCCGAGCGAGCGGGGTTCCAGGGAACGGTGCGCCGGGTGCTCGCCTGGGACGTCACCCGGGCCCGACTGTGGCGGGTGGCCGACATCGGACCGGCCAGTCTCATGCTCGGCGACTTCACCGGGTCCTTCGCGATCTGAGTGCTGTCAGGCCTCAGACCGTCGGGCCGGTCGCGATCGGCCGGTTCGGGTCCTCGATCCACTCGCTCCACGAGCCGACGTAGGGGATCGCGTCGATCCCGGCCGTGTGCAGCGCCAGAGCCAGCTGCGCTGCGGTGACGCCTGAACCGCACGTCGTGCCGACCGGGGTGTCGCGGTGCACCCCCGCCACGGCCGCCACCCGGCGGATCTCCTCCGGCGAGCGGAACGTGCCGTCGGTGTTCAGCAGGTCGCCGATGGGCAGGTTCGTCGACCCGGGGATGCGTCCGGCGACGCGGTCGATGGGCTCGCTCTCACCGCGGAACCGCTCCGGGGTGCGGGCGTCGAGCAGCACGCCGGCGCGGGCCATGTCTGCGGCGCCGAGTGCATCGAGGACGGGGACCGAGCCCGCGCGCACGGTGAGGTCACCGCGCGACGGCGACGGCACGGCATCCGAGACGGGCAAGCCGGCCTGCCGCCACGCGGCCAGGCCGCCGTCGAGCACCTTCACCTGCGGGTGGCCCGCCCAGCGCAGCACCCACCAGGCCCGACCCGCGGACAACGAGGTGCTCTGGTCGTAGACGACGACCTCGTCGTCGTCGTCGATCCCGCAGGAGCGCAGCGCGTCCTCGAGCACCCCCGGGTCGGGGAGCGGATGCCGCCCGCCTGACCCCGGTGGGCCGGCGAGGGCCGCGTCGAGGTCGAGGTGGGGTGCACCCGGAAGGTGCGCCGCGGCGTACAGCTCGCGGCCCGGGGTCCCCCGCAGGTTGTACTGCACGTCGATGACCTTCACGGCCCGTCGGGACAGGTCGTCGGAAAGGTCAGCGGCGGTCACCAGGGCGCTCATCCCGCCATCCAAGCACCGATCGGATGCCGCGCTGGGGGAGGATGGTCGGGTGGCTGGTCAGGTGCGTGTCGTCCTCGTCCACGGTTCCCAGCTGAGCGCGGCGCAGTGGACCCGCTACGCCACCCTGCTCGGGCCCGATGTCGACCTCGCCGTTCCTGATCTGCCGGCACACGGCACCCGTCGGGACGAGGCGTTCACCTGGGAACGCGCGCTCGAGGTCGTGGGGGAGTCCGTCGAGGGTGGCGTTGCCGGCGTGCCCGTCGTCCTCGTGGGGCACAGCCTCGGGGGTTACCTGGCGATGGCGTATGCCGCGGCCCACCCGCAGCGCCTGTCCGGGCTCGGCCTGCTCGGGTCGTCGGCGGTACCGGCGGGGCCGGGGGCCGCCTTGTACCGGAGCATCGCCTCGGCCGAGCAGCGCCTGGGGGTCGACCGGATGTCGCGGGCGCTGGACCGGCAGTTCGCCGCGATGCTGCCCGAGGAGCTCGCGGCCGTCATCAAGGAGGCCGGCTACGGCTTCGACGGCATACCGGCCGCGTGGGCTGGTGTCATGGGCAACTGCCGGCCGGCGATGCTCGGCGAGGTGACCTGCCCGGTGCTGCTCGTCAACGGCCAGCTCGACCAGCTTCGCGTCGACGTCCGGCGCTACGCGCGGGCCGCGGTCAGCGCCCGGTGGGTGCGCGTGGTCACCGTGCGCCACGGGCTGCACGTCTTCCCGCTGACCCACCCGCACGAGACGGCGGCAGCACTGTGGGAGCTGGTCAGCGCGGCGCGCGGATCGTGACGGCGGCGCCGACCGCCGGGACGTGCGCGACGGCATCCGAGACGGCCCGCAGGTCGTCGGCGAAGCGGTGGCCGGGGTCGGTGGTCCAGGCCAGGCGTGAGGTCGGCCAGCCGGAGGGGTGCAGCGTGCCGTAGTGGATCGGCAGCACGTGGCGGGCACCGCTGCGCACGGCTGCCTCGGCCGCCTCTGCCGGTCCCATGTGACCGGGGGAGAGCCGCGGTCCCCACCCGCCGACGGGGAGCAGGGCCAGGTCGATCGGGGCGCCGGCGAGCTGGGGGAGCAGGTCCATGTCGGGGTGCAACGAGGTGTCACCGGCGAACCACACGACGACCCCGCCGCCACGCACGAGCATCCCGGTGGCGCCGTTCGGCCGGTGCGGCATGGGACGGGCCTCGTGGTCGGCCCTGACGAGGAGCACCTCGACCCCGGGGGCGATGGGGTGCCAGTCATCGCTGGCGGCATCCCCGATCCCCAGCCGGTTCTTGTCCAGCCAGGGCACGTTGCTCCGCTCGGTGACCACCGGGATGTCGCCCAGCCGCCGCAGCGAGGGCAGGTCGGCGTGGTCGTGGTGCAGGTGGCTGAGCAGCACGGCGTCGACGTCGTCGACGTGGCGGTGCACCGGCAGGTCGTGCCGGCGACGCAGCGGTCCCAGACGCGGCCGCAGCAGCGGATCGGTGAGCAGGCGGACGCCACCGAGGTCGAGAAGCACGCTCGCGTGCCCGAGCCAGGTGGCTCGCACTCCGTCGGCTGGGCTCACCCGATCCACTCTAGAGGGCGCTGAGCCCACCCCCGCGTGAGCGCGCTCCGGCTCGGCCTCCAGGACGGTGCCCGGTTCGATCTGACCGGCATTTTGGGTGGCCCGGGCACCCTCGGTCACACTGGGATCACCATGTCTGCCACCACCGCCGTCCTGCCGCCGTTGCACATCGGGCGGCACGTCATCGAGTCGCCGGTGGTGCTCGCACCGATGGCGGGCATCACCAACCGGGCCTTCCGGCGCCTGTGCCGCGAATCCGGCAGCGTGGGTCTGGCGGCCGGGGGCGTGTCGGGTGCCACCAGCCTGTACGTCAGCGAGATGGTCACCTCCCGTGCGCTCGTCGAGCGCAGCACGGAGTCGATGCGGCTGATCTCCCACGACCCGCAGGAGCACCCGCGGTCGGTGCAGCTGTACTCCGTCGACCCGGTGACCGCGGGGCTGGCTGCCCGCATGCTCGTCACCGAGGACCGGGCCGACCACATCGACCTCAACTTCGGGTGCCCGGTGCCCAAGGTCACCCGCAAGGGTGGCGGGGCGGCCCTGCCGTGGAAGACCGAGCTGTTCAGGTCGATCGTCGCGGCCGTCGTGCGTGAGGCGTCGCCGTACTCGGTGCCGGTCACCGTGAAGATGAGGGTCGGGATCGACGCCGAGCACATCACCTACCTCGAGGCCGGGCGGATCGCCGAGGCCGAAGGGGTGGCGGCGGTCGCTCTCCATGGGCGAACGGCATCCCAGGCGTACTCGGGGCAGGCCGACTGGTCGGCCATCGCCCGGCTCAAGGAGGCCGTGACCTCGATCCCCGTGCTCGGCAACGGCGACATCTGGTCGGCCGAGGACGCTCTCGAGATGGTGCGCCAGACCGGGTGCGACGGCGTCGTCGTCGGCCGTGGCTGCCTGGGGCGGCCGTGGCTGTTCGCCGATCTCGCGGCTGCCTTCGCCGGGTCGCAGGTCCGGGTGCGCCCGGGCCTGCGCGAGGTGACGGCGACCCTACGGCGGCACACCGAGTACCTCGTGGACTTCTACGACGGCGACGAGCAGCGGGCCTGCCGCGACATCCGCAAGCACATCGCCTGGTACCTCAAGGGCTTCCCGGCGGGGTCGACCGTGCGCCACCAGTTGGCTCTCGTCGACAGCCTCCAGGCGCTCGACGACCTCATCGGCACCATGGACCTCGACGTCCCCTGGCCCGGGGATGCGGCCGAGGGCCAGCGGGGTCGGGCCGGGTCGCCGCGGGTGGTGGCCCTGCCGGAGAACTGGCTGCGCTCGCGCGAGCTCGACGAGGCCCAGGCCGCTCAGGTGGCGCAGGCCGAGCTGAGCGTCTCCGGCGGCTGAGCCCTCGGTGGGGCGGCATCGGGCCGGTGGCCGTCAGGAGGGATCGCTATCGTCGCGCGCATGACTGATCGGATCGGGACACCGGGGGGCACGCCCGAGCGGCCGGCCCTGTTCTTCGCCGATGCCGCGGAGTTCGGCCGGTGGCTGGAGCGGCACCACGCCACCGAGACCGAGCTGTGGATGGGGCTGTACCGCAAGGCGCACCCGGATGCCGGGCTGCAGTGGCCCGAGGCGGTGCGTGAGGCGCTGTGCTGGGGCTGGATCGACAGCATGGCGCAGGGCATCGACGAGCACACCCGCCGCCAGCGCTGGACGCCGCGCAAGAAGGGCAGCAACTGGTCGGCCGTCAACATCAAGGCCGTCGCCGAACTCACCGAGGCCGGCCGGATGCGGCCGGCGGGGCTCGCGGCGTTCGCCCTGCGCCGAGAGGACCGCTCCGGCGTCTACACCTACGAGACGCGCGAGCTCGAGCTGACTCCGGCCTACCGGGCGATGCTCGAGGCCGACGTGGTGGCGAACGCTTTCTGGGGTGCGGCCACCAACGGCTACCGCAAGCTCGCCGTCAACTGGGTCATGACCGCCAAGCAGGAGAAGACCCGCGACTCGCGCATGGCCCAACTGGTCGCCGACTGCGCGGCCGGGCAGATGATCAGGAGCCAGCGCTACGGCGCAACCCCGGCATGGGTCGCCCGGGCCGCGGCGGCCGGAGCAGCAGACGGCACGGCGGCCACATGAGCTACACCGACCGCGACCGGGAGCGTTGGGTCGCCGAGGACCCGGCCTTCAAGCGTGCGGACCGCGATGACTTCGCCCGCGACCGGGCCCGACTCCTGCATTCCGCCAGCCTGCGTCGGCTGTCGGCGAAGACCCAGGTGGTCACCCCCGGCAGCGACGACTTCGTCCGCAACAGGTTGACGCACTCGCTCGAGGTCGCCCAGATCGGCCGCGAGTTCGGCGCCGCTCTCGGCTGCAACGCCGACGTCGTCGACACCGCGTGCCTGGCCCACGACCTCGGGCACCCCCCGTTCGGGCACAACGGCGAAACGGCGTTGGATGCCGTGGCAGCCGGGATCGGCGGTTTCGAGGGCAACGCGCAGACCCTGCGGCTGCTCACTCGCCTCGAGGCCAAGCGCACCCGGCCCGACGGTCGCTCCGCCGGGCTGAACCTCACGCGAGCCAGCCTCGACGCCACGACGAAGTACCCGTGGCGGCGGGGCGCGGGCCCGAGGCCCACCGTCAAGTTCGGGGTCTACGACGACGATCTCGACGTCTTCGAGTGGTTCCGCGATGGTGTGGAGCCCGGTCGCCGGTCCGCCGAGGCCGAGGTGATGGACTGGTCCGACGACGTGGCGTACTCCGTGCACGACGTCGAGGACGCCATCGCCTCCGGGTGGCTGGACCCACAGAGGCTGCGCGACCCCAGTGACGTCGACGCGGTGCTGGCCGTCGCGGGGGAGATCTACGAGCCCGACCTGTCGCCGGACGAACTCGGTGCGGCCCTGGAACGCCTCCTCGCCACCGGCGCCGTGCCGTCTGCGTACGACGGGTCGCGCCCGGCCCTGGCAGCCCTGAAGGACATGACCTCACACCTCATCGGGCGGTTCGTGACCGCCGTCGAGCAGGCCACCCGGGCCGAGCACGGCCCGCAGCCACTGACCCGCCACACCGGCCGGCTCGTCGTGCCCCGCGGTTCTCGGGCCGAGTGCGCGGTTCTCAAGGCCGTGGCGGCACACTTCGTCATGCACGCCGCTGAGCGGGTGGCCCTCTACGCCCGTCAGCGTGACGTCATCGCGGGTCTGGTTGCCGCGTACGAAAGCGATCCCCACCGGCTCGATCCGGACCTTCGCGGGGACTGGGAGGCTGCGGGCGATGACGGGGCCGCCCTGCGAGTCCTCGTCGACCAAGTCGCCTCGCTCACTGACGTCCGGGCGCTCACCCTGCACCGCAGGTGGTGTCGCGACACGCCGTAGAACTGTTCCCAACACATGCTTCGGCACCTTCCGCACGGACGAGCGCCAGGCCAGCAAGTGATCTGACGAGTCGGTGTGACGACCTAGACTCACGGCACACCGGAAAGGATGGTTCGTGGCGGGTCGGATCAGGGCAGAGGACATCGCGGCGGTCAAGGAGCGCACGTCCATCGAGGACGTCATCCGGGACCACGTGACGCTGCGTCCTGCCGGGGTCGGCTCGCTGAAGGGGTTGTGCCCCTTCCACGACGAGAAGTCACCGAGTTTCACGGTTCGACCCGCGGTCGGTAGTTACCACTGCTTCGGGTGCGGTGAGGGCGGTGATGTCATCTCCTTCGTCCAGAAGGTCGAGCACCTCACCTTCACCGAGTCCATCGAACGGCTGGCCAGCAAGATCGGCTTCGAGCTGCGCTACGAGGAGGGCGGTGGTCCCCGCGACGGTGGGGTGTCGCTCGGCAAGCGCTCGCGGTTGATCGAGGCGCACCGGGTCGCCCAGGAGTTCTACGCCGAGGTCCTGCAGGACCGCACCACTGCGGAGGCCAGGCCCGGTCGGGACTTCCTGCGCGAGCGCGGCTTCGATGGCGCGTCCGCGGAGCGCTTCGGCATCGGGTTCGCCCCGCGCAGCGGTGAGGCGCTCACGCGTCACCTTCGCGGGCGCGGCTTCACCGAGGACGAGATCGTCACCGGTGGCCTGACCGGCCGCGGCAGTCGCGGGCTCTACGACCGCTTTCGGGGGCGGCTGGTCTGGCCGATCAGGGACACCACCGGCGACACCGTGGGCTTCGGCGCCCGGCGCGTCCTCGACGACGACCGCATCGCGGCCAAGTACCTGAACACGTCCGAGACGCCGATCTACAAGAAGTCCCAGGTGCTCTACGGCCTGGATGCCGCCAAGAAGGCGATCTCCACTCAGCGCCTCGCCGTGGTGGTCGAGGGCTACACCGACGTCATGGCGGCGCACCTGTCCGGCGTCGAGGGCGCGGTCGCCACGTGCGGGACGTCGTTCGGCATCGACCACATCAAGATCCTTCGCCGCATCATGCGCGACGAGACCGACGGCCCACAGGCTCGCGTGGTGTTCACCTTCGACGGGGATGCCGCTGGTCAGAAGGCGGCCATGCGGGCCTTCGCGGAGGACCAGCGGTGGGCCGCGCAGTCGTTCGTCGCCGTGGCACCGGACGGCATGGACCCGTGTGAGCTTCGACTGGCCAAGGGTGACGCGTCGGTGCGCGCTCTCGTCGATGACGCCGTTCCGATGTTCGAGTTCGCCGTCCGCACGACGATCCGCCGCTTCGACCTCGAGACCGCCGAGGGTCGTGTTCAGGCGATGAAGGCAGTGGCCCCGATCGTCGGGTCCATCCGCGACACCAGCCTGCGGCCCGAGTACACCCGCACGGTGTCCGGCTGGCTCGGCGTCGAGGTCGAACAGCTGGCGGCCGAGGTCAAGAAGGCGGGCCGGCTCAAGCACGACGACAGCGCCGACCGGCAGCCCCGACCGGCCAGTACCGACGAGGTCCTCGAGCCCGGTCCGTTCGAGCTCGCGCAGCTCCCGGCCCCCGACCTGCGCGATCCGGTGGTCCTCACCGAACGGCAGCTGCTCCAGGCCCTCATCCAGTACCCCCAGCAGTTCACCGACGCCGACATCGATGTGCTCGTCCCCGACGCGTTCACCGCCCCGGTCCACCGGGCGGTGTTCGACGGCATCCGCATCGCCGGCCACGCTGCCCGCCGAGCGTCGACGATGGCGTGGGTGACCGCCGTGACCGATGCCTGCGCCCTGGGGGTGCGTGGTTTCGTCGCGCAGTTGTCGGTGGCTCCGCTGCCCACGAAGTTCGACCCGTCGACGGGGCTGCCGCCGCAGCGCTACCTCAACTCGCTCGTCGCCGGTGTCAGAGACGCCCACCTCGGCCGTCGCATCGCCGACGCCATGGCGTCGGTGCGCCGACTGCAGAACGACCCAGATGCTGATCCCGCTGATCTCCAGGAGCGCTCCATGGCCTTGCACCGTCTCGAACTCGACCGCGTCGCCCTGCGAGAGGCGAACACGTCATGAGGCTCGAGTGGAGCGGCCTGCGCCGTCCCGCGGTGCCCGCCGAGGTCGCCGAGGCCATCGACCCCGCAGGTGGCGAGAAGCTGCTGGCCTGGGCCCATGACGTGGGCACCGGAGCCACCGTGGTAGCCGGGCGCCACCGGCTGTATGCCGTGGCGCCGGACCCCGAAGGCGCGCGGGTGACGCTGTCGCGTCCGTGGCACCTGGTCGACGCCGGGTCGTGGGGTGGTGAGGACGGCATCCTCAAGATCACCTGGGTCGACGGGCAACGACCGACGCGTTTCCAGCTCACCGAGCTCGGGATGTTCCCCGAGACCCTGCGAGAGCGCGTCCAGGCCTCGGTCGTGCTCGCCGAGACCCTCGATCTCGGGGGCCGGCGGACCGCCAAGGTCGTGGTCCGCAAGGACCTCGCCACCGGTGCGCTGCTCAGTCAGGCGGTCCTCGGCCCGGGTGTGCGCAGCGCGGATCCCGGTGTGGCCGAGCAGGTCTCCGACGGGCTGCGAAGAGTGCGCGAGCAGGTCGGACTCGACTGATTTCGGGCCGTTTTCGTCGCTGCTCATGACCTTTGCTAGGGTGTGCGAGCGCTACCGCGGCGATCCCGTGGTGGCCTTTCCCCTGTAGCTCAATTGGCAGAGCAGCCGACTGTTAATCGGCAGGTTGTTGGTTCGAGTCCAACCGGGGGAGCAGTAACAAAGGGCCCCTGAACTGCGGAAACGCCAGTTCGGGGCCCTTTCTGCTGGTGGTTGCAGCGACTATGCATCGTTCATCGCTCCCAGGCCGCAGGTCGGGGAGGCCCCCGCAGGCCTGTTCACACGCTGTCTTGCACAGTCGAAATGGCATAACGCGTCGCGTTATGCTCGATGGGTGTTCAGTCGTTCGGGGACGCTCCCACCGAGCGGCTCTGGTCACGACAACGCACCAAGAGGCTGGACCCCCAGATCGAACGCACCGCCCTACGCAAGCTCGTCATGCTCGATGCTGCCGGAGTCCTCGACGGCCTCAAGGTCCCACCCGGGAACCGGCTCGACGCGCTCAAGGCCGACCGCGCCGGACAAACAGCATTTGGACCAACCAGCAGTGGCGGATCTGCTTCGTCAGGACCCGGCCGGCACAGAGAACGTCGAGATCATCGACTTCCACTAGAAGGGGGCACACACATGGCAACCCTTGCGCCCATCCACCCCGGGGAGGTCCTCCTCGAGGAGTTCCTCGTTCCGTTGGAGGTCACCCAGCACCGGCTGGCTGTCTCCATCGGTGTCCCCCGGCGGCGGATCAACGAGATCGTCTACGGCAAGCGCCGGATCACGGCCAACACCGCGCTGCGGTTGGCCCGCTTCTTCGCGACCACCGACAGGTTCTGGCTCAACCTTCAGACCCGCTACGACCTCGAGATCGAAAAGGACCGCCTTGGAGGCGCACTCGATCACATCCAGCCGCTCCAGAGCGCCTGACCTGCGCGCATCGCGGCATATCAGGGCGGTGCTCAACGCCCGCGGCGGGGCGTTCTGAGCAGTTCGATGGTGCAGGTGGGGCCGGCCGCATGGGCAAGGCGCCGGTCGCCAGTGAGCAACGTCGCATCCAGCGCCTCAGCCAGGGCGACGTAGGCGGCGTCGTAGGTGGTCACGTTGTCCCGCAGCTCCCAACAGCGTGGTAGCAGCGCCAGATGCGAGGCGCGGTGCATGGGCAGCGCCCCGAGGTCTGTCATGGCCAGATCCGCCCGGCGGTTGTCGAGCATCCCGGCACGGTTCTGTCGACGCAGTACAGAGGCGACCTCAAGGTCGACCAGTTCTGGGGCGGCCAACGTCTCACCCCGCAGCCGGGTGCGAGCGGCATCCCCGTCCGGGCCGTCATCGGCCAACGCGACCGCAAGGACGCTGGCGTCAACGACGAGCACGATCCCCCTGCACAGCCTTGACCGCGTCTGCGAGCGGGACAGATCCGCCGGAGCGCCCGCCGGCCCGGTCGAGGACCTCCTCCAAAGTCGGCTGGCTGGCCTCAGCGATCAGCCGGGAACGCAGGTACTCCTGCAACGACTGGTGCGCGGCTGCGGCCCGTTGGCGCAACACCGCATGGGTGCTCTCGGGCACATCCTTGATCTGAACACTCGGCATGGCGCCATTATGGCGCTACAAGCGCCGATTCACAACCGCCCGACCATCGGCATGTCCGGTAAGGACCGTGCCCCGCGCAGCTGCGGAGACGTCGACGTCGAGCTGCGCAGGCTGACCTCGTGATGGCCGTCTCAGAATCCCCCGCTGAAGCAGTCTCATTATCGACCGCCCAGGCAGGCGCCTGTCTCAGAGTCGTGCGCCGCTGACAAGCAGCGAGGTGGCCAGCGCGATCGCCGTCACGCCGACGATCCGCTGAGGGTCGTTGCGTGTCGCCGGGGACGCTGCTGTCTGTGAGGTCATCAGGGTGGGTCCTTCGGGGTGGGTCCAATGGGTGGGTCCCACCACGATCCCCGACATCACCCGAGGTCCCATCCCCCTCCAGACCGTCGCTGGACCGGCCAGAAGAACGATGCGCGGGCCGTTCTTTCGGCTGGGTCAGACCCCACGCCACCAGCTCCAGCTACTCCCAGGGCGTGGAGAGGACGACAGTCGTGCGCGTCGAGACGTTGGCGACGCCGCGCACGCTCGCGATGAGTTCCTCGAGCTCGGCCGGGGTGTCGACCCGCACCTTGAGGATGTAGTTCTCGTCGCCGGCCACCGAGTGGCACTCCTCGATCTGCGGCAGCTCGCGCAACCGCTCTGGGATGTCGTCCGGAGCAGCCGGGTCCAGGGGGGTGATCGACATGAAGGCGGTGATCTGACGACCGAGCGCCTGGTGGTCGACCTTCGCCGTATATCCCTTGATCACCCCGCGCTGCTCGAGCCGGCGCACCCGCTGGTGCACGGCCGAGGTGGACATGCCCAAGGACTTCCCCAGGTCGGTGTAGCTGATCCGCCCGTCCTGGGCCAGGAGCTCGATGATCCGCCGATCTAGGTCTTCCACGCGCTCAGGGTAGCCGTTCTCTACGCTGCACCCATGTCTTCTGCCGCCGGTGGGCCCGGCAAGCTCCTGCTGCTGGACAGCGCCTCGTTGTACTTCCGCGCGTTCTTCGGTGTGCCCGACCAACGACGCACCCCCGACGGGCCGCCGACGAACGCCCTGCGCGGATTCATCGACATGATCGCCACCCTCGTGACGGCCCATCGCCCGACCCACCTCGTTGCCTGCTGGGACGACGACTGGCGGCCGCAGTGGCGCGTCGACCTCATCCCGACGTACAAGACGCATCGGCTCGTCGAGGGCTCGGCCGTCGCGGAGGAGTCACCCGACGACCTCACACCGCAGGTGCCGTTGATCCGCGAGGCACTGGGCGCCCTCGGGATCGCCCGCCTCGGCTCGCCCGGGTTCGAGGCCGACGACGTCATCGGCACGCTGGCCCACCGCCACCGGGGAGTCATGCCCGTCGACGTCGTGACCGGTGACCGCGACCTGCTCCAGCTCGTCGACGACGCGCACGGCATCCGGGTCCTCTACACGGGCAAGGGCGGGGTGCGTGAGCCGGACATCGCGACCCAGACCTACCTCCAGGAGCGGTACTCGGTGCCCACCGGTGAGGCCTACCTCGAGATGTCCGTCCTGCGCGGCGACACCAGCGACGGGCTGCCGGGGGTCAAGGGCATCGGTGACAAGACCGCGGCTCAGCTGATCGCGCAGTACGGCTCCCTCGCGGCACTGCGGGCCGCGATCGACAGTGGTGACCCCGCGATCAAGGGGGCACGACGACTCAACCTGGAAGCGGCATCCGACTACCTCGACGTCGCACCGACGGTGGTGCGGGTGGCCAGGGATGCCGCCCTCCCGGACGTCGACCTCACGCTCCCCGACGCGCCGGCGGACACCGCCGCGCTCCAGGCGCTCGCCGACACGTACGGCGTCGGCAACCCGATCGATCGTCTCCTCACCGCGCTGGCCCTCCCCCGCTGAGGGTCTAGGGCGTGTCTCCTAACGCGTCGAGCCAGATCAGGACGGCGCGTAGGAGAGCTCCGGCTCGGTAGGTCAGGGCGAGCTTGTCGTAGCGGGTGGCCAGGGCCCGCCACTGCTTGAAGGTGTTGAAGCTGCGTTCGACGACGTTGCGGTTCTTGTACCGCTGCGTGTCGAACGCGGGAGGTCGCCCGCCCTTGGCGCCGCGGCGTGTGCGGTTCGCCTTCTGGTCTTGGGGTTCGGCGATGACGGCGGTGATGCCCCGCCGGCGGAGCAGGGCACGGTGGCCGCGGCTGGAGTAGGCCTTGTCACCCAGGACCGCGTCGGGGGTGGTGCGGGGACGCCCGCGGCCGCGCCGGTGCACGCGCAGGGCGTGAAGCAGGTGCGGGAACATCCGCGAGTCGCTGCCCTGCCCCGGGCCGAGCAGCACCACCAGCGGCCGGCCGTTGCCGTCGCACAGCTGGTGGATCTTGGTCGACAAGCCTCCACGGGAGCGGCCGACGGCGTGGTCAGGCGGCTCCTCGCCCAGATTCTTGTAGTTCGGTAGGTCCCCCTGTGACCTGCTGCGCTCGGGGCAGGTTCGTGCCGTGCTGATGCGCACGGGTGACGGTGGAGTCCACGCTGACCTGCCAGTCGATCAGCCCGGCAGCATCCGCGTCGGCCAGCAACTCGGCCAGGACCCGGTCCCAGGTGCCGTCCCCAGCCAGGCGCCGGTGCCGCTTCCACACCGTCTGCCACGGACCGAACTCCGCCGGCAGGTCACGCCAGGCGATCCCGGTGCGGTACCGGTAGATGATCCCCTCGACCACCTGCCGGTGATCACGAAAAGGCTTGCCCTGCTTGCCATCCGACGACGGCATCAGCGGCGAGATCAGTTCCCACTGCGAGTCGGTCAACACCCGGGTTCGAGACATGGGCCCAATAATCACCGACGACCACGCTCAACTTATGGAGACACGCCCTAGCGCACGCCTCCCGTCTACCCGCGTAGAAGGCTTGGACCCTTCGGGTCGATGGTCGCGGATCAGTAGATGTGATGGATGTCGTCAGGACGGAGCCGTCGGATCGGACGTCTCGCTGGTGTGGTGTTCACTCGCGCCGCGGCAGGCGAGCCATAGTCGTGAATGGCGAAAAGCGGCTCCGGTGGGGGCATCCTCATGGAAAGGAAGGCAGGATTCCCGGGGCTCGCCGCGACCCATTCGACGGCTGACGCAACCACCATCTGGTTGTGCTCATCGGCGAAGGACTCCGCCTCCGCGCCGGTAAGCGATAGTTCAGGGGGCATGGGAGGGCCATCGTGTGAACCGTACAAAAGCGCGATCGAGGGTGTCACAGGAAGGAGGATGGCCTCGGCATGAGCGAAACCGCGACCACCCTTCAGTAGAACGAACTCGTCCTCTACAGCGGAGGGTGTTCCTCCAGGGGCCTCTTGGGTAGCAACAGGCAGAACCGGCTCGTCGCCGATTATCAATAGGGGTTGGTCCAGTCTCACCATGGCGGCCGGACGATGTCTGAGTTCGACCTCGGCGCGCTCGGCCAGATGCCCGAACATCTTGAGGTGAGGTGTGTCTGAGTAAATGTCGGGCGTAGCGGGATAAATACCCAACCAGGATGGTCGTGCGTTCGTGGTTGTTGTTCTCATTGTCCTCGACTCGCTCGGTGGTGGTCGAGGCGTTGTTGGCGGGCTCGGTCGAGCCCGTCTCTGCGCGCCTTGCGGATGGCGTCGCCGCGGCCTTCGTGTTCGTCGTCAGGGGTGACGTAGCCGATCGATGCATGCAGGCGGACGCCGTTGTACTGCTGACGGACGTGCTCTAGCTCGGCCTCGAGGTCGCCGGGGTCGACGATCTTCTCTAGGTGGGGCCACTCGCCCTTGACGTGCCCGAACAGGGTCTCGATCCACGCCTGGTCGGTCGGGGTGTGCGGTCGTCCGAAGTGTTGGGCGATGTGCACCCCGGCGAGGAACTCCCGGGTCGAGTGCGACCGCATCTGCGGCCCGTTGTCGCTGACGGCGAGCAGTAGCGGCACCTGCCCGCCATCGACCGCGGCCTCGATCTGTTCGGGGTGTCCGGACAGCAGCGCGCGGCGCAGCCGCTCGGTGTCTCGCTGGTCGATGACCTCCAGCAACCCTTCGGCCTCCAACGCAGCGAGGAAGCAGACCTCGACCTGCGTGGAGGTCTCCTCGGCACTGACCAAGGTGGCGACCCACTTGCGCGAGACCATGTCGAGCACCGCGACCGCGCACCGCTTCGCGCGGGTGAAGTGGGTGAAGTCGTAGGCCCAGATCCTCAGTGGCTTCCACTCCAACCAGTGCGGCCACGGCCGCTTCTCGGCCGGCTCCCTCGGTGCCGGCCCGGCCAGGGCAAGCCCGTGATCTGCAAGAACACGACGAACGGTGGACTCGCTGACGTGGACCAACGACAGTCGGGACCCGCGATGGGCCAGCTTGCGGTGGGAGCGGTCGACCTCTCCCCACGCCTCGAACAGCTCCAGGATCGCCTCGCGCTCGTGGTCGAGCAGCCCGTGCAACGGTGCGCCACCAGGGGCTTGGTCGACCAGCCCGTCCATCCCGCCGAGGGCTTGGCGGGTGCGCCACCGCAGCTCGCGTCGCTCCTGTAGATCCAGCAGTCGGCACGCCCGGCGTCGGTCCCAGCCGTGCTCCACGGCGTGGTCGACGAGCTCAAGCAGCCCGGCCTTGGTTGCCGGCTCGACTCGGGTCGGGACTGGGCCGGCACTCAGTCCCAACGCGCTTTTCCCTCGTGCAGATGCAACGCCACAGCCTGCTCGGTCACCGTCGCCCGCAACCGTGCGATCTCTTCTCGGGCCTGGGCCAACTCGGCTTGCTCCGGGCTCTGACCAGGGCGCCCCGGGCGCGCCGCAGCCAGCGCGTCGAGCGCTCCCTGCTTCGCGGTCCGGCACACCGTCACCACCGTGGACCGGTCGACCCTGTACTTGTCCGCGGCCTCGCGCTGCGTGGCCTGCCCTGTCAGCACCGAAACCCACAACTCGTACTTCTCGCTCGCCGGCAGATGCCGCTTCGGCTTCCTCCCACCAGCAGCACCACCGCTCGAACCGTTCGTCTTGCTCACCCTCGGATTCGACACCTACACCGACCTCCTGGTCGCTCAGGCACGCCGTCCCCTGGCTGGATATTTCTCCCCTCAAACCCGACACGAACTCAGACGCATGGCAGCTCCGCGATCCGAGCAGCCTCGCTCGTGGTGACACCCTGGCGTGTACCGCTGTCGATGTCAGCTTGTTTCAGCCAGCCTCGCAACGTGTCGGCGTTCATGCCGAGCTGCTGCGCGATCCGCGCGGGCGCACCATAGGAGGCGTCGGAGTTCTGCTGTGCTTTTCGAACGAGGCGCACTGCGCGCTCTCGAAGCTCAGCGGGGTATTGCTTGGGCATGAGAAGTAGGTTTCCTTCCGGGAATCTCTACCCTCCATCAAACACGACACGGTTCAGGGTGTATCAGCAAGTCATGGCTGCGTACCGGGAGAAGTTCTCAGGGCTGGAGAGGAAACGACTACGCGAACTGATTCCTGGAGAAACTGCCTAGTATGCACCCTCAGGCTTCAGCACGGTCTTGATTGTTCGGAGCAAGATGAGGATGTCGCTAGTGAGCGACCAGTTCTCAACATAGTAGAGGTCTAGGCGCACGCTGTCTTCCCACGAGAGGTTACTGCGACCGCTGACCTGCCAGAGACCGGTGATGCCGGGAGGGGCGAGAAGTCGGCGGTGCGTCCACTCCTCATACTGCTCTACTTCGCTGGGGAGTGGAGGGCGGGGGCCGACGAGTGACATCTCGCCCAGCCACACATTCGCGAACTGCGGCAGCTCATCGAGGCTGTGCTTTCGCAGCAGGGCGCCGACCTTGGTGACGCGAGGGTCGTTCTTCATCTTGAAGAGCAGCCCTGCTCCTTCTGACTCCTCTTGCAACTGCGCGAGCTGATCCTCGGCGTCAACCACCATCGAACGGAACTTGATCATCTTGAACGGCTTGCCGTTCAAGCCCACCCGCTCCTGCCTGAAGAACACGGGGCCCTTGCTGCTGAACCTCACCAACAGCGCGACGGTCAGAAACACCGGGCTGAGCGCGACGAGAGCTATGGATGAAAGCACCAGATCAAACGTGCGCTTCGTGAAGCGGCGAGACCCCTCGAACTTTGGATAGTCGATGCTCATGAGGGGCAGGCCGGTGACTGGGCGCATGTGCACCCGTGGGCCAGCGATATCGGTCAGCGAAGCGGCGACGACAAGGCTGACGTCTCGCTCCTCGAGCTGCCAGCCGAGCTCGCGAATGCGCTCTGGCGAGAGAAGATCGGAACTGGTGAGGATGAGGGTGTGCACCTCAAGCGCATCCACGGCGTCGATGATGCCGTCGTAGTTGGCGACGACCTCGATGTTTCGCACGAGAGCGAGCGGGGTGCCGTGCTCGGTGACCGCGCCGACTATCCAGAGACCATTCTTATGGCTGCTCATGATCTGTCTCGCGACATGCTCGCTCTTCGAGCGCTCACCGACGATAAGCGTGCGGTAATGGTTCTTCTTGGCCTTGCGCTGCTTGTTCAACCATGCGCGCCAGACCCATCGACCTAGCAACAGCAGCAGTAGGCCGAGGGGCAGCGCAATGAACACGTAGCCGCGGCCGATCTGTGAACGTAGCGAGAACGCGATGATCGCGAGCAAGCCAAATGTTGCGAATGTCGCGTTCGCGACCCGACGGTACTCCTCAGCGCCCACCCCGAAGACCATCTCGTTGCGGGTTGAGAACACGGAGAGGGAAAGCATCCAACCAAGTGCGAGTACCAGGGAGAGCGCGGTGTAGTTGATTGTGAAGCTGCCACGGTCGGTCGCACGAATCGCTAGATCTTGCTGATCAATGCCGAAGCGAATGATCTGAGCGCTTGCGACCGCGATCAAGATCAGCACAAAGTCGGTGAGTGCAAGGCAACGTGAGTAATGTTGTTCCCAACTCGGAGTGTTACGTGCCAACGTGCCTCAGTTCGTTAACTTTGCGAGATTCATTACGAGAACGGCGCCGACGCTGCAAGCCGAGTGCATGACGCTTGTCTGGCACCCCGATACTTTCACTTTTGTCAATGGTACTTGATTTTCGTGCAGCTAGTTGTTCACGAATTACGGGAGGGCGAGTTTGTAGGCGGCGAGCAGCTGCTGACGCTGAACCTCCGGGGTGTGTTGCTTGAAGGCCTCCTTGCCAGCTTTGAGTTGGCTCGCGCGTGCTTCCGTGCTTTCGGCGAGCAATTTCACACGAGGTGCGAACTCGTTCGAGTCGGCGACGAGACCTTCCGGCAGCCCGACCGTGTAGGGGCGATTTAAAATGATGACTGGGATGCCCATGTCTACGGCTTCGAGCACGGTCACCGGGAATCCCTCCCACTCCGCAGTGTGCGCGTAGAGATCGGCACCGCGCAGCTGTTCACGCACCTGGTCGGCCGTGAGCCAACCTGTGCAGCTCACTCCCGCATCCAGAAGAGGCTGGGCCAGCTCCGTTTCGCCGCCCCCGATCCACAGGAAACGGAAGGGCGCCGACGCGCCCCCGAGGTCGTGAGCCAGATTCGAGAACGCGGCGATTCCCTTCTGCGGTGCGAGGCGCCCGGCCATCGCAATAATAGGGCGGTGGTCGCCGGAAATATGGTCGGAGGGTGGCGGGGTTGACTGCTGCCCCTCCAAAGGGCGCGCGATGTTTACGACGACGACTACGGGCCGTCTACGCGTGAGCGAGCGGGCGAGGTTTGCCTCTCGATACCAGCACGCGGCGAACACCGAGGTATTCGGTGCGAGCAGAAACTCGACGGTGCGGAACATGGTGCGGGCGAGCGGGGAGATATCTTTGCGCTCGAATGCGAAACAGTGCGGGGTGTAGACGATGGGCGTCGACGAGCTGCGGATGGCAAGGCGTGTGTAAACCCCAGCGTAGCTTGAGTGCGCGTGAACGACGGCCGGCCTGATGCGCTTGACCGCGCTGCGCACCGACTTGACACGCGCGAAGTGGCCGATCGGCATCGGTGAGGTCGAGGCGAAGCGTGACATCTCGTGCTCATCGAACGTGATGCCGGCTCGCGTGGAGTAGAGCAGATGGTGAGTGAGGTCAGGAGTATCTGCAACGTAGCTGAAGATCGCATCGGCGACGCCGCCGCCGAAGGATTCGACCACGTGTAGGACTCTTGTCTTCATGCGAGTTAGACTATCCCTTGTTCGGCGAAGGGTTGAACGCAGAAGTAAGGGCGCTGATCGGCGCAGTCAGCGAAGATCTGTCCTGCATTGACTACAGCGTTCCGGTGAGATAGGAAAAGCACCATCTCCACCCGCAAGTTCAAGCTACTACCAAGCCGAGGCACAGGGTTCAGGCCCGACCTCGAAGGTATTCGCGGGATCGCCCTGGTCGTCATTCTGCTGACGCACCTCATCGAGTGGCCCACCGGCGGCTTTGTGATGCTCGACCTCTTCTTCGTGCTCTCCGGCTACCTCATCACCGGCCTGCTGATCAAGGAGTATGCCCGCACGGGCACCATCAAGCTTTGGCGCTTCTCGAGGCGCCGCATTCGCCGCCTTGCCCCCGCAGCGACGACCGTCATTGTCTTCACGATAGCGGCGGGCTACCTGGTCTTCCCGCTTGCGCGGGCGAACTCGGTGGCAGTCGACGGCGTGTGGGCGATGCTGCTCTCGGCGAACTGGCACTTCATCTTGACCGGCACCGACTACTTCTCCACCTGGCTGCCGCAGAGCCCGCTGCTGCACTACTGGTCGCTCGCAGTCGAAGAACAGTTCTACCTGTTCTGGCCGCTTCTGCTGATTAGCGTGCTGACGCTGGGCGCCCGGCTCGTTCGTGCCCGTCGCGGCCGGTCGCTGACGCCGACATTCCTCGAACGCTACGGCCTGCTTCTCGTCGTGATCTTTGTCGTCTCGGCCGCGTCGTTTGCCTGGTCGGTGGTGCAGTCGAACAGCCACCCCGAGGTGTCGTACCTATCGACGCTGACAAGGGTGTGGGAGCTCGGTTTCGGTGCGCTGCTGTACTTCGGCAATGTGCTCTGGGCGAAGATTCCGTTCCCCGCGAGGGTCACACTCACCTGGTTGGGACTCGCGGTGCTGGTTGCCTCATCGTTCTATCTGACCCCCGCTACGCCCTACCCGGGTCTTGCCGCAATCGTGCCGGTGCTCGCCTCGAGCGCTATCATCGTTTCTGGCGTTGGCGGTCCCGCAGGTGCCGTTGCACTGACGAACCCGGTCTCGCGCTACCTCGGGCAGATCTCGTATTCGGTGTATCTGTGGCACTGGCCAATCTTCGTGATCATCGCTGCCTTGCTCGGAAAGCAGTCGGGCCTCTACCTCTACGGCTCAATACCGATCGCGTTGTTTGTGGGTGCGCTGTCCTTCCACCTGCTCGAAGATCCGATTCGTCGGTCCTCTTGGCTTGAACCCAGCGCGAAGTGGAGGCGGATGACCTCTTGGCAGCGCTTCGACCGGGCGTCAAGAATCGTAGCGGTAATTGCGATTCCGGTTGCAGCGATGGTCATCGTGGCTTCAATGTTCGCCCTCAACCGTCCCTCACAACGCCCCGAGACTCCGACGGTGGTCGAGGTAGAAGAACCTGGCAGCGAGACCTCGTCCACCGGAAGCGAGGCAGAGCTCGAGCCGGTGCAGGCCAGCATCATTGGGGCTTTGAACGCTGAGCAGTGGCCGGCGGAGATTGTTCAGCAGATCGACTCCGGCGAGTATCTCCCGACAGGGCTGCTCAACAATCAGTGTCTGGACGTGAAGGAAGCGACCCTCGACGAATGCCAAGTTGGCGACCCGACGCTCCCCAGACGCGCGGTGGTGCTAGGCGACTCCGTAGCGCTTTCGTGGATGCCGGGGCTAGGCCCGGCGCTGAACGGTCTCGGCTATCACGTGCAACTGCTCAGCCATTCCCAGTGCCCTGCGGCCGACGTGTCTGTCAGCGGTTCATTCGGGGAGGGTGCAGTTCGTCCCGGCTACCCGAAGGCCTGCAACGAGCATCGCGCGTGGGCGCTTGACCAGGTCGACGCAGCGAAGCCCGACCTCGTGATCATTGCGGACGGTGAAGCGGAGATGCAGACGCTCATGCTGCCAGATGACACTGTGACGAAGAAACTGTATTGGCAGCAGGGGATGGAGCGCACGCTCGAACGACTCGATGGTTCTCAAGTCGTGATCCTCGCTTCTCCTCCGCAGGCAGAAAGCGTTACGGAGTGCTACACGCGCGTTGCCAGCGTGGAAGACTGCACCGGGCGAATCGACAAGCAATGGCGTGAGCAGATCGCCGCCGTCGCCGTCGCGGTAGAGGCGAAGGGGAGCAAAGCGGCGCTGATCGACACTCAGCAGTGGTTCTGCTCGGTCGACAGTTGGTGCCCGCCGTTCGCTCTCGAGAGCTTGATTCGATCTGATCGCCAGCACCTCACCCAGCTGTATGCTTCTCGCCTCACCCCGCTGCTTCGCGAGACGATCAGAGAGACGGATGCTGGCGAATAGAATGTTTTACGTCGAGTTTGGAACGGGACCGGCAAGGGGCGAGCATCTGCGGTTTGTGCAGTTAGCGTCGCCATTCGGGGAGGATTGCTTGTGAACATTCAGGATCTGCTGCGAGTATTCCAGCGTTATTGGGCATTGATCGTGCTGCTTGTTGCTGTGGGGCTTTCCACCTCTGCGGTCATGCTGCTCGTCGTCATCCAGCCGAGCTACGAGGCGACTGCGCGTCTCTTCGTCTCGACGCAGTCACTCGGAACCGCAGATGAATTGCTGCAGGGCTCGACCTACACGCAGGCCCGCATGACATCGTACGCTCAGATCGCAAGCGACCCTATCGTGCTTGATCCCGTCATCGAGAAGCTCCAGCTTGACCGCACGGCTGACGAACTTTCTTCCCAGGTCGAGGCATCCGCCGAGCGCGACCAGCTGATCATCGAGATCGTCGTCACCGATCATGACCCGGCGCTCGCCGCGAACATCGTGAACGAAGTGGCCGAGGTGCTCTCCGCAGTCATTACGGACAAGATCGAAGCACCGGTCGCGGGCAGTGAGGCGATAGTCAACGTCACCACGCTGAGGCTCGCCGACCCGCCGAGCGCCCCCTCATGGCCGGTGCCCTGGATCGTGATCACCGTGGGAGGCTTGCTCGGCCTGATCGTGGGCGTCGGCCTCGCTTTCCTCTTGCAGAGCAGCGATTCCCGCGTGCGCAACATCGAGGAAGTGCGGAAAATCGTGCCTTATCCGATCCTCGGCCTAGTCATGCGCGAGCGCAAGCTCACTTCGCAAGACGTCACCGAGCGCTTTGCGCACCAGGGCATGTTTGCCGAGGCGTACCGAAGCACTCGTACCAATCTGCAGTTCGTCGACGCCGAAGGCGTGCAGCGTAGGGTGCTGCTGATCACTTCATCGGTGCCCGGAGAGGGCAAGTCGACTTCGACGCTCAGCCTCGCGCTCAGCCTGGCAGAGGCTGGCCATCGGGTTGCGCTGATCGACGCCGACCTGAGAAAGCCCTGCGTGGCCGAGATGCTGGGCCTCGAAGACTCCCTCGGGCTGACTGACCTGCTCGTGAACCGAGTGGGTCTCGAAGACGTCATGCAGAGCGTCGGCGACAATCGACGTCTGTGGGTGCTGCCCTCTGGCAGGGTTCCGCCGAACCCCGCCGAGCTGCTCGGCTCGCCGCAGTTTGAGGAACTACTCACCAGGTTCAAGAATCTCTTCGACTACGTCATCATCGATAGCCCGCCCGTGCTGCCAGTCAGCGACGCGATCGTGCTCTCGCGCTCGGTTGACGGCGTGCTGCTGGTTGCCGCCATCGAGACCGTGCGCCGCCCGCAACTCGAGACCTGCGTGCAGACGCTGGAACGAGTTGGCGCGCCAGTCATCGGCGTCATCGCCAACCGCCTGGCCCGCACCGGGGTGGATGCCTACTCCTACTACGGTGATAAGGCCTATCAGTCCTCCCTGGCGGTCTCGACAGAACCCGCCGAGGAGCCGTTCCAGTCGAAGAGTTCGAATACGGAGTCAGGGGGGAGCGGCGGCCGCGAGGAGAGCGACGCACCTCGCTCTCGCAAACGCGCTGCGCGTGAAGCGAGTTAGCTGATGGTGCTACGCGAGAAGTGGCAGCATCTCGGCTTCGCCGTGTTTAACGTCGTGGTGACGCATGTCCCCTTACACCATCTCAGGCTCGCCACCCTGCGCATGTGGGGCGCGAAGATCGGCCACGGGTCATCGGTGGGGCGTGGTACCAGCGTGCTCGATATACATTCGCTGCGAATCGGGGAGGACTGCTCGATCGGTTTTCGCTGCATGCTGGATGCGCGCGGCGGAATCGTGATCGGCGATAACGTCGTGCTCGCCAGCGACACGCATATCATTACCGGCCGTCACGACGTGAACGCGGACGACTTCGCGGCCAGTTTTCACCCGGTGCGCATTGGCGACTTCGCGTGGGTGGCATCTCGCAGCACCGTGATCGATGGAGTGACGATCGGCCGGGGCGCCGTTGTGGGCGCCTGTTCACTGGTCAAGGACGACGTCGCTGAGATGACGGTTGTCGCCGGCGTACCCGCGAAGGTGCGGGGCAAGCGCGACTCGGCGCTCAAGTATTCGGCGCGTTATCGCAGGTCGTTCTACTAGATGCGCTATCAGACAGAGCGCTGCTCGGAAAGGTGAATAGCGTGCCGGAGACAACCAGCGGCGATCCGCTCTCGCAATCGACCCTCATCTACGTTGCACCCCGCACCGGCACGAGCGGGGTGAGCGATTACGCCGACGATATTCTCACGCTGGCGCATGAGGTCTTCCCGAGGGTGATTGAAGTGCGATGCGGGGGAGCGGGCCAGGATTCGTTCTCCGATGTACGCCGGGGCATGCGCGAGGTGCAGCGGGCCATTCGGAGCAGCAGGGGGCCGGTGCTGCTCCATACGGAACTGAGCGGCGGCGCGCTGCTGCCTTTCTGGGCGCTCACGTTGAAAGATGCTCGCCGCCCGAATGTGCGGCGCAGTTCGACCCTGCACGATGCGCCGCTCGGAGTGTGGCTCCCGTTTCGCAGCAGAGGCATCGGCAAGAGTCGATTGCTCGTGCATGCTATCCACTTCCCGACAATGCCGCTACTGCAGCGCTTCGAACGCCGAGTACTCAAGGGCGTGCGCCTCTCGGCGCTTACCGAGTCGGGCGCCCGCGCGATTGAGTACGAGCTACGCCACGAGCACGTTGACGTCACCTTCCTTCCGCCGCCGGTGAAACCCGAGCTCGAGCCGCCGGTGGAGCGCCCGCTGGCGGTCGGGCTGTTCGGCTACGTGTATCGGGGCAAGGGCTTCGATTCGCTCGCGCAGCTACGCTTGCTGATCGACCCTCGCATCACTATTCGGGTCGCGGGTCGCGGCACCGAGCAGCTGGATGCTGAGCCCGGGGTAGATATCGTCGGGCCCGTGGAAGGGGCTGACGAGGATCGATTCTTCGAAAGCGTCAGGGCGATACTGATGCCCTACTCGAAGCGAAGCTCATACGGCCCGGTCACCCACGTAGCTTCGAGCGTGCTGGCTCGATCAATTGCATACGGCACTCCCGCGATGACCATCGCCTACCCCGGCCTCGCCAATGAAGCCGCGGTTGCGGCGAGCAACCTCGACGCGCTTGCCGAGGCGGTCAACGATACGCTGTTCGACGATCAGAAGCTCGAAGCGGCGACTCGCCACACCCTCGAGATGCGGGACGAGCTGACCCTGGAAGTGGCCTTCGCTACCCTCTCTCAGGGATGGCGTGAGGCGCTGTCCACCGTCGAATGAGCTTGCGCGCGGGCTCTTCGACGAAGGAGTACAGGGCCGCACCCGCGCCCGTGATCGCGACAAACGCGAGCAGCAGGAGCACCCATGCCAACGGCGAACCTGCCTCCACACCAGCGATGCCCACTATCTGGCCGACCACCAGCAGCACGGGGAAGTGAATCAGATAGACGGAGTAAGAGATACGTCCGCTCCACTGCATGAACCGCGTGCTGAGCGCACGATTACAGGCACCAACACCGCCAGCAGCGCCGAAGAGTAGCAGCACGATGAACGGGTAGGCGAGCACAGGCAGGTCAAGCGCTACCGCAGGTGGAGTGAGCAGCGAGACCACCGCGATCCCCGCCAGAGAGACGGGCACCATCCAGGCCGCATTCGAGGCAGCGAGCCCAGTGTTTGCGCGCCAGAAGACGCACAGCAGCGCACCCACAGGGAAGCAGATCGCGATCCGCGCCCACATCAGGGCGTACCCCGACCAGTATGGCCACTCGTGGGCGCTGTAGGTGATCAAAAGCAGCAGGACCATGCCTGCGCACAGAATCGTCACGAGTGCGACGACCGCCGACCTCGGCTTGAGCCTGATCAGCACAGGCGCGAGCAGTGGGAAAACGAGATACGCGGCGAACTCCGTCGAGATCGACCAGGCGGGGTCGTTCCAGGCGAGGGCCGGTGGCACCGCCTGCAACATGAAGAGATTCATCATGAAATTGACCGGTGTGAACCGGCGGCCCGCTTCCGGCGGTGAGCCTGCCGCTGCGCTGAGCAAAACGAGACACAGCACCAGCAGCATCGTGGCCAGGTGTATCGGGTAGATGCGTGCAACGCGGAGCCAGAGATATCTCTTGAGTGCGCCGGGGGCAGGTTTGGCCAGTTTCTCCAGGTAGGTATAGGTGATCACGAAGCCGCTCAGCATGAAGAAAATGTCGACGCCAAGGTTGCCTCCAGAGATGATCGTCGACAACACCGGAACATGCGGCATCAACGCCGGAGTGAGTAGTTGCAGGTGCAGCAGCACGACCCAGGCGGAGGCGAGCCCACGAAGCCCGGTCAGCGGGTAAAGTTGCTCGCGCATGCAAAGGCCTCCGGGAGAATGGGATCTGGTTGAATTGTATTCGTTCTTCTCGTGTACATCTCGGTTGCAAGGTGTCGGGAGGAAGCGGGTAGGAGAAGGATAGTGCTCCGTTCGATAATGAGCCTTGGGGCCGCGAGCGCATGGATGGTCATCGGTCGTGCCTCTGGACTGCTGTGGACGATGGCGCTCATCTTCACGCTCGGCATCGACGACTATGGTCGGTACGCCTCGGCCTATGCGGCGGCGGCTATTCTCTCGGCTCCCATCGAGAACATCTTCGTCGTCAGATGCGTCAGGGTCTCAGAGCACCTCTTCCTCGGCGAGCGCACCCTGCGCGTGCTCATTGGGTCGGGGCTCGCAGCCATCGGTGCGGCGATCTACGCGGCAAGCTTCATCGCAGGTTTCGCGTTACTGATCGCGGGTCTTGAGATGATCTTCAACGCATACAAGAGTCGTGCACTTCGCGATGGTGAGCCCGGCAAGATCATGCGCATTGACGCGGTGCGTCAGCTCTCCTCGATCGTCATCGCACTCGGCTACATCCTGCTGGCGAAAGATGCGGCCTCGCTCGCAATCGCCTGCCTCTGGTACCTCAGCCCGTATCTGGTCATCATTCTGATGACCTTACGCCAGATTCGAGGCCACGGGCCGCTGATTCCGAAACAGTGGCGCGAACAGGGTGTGCTGGTGGTGGACGCACTGGTGCTCTCGGTCTATCTGCAGGGCGACATCATACTTCTCGGTCTGTTGACGAACACTGAGGTCGTTGGCATCTACTCCGTCGCCTCCCAGCTCGCGCTTGCCGCCTCGACGATCGGTCAGCTCTTCGGGCAGCAGTTTGCCGTGGCCGTTCGTGAACGGCCTGCGCATCGCGAGGCCGAACCGCCAATGCGGGCCACGCTGGGCATCGGGGTGCTGCTTTGGGTAGGCACGACGATCGTCGCGTTGATCCTGATTCTTTTTACCGAGTATCACCAGGTCGGCTGGACCCTGTTCGCGATCGCACCGTTCGCGGGCCTTCGTGCCGTGACCAACACTTGGGTGACAGTGCTCTACATTCGGGGCGTCGACGTGCATCGGATCGTCTGGTCGGCAGTCGCGCTGGTCATGAGATACGCATTGATCGTGGTCTTGGTAGGCTGTCTTCCAGAGGTTGCAGCAGTGATGACCGCGCTCTCGGCCGTGGTCGGCGAAACGATACTGACGCTCGCGTTCTTCCGCCTCATGAGAGTTCCCCAGAGCAAAACGGAGGATTGAGATGCGCACAGCGCTCTTCCTTGCGGCGAAAGATCCTGCCGTCGAGCGCACCGGCGATATGGCCATGTTCAACCTCGTCCTCATGCTCGCGCAAGAGATGGTTGCGGTTCGGCTTCTCGCACTCGGTGCGAAGCCGCGACGGAACGAGACCAGTACGGTGCTCGAGAAGCCTGAGATCTCCCCAGTGAAGCTGTTGACGCGGAGTCTGCTGAGCGGGCGGAGCGTCGTGCACGAGCGCTTCGGCCTCGGCTCGCTGCAGCATGCGATTGCTGAGGCTGAGGCTGACATGTTTGTCGCCGATCACTCGTACATGGCAGAGTCATTTCTCGCCTCCGGCCGAACCGAGCCGCTTTACGTCAACACCGTGGTCTCCGAGTCACTGGTCTGGAAGGCGAGTCACGGGTTGATCGGCAAGCTGCAAGCGCCGCGAATTCTGCGCGACGAGCACCGCGTCGCGGCAGCCGCCGAGTCCGTCGGCACCTATGACATGCAAGAAGCGGAGGAGTATCGAGCCGCGGGTATCAACAGGGTCGCCTGGCTCGACCTGACGCTCAAACCCATGGTTGGTCTACCGCGGCGAGAGCTTTCCGCGCCGCGTCTGGCCTTTGTCGGGGATCGCCAGTGGCGCCCGAATGAGGAGGGGGCTCGAGCGCTGTTGAAGATCTGGCCGCAGATCTCGGAGGGGATCCCGGGGGCAGAGCTCGTGTTCATCGGGCGTCCGGCTGGTCGACTTGACCTGCCTTCTGGAGCGCGGGATCTCGGGTTTGTACCGGATCTCGACCAAGCCCTCGCCTCGTGCCGAGGCATTCTCGCGCCCATTCTGACCGGTGGCGGGGTTCGCGTCAAGATTCTCGAAGCCGCGAGCCGGGGTATCCCCATCGTCGGCACTCCGGCTGCAATTGGCAACCTCACCTCAACCTTCGGGCTGGCTCCTGCGAGCCTCGATGAGGAGTTCATCGAGGCTGCGCGCAGGCTTCTGCTCGACCAAGAGTTCTCACGAGCCGAGGGTGCAGTGCTCTACGAACGCAATGTCCAGCACTGGGCGAAGGGCATTCCTCAAGCCGCGGTCGAGGAGTGGTTGCAATGAGTCGTCGTGCGTGGATGGCCATCGTGACGCTGCTCGGGGTACTGCTCGTCGCTGCGGGAGCCGGGGCCGCTGCCACTGGCAACCGTAGACTGATGATGCTCGCGGTGTGCGTGTGCGTGTTGCCCCTGCTGTGCTTCGCGCTGATGAAGCGGCCGGGTGTTCTCGCAGCGATACCCGGCATCGTTCTTGGGTTCATGCCGTTCGCGGCAGTGCAGGGTACAGGCTTCCCGCTGGTCATCGCGCTCACCCTGCTGCTGATTGTGCTCGCGGTAGTGCACCCCTCCAAGGACCTGCCGAAGATCGGGCCTCTTGGGGTGATAGTCACGTGCTATCTGCTCTTCAGCCTGATTTCCGCGGTGGCTACCTATCACGGCTCGCAGACTCTGGTCGAGTACGCGAAGTGGGCATTGGCCATGGGCGCCATGGTGATCGTGCTCTTGATGGAGGTCTCCCTGAGACGCATTCTCTTTGGCGCATATGGAATCGCTGCTGCTGTCGGCGCGCTGTTCTCAGTCGGTATGCTCCTGGTTGACCGGTCGGGATCTTGGGTCAACCGTTTCTCTTTCTTGGGTTACGGCGGCTCGATCGCGGTGAACGAGCGCACGGCCAGCGTAGGAGGGTCTGTGGTGGCTCGTGCTGCGGGTCTCTACGTCGATCCGAACTCGGCCGGGCTCTTCTTCCTTTTCGCGATCGCTGTCGCGGCATATGCGCTTCGGGGCACGCTGCTCGTGGTCGTGGTCGGCGCGCTGAGCATTGGCGTGCTCGCTACGCTATCGCGCGCTGCTATCGCGAGCCTGCTTCTTGCCGCTGTCTTCGCGCTCTTCTTCTCGAAGATCAGTGCTGGCAAACGCTTCGTCGGTTCAGTGTTGTTGTTCAGCGGCGTGTTCGCAGCGTTCATGGTACCGGCGGTCTCCTCCAGGCTATTCGATTCCTTCGGCTCGGGAGATATCGGTAGCACCGCCCGAATCGATGCGCTTCGTAGGTATCCCGGACATATGTCGGGTAATTGGTTCTTCGGTCGCGGGTGGGATCTTCGGGAGTTCTCGGATCCGTTCTATGGATACACAATCAACCACGCGGCGAACACTCCCCTGATCGTGGTCTATCGCGCGGGCCTGCTGACCGGTGTCGTGTTCGTGATCGTGCTGATCATCGCGCTCGTGCTGGGCTTCCGGGCGATGCGAGCCGGCCGGCATGGTGCCGCGTTACAGACCGGGGTGCTGTTCGCGCTCGTGCTGATTGCATTCCAGCTCGACTTCCCCGTGGTGACGATGCCCCCGCTGGCTATGGCGTTCGCGCTCGTGCTCGCCAGCATACAATCGCAGGCCATCGAAACCGCAACCCGTGACCGAATAGGTGATGGGCAGTACACCAAGGTAATAGAGGCCTACTCCGCACCGGCGTATGCGGTCACCCCCGCAGGCCCGCGTGCTCTTACAGAGGAGAACGTCGCATGGTAGCCGGTTCGGGTAGTCGGCCGACCAAGCGCCACGGGCGGGTCGTCGGTCTCGACGGTTTGCGAGGCGTGCTCTCGCTCTGCGTGATCCTGGTGCACACGACTGCGCATTTTTCGCCGACGATTCTCGGCAAGACGCACATCTACGCGCTGGGTCAGGCCATCGTCATCTTCTTCGTGATGTCCGGTTTTCTGATCTACTACCCGTTCGCGAAGGCCCTGCTTGAAGACAGAAACCCGTTTGCGGGCATGAAAAGGTACGCACGAGCCCGTGGAATGAGGGTGTTCCCCGCGTACATCGTGATCTTCCTCTTCGCAAACCTCACCGCGACCCTGTTTCTTGAGAATGCCATGGTCGTGCAGCAACGCGGGGGGCAGGGGGGTACAGGCTCGATTCTCGACCCGTCCCTGCTGCTTCTGAACCTCACTGTACTGCAGAATTACTTCCCCTCACTGCTGCAGACCGGCATCAGCTCTTCTTGGACTTTGACCGTCGAGCTCGCGTTCTACTTCTTACTTCCCTTCCTCGCCGTGTTGATCTATGCTCTCGCGAGAAAGTGGGGGCGTGGGATGCCCAGGTATCTCATAGCGGCGATCCCCGGGGCACTCCTGGTGCTTGGCGGGTTCGTTTGGCGAGTTGTTGCGGCGATGCTGGCCGACGCCTCGGGTATCGAACGAGAGATGTCTGAGTGGGGGCCGAACTGGGTGGCCGTCTTGTCGCGCAGCATCCTCCCATGGTCGGATAACTTCGGCTGGGGAATGCTGGCAACGGTGCTGTACCTGGCGATATTGAGAGGGGATCTTGCGCCGGCAGGAATCCTCCGTGCCAGAAAGTACGCTTGGTTCTGGGGTGCCCTGTTTCTCATTGTCAGCGGCGTGTGCTATTTTCTCGCCCCTCGTTTCATTGCAGCAGCATTTGCAGTCTTCTCTGTGGCATTCCTGCTGCTGATTGTGCTCCCGTCGGATGGCGAGTCGCGACATTGGAGGTTCGCAGTATTGCTCGACAACCGAGTGTGCCACTGGCTCGGGGTCACCTCACTCAGCACCTATCTCGTGCACTTCCCGGTTATGCTGCTCTGCGAGCGATTCGGGCTTACCAGGGGAGACACCTGGGGCGGTTGGGTATGGAACTTTGCACTTGTGACGGTGGTGAGCGTCGCGCTCGCGAGCGTCTCATATATGTTTGTTGAGAAGCCGGCTCTCGAATTGGGGAGTCGTAAGAAGCAGAAGGAAAACCCATGACTATCGCACAAGCGACCGCACCCCGGAAGAGGAAGCGGAGAGCGCTGGTCTGGATGATCGTCATTGTTGTGGCGCTTGCACTGCTGGCCGCTGGCGGGTTTGCTGCGGCGAGCTATTTGCGGATGTGGGCGCAGGGCTCGCCAGATGCTACGGAGGTGGCAATGCCCGTGGCTGGGCCGGACTCGGGCCTTCGACGCTCTTTTTACTCCTTCGGTCACACCTCGACTGCGATCTTCCTGCAGACCGCTTCGCCCAAAGTCGTCGAGCAGCGGCTCCCGTTCCAGCTTGGAGTCGTGCCGCAGCAATTCAGAGTTCGAGTGGAGAATATCGACTACCTGGGTGATGAACGTCTCGGCGATATTGAGATTCAGTCGGTGTATCTGGGCCATATGACTGGCGAAGGAGAGTTCGAAACCGACGTACGTTTGTCGGGAAGGGAAGAGACACGGAATAGCAAATTTGTGACCGATTGGTTCGACCAGGAGACGATGCAACTGGACACTGATGAGGAGTACCTCCTCGGCATCTCCTTCTCAGCCCCGGCGAAGACGCGGGTCGGTGTTGCCCCCGGCGTCGGCTGGATTCGACAAGGTACCGAGAACGGTGCGCTCGTAGATGACAAGAATCGGGGCGCGTTCAACCGTGCGGGTACCTATCTCGATATCTCCATCGACTACACCTTCGAAGGCGAAGACGTGCCTGTGGTCGCAGTGTTCGGGCACTCGCTCAACGCCGGGGCGAACCAAAACCCCGACGTCCCGCACAAGGGTGAGGTCGAGGTCTGGCACCAGTTGTGGGCGAGGGATCACGGAGGGTCTGCGGCCAGCTTCGCGGCCGCCGGTGCGTGGACTGCCAACTTCCTGGCGGACTCGCCGAAGTGGGATCGGGCGGCAGACGTCGACGCCGACTATGTCGCGATATGGGCCTCTTCGAGTGACCTCGTGGCGGGTACCACGCCGGACGAGGTCGGCAGTTACTGGGTGGCGTTGATCGCGGAGGCGAGAGAGAGATGGCCCGACGCGCAAATCGTCGCCTTCACGGAACCACCTCGTGGTGCGGATGGCGAGGGCGAGCAGTTCCGACGGCAGTGGAACGACTTCCTTCGCACTTCACCAGAACAGATCGATGTACTGGTCGACACCGACAAACTGCTTGCCGACCCGAAGAACCGTCGGGTGCTGTCACCGGACTATGACGGTGACGGAAGTCACTTCTCGCCCGCTGGCCATGAAGCTGTTGCAAGAGCATTCGCTAAGGCAATCAGCGCATCCTGAGATATGCCTAGCTGGGCGGTCATGCTGTCGAGTCGTCGTCGGCCGATGCCGCGATGAAATCGGCGATGGCCTCCTCTAGGCTTCTCGTTGCAACCCAACCCGTATCCTGTCGCAGTCGTGCGGCCGAACCAGTGATGACTCTCGGGTCGTTCGGGCGGAGCAGCGATGGGTTGACTCGGAGCTCGGGTACCTCGCGTCCGAGGAGTCTGCAGATGATCTCGAGAACGCGCCTACCTTCCGTCGATCTGCCGCTCGCGACGTTGTACATCTCGTGGCGCAGAGCGGGCGCACTTGCGAGCTGCAGGTAGGCCTCTGCGACATCGGCAACATGCGTGTAGTCACGGGAATTGCCTAGCTCGCCGACCGTGAGTGGCTGACCCGGTGCGAGTTCGGTGAGCCGCCTGACGAGGTCGGGTATCAGGAAACCGCCGCGCTGGCCGGCACCGACGTGATTGAACGGTCTCGCGACGATTGCGTCGAGACCGCGACTGCGATAGTACGACAGTTGTGTTTCGACCAGTAGCTTGCTGAGCGCGTAGGGGGAGCCTGGGTGGGTGAGAGTTGCCTCATCAATAGGCGCGCCCTCAGCTGGGTTCTGGTAGACAGCGCCGGTAGAAACCCCGATCACTCGCGGTGGCCGATCGTGCTCTAGCAGACGCTCGCACATCATAGTGACTATGGCGCTGTTTTCTTCGATGTAGCGTTGAGGCTGATCGAAGGATGGGCCGACGGCCGAGAGACCCGCCAGATGAACCACTGCATCGACCTGCTGGGTGAGCGGCCATACCGAGCGAAGATCTGCCGTGATGTACTCCCGCAGCCGGACGTGTAGCGCCGGGTCGAGATGTTCGCTGCGGCCCACGCCGAAGATTGTCGCACCTTGGTCCGCAGCGCTCTTTGCGAGGTGCCGGCCGACGAAGCCGTCCACTCCGGTGATCGCGAGCCGGAAGCCGTCCAGGTTGATGCCCGATGCCATCAAGACGCGCCGAATAGCTCTAGATCGTGGTCAACCATCCGGGCGACCAGCTGCTCGAAATTGTACTCCCTGCGCCAACCGAGCACGGATTCCGCCTTCGCGGGGTTGCCCAAGAGAATGTCGACCTCGGCGGGCCGCATGAACTCGGGATCCTGTCGCACATATCGTGTCCAATCCTCGATACCCACGCGGCTAAACGCCGCACGAACGAAGTCTTCGACCGAGTGGGTCTCGCCCGAGGCGAGTACGAAGTCATCAGGCACATCGTGCTGCATCATCTGCCACATGCCCCGCACATAATCGCCGGCGTACCCCCAGTCCCGCTTGGGCCAGAGATCTCCGAGAACGAGTTCGTCCTGCTGGCCTAGCGAGATGCGGGCCGCAGCTTGGGTGATCTTGCGTGTCACGAACTCTGGCCCCCGACGCTCGCCCTCATGATTGAACAGAATGCCGCAGGAGACGAACATGCCATAGCTCTCGCGGTAGTTCTTCGCGATCCAGTGCCCGTATAGCTTGGCAACGCCGTACGGGCTTCTCGGGTGGAAGAGTGATGACTCGTCGTAACCGGCTCCGGGCCGGTTGTAGTCGAGGCCACCGAACATCTCCGATGTGGAAGCCTGGTATACCCGGGTTGTTTCGGCGCGACCGGTGAGCCGTACTGCCTCGAGCACGTTGAGTACGCCCTTGCCGCTCACATCGGAGGTAAGCGCAGGGTTGCGGAATGAGTACCCCACATGGCTGATTGCCCCGAGGTTGTAGAGTTCGTCAGGGGAGGAGATGTCGACTGCGCGCACGAGCGACTGAGGGTCAGTGAGGTCCCCCTCAATCAGATTGAGAAACGGAAATTCGTCGAGTAATGGTCCCTTTCGCGAGTTGTTCTGGCCGCGGATCAGCCCGAATACTTCGTAGCCTTGGTCGTGGAGCAGGGCAGCCAGGTGACCTCCGTCTTGACCGGTGACCCCTGTGACGAGCGCGCTCTTCTTGGACGATGACAATACTGTCTCCTTCAACGAAGTGATTTCAACGCGTCGCAGGGAAGCGGCCGCGGAGACGAACTTTCTCTCACTCCTATATTGCCTTACTCTCGTGACTCGTTGGCGGCTCATCGAACTTGACCGGGCACGGGTGCCCTGCGTGGTGACGGGGTAGGGCCCGTGACCTCGGTGATCATGGCTGTTGTCAAGGCAGTTCATGGTCACGAAG
>Ga0208564_1000413_pt1 | contig 39312 bp, 42 predicted proteins | sample AD_UKC073_MetaG_FD_184439 | JGI IMG/M metagenome (GOLD analysis project Ga0208564, IMG submission 184439) | Active sludge microbial communities of municipal wastewater-treating anaerobic digesters from USA - AD_UKC073_MetaG (SPAdes) (version 2) | ecosystem: Engineered > Bioreactor > Anaerobic >... | reverse complement strand
AACAGCGAATCAGCCCGCCGAGCAGCCCTCCCCGCCTGGCTCCACGAATACAATCACCACAGGCCCCACACCGCCATCGGAGGCAAAACACCGATCACACGGTTAACTAACCTGGCTGGGCAGTACATCTAGCGCCGTCCATGCCCCGTGCACGGAGCTCGGCGGCGACGGCCAGGGCGACCGCGGCCGATAGCTTTTCGTTGTAGTTCTTCTTGGTGGCCTGCGGAGCGGTGTCGGCGGGCTTTGAGCCGCACGATCGGATAGCCGCGATCAGGCGATCGTCAATCGCTGCCACGACGGCTCCTCGACTCTCGCCGCTTCGAGAGGTCAGCGCGTGCCGCGCGAATCTCCGCGACGTCCGGGCGGCGCATGCCGAGAGTCCGAACCAGCAACACGTCGTCGACGAGCTTGGCGGCCTCGAGGACTTGTCCGCGGCGGAGCTTCCCGCCGACGACGGGGCGGATCGCGAGTAGCGCGTCACGTGCAGCGGCGACCGTCGACGGATCGGGCAGCGCCCACAGGTCGGCTTCGCCCGGCTCCATCTTCAGCATGCCGCCGCCGTACGCGCGGCCGGTGAACTCGGCGCCCAGCATCGTGACGGAGTTCAGTGCGGCAAGAGGCAGCAGCTCTCGGCCAATGCTTCGGTGCTCCGGCGTGAGGTAGACCCCGTGGACGGAGTTCAGGTGCAAAGCGCCGGCTGTATTGGTGGTGATTCTTGGGGTGTCCGCGTTCATGTAGGTCAGGAGCAGATCGGCCTTTTTCACGAGAGGAACGCGCCACCACTCTCTGCGGACGCGGCACTTATAGGCCGCGTGCACCGACTCTTCCTCGCCTTGCGCGATGTACGCCATCGCGGCGGTGGACGGCTTGTCCGCAGGGCGGAACAGCATCGTACGTTTACCGGCTTTCCCGAGCTCCGTGTGCGCGCGGGTTGAGAACTCCAATCCGCGCAGATGGCTCGAGCCCGGAGGGGAGAGCCGCACCACGTCGCTCGGCTGCAGTTTGAGCTCAGCGACTCGCGCGGGCGACAGCGCGAAGTACTTGTTGTTGCCGGTGACCATCCCGAGCGACGTCTCGCCCCAGTTCTGCATCGCCATGAATTGGCCGCTCAGGATCAGCTTTCCGTAGATCTTCAGGGCTTCGGGTGTGACTGTCGAGCTTGACCATTTCGCTGCGGGGTCGGGGGGCGTCCAGGTGGCGATCGGGGGCAAGTCGGTGGCCAGCGAGGCCGCGTTCGCCACCTGGCGGATGCGGGCATGGTCGGTCGAGCCGCCGTAGCCGTCGGCCAGGAGCAGAATGGCCTCTGTCTCTGCCTCCTCGAACACTCGCTGCTCGAACAGCACAAGGTCGACCTGAGCAAAGTTCTCGAAGAGGAACCGACGGACGGGGGCGGCGTAGTTCGCGTGTAGCAGTTCCGCAGGCAGTACGTAGCCGAGTCGGCCCCCAGCGCGCAGGCCGAGGGCGCCGTGGACGGTGAACGCCGCCCACGACGATGCCAGTCCCGAGAGCGCGACCCCTCCGCGGAGAGCCGCGGCACGCGCCTTCGTGCGCGCCTCGCCCGTGAAGTCTTGGAATCGGATGTACGGAGGATTGCCGACGACCGCGGTGTACTGGCCGCTCGCAGGGGTATCGAAGAAGTCGCTCACGGTCATGACGACCTCGCCGCCCGCCGCCCTGATTCGTCTGGCTCCGTATTCCGCGCTCCACCCATGCAGCTCAACACCGTGTACGACCGGCGTTGATACGCCGAGCATGCGCAGTCGCGACACCGCGTGCGCAAGAAACTCGGCATCGCCTGCGGACGGCTCGAGGATCAGATCGCTCGCGTCTCGTACCGCCCAGTTGGCGATGAAAGAAGCGATCGCAGGGGGAGTAAAGAACGCTCCGCGCGCCTTCCGAGCTTCGGCGCCGTCGGAGGGGTCGCGCGCGCCGAGGATCACGCACCAATTCTGTCCGATACCACCCACACCGCGGGGATCGACGCTCCCTAGACGTCCCGAAATCGATCGTTTGCGGCACGATGAGAGTCAAGCTGGGGTGGACGTGCCATAAACGCCGTCCGTATCGAAACTCCGTTACGGGAGAAACGGTTTCGGCTCAGTGTTTCGGCACGCCATCCGACAAGGCTGACTTCTCGCGCGACCGGGTGTCCCAGTCACTGGAGCGAGGCGAACGTCTCAGTGCGTTTCACGGGGCCGATGACGATGAGGGTGTCTCCCTCGGCAACGACTGACGAGGCGCCGGCTGCTTGCCATTCGCCGTCGCGGCTCCTGATCTTCACGACGGTGACGCCAAATTTGCGGCGGAGGCCTGACTCTTCGAGCGTCTTGCCGACGATCTCGCGCGGAGCGACGGTCTTGGCGACGACGAGATCGCGGTCCAATTCGACGTAGTCGAGCATGGATCCACGCACCAGGTGGGCGACGCGGCGTCCCATGTCCGCTTCCGGATAAATCACGTGATCGATGCCGAGCTGCTCGAGGATGAGGCCGTGCTGTTCGCTGATCGCTTTCGCCCAGATGGAGCGCACCTCCATGCGTTTGAGGAGCGAGGTGGTGAGGATGCTGGCCTGGATGTCACTGCCGATTCCGACGACGACCCGGTCGAAGTCGGCGATACCGAGCTGGTCGAGAGCGATCTGTTTCGTCGAGTCGGCACGCACGACGTGCGTGAGTACGCCGTTCAGTGACTGAACGATGTCTTCGTCGGCGTCCACTCCAAGGACTTCGGTGCCCGAGCGTGCAAGTTCGGTGGCGAGTGCCCCGCCGAATCGGCCGAGGCCGATCACGGCGACGTTCGTCGCGTCGCTGCTGCGCTGCCGACGTCGTGACCAGAATGTCGGGTTATCCAATGATCGGACGCTCCTTCGGTAGTTCGTACTGGCGCTTCTGGACGGTGAGTGCGAGAGCGGAACCGAGCAGTACCGGTCCGAGCCGCCCGATGAACATCAGCAGGATCAGGATCAGTTGCGCTGCGGCTGGCAGGTCCGCCGTGATCCCGGTGGACAGTCCGACGGTAGCGAAGGCCGAGATGACTTCGAACAGAACCCGGTCGAAGCTGAACGGGCTGAGAAGCATGATCGCGAGGGTGGACGCAACGACGAGCGCGACAGACAGCAGTGCGACCGTGAGCGCTTCGCGGTGAGTCGAGCGCGGCAGTCTCTTCCCGAACATGTTCACCGCGGTGTCGCCGCGCAACTCGGCCACGATGATGAAGAAAAGTACCGCGAAGGTTGTGATCTTCAGGCCTCCGGCGGTGCCGGCGGGGCCGCCGCCGATGAACATCAGGATGTCGGTGACGAACCAGCTCGTCGGCTGCATCTGCGAGACGTCGATCGAATTGAAACCCGCCGTGCGCGGCATGACGGAGGCGGTGAACCCGGCCAACAGCCGACCTGCCGGGTCGAGCGCGCCGAGCGTCGCCGGGTTTGACCACTCCAACGCGGTCAGCGCGACGGCGCCGACGATGAGGAGCCCGAGCGTGCCGACCACGACCGTTATGGTGTTCAGGGTCCAACGCCGGGGGAAGCGGATCCGCCTTCGCAGTTCCATGATCACGGGGAAACCGAGACCGCCGAGGATAACGGCGACGCAGATGGGAAGACAGATCCAAGGGTCGGCGACGAACGACATCAGGTTGTCGCTGAACAGGGCGAAGCCGGCGTTGTTGAACGACGACACGGCATGGAAAACGCCGAGCCAGATCGCCTCTCCCGGGCCGACGCCGTATCCGAAGATCCATCGCAGCGTGAGAATGAGCGCGACGACGGTTTCGATGATGAGGGCGATGAGCGCGACGCCGACGAGTACCCGGCGGACGTCGCCAACGGCGACGGTGTGGGTCTCGCTCACGGCTGACAGTCGTGTGCGCAGCCCGAGCCGTCGTGCGACCAGCAGCCCGAGCAGCGTCGCCAGCGACACCACCCCAAACCCGCCCACCTGGATGAGACAAAGAATCACCGCCTGCCCGAACGGCGACCAGAACTCGGGAGTGTCGACCACGATGTGTCCCGTCACGCACAGAGCGCTCGTCGCGGTGAAAAGTGCCTCAACGAACGTCGCAGACCGCCCCTGCACCGCCGCGGGTGTGCTCAAGAGCGCCGTGCCAACGGCCAAGACAGCCGCGAACGCCAGCACAATCGCCTGAGTGGGCCGAACGGTGGGCAACCACCCCCACGTACGGAAACTTCTCATTCACATCCTCGAATAGGAACCGCGACTCCCTAGCGACTGTACGCGAACGGAGATCGCCGTCGTCCTCCATCAATGTGGCACCCGTGCAGGGTTGTAGGTTTCCGCAACCGCTCGAAACTGATCGATTCCGGCACGACGACCAGGCGTCCCGCCGCGACGTCGACACGCCGTGCCGAAACCCTGTGCCGAAACCTGTTTGTGCCGAAAGGTGATGGGTGACGTTTTTGGCACCCTGCGACTCAGGTTCTGATGATCGGAGTGCCTTGATGGAATCGAAGGCGCGGAGAGTTGCCCGCGACGTCCCAGACGGACGAATGGCGGCTCGCGTGGCCGGTTCCGAGGATGACGTAGGTCACGAGAATCAGCGTGGGGCTCAGGTCGACGAACTCCCATTCGTCGGTCTGCGGTTCCTCTCGCTCTTGTTCGGTAGCTAGCTCTGCGGTGATCTGCGCCCGCGTCCATCGTCGGCCTGATCGGCCGACCTCGACGAACGCAGGGTGCAGCAGGGCGGTGAGCCGATCGGAATCACCGCGGATGCCCGGCGTGAGTAGGGATTCTTCGAGTGTGCGGAGGCGCGCGTGACTCATGTTCTTAGTTTGTCAGCACCGTGCCGAAACCTCCTATAGACCGTTTTCGGGATGAACGGTAGACTGTAGGGAGACGAAGGGAGCCCATCGTGGCTGAGACGTTCACCGTCGAGGAGCAGTGGCCGGAGCTGTTCGCGCAGCTCGACGAGACGCAGCGCGACAGCGTGCGCCAGGCCCTCGCCGCGGGATGGCACGAGGGGTTCACCCCGACCCGCGAGGACGTTGAGAACGTGACCGACTACACCCGTGGGGCGATCGACCTCGCGGAGTACCGTCGACGCGGCCACGCTGCCGCTCGCCGCGCTGCCGGCGTCGTCGGGGCCGGCCGCTGACGTGGCATCCCAGTTCGATAGCTGGGAGTCGTACTTCTACCCCGACACGATCGACCCGCTGACGGGGATCGGGACGCTCCGCAACCTCTACGACGAGCGCGGCGCTCAGGTGCTCTCTCGGATGGAGTACACCGACACGACCGTGCGCGCCGTGCAGCTCGGCAACGGCGAGGTCGACGTGCCGCGAACGTACGACGGGGCGCACCTACGCGCGATCCACGGGCACCTGTTCCAGGACGTCTACGAGTGGGCGGGGGAGTACCGCACCGTCAACATGTCGAAGGGTCCGGGGCGAGGCTTCGGTGACGTCAAGACGGGCGAGGTCGACCGATATCTGTCGGACGTGCAGCAGCTCGTCACGTCGACCGATTGGCAGTCACTCAGCCGGAACGATTTCATCGCCACCGCCTCGACCGTGTTCGCGTACGTCAACCAGGCCCACCCATTCCGAGAGGGCAACGGACGCACGTCGAAGGTGTTCATGGCGCACGTGGCCGAGCAGTCGCCTTACCGGTTCGACTTCGCCCGCGTGAGCCCGGAGCAGTGGAACGCGGGATCGGCGCTGAGCCGCCCCGACCTGTACTCCTACGCTCCCGACCCGACCTCGCTCGTGCCCGTGTTCGCCGCGGTGACCGTCGAGCGCACCGCACCGCAGGCCGGCCCCGACCGGGCCGCACAGGTGCGTTCCGCGCTGAGTGCGTCCTACCCGCGTTCCGCGGCCGACGCGACGAGGCAGACCCCGCAGCAGGGCACCCAGGCCCGCCGGGGCACCGCCGGCTACCGCTCCGACCGGGGGAGCGGCCGGGAGTGAACGTGACCGAGCCCGAGCGAGCGCAGACAGCATCCGACGTGAGGCGATCGCGCACGCGCGGGGAGGGCACCCCGATCTATGACCAGCTCGCCGCCGAGCAGGAGCGGCGGGCACGAGAGCAGCAGGAGGCCGAGGGATGACGAACGTCGTCGGCTACGCCCGTGTGTCTAAGCGGGAGCAGAACCCCGCCGCTCAGGAGGCTGAGCTGCGCGCGGCCGGCGCTTCTCGTGTGTTCGTTGACCACGGCGAGTCCAGCCGCATCGCTGACCGCCCGCAGTGGCGCGCGTGCCTCGACTATCTCCGCGAGGGCGACACCCTCCTGGTGCGCCGCCTGGACCGGCTGGGAGGCACGGAGCGGATCATCATCGAGACGCTGCACGACCTCGACCGCCGCGGGGTGAACATCAAGAGCCTGACGGAACCGATGATCGACACGACGACCCCGATGGGCCGTGCACTGTTCGGGATGGTAGCCGTGTTCGCGCAGCTCCGCGTCGACACGATCCGGGAGAACACGATGCGCGGCCTTGCCCACGCGAAGGCGCAGGGTCGGGTCGGTGGCCGGCCGTCGAAGATGACGCCGGAGAAGATCGCACAGGCGCAGCGGATGCGCGCCGAGAATCGCAGCCTCGACCACATCGCCGCCGTGCTCAGCGTCGGCAAGTCCACCGTCGCGCGCGCACTGAGCAGAGCCGATCAGGAACTCACTCAGACGCAGCGGTAGCGCCGTCCTGGTCATCGCGAAGCAGCACGCCCGGAGCGACGTCGAGAGCGCCGGCTATCGCGTTCAGCTCGTCAACGGTGAGGCCCGCCGGCTTGGTCAGGTGCAGCCGCCGGGTGAGCGTGCGCAGCTTGATCCCGGTCGCGTCCGACAACCACTCGACCGTCAGGCCGCGAGTGTCGAGCACGCGTCGGATGCGCTGTGCGACCTCCACCGCGATAGAGCGCGTCACCGTCCATCGCCTCCCGATTCGTCCTCGCGAGTGCGTGTGTCGATCACCGTCACGACGTCGCTCCCCGGCACCGTCACGGTTACCGCGAGCCGGTAGCCGGAGCGCCCGTAATCGTAGAGCTGTTGGTCACGCTCGCTCACGTTTCGCAGGAGCCGGCCGCGCTCATCGTCCGACGTCGGCAGTGTCGTTGTCAGCGTTGCGAAACTCACGGGTCCACTCATCGCTCGATCCCAATCCCTTGTTGTGTGTCCGATGAAAGTTGGAAGTTCGGCGGTACGCCGAGCTGCCGGCTTTCTCGGAACACTTGCCGCCTTGCACGCAGCGGAGAGGCGGTCAAGGGGAGCCCGCAGGGCTCTCCCGAAGGGACGCGAAGCGCCCTTGACGGGCTCGGGAGCGGAGTGCAACCCCGCAGCGCGGGGACACACGAAAGCCCCACGCCGCAGAGCGGAACGTGGGGGCGGAACCGTGCGCGCGATCACCCCTCCGTAGAAGTCTCCGACTGTGAGTCGTCAGCCGTCGCGGGTGCCGAACTAGAGGCAGGCTTGCGCGTCGATCGACGCCGCGTGCGCGCCTTCTTGTCGGGCTCGGAGAACCCGATCTTGCGCAGCTCGTCGGCGGACCATCCGGCGCTCAGAGCGGCCGCGTAGGCGCGGACGTCCGCGCGCTCCGCGGTCGCGATCCGCTCAGCGATCCGCGCCTGTAGGTCGGCCAGCTCGCGCGCCGTCTCGTCGCGCACGTCGGTCAGCGCTTGCCGCGCCTCCGCGACAGTGCGAACCGCTGTCAGGCGGTCATCCTGTAGACGCCGCGCGCGCTCGATTGCTTCCTCTGGTGTCAGTTGCGTAGCCATGCACTCATCGTACGAAGCGCAGCGCCGCAAGTCGACGGCTGTCGACACATCAAGAGCACGCCGAGGCGAAGCCTCGACTACTCCCGTCTGTCGACGTGAGTAGAACCCCAATGGCGTTCTAGACGGAGCAAGCTAAGCACTTAGCCCTGCTAAGTGGGCTTGACCCCTCGACAGCCGTCGACGGGTGCGGCACACTGGACGTGTGGTCCCCGCACGGGGCGGGGTCGCTGCGCTGGGCCGAAGGAAGGGGATCGCATGTCAGATGAGACGGCGGCGGAGCCCCGGCCGGAGCGGCGTCGGCGTGCGAACGCCCCCGGAGGTCGGCAGCACAAGCACGAAGTGAAGGTGACGGCCGAGGAGGAAGGCCGGCTGCTGCGCCTCGCGCTCGCTCAGCGGGTGACCATCCCGCGGCTGCTGGTCGAGACGACGCTCGCATCCGAGACGGGGGAGACGGTCACCGAGCGGCGCAACGCGATCGGGAAGCTGTTCGAGCTACACCGGCTGTTGGCCGCAGTGTCGAACAACGTGAACCAGATCGCGAAGGCCACCAACGCGACCGGTCAGCGGCAAGCGGAGACGGACGCCACGCTTGCCGCGGTGCGACGTGTCGCGGAGCGCATCGACGCCGCCGTGGACGAGCTGAGCCTGTCATGATGCCGAACGTCACGCGCGGCGATCGCATGGCCGGGTTGGTGTCCTACCTCGTCGGCGGCGGTCGCCACAACGAGCACACGGAGCCGCACCTGGTGGCCGGCGATCACGCGCTGATGGCGTGGTACGACGACGCCGAGCTGAGCGGCGAGAACGCGAAGGCGATCGCGCGCCACCTGGACCGCCCGCGCACCGCTATGGGCGTCGACGTGAACGGCGGCCACGTGTGGCACGCCTCACTGTCGCTGCGCGCCGAGGAGGGCATTCGCACCGATCAGGAGTGGGCCGCGATCGCGCAGGACTTTGTGTCCGCGATGGGGTTCGACGACAACGACGGAACCAAGGCCCCGTGCCGTTGGGTCGCCATCCGACACGGGCTGTCGCAGGCCGGAAACGACCACGTGCACATCGCCGTGAACCTCGTTCGCGAGGACGGCACGAAGGCATCAACGCACCTGGACTACCAGCGCGCGCAGAACGCCGCACGCGCCCTCGAAGTGAAGTACGGCTTGGAGCAGTTGGAGTCGACGAAGGGCGAGCGCGCGACGCGCGGCTACAGCCCCGCGGAGCAGGCCCGCGTGGAGGAGCGTTCGGCGCTGATCGCGCAGCGCAAGTACGAGCAGCACGCGGCGCGCATCGGGGGAGAGCAGCCCGAATGGCACCGTCTCGACCCGAAGGAACGACAGGCACGCATCACCGCGGAGGTGCGACTGAACGCACCCCGGAACGACCTCGCCCGCAGCGTCCGAGCAGCGGCCGGCGCGAGCGAGAACGAAGCCGAGTTCGTGCGCCGGCTACGCCGCTCCGGTGTCCTCGTGCGGCCGCGGTTTGCCGAGGGCACGACGGACGTCATCACCGGCTACTCGGTCGCGAGCCGGCCCACGAACGGCGAGCGTCCGATCTGGTACGGCGGCGGTCAGATGGGCCGCGACCTCACCCTGCCGAGGCTCCGCGAAGGATGGCCCGACACCCCCGCGGGAGCGACCGACGCAGCCGCCGAGTGGCAGGCAGCGAAGCGCGGCCGTCGGCCCGTCGCGCCGGGTCGCGAGATGCGGGAACCCGACCCCGAGCTGTGGCAGCGGCACACCGAGGAGGTCGCGCAGCTCCGCGAGCAACTGCGCGCCGTCCCGCTCGATGACCGCGACACCTGGTCGACCGTCGCACGGCAGACCGCGGGTGCGTTCGCGGCATGGTCGAATGCCGTCGAGGAGACGCCCGGCGACCTGGCCGAGGCATCCGACGCCCTCGCGAAGTCGGCGCAGACCTACCGTCGACCGGTGAAACCGCAGCGCGCCGGCCGAGTCGCCATGTCAGGCGCGACCATGCTCCTCGCCAGCGTCGCGCGAGGCGGCCAGGGGACGGCCGCGCAGCTCGCACTCCTGCGCCAGCTCATGAACCTCTCCCAGGCCGTCTACGATGCCGCCAAAGCGGCGGGAGAGGCGCGCCAGGCAGCGAACGTCGCCACCGCCGTGCGGGAGCGCGTGATGAACGTCCGCCGCCAGCTCGAAGCGACCCCCGCGGCCGCGCCGACGTCGACCACCACGGCGACCGCACCCAAGATCGACCGCTCCGCGATCGTCGACGCATCCGTGCAGGAAGCGCTCGACAAGATGCAGCGCGCGGAGGAGAAGCGCAGCAAGACCACCGGCTCGCCGGTCCCCGCACAGGTGGACCCCGCGCGGCCGCGCACCACGACGAAGCCGGGCGCAGATCGCGGCCCGGAGCGATGAGGAAGGAGTCAGATGATGGCCGATGAAAGCGACGGCATCGAGGAGGCATTCGACGGGCAGCTCCGCATCGCCGTCACCGCGGCAGGACGGATCGGTGAAGCTCTCGCACGCGCCCGCGAGGACGCGGCTCGACGAGCGCAGGCGCAGAGCGAGCAGGAAGCCCGCGAGCTGGCGTCACGGTTCGAGGCAGAGAAGCGCGCAGCTCGTGTCGAGCTGGGAAGCGTCTACCGCTCCGACTGGTGGGACCGAGCCACACCGGAGCAGATCGGCGGCGCGCTCACCACGGCGCGCGCGTGGGGATCGGAAGACCCCGAAGCCGTGCGCGCCGAGGGCCGCATCCGCGACGAGCTCCGCACCCGCTACGGCGTCGACGTGAACAACACCGGCGCCGACCCGGCGGCCGTCCAGGCCGCCGTCGAGGCCGAGCAGCTGCGCCGGCAGTCGGACACCGAGCGGCAGCGCAGCGCCACCGAGCAGGCCGAGGCAGTCGCACTGTCCCGGCAGGCCGACGAGGCAGACCGCGCGGCCGAAGCGGCGCGCACGAGCGCCGACGTCGCCCCCGACGAGGGCGAGCGGGAGCAGGCTCAGGTGCAGGCCGAGCGCGAGCAGAACCGCGCGGAGGAGACCCGCGAGAAGGCCGAGCCGCTGTACGACACCGCAGAGCGGCGAGAGCGCGACGCCGACAAGCTCGAACAGCGCGGCGTGGGCAAGGAGGCCGTCAGCGCCAAGATGGCGGCCGACGTCAGCCAGGGCAAGCCCGCCACCGCCGCGGTGAAGGCCCAGCAGACACAGAGCGCGAAGGCGCGGCCGAACCGGTCGCGATCGCCCAAGGTGCAGCGCACCGAGATTGGTCGCTGAGCGACACCCTGAGCGCACGAGAGAGGGACCGACCCACTGGGCCGGTCCCTCTCTCGTTTTCGCGCTCAGACGCCCGTAGGAGGCTCCTCGCGCAGGTCAGGGTACAAACCCTCCGGCGGGGCCGTGTAGGGCAACTCACCGCCCTTCTCGTTGACGTTCTCGCGGTTCTTCCCCTCACCGGCAGCGGCGAACGGCCCGGACGGGTCGAGCAGCACGCTCATGTGGTGCTCGGCGTGGTCGCGGAACCAGACGCTCATGCCCGTTGTCGGGTCCAAGCGAAGGTGCTCCCAGGCCCGCCACAGCGCATCGAGACGGATCGTCGCCTCCGGGTAGTTCCACCAGTCGGCCGCCCACACCGTGCGCTGGCCGTCGACGCGGCGACGGTAGTTCTTCACCAGGTATTCGCGCACGAACTCGTCGACCGAGCCGTAGTACAGCGTCGGCTCCTCGTCGGCCGGCTCCTCGTCAAGCGCATCCATCGCCGCGGTGACAGCGCGACGGGCGGCCGTGGCCGCCTGCGCTTGCAGCTCCTCGATCACCGAGGGGTCCAGGGCCTCGTCGACTTCGGCCTGCACAGCGTCTTTCACCGCGCCCGTGATGGCCTTCTGGACCACGGAGCGGATCGCCGGGGCGGCGAGAGCGTTCGCGACGTCGGCAATGTCGACGCCGAGCAGTCGGCCGGGCTCCCGTTCGGGCAGCTCCGCGCCGGCCTCGTCGCGCTCGTCCAGCTCGAACGGCTGCGCCTCGATGCCGGGCTCCTCGTCGCCCCAGTCGTCGCTCATCAGACCGTGCCCCTCTCGCTGTTCGCGATCGCAACCTCACGCACCGACTCCTGCGCCTCGATGATCGTCCGAGACGCCTGCGGGTCGTGAGCCGCGATCGACGCCTTGACCTTCTCCGCGTGCGGGCCGGTCATCCACGGCTGCGTGCGGATCAGCGTCGGGCGGTTCCCGGAGGACAGCACCACGGCGCGCCCCTTCGGCATCGCGGCCAGGTCGGCCACGTCCAGGATGCGCTCACGGTGAAGCTGCTGATTCACGCTGCGGCCACCGCGGCCGGAGGACACCGACGACGCCTGACGGTCGTAGTCGCCGATCAGCTTCGACAGGCTTTCCAGGAACGCATCTTCGGAGACGCCGCCGCCGTAGACCTTCACGTTCGAGGCGCTCCATAGCTTGCGCATCCCGGACTCGCCCCACACGTCGACGCCCTGCGACCACGACTGCAGGATGGTCATCAGCACGATCCCCCGCGAGCCGTAGTGGCTGTAGAGGTTCGGCAGCTCACGCCACCGGCACACGTTCGCGGCCTCGTCGAGCACCCCGAGCAGGGGCACCGACAGGCGGCCCCCGGCAGAGCCGGCGGCCAGCTCCTCCGCGGCCTCCACCACGGCGACCGTGAGCGCCGTGACGAGCGGGCCGGCGGTCCCGCGACCCTCCTTGGAGAGCGAGTACAGGGTGCCACCGTCGCGCACGAACGCGGCCGGGTCGAACTGCGGGCGCAGATCGGGGTTGCCCTGCGGGTTCACCCACGCGGCCACCTGACGGTTGGTGAGGCACGACGCCATCTGCTGCGCCGTGCCGTAGATGCCGCCGCGCTGCTTCTCCGGGGCGGTGATGACACCGCGCACCTGGTCGGCCGTGAGGTCGTAGCCGTGACGCCGGAGAATGTCGATCGGCTCCTCCTCCGTGGGGCGGGTGAGCCAGGTGTAGACGTCGGTGATCGGGCGCGCATCCAGCGCGGCCGCGAGCAGGAGCCCCGCGAGGAGATCCTGCCCCGCGGGGTCGAAGTAGGCATCGGTCTTGGCTCCCGGATCGCGTGAGCCGGAGGCGAAGTGATCGGCCAGCTTGGCCGCCCGAACCTCGTCGGTGACGTAGCTGAGCGGGTTCCACCACCACGTAGGGTTCTCGAGCGCGATCCCCTGCGGATCGAACACCCAGACCGGGCCGGCCTCTGCGCGCACGTCGCGGGTCGCGTCGACGACGTCGCGTTTGTTCGAGGTCACGAGGACGCCCCCAGGAGCGTCCAGGATCGCCGGGACGGCCCGAGAGGTCGTCTTGCCCGTGCGAGGCCCCCAGATGTCGATGTGCATGTCCTCCCACGTGCCGTAGAGCGGCATCTGACCGAGGGTCTTGCCGATCGGCACGCCGAGAGAGCCGGTGACGCCGAGCCGGGTTGCCTGCGCCTGCGCGTTGCGCCTGCTCAGGCCCTCGACGTCCTTCCCCCGGCCCATGTAGCTGCTGGCCCGGTCGACGCGCGTACGGCCCTTCCGGTAGCGCACGACGCCGACGATCGCGAGCACCACGAGGGCGAGCACGATCGCCAGGAGCACCGCGACGATCCAGGTCGCGGATGCCGGCCACGGCACCCGACCGAGGATGACGCCGAGCGTGAACGCGAACGGGTCGCTCGGCAGCTCGACGCCGGTTTCATCGAGCTGGTGCCCGAGGCGCACCGCCACGTTCAGAACGACGATCGCGGCCACGACGCCACCGATCCCCACGAGGAGCATCAGCGTCTCCGCGCCGAAGCCGCCGGGATCGCGGCGGCGGTTGTTCGGAGTGCTCATGACACCCTCTCCTCGTGCTCCTCGACCAGCTCCTCCACCGCACGCAGTGCGCGGCGGCCGGTGCGGGACTGTTCGTACCACCGCTGATTGGTGTCGCGGATCGAGCGCTCAGCCTCCGTCAGGCGAACCTCGACCGGGATACCCGGACGGGTGCCGACCTTCACGAGGAACTTCCCGCGGCCCGGAGGGTCGACCTCACGACCCGACGCGGCATCCCACGCGGGAGGGTCCTGCCAGCCCGTCAGTAGCTCTTGCTCGGCCTCAGAGAACGGGATGACCGTCGTCAGCTCCGGCATTTCGGTGTACGGCAGACCCGCGCACATGACCATGCCGGCGCGCTCTACGAAGCCCTTCGCCTTCAAGCGGTCCTCCTCCGGGAGGGCGCTCAGGTCGGCCATCGTGTGCGAAATCATCGCCGTGCCGACACCCACCTGACGATTCAGGCGGGTGAGGAAGTCGACACGATCGACGATGCCGTTACCGGCGCGCAGCGCGCGCCACAGCTCGTCCATGATGACGAAGTAGTGCCGGCGCGGTTCCAGCTCGGCATCCGCGAGAACGTTCGCGATGTTCACCGTCGCGAAGCCGTTCGACCAGCAGGCGAGCAGGGTCGCCGCGCGCAGATCGCCCTCAGCCTCACCGATGGCCGAAATGTCGTAGACCACCGGGCGGTCGAGCCGCATCGGGTTCGTGGTGTGCTTGGAGAACATTTCGCCCAAGCGCCCACCGCGGGACAGGCTGATGAGCGACGCTTCCAGCCCGCGCGTGATCCGCTGATACTCCGCGAAGTCGCCGCGGTCGACCGCCACCTGACGCAGCTCCTCCGGCCCCTCCTGCACCACGCGCAGCAGATCACCCAGAACCGGAACGCCCTCGAAGTGGCGGTCGAGGTAGCGCAGCGCCTGGTCGACGATCGATTCCTCGACGTCGCTCGGCGCGGACTTGCGGAGGATCGTCAGCAGGGACGACACCATAGCCAGACGGCGGCCGTGAGCGTCCTCCAAGACCTCGCCGGCCTCCTTCTCGAATCCGGCGTCGACGAGCCGCTGAGCGGCCTCCTTCGCCTCGCCGGGGTCGAGGACGTTCAGATACCCGCGGCCGCGGCCTAGGGTGATGACCTGACCGCCGAGCGCGCGAATGACCTCCACGTAGTCGGGGCGCAGATCGCCCAGCACGAGAGGCTGCACGCCGTAGCCGGCGAGCCCGATCGCCATGCGGGCGACGGCCGTCGACTTGCCGAGGCCGGGCTTGCCGAGCACGAACAGCGAGGGGTTGCTGATGAGCTTCGCGCGCTGGAACCACGAAATCGGGTCGCAGCACAGCGTCGCCCCGGTGTGAATGTGGCGTCCCAGCGGGACGCCCACCATCGGAGTGCCGGCACCGATCGAGTACGGCCACAGGCCGCACACCTGAACGGTCGTGCCGCGCCACTCAGCGGGCGGCTGGATGAAGTTCGACATGCCGCCGCCGGGGCCGCTCCACCCGCGAGAGGTGAGCGCCCCGGCCGACGTCGACGAGCCCGCATCCGTGTTCTTCCGGCCGGTGCGCGCGAACAGCAGCGCACCGACGATCACGAGCACGACGAGCCCGCCGAGGACGGCGAGGGCAATCTGATCCGGGGTCATCACACACGCTCCCTCAGCGCCGCAGGGACGGCAACGTGCTTGGTGAGCACGAGGCCCAGTGGCAGCGCGGCGGCGAAAGCGCTGTCCTGTGATCCGTAGACGGGACGCAGGCGCAGACGCGCCGTCGCGCCGAGGTTGTCGACCGCGGCGCGGGCGTCGGCCTCCTTGGCCGGGTCGAGCACCGTTGCGGTGACGAGGATGCCGAAGTTCACCAGGCCCGCGCCCGATGCCTCCTCCGATTCCGTCGCCTGAGCCGACCGCAGCGCGAGCGAATCACGCGCCGCCGGCTTCCGTGTCGACGTCGCCTTGAACTCGGCAGCTCGCACGTCCGACTGCACGAGCGTTGCCGCCCGCGCCGGGTCGATCGGCTTGTAGAGCAGCGTCACGCGCTTGCGGGCGATGTCGCGGTGCGGGGCCAGCAGGCGGGCGAGCACGCCCGACTGCACGAGCCCGCGGGGAGCCTGCGTCATCGCCCACGTCACCGAGCGGGCCGAGTCGTGCCGGTAGCTGTCCCATCCGGCCTGCGCGGCCGTCGGGCCGACGTCGCTCCACCGCAGATCGGGCACTTCCCCGTCCGCGTGCGCGTCGTCGATGAGGGTTGCGGCGGCCGGGTCGTAGGCGACCCGGATCGTCTCGCACAGCTCTTGCGCCGACAGGGGGTGCGCAGCGCCGGCACCGGTCGCCTGCAAGCTCGCCGTCAGACCGGGGAGGCGAGCTGCGAGCTCGCGGGCCATTTCGTCAGGCTTGCGCGGCTTGGCACCCTTCCGGGGCGCGGCCGCGAACGTCAGCGTGACGTACGCCTTCACCGTCGACGAGCCGGCGGGGTAGCTCAGCACGACCTCGCCCAGCATCGCCTTGGCGAAGTCCGGGCCGTCGGGGTCGGTGTTCGTCTCTACCTCGCGGCGCAGCCGGCGACCCGAGTCGGGGGCCGTCTCGATCGTGACCGCGGCCGCTTCCATGTTCGGCTCATCACCGAGGTTGCGCAGCCAGTGGCCCCAGTCGGCCACCCACAGGTCGACTTGCTCCTGGTCGACGAGCGCCGCGCCGTCAGGCTCGGTGCCGATGACGATCGAGTACGTCTTAGCGTGCGGTGAGTAGATCATCGCGAACGGCCGCGCGTAGGAGTCCTCGTGCTCGGAGAGCTGAGTCTGCGCCCCGAGGCCCGGAAGCTGGTTCGTTCCCCAGTCGGAACGCCCCAGCGGGCCGGCGCGGTAGATGTTCGCCCGTCGACGCTTGGTCGACGTCCACGCGACCCGGTTCGCGGTGCGCGAGAGCACGCTGCGCCCGTCGCCGTCGCGAATGGTCAGCAGCAGGATCAGGCCGCCGAACACCGCGGCGGTCACGAACGCCTGGATGATGCCGGTCGTCATCAGCACGACGATCACGATCAGCAGCGCCACGAACATCAGGCCCGTCCCGACCGTGCCGAGCCCGAGGAGGCCGGGCGAGGTCGGCTGACGCCAGTTCCCGTAGGTGCGCACGCCCCTACGGCTTGTCTCTACGGTCGCCATCAGCTCCCGCTCCCTTCACCTGTCGCTTGGTCACCAATGTTGCGAGCGGCACCCGTGGCCGCCTGTCCTGCCTGCTTGGCAGCGCCGATGGCCGCCCCCGCGGCCGCGCCCCACGGACCTGCCGCAGCTCCACCGGCAGCACCCGCCGCAGCTCCACCACCGGCTGCGGCTCCACCGGCAGCAGCGCCGCCCGCGGCCGCGCCTCCACCGGCAGATGCCGCCGCTGCGCCCGTGCCGCCACCGGCCGCAGCGGGGGATGCCGCCGCTGCGCCCGTGCCGCCACCCGCGGCGCTAGAGGCCTGCGCGGCTTGCGGGGCAGACTGACCGCCGCCGTTCGCTCCCGACGGGCCAGTGGAGCCCGTAGAGCCCGGCGAGCCGGTCGAGCCCGAACCGCCGGATGAGCCGCCGCCGGAACCGGTCGCCAGGCGACCCATCGAGGCCGCGCCTGTGGGGAGGGCGGCGAGAGCGGCCACGCCGAGAGCGCCGCCGGCACCGGCCGACATGGCCCCCACGAGAGGGGTCACGAACCGCATCAGGGCGGGCATCGCGAACAGCGCGAGCACCATCAGGATCAGGCCCGTGAGAACGGCGATGAAGCCGGTCCCGTCGTCCTGGAACACGTTCGTTCCCGCGAGCTGGAACGCCGCGGCGTAGACGATCGCGGCGGCGGGCTTGTAGAGGATGAACGCCACGAGCCACCCGACGTTCTTCTTGAACCAGCCCTTACCCATTTCGGTGTTGGTGGCCGCCGCGGACAGCGGGAGGATGCCCGTCAGGATGACGAGCATGCCGCCGCGCGCGATCATCAGCACGATTTGGAAGGCCGTCGCGAGGATCGCGATCAGCCCCAGGATGATGATGAGCAGAGCGCCGAGGCCACCCGTCGCCGGGTTCGTCGTCAGGGCGAGCAGGGTCGCGATGTTGTTGCCGAAGCACGCCGTATCCGTGCCGACGTCGCAGTTCAGCGCCCCGTTGAGAATCCACACGGAGAACGAGTCGAACGCGGACACGAGCAGCCCGACGATAGTCACGCCGGCACCCGCCACGACGATCAGAGTCAACAGACTCTTGACCGTCTCCTTGCCGGGCTCGGCGCGCTGTTCCCACGCCATCCGAACGCCGCCGATGATGACGGACACGACGGCGGCCGCGCCCATGTACCACCACAGCGACGACTGCAGAAACAGCACGGCACCGCCCGCGCCCTGCGGCCCGTTCGGGAGCAGACCAGACACCAGCGCGGTCGCGCCGCTGATGAGGAAGATCGCACCGAGCACGATCCCCAGTCGGCCCGCGGCCTGGAAGCCCTCACCGCTGCGCATCCGCGTAGCGATGAGAGCACCGAGGAGGATGATCGAGATAGCCGCGAGCACGATCGCAATCCAGGTCACCCAGCCGAGCACCTGAATGATGCCGTCAGAGTTCGGAGCGGTCGCACCCGCAGCGATCGACGAGCCACCGCCCGTCCCGGTCAGGTTCGGCGTGCCGACGTTCACCCAGAGCGTGCCGAGCGAGGCGACAGCCTTCCCGAACGCTTCCATGACGGCATCCGCCATGTTCTGGATGGCATCGCCGACGACACTGTTTGCCCACTCGCCGGCCTTGCAGCCGAAGTCGAGCGGCGCACATTCACTCGCGGCCATGTTCTACCCCTCCGTCCAGCTCACATAACCCGAGAGGTCCGGCAACTCAGCGAGGCGTGCAGGCTCAGGGTTCGAGGCGTCGAGCTTCCAGTCCCCGTCCGCCCAGACGAGTTCGAGAACGGCGGAGCCGTTGACGCTCTGGCCGTTGCTGCTGCCGCGGAACGCGATGTCGACACGAGCGGACTCGCCGTCGTACGCGAGCATGCGAAAGCCGGCGATAGATGCCCGCACGTCGGATGGCGCAGCCGCTCCCTGAGCGTTGAGCAGGGTGTCACGGTACGGGCCATCCGTCAGGGCGTACTCGAGAAATGCCTGTCGCTGCTCGGCGGGTCCGAAACCGATGATCGTCACGTTCGCGGCTGCGAACAGTGCACCCTCAGGCGAGTGCTGGAAGCAGTACGGGTAGCCCTCTGGGGCCGTGTCCCCCGGCCCCGCCGTGGAAGAGGTCGGGAAGGCGTAGACGTCCTGGAACCGCCATTCGGCGGCGGGAGCTGTCGTCACCGTCCCGGATAGCTCCTCGCCCGCCAGGCCACAAACGCTCGCGCCGCCCGCGACCCCGGAAGGCTCCGGGGAAGGGGCGGCGCTGCTTGTGGCACTGGACGACGGGTCGGGAGCCGGCGGCGCGGCGTCGTCGTCTCGGTTCAGGTTGAGAACCGTCAGAACGATGCCCGCCACGATGAGCGCGACCACCACGACCGCCCCGACGATGAAGCCGGGGCGCGTGAACGGGTTCTGCTGCGTGTCGTCGTCCTCAGCCATGACGGCTCCTCTCAGGCCCCGGCGAGGATGCCGACGAGAGCGGCACCACCACCGATCACGATCGCTCCGGCCATCGGCCAAAGGATCTTCGGCAGAGCATCGTGACCCTCACCGCGGCGGAAGCTGACGGCGATGAGGATGCCGCCGACGATGATCGCGCCGCCGACGACGACGTAGCCGATCCACTTCAGCCAGGACAGGATGATGGTCACGCCTTCGGTGCCCGGAGGCTGTACGGGGTCCGGGTCAGGAATGACGCCGGCGAGGTTCACGGCGGTGTCGGCCGCCGCGTGGAACACGTCGATAACGGACATGCTGTTGCCTTTCAGTTCGAGGTGCCGGCGGCACCGAGGATTGCGGTCAGCTCGTCGACGAGACGCTGAGCTTCGCGCGGAGAAGATGAGAGAGCCGGCGGCTCTCCCACGCGCCATGCATCGACCCACGGCACCGACCAGGTGCGCGGGACTCCCCCGCTGACGACCTGCATCAGGTCGCGCAACGAGCGAGGCAGTCGACCAGGTGCGTCAGCCATGACGACCAGGCCCAAGACTTCAACAGACGGGACGAGGCCCGCGGCCCACTGCCGCATCGCGGCCTGCGCCGCGCGCAACCCGCGAGCGTCTGAGCGGGCGACGAGAACCGTCCGTGCGGGCGTCGTGGAGGCGGTGCGCGGCCACGAGTGGCCCGCCGCCTGCGAGCCCGGCATCAGCGCCGCCAGCGTGGACTCTCCCGCGCCGCCGTGTGCGCCTACCCACCACAGCGCAGCCGTGGTGTTGCGGTCGTAGATCGGCAGCTGGTCGACGCGATCCGGTGCGGGGATTCCTCGCTGCGGAGCCACCGGGCCGAACGTGTCGGGCACGGCCGCGATCGGGGCCGCCTCGGTAGGCGGCGGCGTCGTCGGCCGAGAAAGCCACGGGTTGAGCGGGTCGCTCATGTTGCCCCCCTAGGTACAGTGAGATTCACCCTAATAAGGGAATCCTACGCCCAAGCGCCCAAACAAGGAAGGGTGAACCCGAATGAACCCGAACCTATACAAACATGCCCTAACCGGTACACTAGGACCGCGGAGCCAACAGGAGGTCTCACCGTGAGCAGCGACAGCGGTGCGTGTGACGCGCTCGATCGCCTATTCGAGCAGAGCCCTCCGACCCTCGGCCCCACCGAAGTAGCAGAACGACTCGGAGTCTCTAACAAGAGCGTGTACACGTGGCTCCGCGAGGGACTGATCCCCGGCTACAAGGTCGGCTCGACGTGGTTCATCATCCGCGACGAGCTGAAAGACACCTTGCGCCGGGGTGCGAATGTCCCTCGCGACACCGGCCCGGTCGTCGTCATCAACTCAGAACGGCACGAAGGGGACTGACATGCGGAAGATCGGGACGGCGCTACTCATAGTCGTCACCGCGGCGGCCCTGACCGCCTGCACCGGCCAGAACAACGCGCCAGCGCCGACCCCCAGCGCCAGTAGCACCGGCCCGATCTATCCCGACCTCGACCAGTTCACCCCCGCCCCCGAAGGCCTCATCGACGAGGACAGCGGAGAGACGCACGGCCCGCGGCCCGTGCCCACGTGGGATGACGAATCGCGCGAGAGCGCAACGGCGGCCGCGGTCGCCGTGATGACCGCCTACGCGCGCCCCGATCTTCCGTTCGAGCAGTGGTGGGCCGGCTTGCAGCCCCTCCTCGACAACAAGGCCACCCAGGACTACGCCTACATGGACCCGGCACGCATCGTCGCGACGAGCGTCACCGGCCCCGCCGTCATCACCGACGACACGAGCGCTTACGTCGCGTTCGTCGACGTCCCCACCAACGCCGGCACCTACGGCGTCGTGCTCAGCCGTGCCGACGCTGACTCCCCCTGGCTCGCGGGGCGCTTCATCCTCCCCGAAGGGGTGAACTGATGGCAGCGCCCAAGGGCAGCGCCGCCTACGCGATCGCGGCGGTGCCGCTCCTCATCGTCGGCTCCCTGTTCGGGCTCCTCCTCATGGGCGAGGACGAGTGCGGCCCGAGCGCCGGCAACGGCGGATCGAGCGTCTCGATCGACCCCGCATCCGTCCCCGAGACGGAGATTGCCGGCTACGGCCACGAGCAGCTTGTGAACGCCGCATATGTCATGCAGGCGGGCAAAGACCTCGGCCTGAACGCGCGGGATCAGACCATCGGCGTCATGACTGCGATGGGTGAATCCAGCCTCCGGAACATCGACTACGGCGACTGGGAAACCGGCGGGGTCACCAACCCCGACGGCACCCGCACGACGTCGATCGGCCTGTTCCAGCAGCAGGACGGATGGGGCACCCGCGAGGAGCGGCTGGACCCCTACATCTCGTCGACGAAGTTCTTCAACGCGATGACCACGAAGGTTCCCGACCGCGAGTCGCTGGAACCGACGATCGTCGCCCACCGCACTCAGGTGAACGCCGACCCGTACCACTACACGAAGTTCTGGGACGGCGCGGTGCAGATCGTCGAGGGCCTGAGTGGTGTCCGCACCGGCCTCGACTCCGGCGACGGCAGCGCCAGCGGCGGCGCATGCGAGGGCCTGCTTCCCGGCGAAGTCAGCGCCGAAGGCTGGGCCTCCCCCGGCGCCGGCCCGGTCAGCAGCCCCTACGGCATCCGCGTGCACCCGATCTACGGCACGCAGCGACTCCACGCCGGCACCGACCTTGCCGGCGGCGGCTGCGACGGCCCGATCTGGGCCGCACAGGACGGTGTAGTGACGTTCCGCGGCTTCGACGACGCCGGCAACGGCACAATCTCGATCGACCACGGCGGCGGGGTCACCACCCGCTACCTCCACATGTACGACTCCGGGATGCTCGTGCAGACCGGCGACAAGGTGAAGGCCGGCCAGCAGATCGCTCGCGTCGGCAGCAGCGGTGAATCCACCGGATGCCACCTGCACTTTGAAGTGCGCGTCAACGGCGAGAACGTCGACCCCGCGCCCTTCATGGCAGAGGTCGGCATTCAGCTCGGACAGTAGATCAGGAGACGACCATGAGCAGCATCGAAGTACCCACGTTCCCCAAGATCGAGGCGCGCACGTTCGCGAACGGATCGGGAGAGGTCACGATCAACGGCACGTCGCACCCGATCGAGACGACCACTCTCGAGGATGCTCGCGCCGCGATCCTCGCTCGCGTGGCCGACACGGCCACGAAGATGCAGCGCCCCGTGCGGGTCACCACCAGCGGCCCCGACGGGGAATGGCCGCTAATCGTCCACCCCGACGGCAGCGTAGAGCCCGACGAGAGCCTGCCTGCCCGGCCGGCGCCGATCGAGGACGCCGCGTCCCCCATCGAGTCGACGCCCGCGCCGATCGACCAGGTTCCCGCGCCCGCCCCCGCGCCGGAGGCTCCGACGTTCGCTCCCGCGCCGGAGGTTCCGGCCGCAGCGCCGGCTCCCGCGCCCGACGGGAACGCATGGGTGCGTCAGGCTCCCGCCCCGGCCACCGAGTACCCGAGCCGTCGCGAGGCCCGACAGTCGTTCCTCACGCACGAGCAGATGGAGGAGCCGGTAACCCAGGGATGGCGCGGAGCGCTCACCCGTGCCGGCATCCGCATGAGCCCGAGCGAATCCGAGCGCGCGGAGCGTTCCGACGTCCTCGCCGTCTCGCAGCACTGGCCCGGCCCCCGCACGATCGCCGTCGTGAACGGCAAGGGAGGCGCGGGCAAGACCCCGACCACCGTCCTCCTCGCGGCCGTGTTCGCCCGCCACGGCGGCGCAGGCGTCCTCACATGGGACAACAACCAGACCCGCGGAACGCTCGGCTGGCGCACCGAGCAGGGACCGCACGAGGCGACCCTGCTTGACCTCCTCCCCCAGGTCGACCGGCTCCTGAGCACCGGAGCGCAGTCAGCGGACCTGGCGCACTACGTGCACCACCAGACCCGCGACCGGTTCGACGTGCTGCGCAGCAAGCCGATGGCCCTCGCGCACGAGCAGCGCGTCGAGCCGAGCGACGTCGACGCGATCCACGCCGTCGCCGCGAAGTACTACCGGCTGATCTTCATCGACTCCGGCAACGACGAGTCCGATCCGATGTGGCTGCGCATGATCGACCACGCCGACCAGCTCGTGGTCGCCACGACCACCCGCGACGACCACGCCGAAGCCGGCGCGCTCCTCCTCGAAGCCCTCGCAGAGCGCGACGCCGGATCGGCCGAGCTGGCCCGTGATGCCGTCGTGATCGTGAACCAGGCCGATCCGAAGTCCACCGCCGCTGACCTGGCGCGCGTGGCCGACGGCTACCGGTCCCTCGCCCGTGAGGCCGTGACGGTCCCCCACGACCCGGCGATGGTCGACGGAGTGCTGCGCTTCGGCTCCCTGCGCCCCCAGACGCAGCGTGCGTGGCTCGCAGCGGGCGCGGCGGTCGCCCGCGGGCTATGAACGCCACACAGCCGCTCACAGGGCTGCATCGCGTCCCCGAGTGGCCCCGTCTCGCCGCCACCGTCACGCACGACGGCACAGGCACCCTCACGATCAACGGCGTCAGCCGCGCGTGCGCGGCCGAGTCCGTCGCAGCGCTCCGCACCGGCATGATCGCGCGCGCCGTGGCGATCGGCACGCAGCTACGTCGCCCGATCCGTCTCGATGTGACCGAGGACGGCCGCACACACGCCCTCGCCGTGCGCCCGGAGGGCTACACGTGCAGCTCATCGGCGCCGACGGCACCATTCCCGCCCCTGACGGCCTCAGCATCGACGAGGGACGCTGCCGCGTCTGCCGCCGGCTACAGCCGGTGACCTCCGCGACGTGCGTCCAGTGCGGCGTCGACGAACCGCTGCGCGTCGAGGTCGCTCCCCCGGCGGAGCCGAACACCGTCGCACCGCCCGCGGCCGCGCGGGTCACCCGGCCGAGCCCCGTTGAGCTCGACGAGCTCGACGAGCTGCACGACATCGAGCACACACGCATCAGCCGCCGCGCAGCGGCCCCCGCAGCGCCTCCCGCGCCGGTCCTGCACCTGGCTTTCAACACCCAGCGCAGCATCGACGCCGGCCCGCATGTCGTCGTCGGCCGCAACCCCGAGCCCGTCGACGGACGCGAAGCGCTCACCGTCGTCACGCCTGGACGGATGCTCTCGCGCACCCACGCGACGATCGACGTCGACGACGCCGGTCGCATCGTCGTGACCGACCTCGATTCCGCGAACGGCATCGAACTGCAGTCGGCCCCGCCCCACTGGCTCACGCCCGGCGAACCGACCGTGATCCCCGACGGCGCAACGATCCTTCTGGGCGACGTCTACTGCACCGTCACGAGGGCGCATTGATCTACCCCGGGCGGCGTCGGCGCGTCGCCGCAGTGTTTATGCATAATCCCGGCACGATGGCTCGTATGAGCGACTACGGCCGACGCGCGCGACGCCCGAACGACGCGCCCACGGTCCTGCTACAGGGCCGGGTTTCCCCTACCGCGCGCAACGACGTGCGCGAAGCTGCCGAGGCATCCGGCGTCACCATGTCGTACTACCTGGATGCGCTCATCACCAAGCTCGTCAACGAGAACGGCGGCATGCCGCTCGTCGACCCTCCCGCGCGGGACCGCGCGAACCAGCTCGACCTGCCGGAGGAGGCCCCGACGAAAGCCGCATAGAACGAGCGAACCCCCGCCTCTTACGAGACGGGGGCCGAAGCTAAGTGCCTGATCCTCTGAGTTTGGCGACCTGGTAGATCAAGGCAGTTCCGACAAGAACCGGTAGGGAACCGGGCCTTTGTCGTACCCATCGACCGGGATCGAAAGGTGGTGTCATCATAACCCCTCCCTTTACAGAAACCCAGTACCCGCACGCCGAGTCTTGGGCCTTGACAGAGGCGATTAGCCCGCGGCCGCGCGTGCGTGTGGCTGTCGTCGACGCTTACGGGACGATCGCGAACGAGTACCGCGATCGCGTGATCGGCGCCGCTGCGCCTGAGCGCCCGTGGGCGGTCTACCTCGCCGGCCCCGATCAGCGGTTCCGCCTTCTCGCGTTCGACCTCGACGCTCACGGCGACCCCGCGGCCGCAGCTCGCGACGCTGACGTGCTCTCCGGCCTCCTCTCCGACGTCGGCCTGTCGCACGTCGTCTGCGAGTCCGGGCCGACCGGCGGTCGCCACCTGTGGGTCGGCCTGGCCGAGTCTGTCGACGCCGATACCGTCGCCACCCTCGCCCGTCTCGCGCGGCACGTGTGCCCCACCCTCGACCTGTCGCCCCTCAGCAACCCCGTGACGGGCTGTGTGCGGCCCCCAGGAGCGCCGCACCGTGCCGGCGGGCACTCCACGGTCCTCCGCGGCGACCTGAACGCGCTCAGCGCGCCTACGGCCACCGCCGCACAGGTGCGCGCGCTCGTGAGCCTCCTCGCCGGCCTCGTCGACGACACCGAGCCCGCTCGCACCATCGACCCGCACGCGCCCCTGCCGCTGGACGCCCACGGCCGTCTGCACCTGGTCGGCCCACGCCGCCAGCTCCCCGCCGTCAGCGCCGCAGCGCTGCACGAGACGCCCGCGGACGCCTCAGCGGCGCTCTGGCGCGTCCTGATCGGCGCAGCGGCCGCCAGGTGGCGGCACGTCGACGTCGCCGCCCTCGTCGACACCGAGCCCGGCCTAGAGCACGTCCGCACGCGCGCGACCGTCCGCGGCCGCGTGAACCGCCCCCGCGGCGAGCAGCGCCGCATCCTCGCCCGTCAGTGGGACAAGGCCGTGCGCTACGTCGCCGCGAGTGACCGGCAGATCGGGGACGATCCCACGTTCGACCGTCGCGCCGACGCGATCGCCGCGCACGTGCGCGGCGTCCAGCAACGCGCCGACGCCGCAGCCGGCCGCTGGGCCCGCGGAGGCGGCCCTGCCGATCGCCGCATCCTCGACGTGCTGTGCGTTCTCGCCCTGCACGCCCTCAGCGCCTCTCTGGAAGCCGATACCCGCCGCCTGGCCCTACTAGCCGGGGTCGGCCGTGAGACGGCCAGGACGGCGCTGCTGCGCCTCTCCGAGGACGGATGGATCGCACAGACCGCGGCCGCGGACGGACCCCGCGCCGCTCACTGGACGATCGACCCTCAGAGCGCTCTCCACAGCAACTCGGATCATGCCCGGTCACAAGCGGACCCGCGCCCCCCTGGGGCCGGGGCCGCTGAGAGAACCGCGATCCTCGCAACGCTCCGAGCACGAACAACAGATGCCGCACACGACCTGTTCACCGCTACCCGCCCTGCGCTCGGACACCTGGCCGGGAACCTCTACGCACGAATCGACACCACAGCTCGCCCCCTCGACGAACTCTCCCCTCTGATCGGCGCCGACCCGCTGCGCACCCGTCGACTGCTGGACCGCCTCACCTACTCCGGCATCGTCGAGCGCGCCCGCGACGGCTGGCACCGCGTCGACGCGCTCCCCCTCGACGTGGCCGCCGAGCGCGCCGGGGTCGCCGGCCGACTCGACGCCCGCGCTACCCGCTACCGCGTCGAGCGCGAGGCGTGGGCATGGTGGAAGGCCGAGGAGGCGTGGATGCACGCGCCCCGTCGACCCGACGCGAAACGTCGACCGAGCCGGGGTCAGCTCTCCCTCGTCCCGGATGACGGCACCCACGCCTACGGCCCACACCCGCGCCGACCCGATGGCCGGCTGGACTATGCCGCAGCTCGTCGCATCATCGTCGAGGAGCGCGAGGGAACGGCCGTGCGGGCGTACGACCGCAACGCCGACGGAGATCTCCGCTCGAGAACCCTCGTCGACGTCGCCGACGTCGACGAGGTCGACGCGGAATGGATCGATCCGGGCTACTGCGCGCACGGGATGACGATCGGTGTCAGGTGCCGGTACTGCGACGGCCCCGCCACCAAGGCGGGCGAGACACCGCGACGTCAGGTCGCCTAGCGACGATCCGCTGCGCGGAGGCGAGCCCACGGGCTCGCTGGTCGAGCCGGCGATGCCGGCGCTGTCAGGGCCTTCGGCCCGTTGTTTTGCCGTGAAGCCTTCGGCAGCATACGGTCGGCCAACCTCCATGCAAGCGGCTGCGCCGCCGGCTCCTCCGAGACTTTCGGCACGCGGTCGCTGCGCTCCCTCACATCGCGCCGAAACTCTCTCCCCCACCGCCCTCCGGGTTGCACTCCGGCCGTCCTCCCTAGCGGCGGTAAACCGCCTTCACGGCAAAAAAAACGTGGGGGTGAGACAGACGCAAATAGTACTAATCCCGTTAGGTGGAGGTTCCGAACATGGCACGCACGGTCAAGAACACCAAGAGCCCCGAGGAGCGTCGCGCCGAGGCCGAGGCCCTGCAAGCGACGATCGCGGAACAGGTCGAGGCGCTGCGCGAGTCCGAGACGTGGGCGCGGTTCCTGACGTTCGCGCAGTCGTTCCACCGCTACAGCCTGGGGAACCTGCTGCTGATCTTCGCCCAGTGCCCCGAGGCGTCGCACGTCGCCGGTTACCGGACGTGGCAGAAGCTCAACCGCCAGGTGCGCAAGGGTGAGCGCGGAATCCGCATCTTCGGCGGCCGCGACGTGCGCGAGACGGTCGAGAACGAGCAGACCGGCGAGGAGGAGGAACAGCGCCGCGTGCGATTCTTCCCGGTGTCCGTGTTCGACATGGGACAGACCGACCTCATCGACGAGGAAGCGGGCGACCCGGCCGACATTGCGCGACAGCTCACCGGAGACGACCCCGCGGGCATCTTCGACGCCGTGGCCGACTACCTCACCGGCAAGGGCTGGACCGTCGAGCGCGAGCAGATCGCCGGAGGCGCGAACGGGTACACCACCACCGACGGCACGCAGCGCGTCGTGATCGACGCGGACCTCTCCCCCGCTCAGGCAGCCAAGACCGCCCTTCACGAGGCCGCCCACGTCATCCTGCACGCCGAGGAAGATCACGCCGAGTACGTCGAGCACCGCGGGATCAAGGAAACCGAGGCCGAGAGCGTCGCCTACATCGTCGCCGGGATTCTCGGACTCGACACGAGCGCCTACAGCGTCGGCTACGTCGCCGGGTGGAGCAAGTGCGAGGCCGAGACGATCAAGGCCACCGCGGCAAACGTGCTGCGCACCGCGCACGCCCTGGCCGACGCGATCACCGAGCCCGCCCCCGAGCCCGTCGCCGCCGTGATTACGCAGTCGAACAACGCCAGCTTCGCGCCGTTCCGGATGTTCGACTTCGTCGGATTCGGTGTTGCGCAGGCGCTCTTCTCGCAGTCACCCGACCCGGTCGCGCAGGAGTTCGCTCGTCGCTTGAAAGAAGACTTCATCGACAAGGGCAAGCTGGGCGTGGAGACCCGCGAAGGTTTCTACCACTACGACGAGCAGGGCAACGCGACGGGGCTTACGGATGCCGCGAAGGCGGCGTATCCCGACTTTGAGGGCTGAGTCTTAACGGGCGGCCCCTCTGCTGATGGTCATTCGGTCGTCTCTCGGCCACGCCACAGCCATGAGCTCGTTGCGAAGAGGTCCGCATCAGTTACTGGGCTACGCGTTTCAAGGAGCGCTTAGCCCAGAGTTGCGCGGACGACGCGCTCGACCTCGTCGAGCGCCGGCATGAGCTGGTTCGCGGCCTCGGCATAGATCTCTGCCGAACGCCGGTAGGGGTCGATGACGTCGTCGTTCTTCGGGTCGGTGGCGCCGACCATGTGTGTGCGCTGACCTCCGACGACCTGCAATGCGGCGGCGAAGCGAGCGTGCGCGTCGGCACCGCCGGCGTCTGCCGCAACACGGAGCTCCTCAGTGCTCACGACTGAGGCGAGGCGTGCAAACTCTCGAACGGTGAGGGTGCGGCGCACGGCGCTGGGCATCATCTTGACGGAGTGCGAGCGGTGCTCCCGCGTCATCGCGAGTACGAGGTCGGCGCCCAGCAGCATTGGCTCGACCAAGAAACGGGCAGCGTGAGCTGCGGCATCCGAGGACCGTGCTCCTGCGCCTACGGCAAGTGCCTGCGCCTGCTCCGTCATCTCATGACCGACGAGGGCGTGCGTGCCGCCGCTGTGAATGCGCACACCGTGCGGTTCGAGCCGTGCGCGCAACACCACTTCTGCCATGGGGGAACGGCAAATGTTGCCCGTACAGACGGTCAGGATCGTGAGGGGGCCCTCGCTGGACGCCGCCGACGACGCAAAGGACGCGGACGACGCAGTCGAACCCACCGGGCTCGACGACAAGTTCAGTTCGCGCCATTCGCGGCGGCCGAGAGAAGCAGCAGCATTCATCGTGACGACTCGCAGGTAGCCACGACGGAGGTTTCGCCGAATGCCGGTGTGAGCTGGGCGATCACCTGGTCGGGGTTCGCGTTGGGGAGCGACACTGTGAGAGCCACGCTCGTCGAGTCACCGGGGGCAAGGTCGGTCGCGAAGCTGAGCACACGGTACTCACCATCGCTTCCGCTCCCAAAGCCGAGATTGCCCGAGAGCTCGCTCGAGAGGAGATTCGCTCCCACCGGTAGATAGATGTAGGTCACGACACGAAGCGTTGCCGCAGGAACCCCGTAGTTTCCTCCGACGATGGCGCCCGGCAGGTTGACGGCGGCCTCCGCTGGCACCGTGTTGGTGAGCGTCAGGTTCAACGTCGCTTCAGAGGTCACCTGGTCGGGTCCACAGCGCTTCCACTCGACCTGTGGTGCAACGTCGAGGTAGTAGCCGAGCTTTGATCCCGTGCCGTCGTTGAGATAGACACCGAAGCGCGCGGCGTCCTCATCAGTGATCGGACGGTGCCCAGAGAGCGTTGTCTCAGCGAGCACCTGTTGCTCCGCTTCGTGCGCACTCCACAGCAATAGTCGCCGCTCATCAGCCGAGCGGCTGAGCGCTGCCTGAGACGCTTCTCTCGTGGTATCCCGAATGGGAGGCATCGCAGCATGCGTGACGAGGCCGGCTCGTCGCCGCGGGCTATTCGGCGGGCTTGAACTCGAGCGACAGCGAGTTCATGCAGTAGCGGTCGCCGGTCGGCGTGCCGAAACCGTCGGGGAAGACGTGGCCCAAGTGACCGCCGCACTTGGCGCAGCGCACCTCGGTGCGGACCATGCCGAGCGAGGTGTCTTCGAGCAGCTCGACGGCGTCTTCGCGCACCGACTCGTAGAAGCTCGGCCAGCCGCAGTTCGAGTCAAACTTCGTGCCGCTCACAAACAGCTCGTTGCCGCAGCCCGCACATGCGTAGAGGCCTGCGCGATCCTCATCGAGCAGCTCGCCAGTCCATGCACGCTCGGTCGCGCCTTCGCGCAGAACCGCAAACTGCTCTTCGGTGAGGGCAGTAGACCACTCTTCGTTGGACTTCGCGACTTCGTAAGACATACCCGGATTTTACGTCGAAATGTTCGAGATGGCAGGTCTGCGGCTCGTGCATGACGCTGCATGACACCGAAATGATCTGGCGGGCAGTTTTTCGTATGCTGTGCCCATGACCGACTCGCACTCGCAGCAGACATATCAGGTACGCCTCGGCTGGGGAGTCCGCGGCCTCACGAGGCTCGCCCCGTCTGGCATCGTCGTGGTCATCGATGCGATTGGCTCGCCGGAGCGTCTCGTGGCGGATGCGCTCGCGCTCTCACACAGCCCTGTCGTCTTTGCCGGCTCGCTGCGCAACGCGACCGCGACCGCACAGGCGGTCTACGACGAGCAGGTGGCGCGCGGCGAGCGCACGTCGATCAACCTCGTGCTCGTGGGCGACGACGAGGGCGGGTTTGCGGTTGAGGACTACCTCGCTGCCGGGGCGATCGCTGAAGCGCTGACCGCGCTGGGGCTTGACCACTCGAGCCCCGACGTTGCCGTCGCGACCGAAGGGTTTCGCGCGCTGACCCGTGCCGTCAAGCACCTGTTCTCGGCAAGCGCTGCGGGGGCCGAGCTGGTTGCTGCCGGCCGCCGAGACGAAGTACGGGCCGCAGCAGAGCTCAATGCAGAGCCTGCCGCGACCCGTCACAACTAGGGGTGCCGTCAGCGAGGTGTGATCGCTACGCGACCGTCTGTCGCTTTGAAGAGATCACACCCGTCACGAAGCCCGCGAGGTGCAGGCCACCGTGGAAGCGCGCGTGTTCGATCTTCACGCACCGATCCATCACGACGTCGAGCCCGCCCGCCTCGGCGATCGCCGCGGCCTCTTCGCTCCACGAGCCAAGCTGCAGCCAGAGGGTCTTGGCGCCAATCTCGACGGCCTCGCGCGCGACCTCAGGGAGGTCTTCGTCGCGGCGGAACACATCGACGATGTCGGGCACCACAGGCAGGTCAGCGAGCGACGCGTACACCTTGTGCCCGAGGATTTCTTCGGCGCGAGGGTTCACAAAGTACACGTCGTACGGTGCACTCGACAGCAAGTACGTCGCGACGAAGTAGCTGGCGCGTGCCGGGTTGTTCGAGGCCCCGACGATCGCGATCGACTTCGCACGGCGCAGCATGCCGAGGCGCTCGGGGGCGGTCGGCCCCTGCCAGGTCCGCACCGGCTTTTCGGGCGAGGCTGCGGGCGAGGGCGCTGCGGCCGGACCCGCGCCGATCTCACACGAAGCGGCTGCGAGATTCGGTGCCGAGGAGCCCGCGGGGTTGATGGCGTTCATCGGGTTTCTCCTGTCGCGATGGTGAGAGCCTGATCCAGATCCCACAGAATGTCTTCGGGGTCTTCGATGCCCACCGAGATGCGGATGAGGTCAGCGGGCACGCCTGCAGCCTCAAGCTGTTCGGGGGAGAGCTGCTGGTGGGTCGTCGATCCTGGGTGGATCACGAGGGTACGCGCATCTCCGATGTTGGCAAGGTGGCTCGCCAGCTGGAGCGACTCGATGAACTTCGCACCCGTTGCACGAGCCGCGGCCAAGCGCTCTGCCTCGGTCGCGCACTCGACCGAGGGCCGAACACCGAATGCGAAGACAGAACCCGGGCCAAGCGGGAAGTACTTCTGCGCGCGCTCCTGGTGCGGGTGACCGTCAAGTCCGGCCCACGTCACGAATGACACGCGAGGGTCGCTTGCGAGCCACTCGGCCACGATGCGGGCGTTCGCCACGTGCGCATCGATGCGCTGGGGGAGCGTCTCGACGCCCTGCAGGAGGTTGAACGCTGCCTGCGGGCCGAGCGAGGGGCCGATGTCGCGCAGCTGTTCGCTGCGGAGCTTGGTGAGGAACCCGTACTCGCCAAAGTTGCCCCACCACTGGATGCCGCCATACGACTCGACGGGCTCGGTCATCGAGGGAAACTTGCCGTTGCCCCAGTCGAAGGTGCCGGCCTCGACGACGATGCCGCCGAGCGTGGTGCCGTGACCACCGAGGAACTTCGTGACCGAGTGGATGACGATGTCGGCGCCGTACTCGATCGGGCGCACGAGGTAGGGGGTGGCGAGCGTCGCGTCGACGACGAGCGGGACGCCCGCTTCGTGAGCAACGGCCGCGAGGCCCTCAAGGTCGGCGATCTCGCCGCCGGGGTTGCCGATCACCTCGGTGTAAACAACCTTGGTGTTCGCGCGGATCGCCTTGCGGAACTCTTCTGGATCTGAGCTGGCCACAAACGTGGTGTCGACGCCAAAACGACGCAGCGTCACATCAAGCTGGGTGACGGTGCCCCCGTAGAGCTGCGCCGAAGCCACAATGTGATCGCCCTGGCCGACGAGCGCCGCGAACGTGATGAACTCGGCCGACATGCCACTGGCGGTGGCGACCGCACCGATGCCGCCCTCGAGCGATGCGATGCGCTCTTCGAGGGCTGCGACGGTGGGGTTGCCGATGCGCGAGTAGATGTTGCCGTACTTCTGCAGGGCGAAGAGGTTCGCGGCATCGTTCGTATCGTCAAACACGAATGACGTGGTCTGATAAATCGGCACGGCTCGTGCGCCGGTGGTCGCATCAGGCGTCGCACCGGCGTGGAGGGCCCGGGTGCGGAACCCGAATTTGTGTTCGCTCATTTGGTCTCCTTCGTTTGGGCCTCGCGTACGGCGTCACGTACGCCCTCAACGGCCCAGGGGTTTTGCAAGCTTGTGATGTCGCCGAGGGGATCGCCCTGCCACAACTGCGCAAGCAGTCGCCGCAGAATCTTGCCCGAACGGGTTTTGGGAAGTTCGGGCACGCGCACGATGAACTTTGGCTTTGCGATGGGCCCGATGTCGCGTGCGATCAGGGCTCGGAGCTCATCGTGATCGGCCACGCCTGCGGCGCCGTCGACGACGAACGCAGCGATGGCGTGCCCGGTGAGCGGGTCGGCGACGCCGGTCACACCGGCTTCGCCCACGCTCGGGTGCGCGACGAGCGACGACTCGATCTCGATCGTCGAGAGGCGGTGCCCCGAGACGTTGACCACGTCGTCGAGGCGCCCGAGAATCCAGATGTATCCATCCGCGTCGATCGTCGCGCCGTCACCTGCGACGTAATAGCCACCGTGTTCGCCGTGGCCGGCGTAGGGCGCCCAGTACGAGTCGCGGTAGCGCTCCGGATTGCCCCACACGGTGCGGGCCATGCCGGGCCACGGGCGGCGTGCCACGAGGGTGCCGGAGCGGCCAGGGAGCACCGGCTCGCCGAGTTCGTCGACGACGGCCATGTCGATTCCCGGTAGCGCGACGGTGGCAGATCCAGGCTTGAGCGTCGTGACACCGGGCAGCGGCACGATCATCGCGGCCCCCGTCTCTGACTGCCACCACGTATCGACCACGGGGGTCTCGTCGCGACCAAAGTTGCGGCGGAACCACACCCACGCCTCAGGGTTAATCGCTTCGCCGACCGTGCCGAGCAGGCGAATCGACGAGAGGTCGTGACCTGCGGGCAGGTCGTCGCCGAACCAGGTCATGAACGAGCGGATGAGCGTCGGGGCTGTGTAGTAGACGGTCACGCCGTAACGCTCGATAATCTCGAGGTGCCGTTCGCGGTGCGGCGCGTCGGGTGTGCCCTCGTAGATCACCTGCGTGAGTCCGTTCGAGAGCGGTCCGTAGATCTCGTAGGTGTGGGCGGTGACCCACGCCAGATCGGCCGTGCACCAGTGCACATCGTCGGACTTCGCATCGAAGTGCGCCCAGTGCGCGTAGCTCGCGTGCGTGAGGTAGCCACCGGAGGTGTGGACGAGCCCTTTGGGCTTGCCCGTCGTTCCGGAGGTGTAAATGATGAAGAGTGGATGCTCGGCGTCAAACGATTCGGGATTGTGCACGTCTGGCTGCGTGTCGATCACGTCGTGCCACCAGACGTCGCGCCCCGTCGTCCAGGGCACGTCTTGGCCGGTGCGACGCACGACGAGCACGTGCTCCAAATTGGGAAGATCTGCGGCCGCGATATCGGCAGCAGATTTCACCTCAAACTGCGTGCCGCGGCGGTTTTGGCCATCGGTCGTCACGAGGAGTTTCGCGCCCGTGTCTTCGAGCCTAAACCGCACGGCTTCGGCAGAGAACCCACCAAACACGAGCGAGTGGACCGCGCCGATGCGTGCGCAGGCGAGGGTAATCACCACCGTCTCGACGAGGACGGGCAGGTAGATCACCACGCGGTCGCCCGGGCCAATGCCGAGCTCGGTGAGGCCGTGTGCCGCCTGTGCCACACGGCGCTGCAGGTCGGCGTACGTCACGCGATCGCGGTCGCCCGGTTCGCCCTCAAAAAAGAGCGCCACCTTGTCACCGCGGCCTGCGTTGACGTGTCGGTCAACGCAGTTGGCGGCCACGTTCAGGGTGCCGCCGGCAAACCAGGTCGCTGCGGGCACGCTCAGGCCCTCGGGGCCCTCGACCGGGGGAGACCATGTGTGGGCGGTGTGCCACGGCGTCGTCCAGTCGAGACGCTTCGCCGCGTGCTCCCAGAATGCGATCGGGTCGGCATCCGCGGTCGCATAGACCGAGGCGTCGACGTTCGCTTGGGCGGTGAACGCGGCTGGCGGCGCAAAGGTGCGCGTCTCTGCGAGGCGGGCTTCGGGCACAGGACTGTGCTCCGAGGCCCCACCCGCTTGGGCGTCTACATCCATCGCTTCAACACCGCCCGTTCGAAGACCACGAGGATCGCATTGGTGATCGTGCCAAGCAGCGCGAGCAGGATGATGGCGAGCAGGATGCGGTCGACACGACCTGTCTGCTGCGAGTCGTTGAGGAGCCAACCTACGCCCATGGAGGCACCAAGTAGCTCGGCGGCCACGAGGAACAGCCAGGCCTGGGCAAGTGCGAGACGAAGGCCCGAGACGACGGAGGGCACAACCGCTGGCAACTGGATCGTCCGGAACAGTGACCAACCGTGGAGTCCGAAGGTGCGACCCGCTTCGACCAACTGTGGGTCAACGTGGCGGAGGGCGTCGGAGACGGTTGTGTACACCGGGAAGAACGCGCCGATCGCGATCAGCGTGATCTTGGAATCTTCGCCGGCCTGCATCCAAAGAATCAGGAGCGGCACCCACGCAAGCGACGGCACAGCACGCAACGCGACCAGCATCGGGGCGAAGAGGGCCCCGCCCACACGCGAGAGTCCGACGATCGCCGCGAACGCGAGGGCGATGATCGATCCAATCAAGAATCCGATGAAGACGCGCTGCAGCGAGATCGCGATGTGCGTCCAGAGCTGACCACGCTGCACGAGGTCGATGCCTGCTTCAACGACCGACCAGGGGCCAGGCAGCCGGTAGGGCGGCACGATGCCGGCCGCTGTCACGTATTGCCACACCGCAAGGATGACGAGCGGGACGATGAATCCGCCCGCAATTTTTACTCCCGTGCGCGACCACAGGGGCGGACGCTGCTGCGCCGCCCCTGTGGTCGTGATTGTGCTGCTGGTCACCGAGTTGCCTTGAGTGCGAACTCGTTGTGAATGATGGTGGCGATGGCCTCGTCGATTGCCTTTCGGCCACCGGCGACATCGCCCGAGTCTGCGATGATCGGTGCGATCGTCTCGAGAACGGTCACCTGATCTTGCCCGGGGACGCCCGAGACATCGAGGTTCGATCGCTCGTTGATGACGGTCTTTGCGGCTTCGAGATCGATGGAGGCAGCGTCTGCAAAGAGCTGTGCCAGCTCCTCCGGGTTTTCAATGGCCCATACGCGTGCCTTTTCGTAGGCATCCACGACGACCTGGGCGACATCGCCATGGTTGTTGATGAAGTCTTCGGTCGCGTTGAGGAATCCATAGGTGTTGAAGTCAACGTTGCGATAGATGAGCTTCGCGCCAGAGTTCACTTCGGCTCCGGCCATGATCGGGTCAAGGCCACTCCACGCCTGCACCGAGCCGCCGTTGAGCAACGCGAGACCGTCAGCGTGCTGCACGTTCTGGATTTCGACGTCGTCCTCGCTGAGACCGGCCTCGGCGAGCGCCTGCAGGAGGAAGAAGTAGGGGTCGGTGGCCTTGGTGGCGGCGATAGAGCTGCCGGCAAGTTGCGAAACCTCAGTGATGTCGCTGTCGGCGGGGACGACGAGTGCCGACCACTCAGGCTGCGAGTAAATATCGATGACCTTGATGGGCGAACCGTTCGCGCGAGCGAAGAGCGCAGCGGAGCCGGCGGTCGAACCCACGTCGATCGTGCCCGAGCGAAGCATTTCGTTCGCCTTGTTGCTGCCGGCCGACTGCAGCCACTCGACCTCGACATCATCACCGAGGACTTCCTCGATCAGACCCTGATCTTTGACGACCAGGCTCAGCGGGTTGTACGTTGCCCAGTCGATCGAGAGGGTAGACGTCGACCACTCACTGCCTTCAACGGGAGCACCGTTGTTCGTGGAGTTCTCGCCTGCGACGCAACCGGTCATGGTGAGCGCCATCAACCCTGCAACGATCAGCGCGGGGATGGTTCGGCGTGTGACGGTGCTCATGCGTTCTCCTTGATTGTGAGCTTGTGTGCACCCAGCCCGTCGAGCAGGCTGGTGCGGAGGTCGGTGAAGGTGCGTGCGCCGCGGTCGCGGGGGCGGATGCCGGGTACGGGCACGACGCGCGCGATGGACTGGTTCGTCGTTCGCGCGGAGGTTTGGTGTTCTTGTGTGACGCCGGCTGCACGAGCAGAACCGAGGGCGCCGATACCCGACGATGAGCCGAGCGCGACGACTTTCGCGCGCGGTCGCTCGGGGATGGGGTCGGTGGCCGGGCCGTGCAGGTTGCGCAACAGGAGCACGCGGTCGGCCAGGTACAACGCTTCTTCGACATCGTGTGTGACGAGCACGATTGTCGTGGGTTGTGCCCGGTGGATGTCGAGGAGCAGGTCATGCATGTTCAACCGCGTCAGTGCATCGAGCGCACCGAAGGGTTCGTCAAGCAGGAGGACTCGGGGGCTTCGTGCCAGTGCGCGCGCCAGGGAGGTGCGCTGGGCCATGCCGCCCGAAACTTCGCGCGGACGCTGATTCGCGGCGTGTGCGAGGCCCACCAGCTCGAGGAGCTCGGCGACACGCTTTTTGCCCGCAGCACGCTTGGTGCCGAGGGGAAGGCCGATCGCAACGTTTTGCGCGATTGTGCGCCACGGCAGGAGGCGCGGTTCCTGAAACGCGATCGCCGTGGAATCGTCGTGAGCGTGGACTCCTTCATCGTCGAGCGTGAGGGTGCCTGCGGTGGGTGAATCGAGCCCGCCAATAAGACGAAGCAGTGTCGACTTGCCACACCCAGACGGTCCAACAACTGCGACGATTTCGCCCGGAGCAATGTCAAGCGTCAGATCGCGCAGCACCGTGCGTGCGCCATCCTTCATAGGGAAGGTTCGCTCAACGCCGCCGATGCTCACCCGACCTGCGGGGGCGCTGTTGACTGTCTCGATATGTTCGGGCATGAAGACCAGAATGCAGACCTCTGAGCGAAAAGTGAAAGTGGACCGTAACACGGCGTTGCATTCCGAGGGTCTTTGTGTCGGGATCAGCTCAGCTCAGCTCAGCTCAGCTCAGCTCAGCTCAGCTCAGCTCAGCTCAGCTCAGCTCAACGCGGCGCGCACGACGCGTTCGACCTCATCGAGCGCCGGGAGCAGCTGGGACGCTGCCTCGGCATACACCTCTGCCGAACGCCGGTAGGGGTCAATGACATCGTCGTGCTTCGGGTCGGTCGCGCTGGCCATGTGGGTGCGCTGGCCGCCGACGAACTGCAACACGGCGGCGAAGCGGGCACGCGGATCAGCTCCGCCGGCCTCCGCCGCAACGCGGAGATCCTCAGTGCTGACCCCAGAGGCGAGGCGAGCAAACTCTCGAACGGCGAAGGTTCGGCGCACGGCGCTGGGCATCATCTTGACCGAGTGCGAGCGGTGCTCCCGCGTCATCGCCAGCACCAGGTCGGCGCCAAGCAGCATCGGCTCGACCAGAAAGCGGGCAGCGTGCGCCGCGGCATCCGACGATTGGGCTCCCGCGTCCACCGCGAGGTCCTGTGCCGGTTCCGTCATTTCGTGACCGACGAGGGCATGCGTGCCGCCACTGTGGATGCGCACGCCCAGCGGTTCGAGCCGTGCGCGCAACACCACTTCTGCCATGGGGGAGCGGCAAATATTGCCGGTGCAGACGGTCAGGATCGTGAGCCGGCTCTCGCCAGGCGATGCAGATGATGCAGGCGACGCAGACGATGAAGGCGACGAGTTCAGCTCCCGCCACTCGCGACGACCCAGTGGAGCAGAATCGGCAGCCCTCATCATCATGACTCGCAGGTCGCCACGACCGAGGTTTCACCGAATGCCGGTGTGAGCTCGGCGATCACCTGGTCGGGGTTTGCGTTGGGAAGGGAAATCGTGAGCGCCGCGCTCGTAGAGTCGCCCGGGGCGAGGTCGGTCGCGAAGCTGAGCACACGGTACTCTCCGTCGTTTCCACCGCCGAAGCCGAGCTCGCCAGAGAGCTCGGTCGAGAGGAGGTTCGCTCCCACCGGCAGGTAGATATAGGTCACGACGCGAAGCGTTGCCGCGGGGACTCCGTAGTTTCCCCCGACGATGGCGCCCGGCAGGCTGGTTGCGGCATCTGCTGGCACGGTGTTGGTGAGCGTCAGGTCGAGTGTTGCTTCAGAGGTCACCTGGTCGGGTCCACAGCGCGTCCATGCGATCTGTGGATCAACGTCGAGGTAGTAGCCGAGCTTCGAGCCGGTGCCGTCGTTGAGGTAGATTCCGAAGCGCGCGGCGTCTTCATCAGTGATCGGGCGGTGGCCGGAGAGTGTCGTCTCAGCAAGGATCTGCTGCTCATCCTCGTGCGCACTCCACAGCAGCAGTCGCCGTTCGTCAGCCGAGCGACTGAGCGCCGAGAGGACTACCGTGGGATCTGCGCCGCCGCTCATGAGCGTGTCAAAAACAGTGGCCGCAGCGTTGAGGTTGCCCCCGGATTCCGGACATTGACCAGGCGGGATCCGTGTGTTTGCGGGCCTGTCGGGGAGGATGTCCTTGATGGGCACGAGCAAGAGAAAGACATACACGCCGGAGTATCGCCGTGAGGC
>Ga0208564_1000401_pt1 | contig 39631 bp, 40 predicted proteins | sample AD_UKC073_MetaG_FD_184439 | JGI IMG/M metagenome (GOLD analysis project Ga0208564, IMG submission 184439) | Active sludge microbial communities of municipal wastewater-treating anaerobic digesters from USA - AD_UKC073_MetaG (SPAdes) (version 2) | ecosystem: Engineered > Bioreactor > Anaerobic >... | reverse complement strand
GAGACGAAAGGGCCTCTCGCTTTATAACGTGGGCGAACTCTTTAAAGGTAAAAGAGAAAAAAGCTATCTCAAAGACAGAAGAACGTATACTTGGCCCGATTGAGCAAATGCAGAAGTTGATTGTCCAGGGCGACAAAGGCAGCGTTTTGGATAAAGCACAAAGGTTTTTGGCTGATGGGGTTGACCCTTTAAGCCTGATAAACGACGTCGTGCTTCCGGCATTAGAGGAAGTAGGCAAATTATACGAATGCGGGGAGTACTTTTTACCTCAGCTCATTTCTTCCGCTGAGGCTGCTCAAAGCGTATGTAATCTTGTAGAAAGAATGGTATTAAGTGAAGGTGGGACGCTAAAAGACAGGGGATGTATTATAATGGCCACTGTAGCTGGAGATATTCACGATATCGGGAAAAACATAGTTTCGATGGTCTTAAAAAGCCATGGCTATCGCGTCATAGATCTTGGCAAAGACGTTCCACTCGAGAGAATACTGGAGGAAGCTAAAAAAGGAGAAGCTCAAATTGTGGGGTTGTCGGCCCTGATGACTACTACAATGCGCGAGATGGAAAGGGTTATAAAAAAGATTAAGGAAGAAAACCTTCCGGTTAAAGTTATAATAGGCGGGGCAGCGGTCTCGCAAAGTTACGCGGATGACATAGGCGCAGACGGTTATGCCCAAGATGCGCTAGGCGCTGTTCGTCTGGTGGAAAAATTACTTGATCGATAGGAGGTAAAATAATTGAAAATAAAGGACATATTTGAGAAAAAGAGATTAGTTTTTTCCTTTGAGATTTTCCCGCCAAAGACCACGACGCCCTTGGAAAGAATTTACGAGACATTGGATGAATTAAAAGGGCTTCAACCCGATTTTATAAGTGTAACCTATGGAGCTGGCGGGTCAACTCGCGATAGAACCCCTCAAATAGCAATGGATGTTAAAAACAAATACGGCATAGAATCTTTGGCGCATCTGACATGCGTTGAGGCTACACGCGAAGATACGGAAAAAATTGTAAGTTTTCTGCTCGACAACGGCGTTAATAACATTTTGGCTTTAAGGGGTGACCCTCCAGAGGGAGCAAGGGATAACTTTGTCAAGGGCGACTTTGAACACGCTATCGATTTAGTTCGGTTTTTGCGGGAAAAGTATGGCGAAACCATCTCTATCGGTGGTGCTGCCTATCCTGAAGGGCATATCGAATGTGACGATCCCATCAAAGACTTGCATTTTTTGAAGCAAAAGGTCAATGCGGGAGTAGATTTCTTAATTACTCAGCTATTTTTCGATAACGAACTTTTTTATCGTTTCATGGAAAGAGCGTACATAGCAGGTATAAATGTACCCATATCGGCGGGGATCATGCCAGTGGTGAGCAAAAATCAGATAGAAAGAATTGTAACTTTATGTGGTGCTTCGTTGCCCCAGAAATTCGTGAGGATACTTCATAGATACGCTGATGATCCACGCGCCCTGGAGGAAGCAGGTATCGCTTATGCCACGGATCAGATTGTTGACCTCATTGCCTTTGGGGTTAAGGGGATTCATCTATATACCATGAACAAGGCGCACGTGGCTCGAAGGATTACATCGAACATCTCGACCTTGCGGGAGGCGGTACCGGATCCAAAAGGAGAGAAAGTCCTTTCATGAAGATCGTTGATTGCCACGTTCATGTCTATCCCCCGGAGGTAATATCGGATTGGGAAAGGATTGCTGAAGGTGAACCTTATTTTGGCATGCTCGCAAGGAGCAAAGTACATAAATGGGCGACAGTAGAAGATGTGATTGCCCAAATGGATGCCGACGGGATAGAACAAAGCTTTATATTTGGCTTTGCCTTTAGCGACTTGTCTTTATGCAAGTTGTGTAACGATTACGTAATATCCGCGGTAAAAAGCTATCCAGATCGCCTTAAGGGATTGGCAGTGTTGCCCCCCCTTGCTAAAGGTGCATTAAGGGAGATCGAAAGATGCAAGGAAGAAGGTCTTGTCGGAGTAGGGGAGCTTTTTCCGCAAGGGCAGGATTTCGACATTGCTGATGCCAGAGAAACCTGGAGGCTCGCTGCTGCCTGCCATGAGACGGGAATGTTTTTGCTGATCCATACGGCAGAGCCCGTTGGCCACGATTATCCCGGAAAGGGGAACGTAGGCCCGAAAGAGGCTGCCGCTTTTTGCCTTAATCATCCTGAAGTCAGGGTGATATTTGCACATTTTGGCGGAGGACTTTGGGTGTACGAGCTCATGCCCGAGATGAAGTTAGCTTTATCTAACGCTTATTATGACACGGCGGCAGCTCCGCTTTTGTATGAGCCGGAAATTTTTAAGGCTATCGAAGCATCCGGCTTAACTCATAAATTTCTTTATGGGAGCGACTACCCGATTCTTTCCATGGCCAGGTACAAAAAACTTTTTAATCGGTTTGAAGGAAATGAAAGTTTTTTCAAGTCCATCTTTTTCGATAACTTCAAAAAGTTTTGTGCCCTTTGATGGACTTTCGATAAAAAGATGGTATCATTAGGCAACACATGCTAAAGGGTATTTAAAAACTCTTATCCAGAGCGGCGGAGGGACTGGCCCTGCGAAGCCCGGCAACCTGCCCTTATTTGGGGCGTGGTGCTAACACCTGCAGCCGAAAGGTTGAATGATAAGAGGGATGAATAAAAAGCCTTTTTCCCTCTTAGGGGAGAAGGCTTTTTGATTAATCTGCAGTTAAAAACAAAAGGAGGTCAATGTATTGAAGAGAAATCCCAAAGGGTTTTCGACAAGAGCACTTCATGCAGGATGGGATCATGATCCAACCACAGGAGCTTTTGGGCTTCCGATTTATTTGACGGCCGGGTACAAATTTAATTCGGTAGAAGATGCCTCTTCGCTTTTTGAACTTGAAAAAGAAGGATTTACATACTCGCGAATCGCTAACCCAACCGTTGCTGTTTTTGAAAGCGTCATATCCGATTTAGAAGGTGGAGTGGCTGCTGTGGCCACTTCTTCGGGACAAGCGGCGTTCAATCAACTTTTGGCATTGATATGCAAAAGCGGGGATCACGTCATAGTAGGACGTAAAGTTTACGGAGGCACACTTACGCTGCTTTTAAACTGCATGACCAGATTCAATGTGGAAGTAAGCGTTATAGATACTGACGACCCGGGGGAAGTCGAAAATGCCATCAGACCTATGACACGTTGTATTATTACCGAAAGCGTGGGCAATCCTGGTTTAAATGTGGCACCCTTTGAGGAGATTGCGGCCATTGCTAAAGATAGGGAAGTCTTGTTTGTTGTGGATAACACCTTTTTATCGCCGGTTTTGTGTCAGCCCCTTAAGTGGGGCGCAAACGTGGTCGTTCATTCGGCCACCAAATATTTAAGTGGCTTTGGCAATATCATTGGTGGAGTCGTAGTTGACGGAGGCAACATGGATTGGTTTGCCTCTGGGAAGTGGACCGAGTTTACGAAACCTGATGCGGCTTATCATGGTGTGGTTTTTGCGGAGCGATTTGCCAACCAGGCCCTGGCTGCCAAGATGCGTGCCTGCAGCCTCAGGGACTTGGGAGGCTGTATGTCGCCTTTTGAAGCCTACCTTTTGTGGATGGGCATGGGAACTTTGTCTTTGAGAATGAAAAGACATAGCGAAAACGCGCTTGCAGTGGCACAATTTCTTGAAGAACATAGGGAGGTAGCCTGGGTTTCGTATCCAGGGCTGAAAAGCCATCCTCATCACGAAAGGGCAAAAAAATACTTTCAGGGTGGTTTTGGGGGAATGGTGGCTTTCTGCTTGAAAGGAGGTCTTGAGGCAGGGAAGAAATTTTTGAATAACTTGGATCTTTTTTCAATAGTTGCTAACCTGGGGGATGCCAGGAGCATGGCCATACACCCAGCCTCAACCACTCACAGCCAACTGACCAAAGAGGAACTAAGGGAAGCTGGCATAGAAGAGGGATTGGTGCGATTGAGCATCGGTCTTGAAGACATAGAAGACATTATAGAGGATTTGACTCATGCTTTAAATTCAATTTAAAAAAGAAAGCGGGTAAGGTTATCAGTGTTAAGCGGGGTTCTTAAAGAAACTATAGGAGCTATAGAAATTCCCGAATTGCGCTTAGATTCGGGCAAGGTTTTAAAAAAGGTGAAACAGGTTTATGCCATGTACGGCTCCTTAGATGCAGGCGGGATTGTATTGGTGTGCCATGCCCTTACGGGGAGTCATCATGCCGCTGGTCCGAATATTCCGGGGTTACCTGAAGCCTGGTGGGATCCTCTGATAGGACCTGGAAAGGCCATCGATACCAATAAATTTTGCGTTATTTGTTTTAATATGCTGGGTAGCCCCTATGGCAGCACTTCCCCGACTACTCTTTGCGAAGACGGACGACCTTATGGCATGCGTTTTCCACTCATATCGGTGAGAGATATGGTAAGAGCGCAATACGAAGCGCTTAAACTCATGGAGATAAAGGAGCTTGAGTGCGTCGTTGGCGGATCTTTAGGTGGAATGCAGGCCTTGGAATGGGCTGTAAGTTTTCCAGAAATGGTGAGAAGGGCCATAGTCATTGCTGCTCCAGCCTTTACTTACCCGCAGGCAATAGCGCTCAATGAAGTACAGCGTCAGGCCATTATGGCCGATCCTCAATGGAAAGGCGGAGATTACTACGGATCAACGCCTCCCGAAAGAGGGCTTGCCATAGCTAGGATGCTTGCCATGATCACTTACAGGAGCGAAGAGAGCTTTGCAAAAAGATACATGAGAGAACTTGCCTTCGGCGCTCCATGGGATTGGAACGGCAAGTTTAAGATTGAGACCTACATACATCATCATGGCGAAAAACTGGTACAGAGGTTTGATGCTAATTGTTATTTATACTTGACCAGGGCTATGGATTTGCACGATATTGGAGAAGGAAGGGGAGGCGTGAGGGACGCGCTTTCCAGGTTCAAGGGTCATCTTTTGGCCGTAGGCATATCAAGTGACTTGCTCTTTCCAAACTGGCAAGTCGAAAAAATAGCACTTGAGGCAAGAGAAGCAGGTGTGTCAGCTTGCTACGATGAAATCGAAAGCGATAACGGCCATGATGCCTTTTTAATAGACATTGATCAGCTTGACGAGATGATTCGAGGTTTTTGGAGAAAAACTGAGTCCTAGTTAGCGTTAAATTGGTTCTAGAAGGCTTTATTTCAAATAATGCGGAAAATTTCTAGGGGTAAGAGCTCAAGCATAATCTTTCTGATATTGACAGAATTGATTGGTCGTGGTTATACTAATACGAGCCAAGGGCGGATAGCTCAGCGGAAGAGCACCTGCCTTACACGCAGGGGGTCATAGGTTCGAACCCTATTCCGCCCACCATGAAGTAGTTTCAAGCGGGGCTGTAGCTCAGCCGGTTAGAGCGCTGGCCTGTCACGTCAGAGGCCGCGGGTTCGAGTCCCGTCAGCCCCGCCAGTTAATGAGGTGGCGAGAGGCGAGATAGCTCAGTAGGTAGAGCAGCGGACTGAAAATCCGCGTGTCCCCAGTTCGATTCTGGGTCTCGCCACCATTAAAGAGTTAGAAATTGCGGAAGTAGCTCAGCGGTAGAGCATCACCTTGCCAAGGTGGGGGTCGCGGGTTCAAATCCCGTCTTCCGCTCCAGAGATTTCGGCGGCATAGCCAAGTGGTAAGGCAGGGGACTGCAAATCCCTTATTCCCCGGTTCGAATCCGGGTGCCGCCTCCAGATATAAACCTTACTCCGGCGTAGCTCAACCGGCAGAGCGGGTGGCTGTTAACCACTAGGTTGCAGGTTCGAGTCCTGCCGCCGGAGCCATTTTTTATCTCAAATAAAGTGTCTGCCATAAAGAAGCGGTCATGTCAGGTGGCTTGCGTATTCCAAAATAAAAATTAAAACCTCGTGAAACAAAAACACGAGGTTTTAATTTTTTACGACCCTTAAAAGCATCGGAAACGCCGGTTATATAAAAGCCTATGACATGGACGTTGCTTCAAAGATTTTGTTACAATGAGTTGTAAGTCCAAGATGAGGAGGTGGGGTAATGAAAAAAGGATTAGTGGGCCTTACTTTAATACTGGTGCTTTTATGTGTTTTGGGCGCTACCTCCGCTGATGCCACGACGGTCAAAATGTCTTATAACGGGCCAGCCGATGAAGTGAACAACGCAGTACATTATTATGCGGTGAACTTCAAAAAAATGGTGGAAGAAGGCACTAAGGGAAAAATTCACATCCAGCTCTATCCTGATAGTCAGCTTGGCAACGAAGAGGAACGCATGGAACTTTTAATGAAAAGCGGACTCAACCAGCCGATCATCAACGTCGCTTCCTATGCTGGAATGGCTCCTGTTCTCCCCGAACTTTACGCCGCATCGATACCTTTTATGTTCGATAGTTACGAGGCAGCGCACATATTTTTCGATACTGGCAGCTATTGGACCAAACTTAAAGATGAATTCAAGAAACGAACTGGAGCAGTCTTACTTGAAGCGGTTGAGGAGGGAGGATTCCTTGCCTTTACAAATTCTAAACGTGAAATAAGGCATCCAAAGGATTTTAAAGGTCTGAAATTTAGGGCCATGGATGAAGGGCAAGTAACACTCTACAAAGCCTTTGGGGCCAGCGGCATTCCTATTCCATGGACGGAGCTTTACATGGCACTTAAGACAGGTGTGGTGGACGGACAGATGAACCCTGCTACCTATATCATCATCGGAAGTCTTTATGAAGTTCAAAAATATATGACGTTAGCTAATATCCAATATTCCGATCAATTTTTGGTGATAAATGGCGATTTATTTGACGAATTCCCTGAGGAAGACAGAGAAGTTATCGTTAAAGCGGCTTATCAGGCAAATGTCGCCACTCGCCAAATGGTCGAAGCTCAAGATGCAGAGCAGATCAAGTTTTTGGAGGGCAAGGGCATGCAGGCTTATACGCCTAATGCCCAGGAGATGAACGCCTTCAGGGAAATTGGACAGTCAGCTTACGTTGAGTGGCTAAAATCAAAAGTGGGAAAAGATTGGCTCGACATGGCATTGAATGATGCCAAAATTGCTAATGAAAAGGCCAAGTAACGATGCCAAAAGGTTTTTGCGATAAGGTGGTATATGAGATAGAGCGAGGATGTGCCCTTATATCGTGCTCGTTCTTATCTTTGAACATATGCGACATATTGATTGGCGTTTTTTCGAGGTACTTTTTTCACACTTCATTTATATGGACAGAGGAATTGGCCCGTTATTCTTTGATATGGATGGTAATGGTGGGGGCTAGCTGCGCCCACGTCAGGGGCGACATGATGGCCATTGATTTCGTAATGCCAAAGTTCCCCCCTTTTTTGCAGCGATTGTGCAGTATGTTGAGAGCTATCATAGGCATCGTGGTTTTAGGACTAATGATTTACCTGGGAACGGTAAATGCTTTGGGGAATTGGAAAGTGCGGACTATGGGCATGGGAATTCCCAAGACGATTCCGCTTCTTTCGCTTCCCGTGGGATTAGGCGTTTTGTTCATTGAATTTGTTCTTTATCGAGATAAGAGGGGAATTGAACAATGAGCCTTTTGATGCTGTTGCTCTTGTTTTTTGGGTTGATGATCATAGGGCTTCCCCTCTATCTTGCGCTTCTTTCCGTTGCCTTTCTGGGCGTTATGGTGCTGGGCGACATTTCCCTTCTTAGAGCAGTAAGTCAGCAGTTTTTTGGTGGCATGGATTCTTTTACTTTAATGGCCATCCCATTTTTTGTATTGACTGGGTCGTTAATGAACATGTCCGGATTAACCGACAGGCTTATTATTTTTTCCAAGCTTTTAGTAGGTTCAATACGTGGAGGATTGGGATATGTCAACATTGTCGGGGGTATAATATTAGCCGGGGTTAACGGTTCAGCTGCGGCCGATGCTTCGGCCCTTTCGTCGATTCTTATCCCGGCGATGAAAAAGGAAGGATACAACCCAGGATATGCAGCGGGCTTAACGGCCGCGAGTTCCTTGATAGGCCCCATAATACCTCCTTCAATATTTATGATCATCTATGCTTCCATGACCAACACCTCGATCGGAGGATTATTCGCGGCGGGAATAATACCTGGACTAGTTCTTGGTTTAGCCTATGCAGTGATGAATTATTTCTATGCCGCGATATATAGGGCTCCTGTTTCTAGCAGCGAGGAAAGGTTAAAAATAAAGGAGACGTTGATATATTCAATACCGGCCTTGATAGCGCCTATGATCATAATCGGGGGAATTGTAACTGGCGTGGTGACTCCCACCGAGTCAGGGGCTTTGGCTGTTGCCTATTGCCTGTTGATTGGGTTATTTTATACAAAAAAGCTTGACAAAAGGGGAATTTTCGCTGCCTTGTACGAGACTGTCCGTACAACCAGTTCAATTTTTCTCATCATGGGTGCTGCTCAGGCGGTTGGGTGGCTGTTAAAATGGGAGAGGATACCACAACGTTTCGCCGAATTGTTGGCAGGAGCGGGCCTTGTGTCCAGTCCTGTTTTGCTCATGTTGACCTTTACCGGGATAATATTTATCGTTGGATGCTTCATGGAAGAAGTGGCGACTTTGACGTTGCTCACCCCCATTTTTTATCCGCTGGCAGTGCAGGCTGGCATTGATCCGCTTCATTTTGGAATTGTTATGACGTTGAACGTAACCATTGCTTTGGTTACACCCCCAATGGGTGCGTGTAATTACATAGTATCAGCGGTCGGTAAAGTGCCCTTAGGGGAAGTTTTAAAGTTCGTATGGCCTTTCATAGCGGTGTCCCTCGTGGTAGTTGTAATAATAATTTTATGTCCCTTCGTTGTAACTTTTGTACCTCGCGTTTTGGGGTTGTGAAGAAAGGTTCTGCTGGCAGAGGCATATTTTCGGTTAACTGAAAAAATTGCGTCTCTTCCTTCGTTGTGTCTGTTATGATGATAAAAACAGGTTCGTATTTATGTCTCAGATCGGAGTTGAATGGACTATCAAGAAAATGAAAAAGGTGACAATTTACACTGATGGAGCATGTTTGGGCAATCCCGGTCCGGGAGGATATGGCGTCGTGTTGCTTTACAACGGCCACAGAAAGGAGATATCGGGTGGCTTTAGGCTCACGACCAACAACAGGATGGAGATATACGCGGCTATAGCGGGATTAAGCGCGCTGAATTGCAGTTGCGAAGTGATTCTTTATACGGATTCAAGGTACCTTGCCGATGCCATGAACAAAGGGTGGGTAAAGCGATGGAAGGCAAAAGGTTGGATGCGTAATAAAAAGGAAAAGGCATTGAACGTGGATTTGTGGGAAAAATTGCTGGAGTTGTGCGATAGGCACGTAGTTAAGTTTGTATGGATTCGGGGTCACGATGGCAATCCGGAAAACGAACGTTGTGATGAACTTTCGACGTTAGCGGCAAGACAAAAAGATTTGCCCATAGATGAAGGCTATGAAAGAACATTGAATTTTCATGAATAAACTTATTTACTTATAAAGCAGCAAAGTGCGGGTATGAGATTTTGCGCTGATAACAGGCTCGAATTGCTTTTATTTCCAGTTTCATTGAAACTTAGGCAAGTTGTACATCGCTTGATGTGGTATTATGTGTTGCCTTTCAAGCAAGTTTGTTTGCTTGACTATGGGGCTAAGAGTAGTAAGATATTTTATAGAAAATTAAATATATCGCCAGGGGGTGCTCCGATAAGAATCGGGGCTGAGAAAATACTCCTAGAACTTGATCCAGGTAATGCTGGCGGAGGAATTGGCGAGCCAAAGAAGTTTAAATAGAAATTAAAGTTGCTGGTTGAAACTTTGATGCCGCCAAAAGGGCGGTTTTTTTATTGCCTCGACTCTCGCTGTTTCCCCGCCGAAATTTCACAAAATTCTTAAGGGGGTTGCGCGGTAATGAAGTTGGACGAATTAATAATAACCAAAGCTATAGTTGATAGGTATTTCAGAAAGCTGACGGAACATCTTGATCTAGATGTGGCCGTCGTAGGCGGAGGGCCATCGGGTTTGGTTGCTGCTTATAAATTGGCCAAAGCCGGCAAAAAGGTAGTCATTTACGAGCGCAGACTCAGCGTAGGAGGTGGTATGTGGGGAGGCGGAATGCTTTTTAACGAAATAGTTATACAAGAAGAGGCAAAACAAATTTTGGACGAGCTCGAGGTGAGGGCTTTTCCCTATGAAGTGGAGGGTTATTACACCGCTGATTCCGTAGAAGCGGTGAGCACTATCACCAGTAAAACCGTCAAAGCAGGAGCGGTGATATTTAACGGGATTAGCGTGGAGGACGTTGTAGTCCACGACGAAGGTCGCATACAAGGGCTTGTAGTAAATTGGACGGCCATTGAAATGTCAGGGCTCCACGTCGACCCTTTATCGGTTCGTTGTAAGTATGTTATAGACGCTACCGGGCATGATACGGAGGTTGTTAAAGTTGTGGCTCGCAAAATGCCCGGAAAATTGCTGACTGCCACCGGTAATGTGGAGGGAGAAAAATTTATGTCAGCGGACAAGGCCGAAAAATTGACCATAGAAAACACTCGCGAAGTTTTCCCCGGACTTTATGTAGCTGGGATGGCGGCTAACGCTACATTTGGGGGCCCGAGGATGGGGCCAATCTTCGGGGGGATGCTTCTTTCAGGTGTGAAAGTAGCAAGAGATATTGTGGAAAGGCTGTGAGTCGAAAAAATACTAACCGCTAAATTTGGGGCAAGTCCAAGGTGCATTTGGAGCTTGCCCTTGAATTTTTTTGCTATTAGCATGATCAACCAATTGGCAGAATTGTCATGTTGTGGTAAATTTAAATTAATAAAAGATTGCATTGGAGGTGTCAAAGATGTTGGATATCGACCAATTGCTTTCGGTGGGAACGGAAAGGGTTGTTAAAAAGACCGTAACCGTAGAGGATACCGTGGGGAACTCTTCGCTTTACCTCGAACAATTTTTATCGACTTCGGCTTGTATAAATATGATTGTGCGAATGGCTACGGAGATGGTAGATGGGGCTCTGCCTCAAGGTTTTATCTCGGTTGGTTATCACACCGAGATAACCCATGAAGAGCCCACGATGATGGGGGCAGAGGTTTCATACAAAGTTACTTTAAAAGAAATAAACGGCAATAGGTTAATCTTCGATTTTGAGATAAGTGATAAAAACGGAATCGTGTGTTACGGTAAACATGTTAGGGCCATCGTCAACTATCCGAAATTGCTTGAAAAGGCGAAAGAAAGAACGGGCGTGTAAGTTCTAAAGTCCTCCTGCGTTATTTGCGACAAATCACTTATTAGAACGAGTCAAGAGAGGTGTAAGGGGGAATTGGATTTGGCGATACCTGAGGGCGAAATCATGGTCGTTGAAGGAAAAAAATTTCGAATTGAGATGAGAAGGGACAGGTGTAAGGGGTGTGAAATATGCGTTGAATTTTGTCCCAAAAAGGTGTTTGAAGCTGATGAACTTGGCCGCCCTGTTCCTGTAAGGGTTGATGATTGCATCGGATGTGGCGCATGCGAATTGCGATGCCCTGATTTTGCCATTGAAGTTAAGTCAAAAGGAGTATCGTGACGTTGACTGGTAAAATTGGATTCATACTTGGAAACGAAGCCATCGTCGAGGGAGCGTTGGTATCGGGTGCAACGTTTTTTGCGGGTTATCCCATTACACCCTCGTCCGAGATAGCAGAAAGGGCTTCCAGGAGGCTGCCGCAAGTTGGCGGTTACTATCTTCAAATGGAAGATGAGATCGCGAGCATTGCTGCCATTATAGGTGCCTCCATAGGCGGCGCTAAGGCCTTCACGGCAACCTCCGGCCCTGGTTTCTCCTTGATGCAGGAAAATATTGGGCTAGCCGTCATGGCTGAGGTCCCTTGCGTGATAATAAATGTTCAAAGGTCGGGCCCGAGCACCGGCTTGGCCACTAAACCAGCTCAGGCAGATATCATGCAAGCTCGGTGGGGACGACATGGTGATCATTCTATAATCGCTATATCACCCTCAACGGTACAGGAATGTTTCGATCTGATAATTTTTGCATTTAATGTTGCCGAGACTTACAGATGTCCTGTGCTTTTCATGGCTGACGCAACGGTAGGGCATTTGCGTGAGGGGTGTGTTCTGCGATCCAAAGATGAAGTCGAGATCATAAACAGAAAACGTCCACCTGAAGGGTTGGATGAGTATTATCCCTACAAGGCTGACGAGGATTTAGTGCCTCCTATGGCTACTCTGGGTGGACATTATTTGGCTCGATTTCATTCTTCATCGCATAACGAAAAAGGTTTGCCCACCAGTTCTCCGGAGGAGGCTAAAGATTTAATCAAAAGGCTGTACGATAAGATAGAAAAGAATAAAGATAAAATCGTAAAATATAAGACCTTCGACGTTGATGGAAGCGACTATTTGTTAATCGCCTTTGGTGGAGCGGTTAGAGCGGCAAGACAGGCTGCTTTGGATGCCAAAAAGAGAGGACTTAAAGTGGGCGTCTTGCAACTTCAGACTGTTTGGCCCTTTCCGGCGGAATATGTCTGCGAATTAGCAAAGGATAAAAAGGGAGTTGTCGTGCCCGAGATGAACATGGGACAAATAATTGGAGAAGTCAGAAAAGCAGTTCCTGACGCAATTCCAGTAGTTGGGGCGAACCGTTATGATGGCGAACCTCTCGCTCCTTATGAAATAATGAAAGCTCTGGACGAGGTGCTATCTCTATGAGCAGGAGATCAAAAGAAGTCAGTTGGAAGGCCTTCTTGAGAGAAGAAAGCCTTCCCCATCAGTGGTGTGCCGGTTGTGGATACGGAGTTATTTTGAAGAGTATGCTTTATGCCTTCGAAAAAAGCGGCCTCGCTCCCAAAGACGTCGTGGTGGTAACTGGCATTGGTTGCTGGGGCAAAGCGGATGATTATTTGTATACTAATACAGTCCATGTAACTCATGGTAGGGCTTTACCTATAGCCACAGGCATAAAGGTGGCAAATCCATCCTTAAAGGTTTTAGCCTTGATGGGCGATGGCGATAGCGCTACGATTGGCGGGAATCATTTAATTCATTCTTCGCGCAGAAATATAGACGTGACCGCCATAATAGCAAATAATTTAAATTACGGCATGACAGGAGGCCAGTATTCCTGCACTACTCCTTTAGATTCTAGAACATCTACTTCTTGGTATGGAGATCCGGAGCCGGCACTCGACATTTGTCGTCTCACCGAAACAGCCGGAGCAAGTTTTGTTGCTAGGACTACTGTCTATCATGTGGGCACGATAGAAAGATACATTTTGATGGCGCTTTCTCATGAGGGATTCTCTTTAGTTGAGGTTATTTCCCCCTGCCCTACTTATTTTGGCAGGTATAACAAGATGCCCAAGGCACCAATCATGCTCAATTGGTTGAAGGATAAAGCGATATCAATCGAGCGCGCAAAGAACTTATCTGAGGAAGAACTCAGTGGAGCCATTGTAACTGGAGTGTTTGCGGATAAAAAAGGACATTCTTTCCTGTCTCGCTACAATGAAATTCAAGCCAGAGCAAAAAAAGACCTTGAAGGTGAGTGAATAACGATGAAGTACGAAATCATCTTTTCCGGAATTGGTGGTCAGGGCGTTATTTTAGCTGGGTCTTTGCTCGGAGAGGCTGCCGTCAGTTGCGGATTGCGAGCTGCTCAAACCCAAGCCTACGGGGTATCCGCAAGGGGGGGTTTTACCAAGACAGATGTTATCATTTCCGATGATGAAATCTTGTATCCCTATGCTTTAACCCCCGACCTCATAATCGTTTTGGCTGAGCCTGCACTTCTTCACTACCTGAATGTTTCAAATGATAATTGTAAGGTGATTTATGATTCGAGCATTATCGATGCTTCCAAATATGATCTCGATAAAAGGTATTTTGGATTGCCTATAGTTGAAATTGCAAAAGAACTGGGGTCTGCAAGAAGTGCTAATATTCTTTCTTTGGGCATAGCTGCCGGCTTCATTGTAGATATTTCCCTAGAACAACTAGATAATGTTTTAGAGAAGAGGTTCCGCGGAAAAATTTTGGAAAAAAATATTGAAATCTTACGCAAGGGAATCGAGCTGGGCAAGAGCGTAGCATTAACTCGTTAAACTGATCTTTTACGTGTCTTAGGGTCTTTAAAATGGACTACCGCTTCGACCATTGTTCCGGCGTGAGCAGTACAGTTAAAAATAGAGGGGGCTAATTAGCCCCCTCTTCGACTGGTCTCAGTCTGCGATGGTATTAGCAACAAGAACAGCCCGAAGAAGCTTTTTCTATAATGGCCTTGCAGAACTCAGGTAGGTCGTTGGGGGTTCTGCTGCTTATGAGGTTCCCGTCGACTACTACCGCCTCATCCACCCAATTAACGCCAGCGTTGACCATGTCATCTTTAATGGCTCCGACAGAAGTAGCCTTTCTTCCCTTTAGAATTCTTGCCGAAATAGGTACCCATCCTGCATGGCAAATAAAAGCGACAATTTTATTGGCATCGTTTAGCTTTTTGACTATCTCAAGTGCCTTTGGGTATCTTCTAATCTTATCGGGAGCATATCCTCCGGGTATCACGATGCCGTCGTAATCATCGGGGTTCACTTCATCGAAGGAAATCTCGCTTTTGCACGGATAGCCGTGTTTGCCTCGATATAATTTGCCCTTCTCAGGACTTGCCACTACGGTCTCTGCTCCTTCCTCGATCAATCTTATCTTTGGGTACCATAGCTCAAGGTCTTCGTAATCCTCTTCTACGAAGAAGATAAAGCGTTTCCCACTAAGTTTAGACATGCATTTCACCTCCCGGGGAAAGTTTGACAGCGTTTATTCTAGAGGGTTTGCTAGGACTTGCAAGTCCTAGCAATGTTATGTTAAAGCATTAGCCTTCCTTCCAACTCACCTCTAAGTTCATCGTATCGTTTTCTGACGAATTCCATATGGCCTCTTTCCATATTTGCGAGATCCTTAAACATGAGTTTAGTTTCTTCTGGTTCTACCTTATCGGCCAATTTTTCGTAAAATTCCGCAGCCCTGAGTTCGGAAAGATAAGCGGTAGATATTAATCTGAGGAGGGAATAATAATCCTTAAATTCGTCGGCCTGAACGCAAAGCGCTGGATCCACGACCACATTTGGATCAGGCGTGAAGGGTTCGCCAAAAAGCTCTTCGTAATATTTAGATAAAGTGTCTTTGTGCGTTTCTTCCCAGTCTGCCAATTCTGAGATTTCCTTTTTTAGAGCCGGCGTTCTGGCGTTTTGTGCCCAGGTTTTGTAAAATTCGTGCGCCTGAATCTCAGCGTGTATAGCATAAGCAAGTGCACTTTTCATATCGAATCCACATTCTGCCATTTCATGCTCGCCTCCTTGTAAATGATTAAACATTATTGAAACGTTTTTATAATAGCATATCACGCCAAATCAGATCAATGATAATTTAGAACACTTTGGCCATGGACGAGCCTATGATATAATGGAACCACAGTAGACGGGCGATCATTGTATGCATCTTAGCATGAAGGGAGGATTTCGATCATGAACATCGACATGAAAACAGAGCGCCTGGGCACAGAACCCGTAAGCAAGCTGCTTTTATACTTTTCGCTGCCAGCTATAGCTGGATTGTTTGCAAACGCTCTCTATAACATTGTTGATAGGATATTTGTCGGACAAAACGTTGGACAAGCAGGACTTGCTGCTGTTACGGTTGCTTTTCCACTTTTTGAGATAGGTATTGCGCTGTGTGTTTTAGTGGGTGTTGGTGCCGCATCCATTGCCTCCAGAAGCCTTGGAGCGGGTAAGAAAAAGAGGGCCGAACTTGTCCTGGGTAATGCCTTAACTCTATCTATTATCTTTGCATTACTTGTTTGCATTGTCATGTTGTTTTCTCTTGATTCTGCATTGAAGTTTTTTGGAGCAAGCGAAGCGATACTTAAACCTGCACGCGACTATATGATTATAGCGTTGATCGGTATGCCCTTTTTTATGATCTCCTTTGTGCTTAATTCTTTGATCAGGGTAGAAGGATCACCCAAATGGGCCATGGGCACTCTTGTCATTGGGACGGGAGCCAATATTTTCTTGGACTGGCTCTTCATTTGCGTGTTTGATTGGGGTGTAAAGGGGGCTGCTTGGGGAACGACCCTTTCTGAACTCTTATCGTGCCTTTGGGTTGCATTGTATTATTTAAAACATAGTGTGCTGAGATTCAGATACGGAAACTTGAAGCCAAGAAAGCTCCTTATAGTTAATATGCTAGCTATAGGAGTAACTCCCTGCATAACTTCTCTATCCTTTGCCGTGCTATTAGTTCTTTTAAATCAAGGGGCTTTAAAATTAGGCGGTGATATGGCCGTTTCTTCGGTAGGAATATTTCTTGCTTTGGACAGTTTGTTCTTTCTGCCGGCACTGGGAATTAGCGAAGCAGCACAACCAATTATTGGGTACAATTATGGGGCAGGCCTTTACCATCGCGTCAGAAAGACCATAATATTGGCCCTTTTTGCATGTTTGCTCGTGTTTTCTTTTTCCTGGGTTTCAACTCAACTTTTCGCGCGGCGGATCGTCCAAATTTTCTGTGATGATCACCAGGCTTTGATCGAGATGACAACGCGTGCCTTGAAAATTGGATATGCTTTACTGCCAGCAGCTTCCATATTTGTGGTGACTTCCTATACGTTGCAAACCTTAGGCAGAGCAAGAGAAGCATTATTTATTCAACTAGTACGCCAACTTGGCGTCTGCTATCCGGCAATTTTGTTGATGCCTCGTATATTTGGTTTGGACGGAATATGGATGGCTTTTCCAGCCACAGACTTGGGAGGTTCGGTTTTGGCTTTCTTTGCACTTCAGCGCGAACTAAAAAAACTTAAGAAAAATGAAGGAATGGCAAATCCACTGCTAAAGGTTGCCTCAAATAGATCAAGCAGTTGTCGTTAGTTCAACTCATCTGCAAGTGAAGCTGCTCCAAGCATGGCAGCATCGTTGCCCAGAAGGCTAATTTTTAGGTTAAAGATATCCCTGAAGTGAGGAACTAAATATTTGAGCGCCATGGGTTCTAGGATTGAAAGCAGCCCCTCGGCCCTGCTAAATCCGCCACCTAATATGATCATCTCGGGATCAAAAAGATGCGTTATGGAAGCGATCGCCTTGGCCATCGTTTGAAGTGAAGGCATTATTATCTCTGCGATGGCAGGTTCGTCTTTACGCGCCCATAGAATCTTCATGTCCTCAGGCAAGCCAATTTGCCCCGCTTTTCTTTCCATTGCGTCGGTCCCACTTATAGCTTCAAGGTGACCGTAGCATCCGCATCCGCAGAGTTCGGTTTCGCCTAGGGCCATATGGCCCGGTTCTCCTGCGAATCCATGAGCGCCTTTAAACAATCTTCCGTCTACAACGATGCCGCCACCTATTCCTGTTCCGAGAGTTAAGACGACGAAATCCTTAAGACCCTTGGCCAGTCCAGCTAATTGTTCGCCTAGGGCATAACAGTTCGCATCGTTTTCGATCATTACCTTTCTTTTTAGTCTATCCTCGAGCAAGGTTTTGAGGGGGAGACCCTTCCAGTCCGGAAAGTTGGGCGAAAGTACGAGATGCTCTCTTTGCAAATCTAGAAATCCCGGCATTCCGATTCCGACGGATAAGGTGTAACCTGGTGGCTCAAGCTCTCCTGCGATTCTTTTAAGTTGCTCAGTCACACCCTCGATAGTCCTTCCCTCAGAGGTCGGTTCTTCCCATCTTCGCAGAAATTTATACTCTTCTATGAGAGCTGCTTTAATATAATGTCCTCCTATGTCTATTCCTATCGAGAGCTTGCTCATATTATCTCCTTTTATTGTTAAATATTGTTTAACAATGCTTAACAACTAAAAATAAAAAATGGCGGAGGACGAGGGATTCGAACCCCCGGTGCCTTTCGGCACAAGTGATTTCAAGTCACCCGCCTTCGACCACTCGGCCAGTCCTCCGTACGAAACATTATAACAACTACTTTAATTTTAGTGAAGGCAGGAAAGCGCCACTTCCAGATTTCCATGTTAACATTTTTTGGTGGGGCAATTCTTTGGGTTAAAGATGGCCCTGGGATTTTCTAAGAATAAACCGTAAAATGATTTTAAAGGCGTTACAGATGAAGAGGTGAGATAAATCATGAAAGAAAAAAGATTCCTATACGTTGCCTTTTTTCTTTTGGTGGCCACATCAACTTGTCTTGTATTTGCAGGTTCCTCTTTTTCTGAAGTGCACGAAACTAAAATTGCCTTGATTACGTCTTCGTTTTGGTATGATAATGAAGAAAAAGTTTTGGAGTTGAAGGCCACCATAAAAAATGTTACTTCGAAAGAAATAGCAGGCCCCGGAATAGTTGTTAGCATCTACAGCATCGATAATAAGTTAGCTGCGCAGCGAACCTTTAGGGCAAAAAGAGTTTCGCTATTACCCGGAGAAGAAGCGGAGATCAAAGCAGCGATTTACATGGAGGGACCTTTTTGTGACATTCGCTTCACTGCTATAGAGGGCTTATGCGGCACTTGAATGTGAGAAGGGGCACTGTAAGTGCTCATATCGTCGAGGATTTAAAGAGGAGTGAAAGAAATGGTGTGGGAAAGAATAGTAAAAGAATACGTATGTTCCCCTTCCAAGGTGGCCGTTCTTGGCGCAACCATCGAAAGGGGAAGGCCCGTTTCAATGGTGATGCGCTACCTTAAGTCACAAGGCTTTTCACTCTATCCTGTAAATCCCAAGTATAGGGGTCTTAAAATATTAGGATTAAGTTTTTATGCCTCGGTACGAGACATTCCTGAGAATGTAGATATATTATCTTTATTCATAGGTCCCAAAAATCAAGCATTTCTGTTAGATGAATTAAAGAGCCTTTCTTACAAGCCAATAGTATGGATGCAACCGGGGGCTGAAAACCAGGAACTTGAAGAAGAATTAAAAAATTTGGATTATACTGTCGTCAGTGGACAGTGCATAATGGCAGTGCATAAGGCGCGTTGCTCACGTCTTGACACTTAAGATGACAAGTGAGGTGGGATAAAATATTTCTTGGCAAACCCTTGTGGAATTATTATTGATAGATATGTTATGATGAATTTGTTCAACTTTTATCATGCGTAAATCACACTTTTCATGAGGAGATGAAGCAGATGCCCTTGAGCGCCTCCTTTGTTTTAAGAGTGCCATACGGTGCTACAGATCAAATGGGTGTTGTCTATTATGCTAATTACCTGAACTGGTTTGAAATGGGGCGAACGGAATTTTGCAGAAAATATGGCATGCCCTACGTCAATTGGGAAGAAAAAGGTGTCTTTATGCCAGTTGTAGAGGTGAGATGTAGATATAAACACCCCGCTCGATACGATGACCTCATCAGAATAGATACCTACTTGAAAGAAGTAAAACCTTATAGTCTTTCCTTTGAATTTAAAGTTTATCGTGATTCCGATGATATGTTTTTAGCGGAAGGATTTACTAAGCACGGCTTTTGCGACAAAAGAGGAAAGTTGTTAAAAAAACCAAAACCCTTCTACGACAAGTTGATATGTTTATTGCAACAATAAAATGGAAAATGGCGAGAGAGGTGAATATTAGTGGCGATTGAAAAGGCTGTTCTTCTTGGTAATGAAGCTATTGCCAGAAGTGTTGTGGAAGCAGGCTGTGAAGTAGCTTGTGCCTATCCGGGCACACCTTCGTCCGAGATCTTGCCGGCCATAGCCAAGTTCGCCGATTCGCTCGGCATTAAAATGGCTGTGGAATGGGCTACGAACGAAAAGGTGGCATTTGAGGTTGCAGCAGCAGCCTCTTTTACGGGTAAAAGATCCTGTGTTGCCATGAAACACGTTGGTCTTAATGTCGCAGCAGATCCTTTTACGAGTTTGGCTCACTTTGACATTGAGGGCGGTCTGTTGTTGATCGTCGCAGATGACCCCGGCCATCACAGCTCTCAAACGGAGCAAGATAGCAGGTTATTTGGTTTATTTGCAAAAATTCCCGTCTTTGATCCCTCTTCTGCCAGAGAAGCAATGGAAATGGTAAAAGATGCTTACGAATTATCCGAAAAGTATCATATCCTTGTAATGTTACGTCCGACAGTTCGCGTGGATCATTGCAGACAAGATGTGGAGTACAGCGAACCGATAAAATTAGAAAGGTCTGCTAAGTTCGCCAAGGATCCCAAGCGCTGGAATTGTCTTCCTGCAAACGTAAAAATAAACCACCCTAGACTAAACCAAAAGATGGATGCTATTAGGCAGGATTTTACTGAAAGTTTTTCGAAGTACAACTACGAGGTGCCGGCGCAAGAAGAGGCCAAACTTGGCATTATAGCTGGAGGTATATCCTTTGCGGTGGTCATGGACTTGCTGTCCAAAATGGGAAGAAAGGACATCTCCGTCTTGAAAATAGGAACCCCCCATCCATTGCCAGTTGACCTTGTAACTGATTTTATCGCTCGACATAAAAACGTTTTGATACTAGAGGAAACCTATCCTGTAATAGAACTTCAGGTTCCCGATCGAACGAATGTCAAGGGGCGATGGAATGGATATGTGCCGCGAGCTGGCGAACTGGTACCCGAGGTGGTTGAAGAGATAATTCATAAAGCCCTGGGAGAAGATTTCTCTCGCCCGGTGGATGAGGATTTAAAGAAGGCAATCGAAGAGTTGAAAATAACGCCCAAACCACCTATGCTTTGCCCAGGATGTCCACACAGGGCTAGCCTTTTTGCCATACGGAAAGCTTTCCCGGACGGGATATATCCTTCTGACATCGGATGTTACACTTTGGGCGTAAATCAAAAGGCCATAGATTCCTCAATTTGCATGGGTGCTTCCGTCACTCAGTCCTCTGGCTTTTATCTTGCCCATAAGATCGATAGCAAACTACGTCCCATTATAGCTACTATAGGGGACTCGACATTTTTCCACATGGGTTTGCCGGGGCTTGTCAACGCAGTTTATAACAAGCACGCCTTCGTCTTGGCCATTTTGGATAACAGGATTACCGCCATGACGGGCGGACAGCCTCATCCGGGTACAGGCGAAAAATTAAGAAAGGGCGAAACCGGCAGAGTTGTTCCCATAGAAGGAACTGTTAGGGGATGCGGTGTAAAGTTTGTGCGCACCGTTGAGTCCTACGATATAGACAAGAACGTGGAAATTTTGAAAGAAGCCTGGGAATATGCCAAGGATCACGAAGAGCCTGCCGTGGTTATCTTTACTCACCCCTGCATGTTGCTTAGACAAGAGCAGCCACAAATTCCCGTACATGTTAATGATGATACATGTATAGGTTGTAAATTTTGTATCAACTTCTTCAACTGTCCTGGCTTAGCCTTCGATGAGGGCTCAAAGAAGGCATTTATAGACGAGCGATTTTGCATTAAGTGTGGCGTGTGCACGAATGTATGCCCTCACGGGGCTATTGAGGTCATATCGGAGGAGGGAAGATAATGCAATACATCATCGTTGGTCTTGGAGGGCAGGGGATACTTTTCACCAGCCGTGTGCTTGGGAAAATAGCGCTGAAGCGGGGCGAAAACACAATAGGAAGTGAAGAGCACGGGATGGCTCAAAGAGGCGGTTCCGTAATAAGCCACTTCAAAATAGGGCCCTACAAATCTCCCCTTATAAGCGTAGGAGATGCTGACGTCCTACTGGCCTTCGATCAGAACGAAGGCATAAGGAATTTGCACTTTCTAAATGATGGTGGCCATAGCGTTATAAATGTGCATAAACGTGAAGCCTTTCAAAACGAAAACTTAAAAAAGTATTTGACTAAGAGAAATATTTCTACATTTTTACTAAATGGATATGAGATATTAGACAAACATATGGGTGGTAATTATTTGTTCTTGAACGTATTGATACTTGGTGCGATGTCCGCTTTGGGCATTGGCGGGATCTGCTTTGAGGAGATTGAGGAGGCTGTTTCAAGCTTGAGCCCTGTGAAGTTCAGAGAAGATAACCTAAGAGCGCTTGAGCTAGGCAGAAGTGTAGCTCATGGGTCATGAGAACCTGGATTTAAATAAGGTCCTCTCCGGGCCGGAGAGGACCTTATTTATGTTGTCAAGAAGGGGATTGACGCTTGTAGAACTTTTGATAGTAATTTTCATCTTTATGGGAAGTGCGGGTTGTTTTGTTCTTGCCGGACGGTCACTAAGAGATTTGCTAGCTGTTATCGAACTAACGAAAGCTCGAACTTGGCTTCAGGGAACCTTCATCGAGGCAACACAAACCGGTAGACCTTTTATGTTAAAATACACGACTCGCTCTGTCTCTACTAGTAAATTACAAGTACAGTGGCTCGATACGCTTGAAGAAGAAATCTTTGACTCAGCCCACATGTGCTATTTTAGAGGTATGAGCGCTACGGAGAGCTCTTCGATTTATTCTCCGCAATGGTATACACTTACACCCGGACTGACCTTGAAAGTAACAACGGGGCCAAAAAGCAATTCCAGGCTGCTCGGTTATATAGTAATATCTCCTTATTGTCGTATAACGATTAGAGGACATCTTTAGGGAAAAATGAATATTTTCCCTTGATTTTATAAGCCAAATGGGGTTATAAAGACATGCATATGTTAAAGTCTGAGCAATCTGCTCGCAGGGGGAGTTCTATTAAGATGAAACCATGGTGGAGAGAACTGATCGAAACATTAATCTGGGCTTTGATTTTGGCGCTAATTTTAAGAACCTTTGTAGTTCAAGCCTTTTGGATACCAAGCGGTTCCATGATACCCACCCTTATGCCTGGTGATAGAGTGCTGGTGGCTAAGTTCTGGTATCATTTTACAGAACCGAAAAGAGGACAAATTGTCGTCTTTAAATACCCATTGGATCCCACGCGTGATTTTGTTAAGCGTTTAATTGCCCTGCCTGGCGATGCTGTGGAGATTAAAAATGGAGTGGTTTATATAGATGATGTGCCCTTGGAGGAGCCTTACGTGAAAAATAGGGATTTTTTCAGCATGGAAAAAATTACAGTCCCAAATGGACAGTATTTTGTCATGGGTGATAATCGTCCTAATTCTCAGGACAGCCGTTTTTGGGGTTTTGTACCAAAAAACTATTTGCGCGGGCCGGCTTTTTTCCGCTACTGGCCTTTGAGCAGATTAGGAGTGCCCAAGTAATGACCAGGACAGTTTGGTATCCGGGCCACATGGAAAAAGGAAAAAGACAACTTAAGGAAATGGCCTCGCAGGTGGACGTCTTCATAGAAGTGAGGGATGCCCGAGCCCCAAAATCGACGTCTTCGCCCTTTGTGCAAGAGCTTGCCAAATTGAAACCGGTTTGCGTGGTCTTAAGTAAACGGGATCTAGCGGAAGAAGACAAGACAAGGCTTTGGATAAAGGAGCTTGCTTCCTCAGACACTCCTGCCTTTGCACTGAACCTTAAAAGGGGAGTCTCAAGGGAATTGCGAAGGAAGTTGTTCGAAGTTTGTGAGGGCAAACCTCGATGGAGGGAACTAAGGGTTGCCATAGTTGGGATACCAAACGTAGGCAAGTCCATGTTGCTAAATGCTTTAATAGGCAAAAAGACCTCTAAAGTAGGAGGACTCCCTGGCATTACCAGGGGAGTCTCCTGGCATAAAGCTGGCAGATTGCTTGTTGTCGATTCTCCAGGCATTTTAGACCCCAAGACTGATAGAGAGACCCGTGCGATGCTTGCGTGGCTTGGGTGTATTAGGATAAGTGTTGTAGGAGATTATGAGAGTTTGGCCTTGGAGTTTCTGAAATTCATGCAATCATCGAGTTTTATCTCCAGAATACTGGAAAATTTCTCGATAACTCCAGCCGACGAAATAGCAGTTGAAGAATATCTGAAAGCCATAGGTCGAAAAATAGGTGCCCTTCTTCCAGGTGGCGAAGTAGATATATCGAGAGCGGGTAAATTTTTACTTGAAAACTTTGCCACCGGAAAGCTAGGTGCTTTTACCCTGGAGTTGCCTTGATATGATAGTAGTAGGCGTTGATGAAGCTGGCAGAGGTCCTTTAGCAGGTCCGGTGGTAGCAGCAGCTGTAGCTGTGTGCAAAGAGGATATTTACACGTTAAAGTCGCTCGGCGTGGCTGATTCAAAGGCACTATCTCCTAGGAAGCGGGAAGAAATATTTGCCCTCATAACGCAACGAGGTTTTATTTATAAAGTTCAAGCTGCAAGTCCATTGCGTATCGATAAAGAGAATATCCTGCAGGCTACCTTATGGGCCATGAAGCGTGCCGTTTGTTCGCTTCCCGTGACGCCAGATTTGGTCATAGTCGATGGCAATTTCGCTATACCTGATCTACCCTATCTTCAAAGGGCTATTCCAAAGGCGGACAGAAATATTTCGATTGTCGGTGCGGCATCCATAATTGCTAAGGTGATAAGAGACAGGGTGATGATTGCTTACGATAAATTGTATCCCGGGTACGGCTTTGCATCCAATAAGGGCTATCCAACAAAAGAACATAAGAGGGCATTAACTTTAAAGGGCATCTCACCCATTCACAGAAAAACTTTTAAGGCGAGGATGGATACGGAAGTGGGAAAACAATGAAAGAGGCCAAGGAGTAGGTATTGCAATAGTAGAAGGTTCCCTTCTAATTGTTGTGCTTTTGGGGGTTGGTCTAGGTGAGGAAATACCGGAGGAAGCTTATCTTGCCGTTGCGCAAATATTAGTCTTCCTTAGCAGGGTCGATGCGAGCAAGGGAGATAATCTTGAAAGACATAAAGGAGAAGACCAAAAAGGATTTAGGTAATTGGGGAGAAGATCTGGCATCCCTCGTATTATCGAATATGGGTTACAAGATCTTGATGAGAAACGTGACTTTCAAAAGAGGAGAGCTGGATATCGTAGCAATAGACGACGATGAACTGGTCGTAATTGAAGTAAGAGTACGTACGAATGGGAAGGTTCAATCTCCCATTGAAAGCGTCGGTCCAAGAAAAATTAAGGCCCTCATCTGTTCGGGTAGATTGCTTATCGAACAGCTGGGGTGGGAGGGTCCCTGGAGAATAGATATTTTGGGCATAACCTTAGATGCCAGCAATGCCGATGGATACGATTTAGAATACGTTAAAGATGTCACGTTAGGGATGATATAGATGAGTTGCATTTATGGGCTTACATTGAGGGGTATAGATGCACTTCCAGTTGAGGTGGAAGTTTGTCTCACGGGAGGCTTGTTTTCCATATCAATTGTTGGGTTAGCGGATACTGCCATTAAGGAGTCTCGCGAGAGAGTGCGTATTTCCCTAGGAACATTGGGCATAAAACTCAAGGGTCACATCTCGGTAAACTTAGCTCCGGCAGATTTACCCAAAGAAGGCGCCTTGCTTGATTTGCCGATAGCTGTGGGTATTGCCAAGGAGGTTGGTTTCATACCGGAAGACGTCAATGGAATTTTCACGGGAGAGTTGGCTTTAGACGGAAGGTTGCGCAAGGTAAGGGGAGGCGTGCCTGCGGCCTTTTTGGCCAGGCAGTTAGGGCTTCCCCTTTTCGTACCCCGTGGAAATGTTGCGGATGTTTCGATGGTGCAAGGGGTTGAAGCTTATGGTTGTTCAAACATCGGTGAACTATTTTGCCATTTAAGAGGCGAAAAAACATTACAAAAGCTGGATTTCACGCTACCTCAAGCTAAAGAGATAGCAGTAGAACCGGATTTTGCCGACATAAAGGGACAAGCTGCGGCTAAGAGGGGACTAGAAATCGCGGCTGCAGGACATCATAACGTCTTTCTTGTAGGTGCTCCTGGATCAGGAAAGACCATGTTGGCGAAGGCTCTTCGCGGGATCCTCCCTCCGCTCTCAGATGATGAACTAATAGAAGCAATGAGGATAAGAAGTGCCCGTGGATTGCCACTTGAGACTGACCGCTTCAGGCCTTTTAGGTCAGTGCACCACACGTCAAGCGCCGTAGCTATTTGCGGAGGCGGAATCGATCTTAAACCGGGAGAACTTAGCCTTGCCCATAGGGGCGTTCTTTTCTTGGACGAGATAACGGAATTCAGGAGGGACGTTATCGAAGCCCTAAGACAGCCACTAGAGGATGGATGTATAACTGTAAGCAGGGCCTCGGGGAGTGCAACCTATCCGGCTTCTGTGTTGCTTATTGCCGCTTGCAATCCTTGTCCCTGTGGTTACTTAGGAGACACCGTGAAGGAGTGCACTTGCTCTCCAGGGGATATAGATAGGTACTTTAAAAAGCTTTCTGGACCAATCCTGGATCGCATAGATCTTCACCTGCAGATCCCGAGACTGACGCCTGAGGAGCTTTTAGAATTGGACAGCGATGCCGAAAACAGTTCGGCAATCAGATATCGGGTCATGCGTGCTAGATCCATACAGCTTGAAAGATGGCGTCACTTTGGCATAAAGTGCAACGCCGAGTTAACAGAGAGGATCATGAAAAAATACCTAGGGCTGTCGAAAGATGGCAGAGCATTTCTCAAGTCCATTGGAGCGAGTCTTCGGTTGACGGGGCGAGGTTTAAGCAGGGTGCTCAAAGTAGCTCGAACCATAGCCGATTTGGCGGGAGATAAGGCGGTAAAAGACTCTCATTTAGCCGAAGCGTTAGCTTACAGGGGAGGTTTTTCCTTTGAAAGATGAGGATTTATCGGTCTTCCTTGCCCTTAATTCCCTTAAACAATTCGACGGCAATTTGATCGCTGCTTTGCGCTTAAGATCCATCGCTCCTTCTGACTTAATGAGCTCTCCTTCTTTGCTTAGGGAGTTTACAAATTCTGAAAAAGCCATGGAAAGATGGTATGAAGTTCTATCGAGTGGATGGCATCTAAGGGAGTTGGAAAGCTGCAAGAAAAAGGGGATAAAAATTCTGGTATTTAACGAGGAAGGATATCCTTCCTCGTTAAATCGATTATCTAACCCACCTTTACTGCTTTATTGGTGGGGAAGGCTTGAAGGTATTAAAAAATTTGCTGTGGCGGTGGTTGGAACAAGGCGCTGCAGCAACTATGGACGAAGGATAGCACATATGCTTGGCTTTAAAGTAGCGGAAGAAGGCTTTCCCGTAGTGAGTGGAGGTGCCTTTGGAATAGACGAAAAGGCTCACAGGGGAGCTTTAAAAGCCCAAGGCGTGACCATAGCTGTATTTGGAACCGGAGTGGATCAGTGCTATCCGAGTAAAAACCTGCCCTTATTTGATGAGATTAAGGAAAGCGGAGCACTGATCTCAGAATATCCTTTGGGCACAAAAGGAATGCCGTGGAATTTCCCGGAGCGCAACAGGATTATAGCTGGTCTGTCAGACGTCGTGGTTATCGTTGAAGCACCTATCAAAAGCGGTGCAATGATAACCGGGCGCATTGCAATGGAGTGTGGGATAGAGACATGGTCAGTTCCAGGAAGGATTGACGAAGGTGTTGCAAAGGGATCTAATTTAATAATATTTGATGGTGCCTATCCCTTGGTCGATGTAGATTCCTTTATTCATTTAATAAAGGGTTCACCTGAAGGATTTCTAATCGGAAGGGAAGAAGATAAGGCTGAGGAACTGCCACTTGAGGAAAAGCAGATATATGAGATGTTAAGAGAAAAGGGCGATAGGACCGTTGACAATATAGCTGGAGAGTGTAAAATATCGCCTGCTTTAGCTCTAGAAATGTTGGGAAAATTGGAGTCGCGCGGCCTTGTTGCGACGACGGGACCCGGCAGATGGGGAATCAGGTTTTGATGGAAGGTGAAAAAAGTGTCTGATAAAACTCTCATAATAGTTGAATCTCCTACTAAAGCTAGGACCCTAAAAAGGATATTAGGTCGTAAGTATGAAGTAAAGGCAAGCAACGGACACGTGAGAGACTTGCCTAAAAGTAGGATCGGCATAAATATAGAAAAAAACTTCGAACCGGAATACATATTGGTCAGGGGTAAGGGTCCAGTAGTCAGAGATCTAAAGCAAGCCGCAAAAAAGGCCAAAAATATTTTGCTTGCTTCGGACCCTGACAGAGAAGGAGAAGCCATTGCGTGGCATTTGACAAATATATTATCGATACCTGAGGATGAACCTTGCCGGATTCGCATGTACGAAATAACGCCCAGAGCCGTAAAAGAAGCTTTGACCAAACCTGAACTGATAGACATGAATAAGGTGAATGCCCAGCAGGCTCGGAGGCTAGTGGATAGGTTGATGGGATATAATTTGAGCCCCCTGTTATGGAAGAAGGTCAAATCGGGCCTTTCAGCCGGTAGGGTCCAGTCCGTCGCCTTGAGACTCATTTGCGAGAGAGAGGCCGAGATAGATGCCTTCGTACCAGAGGAATATTGGGTGATTTCTGCATTGACGAAGGGCGAGAATGGAGAGTTTCTATTAAGGCTCATCAAAAAAGATGGGAAAAACATCAGGATTACTAACGCCATAGACGCACAAACAATATACAATGAATTGCTTTCCTTTCCTTTTGTCGTTTCAAAGTTCGACGTAAAAGAAGGCAAAAGAAACCCTCTGCCGCCTTTTAAAACGAGCACCTTACAGCAAGAGGCTGCAAGGCGTCTAGGTTTTTCTCCCCAAAGGACTATGCGCATAGCTCAAAGCCTGTACGAAGGCGTTGATTTGCCTGGTCAGGGATCAGTAGGTCTCATCACCTATATGCGTACGGATAGCCTACGTTTAGCCCCTGAAAGCATCGCCATGGCTCGTAAGTTTATAGAAGAAAATTATGGGAAGAGATTTTTGCCAGAAAAACCGCATCAATACGTTTCAAAAGAACGTTCTCAAGACGCCCACGAAGCCATCAGGCCCACAGACGTTCGTTTGGTGCCGGATGAAATCAGTCAGCATTTAACTAAGGATCAAAAAGCTCTGTACGAATTGATATGGAAGCGCTTTTTGGCCTCTCAAATGGTTCCAGCGATCGTAGCTCGGACCAATGTAGAGGTCCAATCTGGTCCCTACACTTTAAAGCAAAGTGGCGTTACTTTGATATTTGAGGGCTGGAGTAAGCTTTGGCCCTTGGACTTAAAGGAAGAGATGCTTCCGGAAGCCACAGTTGGCGAGAAGTTAACATTATTAAAGCTCGATAAAGAACAAAAGTTCACCAAACCGCCATCCAGATATACAGAGTCCGGTTTGGTAAAAGTCATGGAGGAAAAGGGCATAGGTCGTCCCTCCACGTATGCTACCATCATACAAACACTATACGATAGGTACTACGTGGAAAGGGATGAAGCAAAAAAGCTTTTTCCAACGGAGCTTGGAGTCACTGTTAGCTCTTTTTTGGTCGAACATTTTCCTTCCCTCATCAACGTAGAATTTACCGCCAAGATGGAAGACGAATTGGACAAGGTAGAAAGCGGCGAAATGTCATGGCTATCGGTCGTTAAAGGGTTTTGGGAGCACTTTGAAAGTATTTTAAAAGGCGTCGAAAACACAGCAAAAGTTGAAGTGCCGCTGGAAACGATCGATGAAGAGTGTCCCAAGTGTGGTGCTCAGCTGGTCATAAAGCACGGCCGTTACGGGAAATTTATTGCCTGCTCGGCTTTTCCGGAGTGCAAATATACCAGGAACTTTACAAATAGCCTCGATATCAATTGTCCGAAGTGCAAAGAGGGAGAAGTTGTGTTGCTTCGCTCCAAAAAGGGGAAGCCCTTTTATGGTTGTTCCAGATATCCTCAGTGCAATTTTGTCAGTTGGTATAAACCCACTGGCGATGTTTGCCCCAAATGCGGAGGGCCATTTGTGGTGAAAAGAAAAGCTATTAAATGCGCTGATTGTGGGTTTAAAAAGGAGGACATCCTCGATGATGTGGGAGCCATCGGCGAAAAGTGACGATCCTATAATGATTATAGGAGGAGGGCTTGCCGGAAGCGAGGCTGCTTACCAGCTTGCAAAAAGGGGTGTTAGGGTAAAGCTTTATGAGATGCGTCCCAAGAAATACCCTCCTGCACATAGGACCTCAAAATTGGCAGAGCTAGTCTGCAGTAACTCGCTAGGCTCTGATATGCTCTCAAGCCCTGCTGGCATCTTAAAGGCGGAGATGCGTGCATTGGATAGCTTGATCATAAAGTGTGCGGACCTGCACAAAGTGCCGGCGGGTTGGGCTCTGGCGGTCGATAGGGAAGCCTTTAGTGAAGAGGTCACTTCTAGAATTAGCTCCATTCCTCTTATTGAAATCGTTATTGAAGAAGTAACGCGTATCGAGGGTGGCCCCGCGATCATTGCGACTGGTCCTTTGACTTCGACGGCCTTGACTTCCAGCCTTAAGGAAATGGTCGACAAAGGTTTTCTCTATTTTTACGATGCGGTAGCCCCCGTGGTTTTGCGCGAAACCATAAACATGGACATCGCTTTTTATGGCAGTCGTTACGGTCACGGAGAAGATTATATAAACTGTCCTTTGACCGAAGAAGAATATCAACGTTTTTACGAAGCCTTGATGAATGCCGAAGTAGCTGCACGTCACGATTTCGAGGAGGAACGCTTCTTTGAGGGTTGTTTGCCTATAGAGGTAATCGCAAAAAGAGGGCGTGATGCACTTCGATTTGGACCTATGAGGCCCGTTGGCATAAAAGATCCCCGAACGGAAAAAGAGCCCTACGCCGTCGTACAGTTGCGACAAGATGATAAAGAAGGCAGACTTTACAATATGGTTGGCTTTCAGACGAATTTGAGATGGTCTGAGCAAGACCGGGTCTTTCGCCTGATCCCGGGCTTAGAAGAGGTTGAGTTTGCAAGGTACGGCGTGATGCACAGAAATATTTATGTAAATGCCCCCACAGTATTGGATGAATGGCTAAGGTTAAAGGGCTTTAAAGATGTTTTCATGGCAGGCCAGATAGTTGGAGTTGAAGGTTACGTTGAAAGTACCGCCATGGGGTTAGTTGCTGCCCTTAATATGTTTTGCCTGCTTGAAGGTCTTCCCCTATTATCCTGGCCAAGGGATACTGCTATCGGTTCGCTGTTGTGGTATTTGAAGAATGCGAATCCCTCTTCTTTTCAACCGATGAACATAAATTTGGGCCTGTTTCCGCCGTTGCCTCAAAAGATAAAGGACCGGAGAAAGCGCTGTGAATTTATTGCTCAAAAGGCGTTAAGCTCGCTTGAGGTTTTTATGAAAGCCCACGAGAATGTTTTTTGCTCTAAACATGAGTAACTTGATGGATGAACAGTAAATCGTGGATTCGCTGGAAGTAATTTCTTCCCAAAATTTGCCCCTTGCAAACTCCAGACACAGTTGGCTAAAGTGGGATTTTACTAAAAAGACTCAATTAGTCAGAATATACTTATAAATATGATATAATTTGCCCATGAGCGAGAATATATCGTCTTCGGTTGATGCCTTTTTGGAATATTTAAAATACGCAAGCGGAAGAACTGATAACACGGTTATAAATTATGCCGTTGATTTATCGCAGTTCGTCGATTACCTTTTGGCCGAAGGCGTGAAAGATCTCGAGGAAATCAAACAATCCCACGTTAGAGGTTTTTTAAGAGAGCTTTTAGCCTACGGGTACTCCAAGAGTACCGTCCTGCGGAAATTATCCTCTTTGCGAAGTTGGATGAAATTTTTACAGCAAAGCGGAGTTGCAATGTCTGATCCCACCAAGGGCGTGCGTGGTCCGAAAGAGCCCAAGAGGCTACCCAGGGCTTTGGCTTACGAAGACATCAAATTACTACTTGAAGAGGGGCCCCGCGGAGAATTTGAGATACGCGATAGAGCAATCCTGGAACTTTTGTATGGTTGCGGCTTGAGGGTTGCCGAGTTGGTGGCCTTGGATTGGGAAGATGTGGACATAAAAGAAAGATGGTTGCGAGTGCAGGGAAAGGGAGAAAAGGAGCGTCTTGTTCCAATGGGAAGGTTTGCCCAAAAGGCATTAACGGATTGGCAGGCGGTTTTAGGGAAAAACAGCGGTCCCTTGTTTCCCGGGGAAGGTTGCGAGCGCATAGCTGTTCGGACTGTGCACAGGATCGTTTCCCGAGCCGCAAAAAGAGTTGGGCTCGTAGGCGTAAGCCCTCACGTGCTTCGCCATAGTTTCGCCACACATATGCTTGAGGGAGGGGCTTCTTTAAGGGTTTTGCAAGAATTACTGGGTCACCAAAGTTTGGTCACCACCCAAAGATACCTTAAGATAAGTTATGAGCAATTAAAGAAAGGTTATGTAAGCGCCCACCCAAGAGGAAGAGGTGAAAGTGATGTTTAAGGGCACTACGATCATTTGCGTTCGTAGGGGCAACGAAGTAGCAATAGCAGGTGATGGGCAAGTTACTCTGGAGCATCAGATCATCAAAAGTGGGGCTAAAAAAGTAAGACGCCTCGCCGGCGGGGACGTGCTTGCCGGTTTCGCTGGAAGCACCGCCGATGCAATGACCTTGCTTGAGCGTTTCGAAAAATATCTTCAAAGTCACAGCGGGAATTTAATGCGCGCCGCTGTAGCCTTAGTGAAGGAGTGGCGTACTGATAGGGCTTTACGTAGGCTGGAAGCGATGATGCTTGTGGCCGATTTGCATCAAACGCTTTTGCTTTCAGGTGCTGGAGATGTTTTGGAGCCAGATAGCGAAGTAGCTTCCATAGGGTCTGGCGCAGGTTATGCCTTGGCCGCCGCCAAAGCATACCTTGAAACTTCCGATATGAGCGCTAGTGAGATAGCCAAAAAGTCCTTGCAAATTGCTTCAGAGATCTGCATATACACAAACGACGTCATCACGTTAGAGGTGATTAGGGGTGAATGAGGCTGTAATAAAAGAAGGCAACCTTACGCCATCTCAAGTTATGGCGTATTTGGATAGATACATAATAGGGCAAACAAAAGCAAAAAAAGCAGTAGCTGTGGCTCTGCGTAATCGCATCAGGCGAAAGAAACTCCCAAAGGAGTTAGCTAAGGAGATAATTCCTAAGAACATCTTGATGGTGGGGCCAACAGGCGTCGGTAAAACCGAGATCGCAAGGCGGTTAGCCCAACTCGTTGATGCACCCTTCGTGAAGGTTGAAGCCTCCAAATACACTGAAGTGGGATATGTCGGCAGGGACGTGGAATCCATGATACGCGAGATGGTGGATATCTCCGTCCACATGGTCAAATCTAGGAAAATAGAGGAAAACAGCGCCCTCGCAGCTGCTTTAGCCGAAGAGAGGGTTTTGGATGCCTTACTTCCCTCCAGATCAAGGACAAGACACCCGCAGGATTTTATGAGGCTTTTGCTTGGCGATACCATGGATGAAGAGGAAGTAGAAGAAGTAGACGAGACCAAGAAAACGACGAGAGAAAAGTTCAGAAGGTTGCTGAGAGAGGGAAAACTAGACGATAGAGAGATAGAAATAGAGGTAGTCGAAAACCCTCTGTCAAACGTCCCCTTTGTGGGCGCTGGAATGGAGGAGATGGGCTTAAATTTGGGTGAGATGCTAGGTGGCATTTTGCCGAAGAAAATTAAACGCAAAAGGGCCACTGTTGCAAATGCCTTAAAGATCTTTCAACTGGAAGAGGCGGAAAAGTTAACAGATATGGATGCGGTGATTCAGGAAGCTTTGGAAAAAGTTCAAGAAGAAGGTATTGTGTTCATCGACGAGCTAGATAAGATTGCCTCTGTTGATGGGCACAAGTATGGTCCTGATGTAAGTCGTGAAGGCGTACAGCGCGATTTGCTCCCTTTGGTTGAAGGAACAACGGTGCAGACCAAATACGGTCCCGTCAAGACCGATCATATCTTGTTCATAGGCGCTGGCGCATTTCATGCGGCTAAACCGTCTGACCTCATACCTGAGCTCCAAGGTCGGTTTCCCATAAGGGTTGAACTTGACTCCCTGGGAGAAGAAGAGCTGTTGCGCATATTGGTGGAACCCGAAAACAGTCTCATTAAGCAATACAAAGCGCTGCTTGGAACCGAAGGGATAGAACTTATATTCACCGATGAAGCTCTCAAAGAAGTTGCCTCTTTAGCTGCTAAAATGAACAGGGAGATGGAAAACATCGGGGCAAGAAGACTTCACACTATGATGGAACAACTTTTAGAGGAGATAAGCTTTAAAGCCCCTGAGTTGACGGAAAAGGAAGTGTATATCGACGAAGCCTTCGTTCGTGAACGCCTAGTTCCGTTAGTTGAAAATACTGACTTGAGAAGATATCTATTATAAATTTAAGAAGGTGAAAATTAATGACAATGGAAACTCCTCGTGAATTGATCGAATCAAGGCCCAAAATCGTAAACCCGACCGCGATGGAAGACTTGCTAAACAAGACGCGCATCATAAATCGTACGCTTCAATCTTCAGCCATGACGCCTCACCCGGATTACCAGAAAATTGCTAGGTTGCTATGCGATTTGTCTACGGCGAATGTTTACATAATAAATGAAGAAGGCAAGATTTTGGGGTATGCTTGGATAAGTGACTACCAATGTGACTACATGGAACAGCTCCTTAAGGATGGCTACATGCCGAAAACCTACACCCAGAGGCTAAATCGCCTTCACGAATCTGTGTTAAACCATAGTGACCATGGTAACTGTGCTTATTCTGATGAACCTTGCCGATATTTTAATAAGCATGTGGTTTATGTGCCAATTTATAGCGGTGGCGAGAGATTAGGCACGTTGATATTGGCACGCTTCGGAACGCCCTTTGATACGCGCGACCTCGTCTTGTCTGAGTATCTTGCAACGGTAGTGAGTATCGTGATTCTATATGATAGGGCATATCATATTGAGGAAAGAGCAAAAGAAAGATTTATGGTGCAAATAGCCGTTCGTGCCCTGTCTTATTCCGAGATGGAATCTATTAAAGTAATACTTAAAGAGTTAGGAGGATCTGAAGGAGTTGTCGTAGCAAGCAGGGTGGCAGACAGAATTGGCGTGACCAGGAGCGTCATTGTAAACGCACTGCGCAAGCTCGAAAGCGCTGGTTTGATAGAAAGTAGAAGTTTGGGCATGAAGGGAACCTATATCAAAATATTGTCCCCTGTATTTTTAGATGAGATAAATAAATAGGAAAACCGCGGAATGCATAAGCTGTCGAAACGGTTTAGTGCAGTTGCTCAAAACATTGCTAACGTAAATACACCCGGATACGCACGTAGCGAAGCTGCATTCTAAGGACGAATTATTTTTTTTGAGAGAGGGGCTATTCCCATCGCCATGTTTTGCCCTATAATAAAAAACAAAGCTCTAAAGTTGATTTTAAATAAAAAAGAGGGCGTAATTTTAGTATGGTATTCTAGGGCACGAGGAAGCGACGAGCCTTACTATTTGTTTTTGTGTCGCAAACTCGGACAGCAAGCTTTGGAGGAGAGCATAGTGTGGACTTGGGTTTCGATGGGATGCGAAAGGAGCGGAGGTGGTTAAGGCTACGTCGAAGTAAAAGTCAGCTCGAGATAAACACCTTACGAGAACCTGGTCAAGAATTAAATAAGTAAAAACTATAATATAATTATAATACAAAATGGAGGTAAAAAGTATCAGATGAGCAATGGGCAAGATGTAACCACCTCAGTAAAGGTCAACGAAGTGGTTAAATGTGTAGTGGAGAAGATAACTCCTTACGGAGCCTTCGTCAGGCTTGAGAATGGTCAAAGAGGAATGATCCATATATCTGAAATATCTCAGGGATATGTTAAGAAGGTAGAAGATGTATTAAGCTTGGGCCAAGAGTTGAAGGCAAGAGTAATTAAGATTGACGAAAAGGGTCGAATCGATCTTTCGTTAAAATCGCTTCACGGTCCAACGGCCGGTGAGGTTGAAGCTAAATTATCTCATCAGCACGACGAAGAAGATTTTGAAAAAAAGCTCATGAAGTTTATGAAACTGAGTGACGAAAAGATTTCGGATCTATACCAAAAGCTTGGTGATAGTAAAAAAGGCGGCAGGCGTAAAGCTGGTGGCAAAAGGTCGTAAAGACAAGAGCCATTCATGCAGCATAAGGGGGGCTAGAGGGCTCCCCTTATGCTTTCAAGAGATCAGCCCCAAGGATAAAGCGACGCTCTCGTATCAAATGAGAGGCAGGATCTTTGATCCTACTATCGCGATAGGAATTGCAAAGTACTGCAAGTGGGGAAAACCTCAAGTTTTGCTATGTGCCCCCCTTTACCGAATGAAACCCTTTCCCACAACTTTTTGGTTATCCTGTCCGTTTTTGGCAATGCGTTGCAGTAAGCTAGAAGCCTCGGGCGGAGTAAGAGAGCTAGAAGAGTTTTTAAAAAAGCGTAAAAGCAAATGGGAATGGCATGCCTTTAACGTAAAACACGCTATTTTACGGGTTTCTTTGTTGTCCTTGGGGGAAAGAAAGTTTTTGCAAAAAGCACGGAAGAACGTGCTGGACAAGCTGCGCCTTTCCGGCATTGGAGGCATAGCTTACCGCGATGTAATTTCCATAAAATGCTTGCACCTCCAGGTAGCCTCATGGATTGCGTTAAGGGAGCACCCTGCCGATGATTGGCTTAAGGCTCGTTTTGCCGCCATTGAGTGTGAAAATCCTGGTAGTTTTTGTCAATAAACTTTTTCTAGCAGACTTTGGACTTTATTGTTGAAATTGGTACTAACAAAATAGACAGACGTTTAGGTGGCTTGCACAGGAGATGAAGCAGGTGTCTCGTTTTGGAGCTATAGACATAGGTTCTAATTCCTTGAGGTTTTTGGCAGTTGCAAGCGAAGACGATTTCTTGCACTATTTAGATTCTGGCATTTGGACGGTTCGTTTGGCCCAAGGGATGAGCTTGAGCCAATATGAGGTAAAAGGGGAAGCTTTAAATAGAACCTTGAAGGCACTTGAAAGGGTCCGAGAAAGGCTTGAGGTCCTTTGTGTGCCGCCTGAAAACAGGATTTTGTTTACCACAGAATCGTTGAGATCATCCCTAAACGTGTCCGAAGTAACATATGCTATCGAGAAAAAAGCGGGCATGAAACTTTGGATATTAGAGGGCGAAGAAGAAGCTTTTTATAGCTACAAAGGAGCTTTGCTTGGTATAAGCGCAAATGATGCCGCAGTCTTCGATCTTGGTGGCGGAAGCTTGGAGCTTTGCGGCGGGAGGTGGAGTTGCTCTCTTCCGCTAGGTGCACTAAGGGTAAAAGCCCTTTTTGATGAAGATGTGGTGGCCATTGAAGATTATGTTGGCTCTCATCTGCGATCCGCCCTTAAAGACATTCCAGATATTGAAGACGTCAAAGAGATCATTGGAGTGGGAGGAACATCTTCGACGACGGCCATGATTTTAAAGAAAGTATCCATAGACCAATACCATCCATCACGGGTTCACGGCATGAAGATCAAAAAAACTGAAATAAAAGACTTAGTGGAAGCGTTAAGGCAAATGGATGTAGAAGCCAGAAAGCGCCTAATAGGCCTTGAGCCAGGGAGATCCGATATTATTGTAAGCGGTCTTTGTGTGATATTAGCGCTTCTTGAGTTTTTGAAATTCAACTATTACTTGCACAGCGAATGCGATGCATTGTGGGGCATATTAGCAGAAGAGGTTGACCGAAGAAGGGCAAAGGAAATAAAAATAAAGGGCATAAATTGGGGAGTGTGAGCGAACATTGTGGAAAGGCAGATTTAGTGAGGATACAGCCGATGTGGTACTTAAATTCACCCAGTCTCTCGACATGGACTGGCATCTTGCCGAAGCAGATATAAAGGGAAGTAAAGCTCACGTAAAGACACTAGCTTCAGCAGGGTTGATCACCCAAGAAGAAGAAAAAGCTCTTTTAACCGGCTTGGATCAGGTGCTAGATGAAATAAAAAGCGGTAAGCTGGAGCCACTCATTAAACTTGAAGACGTTCATATGAACATAGAGGCCCGCCTTACGGAAATCTTGGGTGACATAGGCAGAAAACTTCACACGGCAAGGAGTCGCAACGATCAAATCGCAACCACTTTGCGCTTGTTTTTAAGAGAACAACTTCTTGAAATTGCGAGCAAGGTCGAAACGTTTCTTGAGTCTATCTTGGATCGTGCTGAAAATCATATGAACTTTGTCGTGCCGGGTTACACACATTTGCGCCGTGCTCAGCCCATAAGCATGGGTCATTACTGGATGTCACATTTCTGGGCTTTCGCCAGAGATTTTTCGCGTCTAAAGGCTGCGCTTGAGGCTTTAAACGAGTGCCCTTTGGGATCAGCTGCCCTTGCGGGGTCCACCTTTCCTTTGGATCGGCATCTATCTGCCAAGTTGTTACGCTTCTTTAAGCCTACTGAAAACAGCATAGATTCCGTTGCTAACCGCGATTACATTGCTGATTTTTATCACTTCGCTTCTTTGTTTTTAGTTCACTGCAGTCGACTAGCGGAAGATTTAATAATATACAGCAGCGACGAGTTTGGGATTGTGCAGCTTCCTGATGCTTTCTGCACCGGTTCAAGTATCATGCCGCAAAAGAAAAATCCCGACGTGCTTGAATTAGTGCGCGGTAAGGTCGGTCAGGTTTTGGGAAGCTATATGGACCTTCTAATCATGCTGAAAGGCCTTCCCCTGGCTTATAATAGGGACCTGCAAGAAGATAAGCGAAGCCTGATGAATGTTTTGCAGACCTTACATGGCATATTAGACGTTTTGCCACCGCTGATTTTAAAAGTAGAAATTGATGTCGATGGGGCGTCTAAAGCCTTCGAGGATGGATTTATTCTGGCTACAGATGTAGCTGACTATCTGGTCTTGAAAGGTGTTCCTTTCAGGAAAGCTCACTGGCTGGTGGGCAATGCCATTAAGTGGTGTTTAAATGAGGGCAAAAACTTTTTAGATTTGAGCCTGGAGGAATGGCGAAGCCTGATCCCTCAATTTGACGAAGAGATTCTTGAAAATTTAAACCCTCGCTCCTCCGTTGAAAGGCGCAAGACTTACGGAGGAACTGCATTTTCAGAAGTAATGCGTCAGCTAAGTGAGGGTAAAAAGATCATTGAAGAGGTGGAAAAATTTTTGTCTCTATGGCCGGAAGATGTTGACTAATTTCGCAAGCTGTGATAACTTGCTATTGCTCGGGCTTGAGGTTATTGCTGATAAACTTTACAAAAGGGCCGTTAGCTCAGGTGGCAGAGCACCGGACTTTTAATCCGGGTGTCGCAGGTTCGAATCCTGCACGGCTCACCAGAAATCAGTTCCTGACAGCCTTCTTGGCCTGTCGGGAATTTTTTTGTCCAAATTTAGGAGCGCCGGACTGGATTTTATAATGCAGTGCTTTAGATAACTCCTAGAAATCCGCATCTTTCCCAAAATGTAAGGTCTTTCCTCCCTTCCTGTGGTGTAATATGTTTTTATTCCAGTTAGTTTATATTCTATTTCTCAACGATATTCAAGTCCGGCGTTTATCTTTCATGGACGGTTTTGCGTCTCCGGCAGTTGTGGCCGGTAAACATGAAAAGCTGCCGTCCAGACGCCTTGGAAGGCCTCAAAAAGAGGAAAGACGATGAATGTATCGTCTTGGTCGAAGATGACGCCTTAAAACAGCTCCTGGGACTAACAGGCAAAAGTATGTTTAAAGGCATTACGACCTGCGACATGTCTTTACCATGTCTTACCTGCGAAAGGTTGGGGATCTGCTGTCGTTGCAGAGTATTATGGGCCATACCGATTTTGCAATGACCAAACGTTACGTAGCCTACACGCTAGGCAACATAAAAGAGCAACATGCCATGCCTCGCCTGTCAATAAGCTTGTGTCGGCGAGGAAGAGGGTGGGGAGGGTGAAAGATGCGAAGAAATAAGAGATAACGTTGGATTAATATCAAGGTTGTTTCAATTTGTCTGGCATATTTTTATTTTTTATTTATCT
>Ga0208564_1000400_pt1 | contig 39642 bp, 36 predicted proteins | sample AD_UKC073_MetaG_FD_184439 | JGI IMG/M metagenome (GOLD analysis project Ga0208564, IMG submission 184439) | Active sludge microbial communities of municipal wastewater-treating anaerobic digesters from USA - AD_UKC073_MetaG (SPAdes) (version 2) | ecosystem: Engineered > Bioreactor > Anaerobic >... | reverse complement strand
AGATTATGATAGACTTGTTTTGGAATTATGGACCGATGGTACAATCCATCCTGATGAGGCCGTAAGCCTTTCGGCCAAAATCTTAAGCGATCATTTTAAACTGTTCATCGGGCTTACGGAGAAAATCGGCGATGTTGAAATAATGGTGGAAAAAGAAGAGGAAGAACGGGATAAAATCCTTGATATGAGCATTGAGGAACTGGACTTCTCGGTCCGCTCCTATAACTGCTTGAAGAGGGCGGGAATCAACACGGTAGGAGAACTGATTCAGAAGACCGAAGAAGAAATGATGAAAGTACGGAATTTAGGTAAAAAATCTTTAGAAGAAGTTGACGATAAGTTGAAGTCATTAGGATTAAGCCTCAGAAAAGCTGATGAGTAGGCAATAGCAAAGGGGGTAGGAATGGATTATGGCCTATCGGAAATTAGGACGTAATACGGGGCAGCGGAGAGCGATGTTAAGGAGCATGGCGACCGCTTTGCTCGAAAACGGTCGTATTGAAACCACGGAACCCAAAGCGAAGGAGTTAAGAGGGATTGTCGAAAAGATGATCACTTTAGGCAAACAAGGGGATTTAGCAGCCAGACGTCAAGCCTTGGCTTATCTTCTCGATGAAGATGTGGTGAAAGACCTTTTCGATAATATTGGGAAAAAATATGCGGAACGGCAAGGCGGTTATACCCGGATTATCAAAGCCGGGGTACGTCGTGGCGACGCTGCGCCGATGGTGATTGTAGAATTAGTGTAGGATGGACGGAAACGAGTTATTCTTCATTTCGGCCAGAGGAAAAGTCAGGAAAACCATATCCTTAAACCGTATTACGGTTGAGTCTTGGCTTTCCTGCTTTTTGTTTTCCAGGGCGACGCTAAGAGAGCGGTAAGCATGCCCAGGCATTAGGGGGATAATTTAGGGCTTTGGTTCAGGAAAGAGTTGGGATTGATGATGGACAGGACTAATGAAATCGTTAATGTAAACAAGGTAGAGCATTGGTATATGAATGTTCAGGGCGATAACAAGCAGGCCTTAAAGACGGTTGACCTGAAGATTAGGCCGGGCGAATTCGTGGCGGTGATCGGACATAACGGGTCCGGCAAATCAACGTTGGCGAAGCATTTAAACGCCATTCTCTTGCCGGATGATGGTGCTGTGAGGATTAACGGCATGGATACCCGCAAGCCCGAACACTTGTGGGAGATTCGCAGGCAAGTAGGGATGGTCTTCCAGAATCCGGACAACCAGTTGATTGCCACCCTGGTGGAGGACGATGTGGCTTTTGGCCCGGAAAATCTCGGGATCGAGCCGGTGCAAATCTGCCATCTGGTGAATGAAGCCTTGGCAAGCGTGGGGATGAACGACTTTCGGAAAAAAGCCCCGCATCTTTTATCCGGCGGGCAGAAGCAGCGGGTGGCCATCGCCGGGATTATCGCGATGAAACCCAATGTGCTGGTTCTGGACGAACCCACCGCGATGCTGGACCCGGCCGGGCGGAAGGAAGTGTTGCGGACCGTCCTCAAGCTGAACCGGGAGGATCAACTAACGGTCGTCCTGATTACGCATTTTATGGAAGAAGCCATCCTGGCCGACCGGGTCGTGGTGATGGAGGAGGGCCGGATTGTGATGGAAGGCACTCCCCGGCAGATTTTTGCGCAGGTGGAGAAAATCAAGAGCTTAGGGCTGGATGTCCCACCGATGATGGAGCTTCGTCACCGGTTGGCGCTAGAAGGAGTGGACCTGCCGGAAGATATCCTTACCGTGGAAGAAATGGTGGTGGCGTTATGCCCATCAGATTAGAAAAGGTTAACTACACCTATCAACCCAATTCGCCTTTTCAGTCGGAAGCGCTGCATGACATTGATCTGGTGATCAGGGAAGGCGATTTTGTGGGCTTAATCGGACATACCGGCTCGGGCAAGTCCACCCTGGCGCAACATTTTAATGGCTTGTTGAAACCCACCGGCGGCCGGGTTTTTGTGGACGATTGGGAAATCACGGCGAAAAACGCGCCCCTCAAGAAAATCAGGGAAAAGGTGGGTCTGGTTTTCCAGTATCCGGAGCACCAGCTTTTTGAGGATACGGTCTATCAGGAAATCGCCTTTGGGGTAAAAAACCTTGGTTTGGCTAAGGAATTAATCGAAAAACGCGTCAGAAAAGCTTTAGAAATGGTCCATTTACCCTATGAGGATTACTGTAACGCTTCGCCTTTTGCTTTAAGCGGTGGGGAAAAGCGGCGGGTTGCCATCGCCAGCGTCCTGGCCATGGAACCGACTTACCTCATTTTGGATGAGCCGATGGCCGGCCTGGATCCCCGGGGACGGCGGGAAATCATGGAGCAGATTAAGGAATTGCACGAAGCAGGGCTGACGGTGATCCTGATTTCCCACAGCATGGATGATGTGGCGCAGTTGACGAAGCGCCTTATTGTGATGCACCAGGGCCGCATCGTTTTTGACGATGACACCAGGCACGTCTTTACCCATTATGCCAGGTTACAGGAGTTGGGTCTCGACATTCCTACCGTCACCAAGCTGGTCCTGGCCCTAAGGAGCAAAGGGTGGAAGCTGCGGGAGGATATTTTCACGGTCGAAGAAGCCAAGGAAGAAATCTTAAAAGCGCTAAGAGAGGAATCAAAGCAGTGTTAAGAGATATTACGATTGGGCAATATATACCGGGTGAATCAGCCCTTCATAAACTGGATCCCCGCACCAAGCTGATTGCCGTTGTTTTATACATGGTTGGGCTTTTTATGGCGAACAACTGGCAGGGGTATCTGTTTGTGACTTTGGTCACCTTAGGGATCCTTTTTCTGTCGCAGATCCCTTTGCTGATAATCCTGAGGGGAATTAAACCCTTAATGATTATTATCACGCTAACCGTAGGGCTGCATATTTTCCTCACGAAGGGCGGCGTTTTGCTTTGGGAGTGGGGGATTTTCCATATCTATGAGAATGGACTGCGGCAAGGGATTTTTATGGCCCTGCGCCTAGTTTATCTGGTGGTGATCACCTCCCTCCTGACTTTAACGACGACGCCGATCGTTCTCACCGACGGGCTGGAAAGAATCTTAAGGGCCCTTTTTGTGCCCATTGCCCATGAACTGGCGATGATTATGACGATTGCCATCCGCTTTATTCCCACGTTGATTGAGGAGACGGACAAAATCATGAAGGCCCAGATGGCCCGGGGGGCTGATTTTGACACCGGCGGGCTGCTGCAGCGGGCCAAAAGCCTCATCCCCCTGCTGGTCCCTCTGTTTTTGAACTCCTTCCGGCGAGCGGACGATTTGGCTCTGGCCATGGAGGCCCGCTGTTACCGGGGCGGGGAAAAGAGGACCCGCATGCGGCAACTGGCGATGGGGGGCCGCGATATCCTGGCTTTTGTCACGATTGGGCTGTTTATGCTGATTTCTATCCTGATGCGTTCTTAAGAGGTTAAGAGGGGATTGAACATGCGGAATATTAAGTTGACCATCGCATATGACGGTACCGGTTATCATGGCTTTCAAGCGCAGAAAGGGACGGGGCTTCTCACCATTCAGGAGGCCCTGGAAAGGGTTTTAGGCATCCTGACCAAAGAACAGGTTACGGTAATCGGTTCCGGCAGGACGGATGCCGGGGTCCATGCCTGGGGACAGGTGGTGAATTTCCATAGCAAGACCCGCATCCCGGCGGAACGTTTGCCCCTGGCGGCCAATTCCTTGCTGCCGCCCAGCATTGTGGTAAGAAAGGCCGAGGATGTTCCCCCGGATTTTCACGCCCGTTTTGATGCGGTCAGCAAAACCTATTGCTATACCATCTATAACGACCGGATCATGTTGCCCTTTTGGCGGAATTACGCCTATCATGTGCCGGTGGCCCTGGATACGGTGCAGATGAAAAAAGCCTGCGCCTATTTGGAAGGCCGGCATGATTTCAGCGCCTTTTGCGCCAGCGGCACGGCGGTAAAAAACTACGTGCGGACCATTGAATCCTTCCGGATCACCCAGGAGGGTTGCCTGCTGAAGTTTGCGGTGACGGGCGATGGCTTTTTATATAATATGGTTAGAATTATGGTGGGGACGGTTTTAGACGTGGGGAAAAACAAACTGCGCCCCGAGGATATCCCGGAAATCCTTAAGGCACAAAACCGGGTGGCGGCCGGGACGACCCTGCCTCCCCAGGGGCTGTGCCTGATGAACGTGGAGTACCCGCCCCACTTTGGCAAATCACACCTTGACAGGGGCAGAGAGGTGTAATAGAATATTATTGTTCTACGTGATTCTACATATTTGATTCCACGAGCCCCGGAATCAAGTATTGTGATAAATCAAAAGAAAACAGATTGGAATATAGGAGGGAATAGATTTGCGTACCTTCATGGCTAAGGCTCAGGACATTCCACGCAAATGGTACGTGATTGATGCTACCAATAAAACCTTGGGTCGTTTAGCATCGGAAGCGGCAGCCATTTTACGTGGCAAACATAAACCGATTTTCACTCCCCATGTGGACACCGGGGACTTTGTAATCATTATTAATGCCGAGAAAATCGCGGTGACCGGCAACAAGCTTCAGGATAAGATTTATTACCGGCATTCCCGTTATCCCGGTGGTTTGAAGAAAACTAATCTGGCCGGCTTGTTGCAGAAGAAACCGGAAAAGGTTCTGGAGCTGGCGATTAAGGGGATGCTTCCCCAAAACAAACTCGGTGATAAAATGTATAAAAAGCTGAAAGTCTATAGTGGACCACAACACCCCCATCAGGCTCAAAAGCCTGAGGTATGGGAATTACGGGGTTAGGAAGGAGGAGTAGAGAATGGCACAGGTACAATACTATGGCACAGGTCGTCGTAAAACTTCTATTGCTCGTGTACGTCTCGTACCGGGGAAAGGTAAAGTTGTGGTTAATGACAGGCCGTTAGACGAGTTTTTTGGCAAAAAGACTCTGGAAATGATTGCTCGGCAGCCCCTGGCGCTTACGAAAAGCGAGGGCAGATTTGATGTTATCGCCAAGGTGCATGGCGGAGGAATTACCGGTCAGGCCGGAGCAATTCGCTTAGGGATTGCTCGCGCTTTACTGAAAGCCGATCCGGAAATAAAACCAACCTTGAAACGCGCCGGGTTCCTGACACGCGACCCCAGAATGAAGGAAAGAAAGAAGTATGGTTTGAAAGGTGCACGCCGGGCACCCCAGTTCTCCAAGAGATAATAATGTGTTTATTTACACACGAGTTTGTTTACAATTACAAAGTTTGCTTATCGCAATCGCCAACCGTCAGGGGGGAGAATTCCCTTTGGCGGTTTTTTGTTGTGTAAAAAAGCATATAAGAATGTATAAATTATTAAATCCGGACGCAGTTTTAATCCCTCGTAAGCCTGTATAATTCGTATGTGTAGGTGGTTTTGAAAGGACAATGCATTTATTGACAAAAGTAAAAAGTTACACTATTATATGATTATAATTGAATATAATCATATGGGGGGTGGATAAATTGAATTTAATAGAAATCTTTAAAGCATTGGGAGATAAAAACAGAATTAGAATACTCAATTTGTTAATAAGACAAGAACTGTGTGTGTGCGAGATAGAAACAGTGCTGAATATGACTCAGTCCAACGCTTCAAGGCATCTAAATAAATTAAAAACTTCAGGTATTATAACCAGTGAAAAGGAATCGCAATGGGTCTATTATAAAGTAGATAATAAGTTTATTGAAGAAAATAGTCTACTGTATGAATTTATTAAAAACATGACGGTTGAAAATACACAATTGCAAAGAGATTTAGAAAGACTTAATAGATATAAAAACAGTAATTTTACATGTGAGCAACTGCGGGAGGATAAAAGAGAGGTTCTTAAGTATTTGCGAGGCAATGTGAGCAAATAATGAATGAAGATTATTGCAAGCATATTATATGAATACAATCGAATATAATCATATAGCTGATCAAGCCGCTCTTGCAACAGTTGTCGGGGTATTAGTTGAAGTCCCGGTCATGCTTACACTTGTTAGAATAGCCAACAATACAAGGCACTGGCTTAGGCAGACTGATGAAAGGAGAATATAAAACATATGAAAAAGAAGGTTGCATTTGTATGTGTCCACAACTCATGCCGTTCTCAAATGGCAGAAGGGTGGGCAAAGAAGTTAGGAAGTAACGTATTGGAAGCATACTCGGCAGGGACAGAAAATTACCCTGAAGTGAAGCCACTGGCAGTACAGGTAATGGAAGAAGCAGGAGTGGATATGAGCGGCCATTATCCAAAACTATTAAGCGATATTCCAGCGGAAGTAGATATATTAATAACGATGGGATGTAATGTAGCATGCCCTTATATACCATGTCATTATAGAGAAGATTGGGGACTTAGTGATCCGTCAGGTGGTCCAATAGAGGATTACAGAAAAACAAGAGATATAATTAAGGAAAAAGTGGAGGATTTAATACAGGGAGTAAAAAACAACCAGATTTGATGCGGAATATAATTAATCTAAATAAAAGAGAGCTGTGAATTTAATAGTGTAAGCAATCTGATGAATATTTTGATCTGTGTAAAAGGTAAGGGGGAGAATATACTGGCTATGATATTTGACTGGTTAAATGATCGACTATTAAAAATGGAATGGCTTTCAGAACTAATAAGACTTTTGGTAGAGAAAGTATTTGGCTTGTCTATTAATGATAAAATAGGTGGAAGTATTCACTTTTTTATATACGATACAATAAAAATATTTATATTATTATCAGCATTAATATTTGTCATATCCTATATCCAGAGTTATTTTCCGCCAGAGAGAACAAAGAAGATTCTCAGAAGAGTAAAAGGTATTAAAGGGAATATACTTGGGGCACTACTTGGGACGATAACCCCCTTTTGCAGTTGCTCCAGCATACCAATTTTTATAGGTTTTACATCGGCCGGTTTGCCTTTGGGTGTAATCTTCTCTTTCTTAATATCTTCACCAATGGTAGATTTGGCATCATTGATGTTGTTAATGTCATTTTTCGGTCATAAAATTGCCATAGCCTATGTTGTAGTAGGCTTGATTTTGGCAGTTGTTGGAGGAACTTTAATAGAAAAGTTTAGACTTGAAAAATATGTAGAAGGATATGTAAGAGAAATCGAAGATGTTGATGCAGAAGTGCCTGAAATGACTCACGGGGAAAGAATATCATATTCAAAGGAACAGGTCAGAGATATTATCAAAGGGGTTTGGCTATACGTATTAATCGGTGTAGGTATAGGCGCGGCTATTCATAACTGGATTCCCCAGTCAGTCATAGAAAATGTGATTGGAGAAAACAATCCTTTTGCAGTGTTGCTTGCTACTATAGTGAGTATTCCAATGTATGCTGATATATTCGGTACTCTGCCAATAGCCGAAGCATTATTTGCAAAAGGAGTGGACTTGGGGACAATAATGTCATTTATGATGGCGGTAACAGCCCTGTCCTTGCCTTCTTTAATTATGCTCAGCAAAGTAGTAAAACCTAAACTTTTAGCAATCTTTGTATCCATCGTAACAGTAGGAATTATTATCGTTGGATATTTATTTAATGCTTTTTCATATATTTTTATGTAAGTAGTAATTTAGTTTGCAATGATGAGTTTTGTAAAATGTTCATGGTGTGGAATTTGTGTAAAGGAATATTGTAAAATGATGATAATAATGGAATAAAAATACTGATAAAGGAGGATTTATTATGGTAATTAAAATTCTAGGTTCAGGATGTGCTAATTGCAAGAAATTAGAGGCTAATGTTAGGGAGGCTTTAAAACAACTTGGAATTGAAGCCACTATTGAAAAAGTAGAAGATTTTAAGGACATTATGGCCTATGGTGTAATGAGGACACCTGCACTTGTAGTAGATGATCAGGTAAAAGTGATGGGAAGAGTTCCATCAATAGAAGGTATTAAAAAATATTTATAAAAACGGACATTACAAAGCATCCACAGTCCCGAAAAACACAAGGTTTCGGGACTTTATTTTTTGCATTTTCTTCAGGCATAGCGAGCTCTCCCCATTAATATCTATTTAGGTAGAAACAGTGATTGGTAAAGGGGAGAAAGCAGTGAAGTTAATCTTGTTAAAAAAACAAACCATCACTTGGGCGGCCTTGGTCGGTGTGGTTTGTTTTTGTTTAGTGGGGGTTGCTTCCTGGGGGCAACAAGCCGAAAGAGAAGCGATCGAGGCGATGTCCTGGGTTATGGCCGGCCGGGTGATTATCGTTGACCCGGGGCATGGCGGTGAGGACCCGGGGAAGGTGAGCCCCAGCGGGGTCCTGGAAAAGGACATTAATCTGGCGGTGGCGAAAAAGGTATATGCGCTGCTGGCCCAAGGGGGAGCCGTTGTCCACCTGACCAGGGATGAAGATAAAGCCTTAAGTGACGGGGAGCAGACGGTGCGGGAGCGCAAGCGGGCCGACTTAATCAACCGGGTGGCCATTATCGACCATATCCAGGCGCATCTTTATGTGGCGATTCATTGTAATGCCTTCCCGTCCGGCCGCTGGTACGGGGCCCAAACCTTTTACGCCCCCCATGTTCCGGGCAGCAAAGAATTAGCAACCTGTATCCAGGATGAATTAACGGCTTTTCCCGGGAACACCACCCGCCGGCCCAGGCCGGACACCACGTCATTGATATTTAAAAAAGCGCAAATTCCGCTGGTGAATGTGGAGTTGGGCTTTCTCTCCAATCCCAAAGAGGAGAAGCTCTTACAGGATGACGAGTATCAACAGAAGCTGGCTTGGTCGATTTACGCCGGCATTGTCCGTTTTCTGCTGGAATACGAAGACAAGTACTGTCCTACCGCCAGGACTTTGCTGGGCGAGTGAAAACGGAAAAAAAGAAAGAGTAAAAAGGCAAAAAGGATAAAAAAGCGTGAAAAAGAGGTAAAGAAACAATAAACAAAATATTTGTCAAAAAACGTAGTTTATGCTAGTCTAAAAGCAGGGAGATGTTCGGAAAATTAATATGGTAAGTCTACCAAGAGAAAAGGAAGGGCAATAGTATGCGCGCAATCAATGTCGAAGACTTGAAAGAAGGAATGAAAACTGCCAGATCCATTTATGATGAGTCCGGGAGGATTTTACTGACGGCGGGGATCGTGCTTAATTCCCTCTATATCAACAAGCTGGCGAGCATGGGGTTACCCTTTGTTTATATTGAGGACGAGGTTGTGGGGCCCTTAGAGGTTTCGCCGATCATTCGGGATAAGGTTAATTATCGAACGGTAAAGGTTATTAAGGATGTTGTTAAAAGTGCCAGCGTGCAAAACAAAGTGGATATGACCGTGGTTAGCAGTATTGTTAACGAGATTTTAGACGAATTAAAAGGAGAGTCCAATGTCCTGTTTCAATTAATTGAACCAAGTAAAGCGGACTCGCTTTTATATTCTCACTCCGTTGGGGTATGTATCCTGAGTATTCTTACCGGGATGGCGATGGGTTTTGATGATTTAAAACTGAAGACTTTGGCCATGGGCGCGATTATGCATGATATCGGCAAATCGATTAATTCCGGACCGGAACATACGACCCGTGGCTTTGAGCTGCTGAGAGAGAATAAAGCATTCAGTATTTTCATTGCCCATGTGGCTTTTCAGCATCACGAAAGACATGATGGGACCGGTTATCCCAGGGGCATCAAAGGCGAAGAAATCCATCCTTATGCGGCCATCACCAGTGTCTGCAACGAGTATTACAATTGCGTCACGAACCCGAACAGCCGGATGCGGTTGCACCCATCCCAGGCTTTAGAAAAAATTCTCGAGGAAAGTGGTAAGGCTTTTCGTCCGGAAGTGGTGAGAGCCTTCAGCACCATTATCGCGCCTTACCCCGTTGGGGCGACGGTACGGCTTAATAACGGGGTCGTAGGGGTTGTGGTCGACGTATTTCGTGATTATCCGACCCGTCCGGTGGTTAAAATAATCACCAATGAAGAAGGGGTGGTGCAGAAGGAATTTGACGAAATCAACCTGACCGTAAGAGAAAGCCTGTGGATCAAGGAGGTCATCTCGGAAAAGGAACGGCGCAAGATTCTCCGCACAAACCCGGCCTAGGCCGGGTTTTTTTATGGCTGCAACAGCGAAAAAAACTTGCCAAAAAAGGCTTACAATAATATGCTTGTAGAAAACAGGGAATCCGCTATTGCATAATTATGCATCACAATGTATAATTATTAATACAGGTCATCAAAAGGAGCAATAAAAATAAGTGGTGCAAATGTACCCGGGAAATGTGAGGAAAGTGAACAAAGGGAAACGGAGTGAACAAAATTGGTGAAGGTAAGTGTAATCGGCGCAACCGGTTATACCGGTCAGGAACTGGTCAGGATGTTGGCTCGGCACCCGGCGGTGGAAATAGCCGGTTTAGGAACGCAAAGTTATGCGCAGAAAAAATACAGTGAGGTGTATCCCCATTTTCGCGGGGTAGTGGATCTGGTGTGCAGCGAGCCCGGGGATCCGGCCCTAATTGAAAAGGCTGATGTGGTGTTTCTGGCTTTGCCTCATGGCTTAAGTGGGACCTTGGTGGCCCAAATCCATGCCCAGGGGAAAAAGGTGGTGGATCTGGGCGCCGATTTTCGCCTGAAAAACCGCGCTGTATACAAGGAGTGGTATAAAACAGAGGCGCCGGGCGAAGCTTTATTGGCCCAGGCTGTGTACGGATTACCGGAAGTGAAAAGGGAAATGATTAAAAAGGCCACCATTATTGCCAATCCCGGCTGCTATCCCACCACCGTCATTTTAGCCCTTTATCCCTTGTTAAAGGAAAAGCTGCTGGATCCCCGCACCATCATCATTGACAGCAAATCCGGCGTCAGCGGAGCAGGGCGGGGGCTAAATGTGGCTTCCCTATACAGCGAGGTCAACGAGGATTTGAAGGTTTATGGCTTGCCGCGTCACCGCCATACGCCGGAAATCGAACAGGAACTGTCCGCTATCGCCGGAAGTGCAATCATGGTTAACTTTACGCCGCACCTGGTGCCGCTAACCCGTGGGATGATGAGCACCATCTATTGTGTCCCGGAAACGCCGGATGCGGATAAAATCGCGGAGGTCTACCGGTCCTACTACGCCCACGAACCTTTTGTCAGGCTCTATCCTCCGTGGGAATTCCCCCACACCAAGTGGGTGCACGGCACCAATTACTGTGACCTCGGTTTTTCCCTGGATGAAAGGACGGGCCGGCTGGTGATCATCTCGGCGATTGACAATCTAACCAAAGGGGCTTCCGGGCAAGCCATTCAGAATATGAATTTGCTCTGCGGGCTGGACGAAACCATGGGGCTGCCAAAACTGGCGCTCTTCCCTTGATGCCCGTAAACATAACTAACGGAAAGCAAAATTAATTAGATTGAAAGCATGAAGAATTTGATTGAAGGCATGAGTAATTTAATCAAAAGAAAATGAAAAAGCATAGAAAGAAGGTGACAAAATGCAAGCACTGGTGATTAAAGGCGGCGGGGTCACCACTCCCCAGGGCTTTAAAGCCGGAGTGGCCAAAGCCGGGATCAAATCCCAAGACCGGTATGATTTGGCGCTGGTGGTTTCCGAGGAACCCGCCGCAGGCGCCGCCGTCTTTACCACGAATAAATTTGCGGCTGCCCCCGTGCAGCTATCCAAAAAACACCTGGCCCAAGGAGGTTTTTTCCGCGGTTTTGTGGTTAACAGCGGCTGTGCCAACGCCTGTACCGGAGAAAAAGGGTTGGTCGACGCCTTCCAAATGGCCCAGACTGCAGCCGGGGTAATCGGCTGCAGTCCGGGAGAATTTTTGGTCGCCTCCACCGGGGTGGTCGGGGTGGATTTGCCGATGGAGGCCGTGCGCCGGGCGATTGGGGAGGCTGGTAACCGGCTTTCCGTGGAGGCAGGTTCCCTGGCAGCCGAAGCGATAATGACCACGGATACCTTTGCCAAGGAGATCGCCCTGCAAATTGAGCTTGATGGGCAAAAGGTTCTTTTAGGCGGCATGGCCAAAGGGGCCGGGATGATTCATCCCAATATGGCCACCATGTTGGCGCTGGTGACTACCGATGCGGCCATTAGCCCCGCTTGTTTGCAGGAGGCTTTGCGCCGCGCCAATGACGCTTCCTTTAATATGGTAACGGTAGATGGCGACACCAGTACCAATGATACGGTGGTGGTCTTAGCCAATGGCCGGGCCGGGAATCCCTTGCTTGAAGATACGGCCAACCCCGGTTTTGAGCTTTTTTGTGAAGCTTTAAAGGAAGTATGCCAGGCTTTGGCGAAAATGATCGCCCGGGACGGGGAAGGGGCGACCAAATTGCTGGAGGTGCAGGTGGTCAATGCTCCAGGTCCGGAGGATGCCCGCAAGGCGGCCCGGGCCATTGCCGGTTCCACTTTGCTGAAGGCGGCTCTTTTCGGCGAAGATGCCAACTGGGGACGGATTATCTGTGCCCTGGGTTATTCCGGCGCCCGGTTTGAACCGGACCGGGTGGATGTTTATCTGGGGGGCTTGTTGGTAGCCCGCAATGGCGCAGGAGCAAGTTTTAGCGAGGAGGAAGCAGGAAAGCTTCTGGCCAAAGAGGAAATAAGAATTGTCGTTGATTTGCAGGCGGGCGACGCTGCGGCAACGGCGTGGGGTTGTGATTTGTCTTATGAATATGTAAGAATCAACGCCGATTACCGGTCCTGATGAACAGTACCAGAGAAGAGGTCCAAAAGAGGAGGTTTAAAAATGGATAATCAGATCCTTGTGGCATTGGGGCAGGACTATATAATGAACACTTATTCCCATCTGGCGATTGCCCTGGTGAGAGGTTTCGGCAGTTACGTTTGGGATAGTGATGGCAATAAGTACCTGGATTTGATCAGCGGGATTGCCGTGAACAACGTAGGGCATTGTCATCCCAGGGTAGTCAAGGCCATTCAGGAGCAGGCGGAACAGCTCATCCATTGTTCCAATCTTTATTGGAACCAGCCCCAGACGCTCCTGGCCAAACTGCTGGTCGACAACTCCTGTGGCGAGAAGGTCTTTTTCTGTAATAGCGGTGCGGAAGCCAATGAGGGAGCCATCAAATTAGCCCGTAAATATGCGGCGAAAAAGTACGGCTCCAAGCGTTATGAGATTATCACGGCGCTTGATTCTTTCCACGGCAGAACCATGGGGGCGTTAACCGCCACCGGTCAGGAAAAATACCAGCAGGATTTTAAACCCCTGGTGCCCGGCTTTAAGTATGTGCCGTATAATGATTTACAGGCCTTGCAAGATGCGGTCACGGCAGAGACTTGCGCGATTCTGCTGGAGCCGGTGCAGGGCGAGGGGGGGGTGCACCCGGCCACCAAAGAGTACCTGGACGGGGTGAAGGCCCTGTGCGCAAAAAAGGGTCTCCTCTTAATCTTCGACGAGGTGCAGACCGGCCTGGGGCGTACCGGCAAGCTCTTTGCCTACGAACATTACGGGGTGGAGCCGGATATCTTCACTTTGGCCAAAGGGCTGGGCGGCGGCGTGCCGATTGGCGCCATTGTCGCCCGGGGGGAGGCGGCTACCGCCTTCGAACCCGGCGACCATGCCTCCACCTTTGGGGGAAACCCCCTGGCCACGGCAGCGGCCCATGCGGCTTTGTCGGTGATTCTTAACGAAAACCTGGCCCAGGAGGCCGCCGCAAAAGGCGAATACATCAAGCAACAAATTAATGAGTTCAGGAAGAACAATCCGCTGATTAAAGAAATAAGGGGATTGGGTCTGTTGTTAGGCATCGAGCTGAACATCGAAGGGCAAAAGGTGCAGCAACTTTGTCAACGGAAGGGCGTCCTGGTGAATTGTGTGCAAAGCAGGGTCATCCGCCTGGCGCCGCCTCTCAATATTTCTTATGATGATATAAAGGCAGGGCTGAAGACGCTCCAGGCGGTCTTCGAGGAAATAGGCAGGAAAGATTAAAAGCCTGAAAACATTCCAGTATGGAAAGTATGGAGGAGTTTTTATGGACAGTTTAAAGGGAAGAGATTATTTGACCATTGCGGATTTTAGCCAGGAGGAAGTCTGGTCCTTGCTGGAGTTGGCCCGGGATTTGAAGGCCAAACAAAAGGCGGGTCTTCCCCATCAATTATTAAAAGGAAAGACTTTGGCCATGATTTTCCAAAAGGCTTCCACCCGGACCAGGGTTTCCTTTGAAACCGCCATGTTTCATTTGGGTGGCTTAGCCATGTTTTTGAGTAAAAATGATTTGCAGATGGGCCGCGGCGAGCCCATTGAAGATACGGCCCGGGTTTTGTCCCGCTATGTGGACGGTATTCTGATTCGCACCTATAGCCATCAGGAAGTTTTGGATTTGGCCAGGTATGCCGATGTGCCGGTGATTAACGGTTTGACCGATGACTTTCATCCTACCCAGGCTTTGGCCGATCTCTTGACCATCTGGGAGCACAAGGACACTCTGGCCGGCCTTAAACTGGCCTATGTAGGCGATGGGAACAATGTGGCCCACAGTTTGCTGTTAGCCGGAGCCCTCGTGGGGATGCATGTGGCGGTGGCCTGTCCGCAAGGCTACGAACCCAACCCGGCCGTGGTCGAAAAGGCCAAGGCGCTGGCCGAGAGCCCGGAGCAGATTCAGCTGCTGCGGGAGCCGGAAGAGGCCGTCCGGGGGGCTCAGGTCCTATATACGGATGTGTGGGCCAGCATGGGGCAGGAAGCGGAAGCGGCCCAGCGCCGGAAGGTTTTTGCCCGTTACCAGATTAACCGGGAGCTTTTGGCCATGGCGGAGCCGGAAGCGATTGTCATGCATTGCCTGCCGGCCCACCGGGGGGAAGAAATAACGGAGGAGGTCATAGAGGGTCCCCAGTCGGTGGTTTTTGACGAGGCGGAAAACCGGATGCATGCTCACAAGGCTATTTTAGCCGCCTTGCTGGGCTAATCTTCCGCGGCATGATTAAAGAATTAGGTGCAGAAATACGGAACAAGGTTCAAGTGCGTACGGAACAGGTGCGGCTTGTGGATAGACTAAGATGGGAAAGGGGTTAGATGCGGTGAAAAAGGTTGTTTTGGCCTATTCAGGTGGTTTGGACACCTCCATTATTATCCCGTGGCTGAAGGAAAACTACGGGTACGAAGTAATTGCCGTAGCGGTCGATGTGGGGCAGGGGGAAGAACTGGCTCCCTTAAGGGAAAAGGCGATTCAAACCGGCGCCAGCAAAATCTACATCGAGGATTTGAAAGAAGAATTTGTCACGGACTTTATTTTCCCGACTCTGAAGGCAGGAGCGGTTTATGAAGGAAAGTATCTCTTGGGGACTTCCTTTGCCCGCCCGCTCATTGCCAAACGCCTCGTGGAGATTGCCCGGCAGGAAGGAGCGGAAGCGATTGCCCACGGCTGCACGGGGAAAGGGAACGACCAGGTGCGTTTTGAGTTAACCATTAAGGCCCTAGCTCCGGAGATGAAGATTATCGCTCCCTGGCGGATTTGGGAGATCAAATCAAGGGAAGAAGAAGTGGAGTACGCCCAGGCCCGGAATATCGACGTTCCGGTAACAAAAGAGCGCCCCTACAGTATGGACCGGAACCTCTGGCACCTGAGCCATGAGGGAGCGGACCTGGAAGACCCGGCCAATGAGCCGCCGGAGGACCTTTGCATGATGATCACGTCGCCGGAAAAGGCGCCGGATGTTCCTGCCTATGTGGAAATCGAGTTTAAAGAAGGGATCCCGGTAGCGGTGAACGGCGAGAAGCTTCCCCCGGTGCAATTAATCGAAAGCTTGAACAAGCTGGCCGGAGAAAACGGTGTCGGCATTGCCGATCTGGTGGAAAACCGGCTGGTGGGGATGAAATCCCGCGGGGTTTACGAGACCCCGGGCGGGACGGTTTTGTATAAGGCTCATCAGGAACTGGAGCGCCTGACCTTAGACCGGATGACCTTCCATTACAAGGAACTGGTGGCGCAACGCTACGCGGAACTGGTTTACGACGGGGTCTGGTTCCATCCTTTGCGGGAGGCCCTGGCCGCCTTTGTGGATGTGACGCAAAAGACGGTGACCGGGAAGGTAAGGATGAAGCTTTATAAGGGGAATTGCACTCCGGCCGGAGTAACTTCGCCTTATTCCTTATACAACGAAGCTTTCGCCACTTTCGGGGCCGATGAGGTCTATAACCAAAAGGACGCGGAAGGCTTTATCAATCTCTTTGGTTTGCCCTTGAAGGTGCGGGCTTTAATGAAAAAAGAGGCAGGTTTAGAGGAATGAAAAGTATGAAGTTATGGGGCGGCCGTTTCGCCAAAGAAACGGATGCATTGATGGATGATTTCCATTCTTCCATCCATTTTGACCAGAAGTTGTACCGCTATGACATCCTGGGTAGCATCGCCCATGCCCGGATGCTGGGCGAAACGGGCATCATCAGTAAAGAGGAAGCCGGGCAGCTGATTGCCGGCTTGCAGGACTTGTTGCAGGAAATTGAAGCGGGGCAAGTGGAGTTTTCCGTAAAAGCGGAAGACATCCATATGAATATTGAAATGCTCCTCACCGAGAAAATCGGGGCGGTAGCCAAAAAACTGCATACAGCCCGCAGCCGCAACGATCAGGTCACCCTGGACACCCGGATGTACGTGAAAGAGGCGATTACCGAAACCCAGCGCCTGCTGCTGGAGCTATTGGAAACCTTGCAGAATCTGGCCGAAGAACATGCTGGGACGATTATGCCGGGCTATACCCATTTGCAGATCGCGCAGCCGGTGACCCTGGGGCATCATCTGCTGGCTTATGCGGAAATGCTGAAGCGGGACCTGGGGCGGCTTTCCGATTGTTACAAGCGGACCAACGTACTGCCCTTGGGTGCGGGAGCCCTGGCCGGCACCACTTTCCCGCTGGACCGGGCGATGGTGGCCCGGGAATTAGGCTTTGCCGCTGTTTCGGAAAACAGCATGGACAGTGTCTCCGACCGGGACTATGTGGTGGAATTGTTGGGCGCCCTGTCCCTGGTGATGCTGCATCTTTCCCGCTTCTGTGAGGAAATCATCCTGTGGAACAGTCAGGAATGGGCCTTTGTGGAGCTTGATGATGCCTATAGCACCGGTTCTTCGATTATGCCGCAAAAAAAGAATCCCGATGTGGCGGAACTCATCCGGGGAAAAACCGGCCGGGTTTATGGCGACCTCTTCACGCTACTTACGGTGATGAAGGGCTTGCCCCTGGCCTATAACAAAGATATGCAGGAGGATAAGGAAGCGCTCTTTGACGGGGTCAAAACGGTGCAGGACTGCCTGTCCATCTTTACGCCGATGCTGGCGACCCTCACTTTTAACAGGGAACGGATGCGGGAAGCGGCGCAAAAAGGCTTTTCCAATGCCACCGATCTGGCCGATTATTTGGTGCGCAAGGGGCTGGGTTTCCGGGACGCCCATCATGTGGTGGGCCGGTTGGTAAATTACTGCCTTGCCCGGGGCAAAACCCTGGAGCAGCTCGGCCTGGAGGAAATGCGCCGGGAAAGCGGCTGGGGGCAGGATAACGCCAATCAAGGCGGGGAAGATACTCATCAGCGCAAAGAAAACCCCTCTCCAGGAGGAGAAGGGCCCGGTCCAGGCAAGGAACTTCATGATGGGGCCGCCTTGTTTACGGAGGACGTGTACGCGGCCTTAGCCTTAGAGAATGTGGTCAGCCGCCGCCGCACCTATGGCGGGACTTCGCCGGAGCAAGTGCGTTTAGCGGTGGGGAGGCTGAAAGAATACCTTGAGCAAGCAAGAAAGGAACTGGCTCAAAGTTAAAAAACCAGAAGAAAGACAATACTGGCATAGAAGCAACACTTCGCTGGATGGCACAGGGATAGATCGTTCCGGCAAAAAAAGACTGTCTTCCTCTTGCAGGGGGGACAGTTTTTTAGTTGCCCAGATACTTCTTGGGCAACGAACAGGAGTATTCGTAAATGCCCATCCCGATGAGAAAGAGCCCAAAGAGCTTTTTCAACAAGGCGGCATCCACATGGTTGGCCAGGACAGAGCCCAGCAGTGCTCCCCCTAAAGCGCCAATGGTGAGGGGAAGAGCCAGTTTGAGGTCCACATTGTTTTGCCGAAAATGGGTCAGGACGGCCACGAAAGCGGTAGGAACAAAGGAAGCCAGGCAAACACCCTGCGCCGTTTGCTGAGGGAGGTGCATTAAAAACACCAGGGCTGGGACCAGCAAGGTGCCGCCCCCGATGGCTAAACCGCTCAGAATGCCTGTTAGCAGACCGATGATGTAGGCCAGCATCTAAAAAACCATCCTTAATCCGGCTATGGCCATAAAAATGCCGAACAGTTTTTTTAAAGAAGCTGCCGGGATATGTTCCATCAGGTTCGCCCCCAGGTAGCCGCCGATCATTCCGCTTAAGGCGATTTTGAAGGCCAAAGGCCAATCAATATGGTTGTTGGCCTGGTAAACAAAAGTGCTGACCATGGCGGTAGGTAGGATAATGGCCAGGGAAGTGCCGTGGGCGGTGTGTTGTTCTTTCTGCAGCAGAAAAGTAAGCGCCGGGATGAGAATTGTGCCGCCGCCGATTCCTAACAGGCCGTTGATGATACCGGTTAAGAGGCCAATCCCTCCGAGCCGGAGAACATGGGGAAAATGATGACCGGAAATATTCAGAAAGGAAAAGTTCATGGCCTAAGCCTCCTCGTTCGGTCATAGTCTTTGTCGGGAGGCTTATTTTATACATGGTCCCTCTTGGGCAGTTCCTCATCCGGGATGCTGCAACATTAATTAGGGGCGGCATCTTAATGCAGGCAGTCTAAGCAGGGAATTAAAAAGACGCCCAGGAGGAAACCTAAGGTTGCATAGCCGGGGTACCGGCGGTAGGCTTCCGGAAGCAACTCGTTTTTGACGATATAGGCCATCGCTCCTCCGGCCAGGGCCAGAAGCAGGGCAATTACGTGGCGGGAGATGGCCACCAAAAGAAGACCCAGGAGGGCTCCTGCCGGGGTAAAAAGGCTGATGGCGAGGCAGGTGAGGATAATGCGGCCTCTGGCTAAACCCCCCATCAGCAGGGGAGCGGCCGTAGCCATTCCCTCCGGGATATTATGCAGGCCGATGGCCAGGGCGATCAAAAGCCCCAGGTGGTCCGCCGCCGCATAGCCTGCGGCGATGGCAATCCCTTCGGGAAGATCGTGCAGGGCGATGCCCGTGCCGATCAGGTAGCCCATTTTAAAAAAATGCTTTTGCAGGGCGCCCCGTTTCCTGTGCCTGGGGCGAGCCGCAAAAAAGGAAAGCAACAGGTCCAAACAGAGCATGAAGAGGAGGCCGCCCAGGAAACCTGCCGCGGAGAGGAGGGGGTTTCCGTAAACCAGGGACGAAGGCAGCAAATCGAAAACTACAACGGATAGCATCACTCCGCTGGCGATGCCCAGTAAAAAGGAGAGGCTTTTTTCGCCCGGCCGTCCGTTAATCAGGACGGCCAGCGCCCCCAGAACGGTGGCCAGGCCGGCGATCATGCTCTGGGCCATTACCGTTAGTTCCGTAGTCATCATTTCTCCTTTACCTTTTCGAAGGGACATTTTGTTGGCTAATTAAGCATAGTATGAGGAGCAGGGAGATATGACAGAAAAATTCATTAAACCGATGGAACCGGTGTTAGTTGCCCGGCCTTTTGATGATCCCCGTTTTTTGTACCAGATCAAGTGGGACGGCATCAGGATTATCGCTTACCTTTCGCCACAAGGCCTTGTCTTAAGGACAAAAAACGGGCACTTCAGGACCGACCGGTATCCGGAGTTGTGGGGGCTCAAGCAATGTTTTACCGGGGAAAGCGCGATTTTCGACGGGGAGGTCATTGTCTTAGGACCAGAGGGGGTCCCCAGTTTTCACCGGATTTTGCAGCGCGACGGGCAAAAAAAGCTAACGCCGGAGTTGATGCGGATAAATCCGGTCGTTTATGTGGTTTTTGATCTGCTTTTCTGCAACAACCAGTTTTTGACCGGGCTTTCCTTGTTGGAACGGCAAAGGCTGCTGGAGAAGCACCTTTGTCCTGGTGGCAATATTTATTTATGCGAAAACTATCCGGAAGGGAAAGAGCTTTTTCAAATTATGCAGGAAAAAGGAATGGAGGGGATTGTGGCCAAAGAAAAAAACGGTTTGTACTATTGTGGAGAAAAAAACAGAACCTGGCAAAAGGTGAAATGCTTCCGGAAGCTGAAAGCTATTCTTGGCGGAGTGGTCGTAAGGAGCGACAATGGTGGAATTAAGGCTTTGCTGGTCGGGCTCCGGGACGACTCCTTCAACGAGCAAAGAGAGAGGCAGGGGCAAAGAGAGAGGCAGGAGCATCAGGGGAGTCAGGAGCAACGGGAGAGACAGGAGCAGAAAGAAGGGCCGGAGCAAAAAAAGGGGCCTCCCTTGGAGGCTCCTTTGCGCTACGTGGGGAAGGTTTTCAGCGGGTTAAAAGCTCAGGATTTAGCGCAAATCAAGCAGCTCATCGCCGGTTTCGGGGAAGAGCAAACCCCTTTTATCAATCCCCCCGTTCCTGAAAAGGGTACGCGGCTAATTGGACTGCCCCCTTATCTGGCGCTTAACCTTCAATATTTGGAATGGAGCGAAAACGGTGTTTTAAGAAACCCGGTCTTTTTGGGTTTTACGGAGGATTGATAAAATACCAAATACGGATTAATAAATCCTGAATATTAAGGATTTCTCACTTTTTTGTTATATATTTATATCACAATTATTTTACAAATCAGGTTGCTTAAAAGGGGTAAATTATATAATATGGTAGTAGTGAATAAAATAATACATTCACAAATATTTAGTTTTTTCAGTGAGGAAAGCATGGAAAATTACGCAGCAATCGGGATTGACGTGGGGGGAACGAATATTAAGGCGGGCTTGGTTGATGCCCAGGGCAATTTGTTGTCGGTCCAGGTGGTTCCTACCCGTAAAGAGCAAGGTTCGGAGCAGGTGTTAGCGCTGATTGGAGAAATGATTGCTTCGCTTTGTGCGTCTTCTGCCCGTAAGGTGCTGGGAGTGAGTGTGGCTTTGCCGGGCGGGGTGGATGACCAGGCCGGAAAATGCCTGTATTGTCCCAATCTTGGCTGGAAAGAGCTTCCCGTCAGGGAGATCCTCACGGCCCTAACCGGTCTTTCCGTGCGACTTGTTAATGATGCCAACGCGGCCTGCCTGGGCGAATACTTTTACGGCAAGGGGCGGCAGGCGAGGGCTTTTCTCAGTATTACCCTGGGAACCGGCATTGGGTCGGCGCTTGTTTTGCAAAACCAGCTTTACACCGGTCCTTTCGGAGCAGGGGTTGAAGCCGGGCATATGGTGGTTGAGCCGGCGGGCGCTTTATGTAATTGCGGCCGGCGGGGATGTTGGGAAACCATCGTTTCGGCTTCGGGTATTGTGCGGCGGGCTAAAGAAAAAATGCACAAGGAGCTAAGCGCGAAGGAAGTATTTCAATTGGCCCGCGAAGGGGACCCCCAGGCGCAGGCGATTGTGGAAGAAACCATCTTTTATTTAGCGATAGGGCTGGCTAATTTGATTAACCTGTTTAGCCCGGAGGAAATCAGGATCGGAGGGGGTGTGGCTCAGGCGGAGGAATTGTTTTCGAAGGAGTTGTATGCCCGGGTCGAGGAGAATGTTTATCCTACTTTAAAAGGTAAGGTGAAGATAGAGCAGTCTTCGCTCGGTTATTATTCCGGCATCATTGGGGCTTCCACTTTGTGGTTCCATGATATAAACATAATATAACAATTTTCTCTTTTTCTATCTTAAAATGAATAATCTTAACCCCATTTTAGGCATTTTTCCTAGAAATTAGGCAATTAACAGCCATATTGACAATTATAAAAATTGTCCATAAAATTATTAGATGAAGGGGTGCATTAGTGTGCTGGACAGCGGACCAACTCCCTACGAAATATATCTTTTTCAGCAGGGTAAACTGTACAAAAGCTACGAAATGTTCGGCGCTTTTGAAGGCAGAGAAAAAGGGAAAAAAGGAGTGCGGTTTTCGGTCTGGGCCCCCAATGCCGTGGAAGTGCGCGTAATGGGACAATTTAATGGCTGGAACGGTTATTTAAACCCGATGAAAAAAATCCCCGACTCCGGCGTGTGGACTACTTTTATCCCCGGGGCGAAAAACGGGGATGCTTACAAGTACGAGATTATCACCTCTTCCGGTCAGGTCCTGCATAAAGCCGATCCCTATGCCTTTTGGGCGGAAGTACGACCCAGGTCGGCCTCCCGTGTTTTTAATTTACAGGGTTATCAGTGGGGCGACCAGGAATGGATGGAAAAAAGGCAGCAGCCGCAGGAGCTCTTTAACCGGCCCCATCTGATTTACGAGGTCCAGCTCGGTTCCTGGAAACTGAAGGAAGACGGCAGTTTTTATACATACCGTGAACTGGCCGAGGAATTGGTTGACTACGTAGCGGAGATGGGCTACACCCATATCGAACTGTTGCCGGTTTGCGAGCATCCTTTTGATGGTTCCTGGGGATATCAGATTACCGGCTATTATGCGGTGACGAGCCGTTATGGCACTCCTCATGATTTTATGTATTTTGTGGACCGGTGCCATCAAAAAGGCATAGGGGTGATTCTGGATTGGGTTCCGGGCCATTTTTGTAAAGATGCCCATGGTCTGGCCAGTTTTGACGGTCAGTACCTGTACGAGAGCGAAGAAATTCGCGACTGGGGGACCATGAAGTTTGATTTTGGCCGGCCGCAAGTGCAAAGTTTCCTGATTTCCAACGCCATTTTCTGGTTTGACCTTTATCATATTGACGGGCTGCGGGTGGATGCCGTTGCCAGTATGCTTTATTTGGACTACGGCAAGAAACCTGGTGAGTGGACCCCTAATCAATACGGGGGGAACGGCGACTTAAACGCCATCAGTTTTATCAAGAAGCTCAATGAAGTTTGTTTTTCTTATTTTCCCAATGCCCTGATGATTGCCGAAGAGTCCACCGAATGGCCTTTGGTAACCGGGCCGACCTATGCCGGGGGCTTGGGTTTCAATTACAAATGGAACATGGGTTGGATGAACGATTGCTTGGAATATATGTCGAAAGACCCTGTTTATAGAAAGTGGCATCATAATTTATTGACCTTTTCCTTTATGTATGCCTTTTCAGAGAATTTCATCCTGCCCTTGTCCCACGATGAAGTGGTGCATGGGAAAAGGCCCCTGATTGACAAAATGCCCGGGGATTACTGGCAGAAATTCGCTAATTATCGCACCTTCCTTGGTTATATGATGGCGCATCCCGGGAAAAAGCTCCTGTTCATGGGCGGCGAGTTTGCCCAGTTTATCGAATGGCGGTACTACGAAGGGCTGGAATGGCATCTGCTTAATTATGAAATGCACCGCAAATTCCATCATTATGTGAAAACTTTAAACTGGTTTTACCGGAAGGAGAACGCCTTCTGGGATCTGGACCACAGTTGGGAAGGTTTTCAATGGATTGACTGCCATAATAATGAACAAAGCATTCTCGTTTTTGTGCGCTGGAATAAGGATAAAGACAATTTCATCCTCGTGCTTTGCAATTTCACACCGCAGTACTACGAGAATTTCCGGATCGGCGTGCCTTGTCCGGGGGTTTATAAGGAAGTTTTCAACAGCGATTTGGAGTGCTACGGCGGATCCGGGAAAGGCAATGAAGGTCTCTTGCCGACGGAAGAGGTCGTGATGCATGGGCAACCAAATTCGTTAGTGATCAAAGTACCACCTTTGGCTTGCGTGTTTTTTAAGAAAGAACGAGAAATAAAGCCCAGTCTTTTAGGGGAAGATAATGAAGGGTAATCATCGAGCAGGAGGGTTTGCATGTTTACGGATAAAAACTCATTCAAAGAGGCTTACTTAAATAAATTCATCAAAACCTATGGCAAGCCGCTGGAAGAAGGTAGTATTCAAGAGAAATACGATGTTCTGGCTCGTTTGGTTCGTGATTATCTGACTGATTGCTGGTATGAAACCAACCAGTATTACAAGAGTAAAAAAGTAAAAGAAGTTTATTACTTCTCCATTGAGTTTTTGATAGGGCGCCTTTTGACCAACAATCTGGTGAATCTGGGGATCAAAAACATGGTCAAGGAAGGGCTGGAGGATTTAGGCATCAGCCTGACCGATTTGGAGAATGAGGAGCCGGAGGCCGGTTTAGGCAGCGGCGGGCTGGGGCGCCTGGCCGCCGATTTCATGGATTCCCTGGCTTCCCAGGGTTTGCCGGGGCATGGCTGTGGGATCCGCTACCGTTACGGCTTGTTTGACCAAAAGATTGAAAACGGCGAGCAGGTGGAAATACCGGATGATTGGCTGAAAAACGGTTACCTGTGGGAATTCCGGAGACCGGATAAAGCAGTCGAGGTCAGGTTTGGCGGCAAAGTCCGGGTCCAGTACGTGGATGCCCGGATGGTGTTCAGCCATGAAGAGTATGAGTCGGCCTTAGCGGTGCCTTATGACATCCCGATGGTCGGCTACCGGAACAATATTGTCAATACCTTGCGGTTATGGAGTGCGGAAGCTCCGGAAGAGGATTTTGATTTTTCTTCTTTTCAACGGGGAGATTACATGAAAGCCGTGGAAAGAAAGTATGCCGCAGAGTCTGTCTCGCAAATCCTCTATCCTGATGATACATATTACGAAGGAAGGAGGCTCAGGTTAAAACAACAATACTTTTTTGTCTCGGCAGGGCTGCAGAGCATTATCCGCCGGTATAAAAAGAGTTACTTGACCTTCCATAGCTTCCCCGACAAGGTGGCGATCCACATTAATGATACCCATCCGGCTCTGGTGATTCCCGAATTAATGCGTATTCTAATCGACGAAGAAGGAATGGGCTGGGATGAAGCCTGGCGCATTACGGTCGCTACCGTGTCCTATACGAACCACACGATTATGCCGGAAGCTTTGGAAAAATGGCCCATTGAAATGTTTAGGGAGCTGTTGCCCCGGATTTTCATGATCGTGGAAGAAATCAACGAACGGTTTTGCCAGGAATTATGGAACCGGTACGGTGATTTGGAAAAAGTCCGGGAAATGGCGATCGTCAGTGACGGTTATGTGCGGATGGCGCACCTGGCCATCGTAGGGAGCAACAGTGTCAACGGGGTTGCGAAGATCCATTCGGAAATTCTGAAGAAACAAGTAATGCATCCGTTCTATGAGTACTATCCTTATAAGTTTAATAATAAAACCAACGGCATTACCCACCGGAGATGGCTTTTGATGGCCAATTCCCGTTTGGCCCGTTTAATCACGGATACCATTGGCACGGGCTGGATTAAACATCCCAGTGATTTGATTAATCTCCTGCCCTATAAGGATGACCGGTTTTTCCAGGAGGAATTTGCCCAGATTAAACTGGCCAACAAGGAAAGACTGGCCAAATACATCAAGGAAAACACGGGTTGGGTCGTTGATCCCCATTCGATTTTTGATGTGCATATTAAAAGGATTCATGCTTACAAGCGGCAACTGATGAATGCCCTGCATATCCTGCATCTTTATAACAGGTTATTGGAGGATCCTCATTTCCAGATGAATCCGCGCACCTTTATTTTTGCCGGTAAGGCTGCTCCTGGGTATTATTTAGCGAAAAAGGTAATCAAGCTGATTAATGTATTAGCCAATAAAATCAATAATGACAAACGGATTGGAGGGAAGCTGAAGGTAGTCTTTTTGGAGAATTATAATGTCTCACTGGCAGAATTGATTATTCCGTCCGCCGAAGTGAGCGAGCAAATCTCGACGGCCAGCAAAGAGGCTTCGGGGACCGGCAACATGAAGTTCATCTTAAACGGCGCGGTCACCATCGGAACCCTGGACGGGGCCAATATCGAGATTTTTGAACGGGTCGGCCCGGAGAACTTCTTTGTCTTTGGTTTAACGGCCGGGGAAGTCTTGAATTATTACAAGTATGGTGGTTATTCTTCCTGGAGTATTTACAACCGGGAAGAAAAGGTAAAAAGGATAACCGATCAACTGATTAACGGTTTTTTAGGGCCGGACAAGGAAGAATTCATGGTGATTTACGACCATCTCTTAACCTATAATGACGAGTTCTTCGTATTGAAAGATTTTTGTTCCTATGTGGTGGCCCAGGAAAAAATCGATGAGTTATATAGTAACCGGCAGAAATGGTTACAAATGGGGATTACCAATGTTGCTCATGCCGGTGTCTTTTCCAGTGACCGGACGATTAACGAATATTCGGTGGGAATTTGGAATCTGAAACCGGTATAGCCGAGCATAAGGGGGAAGACTTGTATAAATAAAACCAGGAGATGAAAATATGAAAAGTAAAGAGTGTATTGCGATGCTTCTTGCTGGGGGGCAGGGAAGCCGGTTAAGGCTTCTCACCAAAAATCTAGCGAAGCCCGCGGTGCCTTTCGGAGGTAAATATAGGATTATTGATTTTAGCCTTAGTAATTGTGTAAACTCAGGCATCGACACCGTGGGCGTTTTAACACAGTACAAACCTCAGGTGCTTAATTCGTATATCGGGATCGGTGATGCCTGGGATTTCCATTGTTACGGTAGTCATGGCGGGGTTACCATTTTGCCGCCTTATGAACGGGAAGACGGCGGGGAGTTTTACAAGGGAACAGCCCATGCCATCTACCAGAATATCGACTTTATTGATAAGTATAACCCCGAGTATGTTTTAATTCTTTCCGGCGACCATATTTACAAAATGGATTATTCGCTAATGTTGGAAGAACATAAGAAAAACGATGCAGAAGTAACTATTTCGGTAATAGAAGTACCTTGGGAGGAAGCGTCACGTTTTGGGATTATGAATACTGACCAGGAGGGCCGGATTGTCCAGTTCGAAGAAAAACCCATCTGTCCGAAGAGTAATCTGGCTTCCATGGGTGTGTATATATTTAACTGGGGTGTTTTGAAAGAATACCTGATCAGAGATGCTGCGGATAAGGAGTCGGCCCATGACTTCGGAAAGAATGTTATCCCGCGGATGCTCCAGGACAGTTTGAAAATGTACGCCTATGCTTTTCAGGGATACTGGCGAGATGTGGGAACAGTGGAAAGTTACTGGGAAGCCAGTATGGATATTTTGGATGACCAGGGATGTCTGACCTTTTTCGATAATGATTGGCGGATTTATTCCGCACCTTCCTTACAGGCTCCTCATTATATCAGTAGCAAAGCGGAAATCGAAGATTCCTTAATCTCGGATGGCTGTGCCATCGAAGGGAAAGTTGAGCATTCTATCTTATTTCCAGGGGTATTTGTCGGACAAGAATCCCTGATTAAAGATTCCATCATCATGCCTGGCGTAAGAATCGGGCGCAGGGTGAAAATTGAAAAAGCGATTATCGGAGAAAACACGGTCGTCGGAGACGGTTCATATATCGGTGCCGATGGCATTACGGTGATTGAGGATAGCATTACTATGCCGGAGAATGCGCAAGTGGGGCGACTGTTACGCCTGAAAAAGAAGACCAAAGAGGAGGAGGAGGATGTAAAGGAATTACTTGGTTAAGGAACATTGATCATTAATAAAAGGGGAATCAAGAAAATGAAAGAAGTAATGGGGCTAATTCATCATGTTAAGGATGAAAAGGCTTTTCGACAAATAACTAAAAATCGGTGTGTGGCAGCGATCCCGTTTGGGGGAAAATACCGGCTGGTCGATTTCCCTTTGTCCAATATGGTTAATGCCGGGATCTCCAATATTGGCATCATTACCTCTTTCAATATGCGCTCCTTGCTGGAGCATTTGGGCAGAGGGGAAGATTGGGGCTTAGACCGGAAAAAGGACGGGTTGTTTATCCTGCCTACAGCTTCCATTGACAGCGCCAACAACAAGCGGAAAGTAGACCTGGAGGATTTCTACGCTAATCTTGACTACTTGGAAAAGAGCAAGCAGGAGTATGTTTTAATTACCGGCAGTAATATTGTATGCAATCTTGATTTGCGCAAAGTAGGGGCTTTTCACAAAAAGAATGAAGCGGATGTTACCATTGTTTATCAAGACGGCTATCAGTTTTTGGATCTTGACATCAAGCGGGGCGTCTACCTGCAAAAAGACGACGATGGCCGGATTTTGGCCATTGAGGCAGGGGCTCCTTCCCCCGGCAACGTAGTATCGATGGATATGTATTTGCTGAAAAAATCCCTTTTAATGTCCTTCATTGAAGAAGGAGAAATCAACGGCAAATGGGATCTGATTAGTGATTTTTTGACTTCCCGGGTGCGGGATCTTAGGATATATGGTTTTCCCTATCAAGGTTATCTGGCCATTGTTAATTCATGGCAAAGCTTGTTTAAACATCAACTGGAGCTCCTGGACAGCCGTGTCGTCCAAAAACTGTTTAATCCCAAGCGGATGATTTATACGAAAATTAAGGATGGACCGCCCACCAGATATTGCGGCGGTGCGGAGGTTTGTAACGTTTTAGCTTCCAACGGCTGTGTGATTGAGGGTAAAGTGGAAAATTGCATTATGTTTAGGAAAGTGAAAATTGGCCGGGGGGCCGTTATCCGTAACAGCATCCTCATGCCCAAAGTAGAGATTGGCGAAAATGTGGTTTTGGACAGGGTTATTTTAGATAAAGGTGTCAGTGTACACAAGGGCACGAAACTGATTAGTCAAAACGAGGATCCGATCATTATTCCTAAAAATATAAAGGTTAGGGAGGGTTCTGTTTAAAATGTTGAAAGTACTATATGTGGCATCAGAGTGCGCTCCTTTTGCGATAACAGGCGGGCTGGGCGATGTAATAGAAAGTTTGCCGCGGGCCATCCAAAAAAAGAAAGTGGACGCGAGAGTAATTCTGCCGAAGTACGGCAATATTCCCGCTGAATATAAAAAAGAAATGATGCATGTTAAGAGTTTTACCGTGCCGGTGGGCTGGCGCAACCAGTATGCCGGCCTCCAGGTGTTCGAGCATCAAGGAATTACTTACTATTTCATCGATAATGAAGGGTATTTTAAACGGGAAGGGATTTACGGCTATTTTGACGAAGCGGAGCGCTTTTCCTTCTTTTGCCGGGCCGTTTTGGAAAGCCTGCAATACATGGACGATTTTCAACCGGATATTTTGCACTGCAATGACTGGCAGACCGCTTTGGTCCCCGTCTTTTTGAAAGAATTTTATTGGGATAAGCCTTTATACCAGAAGATCAAGACTGTTTTCACGATTCATAATTTAAAGTATCAGGGCGTATTCTGGATGAATGTGGAAGATGTTTTAGGACTGTCTTCCTCGAAGCAATATGATGAGGCCTTTGAGTTCTATGGCGATATTAATTTCATGAAAGCAGGAATTTATTATGCTGATAAGATTACCACGGTCAGCAATACATACGCGGAGGAAATTAAGACCGCCTATTTTGGCGAGAACCTGGACGGAGTATTAAGAAAATTCGGGGATAAATTAGTGGGGATTATCAACGGGATTGACTATAACAAATACAATCCGGAAAGCGACCCGCACATTTATGCGAATTACCGGACGTCCCTGGCGAAAAAAGAGCAGAACAAACTGATGCTGCAGGAAGACATGGGCTTGCCGGTAAGGAATAATGTCCCCATGTTGGGGATGGTTTCCCGTTTAACCCGCCAGAAAGGGCTTGATTTGCTGGTTTATATTATTGACGAGTTGTTGTCCCTGGATGTGCAACTAGTGATCCTTGGGGTCGGCGAATATGGCTATGAGCATACTTTAAGGTATGCCGCTGAAAGACATCCGGCCAAAATGCAGCTGTTTTTGATGTTCAATGAAGCCATGGCCCGCAAGATTTATGCGGCTTCGGACCTGTATCTGATGCCTTCCCTTTTTGAACCTTGTGGCTTAAGCCACTTGATAGCCTTAAGGTATGGCACCTTACCGGTGGTGCGGGAAACGGGCGGCTTGAAAGATACCATCCAGTCCTACAATGAGTGCACCGGGGAAGGGAATGGCTTTAGTTTTACGAACTTTAACGCCCATGACTTTTTATTCACCATCAAACGGGCGCTGGATTTTTATCATAATCAGCCGGTTATTTGGAACAATATAGTCAAGAATGCCTTTAAAGCTAACTACAGTTGGCATACTTCCGCCCAGAGATATATCGATCTATACGAATCACTTCTTTCCGATTGAAGCGTAAAATAATGAAAAAACATCATGGAAGCTCACCCAAACAAAAAATAAATTAGAGAGGAAAAAAAGGGGAAGTAGTGGGAAAACATACAGAGGAGAAAAACCAAATGAGCTTAAGCTGGATTTATCATAATACCCATGACTTAAAGTGCCGTGAGCCTTTTGGCGCCGTTCCCAGCGGAGAAAAGGTTACTCTGCGGCTGGGATTGCAAGCGACTACAAAAATCGAAACGGTGCTTTTACGTTTATGGAGGAACCAGGATCGGGTGCAGGATGCCGAACTGCATTTAGAAAAGGGGGAAGGGAACAAAAAGTATTATCAAGTCGAAATTCCGACACCGGTGGTGGGACTTTACTGGTACTATTTTGTGGTGATCACCGGCGGCAAGGTTTATTATTATGGCAATAACAATGAAAGGTTGGGCGGGGAGGGCTTGCTCCGAGAACAAGTACCGCCCCCTTTTCAGATTACCGTATATCGTGATTTTACTGTCCCGGATTGGTTTTCCAGAAGCGTGATGTATCAAATTTTCGTGGATCGTTTTTACAACGGCAACGAAAACGGGGTCGTTAACAATCCGAAGAAGGGCTCGCTGCTTCACGGCTGTTGGGACGATACGCCGATTTACATCAAGGAGCCGGAAACCGGGGCCATCCTCCGGTGGGATTTCTTCGGCGGCAATTTGGAAGGGATCATCAAAAAGCTTCCCTACCTAAAGGAACTGGGGGTGGGTGTGCTCTATTTCAATCCGATTTTTGAATCCCCCAGTAATCATAAGTACGACACGGCGGATTACAAAAAGATTGATTCGATGTTTGGAAGCAATGAGGATTTTCGTCGTTTGTGCCAAAAAGCGCGGGAGTACAACATCCGCATTATCCTGGACGGAGTGTTCAGCCATACGGGAAGCGACAGTATTTATTTCAACAAGGAAGGCAATTATCCCGGTTTGGGGGCGTACCAGTCGCCCAGTTCGCCCTATTTCAGTTGGTACCGCTTCAACCGCTATCCCGATGAATACGAAAGCTGGTGGGGCTTCGGGAATTTACCGAACGTTGATGAGTTGAATCCCTCCTATTTAAAGTTTATCTTGGAGGACGAAGACAGTGTCGTCCGCTACTGGATAAAAATGGGGGCGGCCGGGTGGCGGCTGGATGTGGCCGATGAATTGCCGGACGAATTTATCAAAAAAATGCGGGCCGTGATGAAGGAAACCGACCCGGAATCAATTCTATTGGGTGAAGTCTGGGAGGATGCCTCCAATAAGGTCAGCTACGGGGAACAACGGGAGTACCTGTGGGGGGAAGAACTGGATTCGGTCATGAATTATCCCTTCCGCAATATCCTCCTGGGTTTTTTACTGGGGCATCTTGACGCTTGGCAGGTGCACCGGCGGCTGATGAATCTGGCCGAAAATTATCCCAAAGTCAGTTTTTACAGTGTGATGAATTTGCTGGGGAGCCACGATGTGCCCAGAGTGTTGACCATTTTAGGGGAGGCCCCGCCGGAGCAGCATGTGCATCCGAAAGACAAGGCGAAGTTTCGGCTTTCACCCCGGCAGCGGAGGCTGGGGATTCGCCGTCTGAAGCTGGCCGTTCTTTTCCAGATGTGTTTTCCCGGCGTACCGGCCATTTATTATGGAGACGAAGCCGGCATGGAGGGTTATACCGACCCCTATAACCGGGGTCCTTATCCCTGGGGAAGAGAAGATCAGGATCTGGTAAACCACTATAAGAAGCTGATTGGCTTTAGGAATAATTTTTCCGCTTTGCACCAGGGCGAGTGGAAAACCGCTTACGCCCAGGGCGACGTTTACGGCTTTTTCCGGAAGGACGGAAAAGAGCAGTTTTTGATTTTGCTTAATCGGAGCAAAGATACGGAACACACGGTGACGGTGCCTTTGAGTGAGGACTCCCGGGGCGGATGGAGGAAAATCTTCCCGCAGGAAACAAAACTCCTTGAACAGCAGGAAAAGCGCGGAGGGAACGAGGCTTTAACCGTAAAACTGCCGCCTTTGGAAGGGAAGATCCTGGCTCGCGTCCGCCCGTAAGGCTAAAAAGGGTCATAACAAAAGAAGGCATTAGTTCTGAAGTAAGAAGAGGGAAAGGAGAACCGACGAAGGAACGGAGGTAGAACGTAAAGAATAACATAAAAGCAAAACGTAGTATGGAAAAGCTCAACCGTTAAGGAGCAAAGGAATTAGTAGATCAGGCAGATTAGGCAAGGGGGCATGGAAGTGCAATTAAACAGAGCCGGGGGAATATTACTTCATCCTACTTCCCTTCCTTCCAGATACGGGATTGGCGACTTAGGGCCGGAGGCGTATCAATTTATTGATTTTCTGGCCGCAAGCCACATCAAGCTGTGGCAGGTGCTGCCGCTTAATCCCATCGGGTTCGGAGATTCACCTTATCAAGCTTTTTCTGCTTTCGCCGGCAGTCCGTTGTTGATTAGTCCGGATCTTTTAGCGGAGGAAGGGCTTTTAGCGGCGAAGCAATTAAGGTCGGTGCCTGCATTTCCGGAAGAACGGGTGGACTACGCGCTTTGCGCTGTCTATAAAGAAAAACTGTGTCGTGAGGCTTACCGGAACTTTCAAGCGGGCGGAAACCGGGAACAGCAGTACCTGGACTTTGTGGAAAGCAAAGCGTACTGGCTTCCCGATTTTGCCTTGTTTATGGCGTTAAAAAGACATTTTCATAATGTTCCGTGGAATTACTGGGAAAAAGACATTGCTTTGCGCAAGCCGGAAGCTGTGGCAAGCTGGGAGGAAAAGCTGCGGGACGAGATTGACTACCAACTCTTTTTGCAATATCAGTTTTTCCGGCAGTGGCTTAGCTTGCGGGAATATGCCAACCGCAAAGGGATTAGCATTATTGGCGATCTGCCGATTTATGTGGCCTATGACAGCAGTGACACCTGGGTTAATCCCCGGTTCTTTGAGCTGGATGAGTTAGGGAATCCCCTTAAAGTGGGAGGGGTGCCCCCGGACTATTTCAGTGCCACGGGGCAGTTGTGGGGCAATCCCATTTACCGCTGGCCGGAAATGAAGCAGGACGATTATTTATGGTGGCGGGAGCGCATCGCCGTCCTTTTGGAACTGGTTGATGTGATCCGGGTAGACCATTTCCGGGGTTTTGAAGCCTACTGGGAGATTCCGGCGCAGGAGAAAACCGCGATCAACGGCAGGTGGGTCAAAGGCCCGGGGGAGGAGTTATTCCGCGTCCTTACGGATTACCTGGGGGAATTGCCGTTTATTGCGGAGGATTTAGGAGTGATTACCCCTGAGGTGCTGGAGCTTAAGAAAAAATTTGGTTTTCCGGGAATGAAGGTTTTGCAGTTTGTGGACCGGGAGTCTTTCGCCGACCGGCCGGTTTATCGTCAGGGTTCCGGATATGCGGCGGTAGTCAGTCAGGCCAGGGAACAGAGCGCGCAGGCCGGAAATTATATTTATTACACCGGCACCCATGACAACGACACCCTGCGGGGCTGGTATGAAAAGACCATCCTTGCTCAGCTCAGCGAGGCGCGCCGGAAAAGCTATGACCAAAAAAAACTGGAAAAAACCTGCTGGGGTTTCATCGATATTGTCAGCCAGAGCCCGGCCAGATGGTCGATTATACCCCTGCAGGATTTTCTGTGTCTTGATTCGGCAGCACGGATGAACACGCCAAATACGGTGGGCGGTAATTGGGAATGGCGGTATCGAAAAGGCGCCTTAACACCGGACCTGGCCCAAAGAATAAAAACGCTCATGCTTAAATATGGACGGTAGAAATCATTTCAGAGAACAGAGGTGGGATTGGACGATGGAAGGGCAAGCTTTATGGGAGAAATTTCAGGCGGGGCAATATATGAATGAGTCGTTGGGATTAGCCCTTGATTATAGCTGTATGGATTTTCCGACCGGCTTTTTTCAGGAAATGGAGCCCCGGTTCGAGCGGGCCTTCGCGGCCATGCGGGAGTTGGAAGAGGGGAAGATTGCCAACCCGGATGAGAACAGGATGGTGGGCCATTATTGGCTGAGGGACGCGGCCCTTGCTCCCAGCGCGCAGATCGGGGAAGAGATAAGGGCAACCATCGAAAAGATTCGTGCCTTCGGGCAGAAAATAAAGAGCGGGCAAATTGTCTCCGCGCAAGGCAAGGCTTTCCGCCGTTTTCTTTTGGTCGGGATCGGCGGTTCGGCCCTGGGACCCATGTTAATGTACGATGCTTTAGGGTCGAAAGAAGGGCTGCAGGGATATTTTCTGGATAACACCGATCCGGATGGGATCGGGCAGGTCCTGGAAAAATTACATGATTACCTGGGAGAAACCCTGGTCATCGTAATATCCAAAAGCGGCGGGACCGTGGAAACCCGGAACGGGATGGTGGAGGTTCAACAAGCTTTCCGCGCCCAGAACATCGCTTTTGCCCGTCAAGCCGTAACGATTACCACCGCCGGCAGTAAAATGGACAAGCTGGCGGCGGAGCAAGGCTGGTTGGGACGGTTCTACATGTGGGACTGGGTCGGCGGGCGTACCTCTGTCACTTCGGCCGTGGGCCTGTTGCCGGCGGCTTTGCAGGGGCTGGATATTGACGAGTTTTTGGCCGGCGCCCGGGTCTGTGATCAGCTGACGCGGTCCGGGGAGTTGCTTAATAATCCGGCCGCCCTTCTGGCGGCGGCCTGGTATTACAACGTGAAAAAGTGCGGCCGGGGGAACATGGTGGTTTTGCCCTACCGGGACAGCCTGCAGCTCTTGTCCCGTTACTTGCAGCAGTTGATCATGGAATCCCTGGGCAAAGAGAAGGATCTGGCGGACCGGACCGTGCACGAAGGGCTGACAGTGTTTGGCAACAAAGGTTCCACCGACCAGCACGCTTATGTGCAGCAACTGTTGGACGGTGTCTATGACTCCCTGGTAGTCTTCGTGGAAATCAAAAAGGACCGGCGGGTCACACCGGTCTACGTAGAAGAGGATATCACCAGCGGGGATTACCTGAAAGCCTTCCTGGAAGGGACCCGGCGCGCCTTAAAGCAAAAAGGACGGGTATCCCTGACCATCAGTCTGGAAGAACTAAACCCCCACTCCATGGGTGCTTTGATCGCCCTCTTTGAAAGAGCGGTAGGCTTATACGCCGCTTTAATCAATGTCAATGCCTATCACCAGCCCGGGGTGGAATTAGGAAAGAAGGGGGCCGGTTTTTACATTGAGTTGCAGCGGAAAGTCGTGCGGTCCTTAAGGGACGAAAAGGGCCAAAGCTTTACCGCGGAAGAACTGGCTCAGCGCATCGGCGCCCCGGAGGAAACGGAACTGGTCTTCAAGATTTTGGAGTATCTCTATCTCAATCAGCGGCACGACCTTAAAAAAGAAAAAGGAGCGACTCCTTTTTCCGCCCGGTATTTTATCTAACGATAAATTATCCCAGTGGAATTCTTCCACTGGGATTTTTGTGTCTTGGGCGGATGGTTTGCCCCGCTTGCTATTGCTTTGCCTTGAGCTTATGCCGCAGGGTGTTGTAATAGCCGTTTCATTTAACGGAGTTAATAAGCTCCAGGAAACCGTCTTTCAAAGCGGTCAGTTGCTGCTGGGCTTCTTCCGGGCTTTTTCCTTTGACGGCAAAGTAGATTTTAAGCTTGGGCTCCGTTCCGGACGGCCTGATGCAACACCAAGCGCCGGTGGTGAATAAATATTGCAGGACGTTGGAACAAGGCAGTTCAATAGGGGTTTTACTATCGCAGGCGCAATCAATTGCTTCGGAGAAGAGATAATCTTTGCGTACGGCGATTGGATAACCTTTGATTTCGGATAAAGGGTTGTCGCGGAAGTAGGACATCACTTTGCACAATTGTTTTTGCCCTTCCAGGCCGGGCATGGTGATATTGATCAGGTCTTCTTTAAAGTAGCCGTATTTTTGGTACAGCTGTTCAAGGCGTTCCGCAATATCGCTGCCTTGTTTTTTGTAATAGAGAGCCATTTCGGCAAGCAGCAGGCAGGTTTGCACCGCGTCTTTATCCCGGACATAGCTGCCGATGAGGTAGCCATAACTTTCTTCGTAGCCAAAGAGGAAGGTATGTTGTTTGGTTTCTTCGAATTCGGCGATTTTTTCCCCGATGTATTTAAAGCCGGTCAAAACATCCAGGTGTTTTACCCCGTAATCCTGAGCGATTCTTACCCCCATTTCGGAAGTGACGATGGTTTTGATGATAATGCTGTTTTCAGGGAGGATATTTTTCCTGGCCCTCATTTGGAGCAGGTAATCAATCAAGAGGGCGCCGGTCTGGTTACCGGTAAAACTCACGTAGTCGCCGCTTTTGGTCCTTACGGTAAAGGCCACCCGGTCCGCATCGGGGTCGGTAGCCAGGACGAGGTCCGCGTTAATCTTGCGGGCCAGGTCTATGGCCAGGGCACAAGCCGATCTTTCCTCGGGATTAGGGGAGACCACCGTAGGGAAGGCCGGGTCCGGGTCGGCTTGCTCTTTTACCACATGGACATCGGAAAAACCACATTCCTTTAAGAGCCTGGTGACTGGAATCAGGCCTGTCCCGTGCAAAGGCGTGTAAACAATCCGCAGGTCACCGGCTTCGGGCAGGAGTTCTTCATTTAAAAGGAGTTTTTTCGTCTCCTGAATATAGCGCCCCAGGATTTTATCATCGAGCCAAAGCAGGTATCCTTCTTTTTCGGCCGCCTCCTGGTCAGCAACCGGGATGGCGAATTCATTCTCCACCGCCTGGATTTCGGCCGTAACGGCATTGGAAAAGGCATCGGTAAGTTGGCCGCCGTGTTTGCCGTAGACTTTGTAGCCGTTATATTCTTTCGGATTATGACTGGCGGTGATGACGATGCCCGCGGTAGCTTGCAGTTGAACTACCGCGTAGGAAAGCAACGGGGTAGGGGCGATCTTTTCAAAGACATAGGTTTTGATCCGGTTATTGGCCAGCACCAGGGCTGCTTCCAGGGCGAAATCCCTTGATTTGTAGCGGGAGTCATAGGCGATGACCACTTTTTGCTCTTCAGCGGGAAAGGCCTTTTGGAGATAGTTCGCCAGACCCTGGGTTGCTTTGCGGATGGTGTAGATATTCATCCGGTTGGTCCCTGCGCCGATGACGCCGCGCATCCCGCCGGTACCGAACTCCAGGTATTTACAGAAACATTCCTCAATTTGACGGGGATCCGTTTCAATAGAAACGAGTTCGTTCGTTAATTCGTCATTATTTTGCACATTTTCCTTCCATTTTCGAAAAGATACTAAAAATTGTTCCATTGAAATACCCCTCCAGTGCGCAGTCAGTGAATTGGTAACATATAAAAAACCGCCCTTCGTGCGGCTTTTATTTGGCTCGTATGATTATTATATTATACTAGTGGAAAATAAATTCAAGGGGACAAGACGATATTTTCTACAATTTTTTGTGGTAGAATAGCCTATGGAACCCAGGAATTTTCCACCAAACAATTGGAGAAGGATTTCCAAAATGCAGCCTACGCTACTATCCGCAGCTTTGTTTTAAAACTGGAAAGCAAAGGCTTATTATCATCCCCAAAATATGGCAACCGGTTTTTCTTTTTGCCTTTCTCCAATGACGGTCCAGTTCTGTCAGTCCCATTGGTCCACCCGCATGACCGGGGAATACATAGATGCTTTTTGTTTTTCTCCTGTGTTCCTGGAGGAACTTCGTCAATTCTTCCGGCATTGGAATTGTCCGATTACCTCGTGAGGTTTTTGGCGCCTTTTCCCGAGGCTTGGACTTCACATATTCCGTGCCCTTTGTAACCCGAATAATCTTATTATTGAAGTCAACATCGATCCATGTCAGAGCCAGGGCTTCACCTTGACGCATACCAGTATAAAGCATAGTGTATATGAGCGGATACATGCGGTGGCCTTTAAGAATCTTAAGAAGTAGTTTTCTTTGGGCTTCGGTAAGACATACCCGCTTAGGTTTGTCCGGTGCTATCACCTTGCACGCCTGCACTGGGTTGAAATTAACCAGCCTGTCAGCCATGGCCTGCTTATATATCTGATTCAGTGTAATTCTAACCTTATGTGCTAGACTTTTAGAGCTTGTGATACTGTTCAAAAGCGCCTGGACCTGGGTAGCGGTTACTTCCTTCAACCGTTTGTGACCCAAGGCCGGGTTGATGTGGTTGTTCACACAGTTCCGGTACATCTCCTGGGTTTTCAGCGCTCCCTGTCCCTTTTTATGCGTGTTATACCACAGAATCATATAGTCTTCCAGCGTGGGGTTCTTATCTATGTTGTACCCTTGCCGGTATTGGTATTTCAACTCGTCGTATTTTTCCTCCACTTCCTCGGGAGTGGCACCGTAGATGAATTTCCCCTTGAATGTGGTGTAATAATTTCCCCTGGCGTGCTTGGATATTTTCATAAAATCGACCTCATTTATATACTTCCAAAATTTGATTATTAGTACTATCCAATATCTTTACTTTTTCTAGATAGTCTACAGAATATAAAATAGCCCTGGCGATTTGATTACATTTGTCTTGTTCGGAAACGCTTAAAGTAACCTCTGCCCATTTATTCTCTCCGTCCGTATACACTTCGATTTTATCAATATAATCATACCATGATGTTTTATATTCGGGATTCCCGGCGCCGCCAAAATTCATGTTCATTACATCTGTTACTTCCTTTGTGGCTTCTTCATCTATTCTTTTTTCAGCTTCTTTTAGTGCTGGTTCCATAAATTCTACATTTGACCACGAGTATGTAACTTTATTGACTGGATAGGTAGTTTCTGCCATCATAACCGCATATTTTTTTTGGCCAGGCTTTAAATCATCAATGGGGAAATTGTCAGTAGCCAAGATATGATCATCGCGGCTTTTTATGTCTATTCTCAAGTTGCCTGAGAGTATTTTATCAGAGTCGTTTGAAACCCAGATTACTACCTTTTGCTTATGTTCATGAATGTCCTGCAGTTCATGCGTTATTTCAATTTTTTTAAGGTCTTCTTGAACGGTTTCAAATGTTTCTTCTCCGCTTTCACTCCGCTGAGACTCCGCTGAGACTTCGCTGGTATCTTCGACTTTCTCAGGCGAGACTTTTTCTATTGCCACACATCCGGACAGGATCATAGCGAGGCAAATAATCATTACAAAAATTAGCCTTTTCATTCCTATTCCCTCCATTCAAATACGCCGGGCGGGTCAAAATAAATCACATACCGGCCATATTCTTTAAAATTGCCATAAATCTGTCTATATGTTTCAAAGGCTTGGCGCAAAAACTCTTCTGTTACTCCTATATATTCAGCTGCCTCATACATATTTCTACATCCTGCTTCAAATGCTTGGATAATGCTTTTAAGTGGTATGAGGCGTTTCACAGCCCAACGCCTGGCCCGAACTTCCTGCCTTCTATTGTTTACGCCAGATGTGTCTATGATGTCTCCACAAGATGTGTAGTAGTGTCCTAATTCTTCCGCTAGTACACATGTTTTTTCGGCTGTTGTTGTAATGCTTTCACTTATTGCTATGGTACCGTTATAGTAAAGTCCTTTTGTTTTTCCTTGCAGTGACCACGAAATTACTTCTAAACCTTCCTCTTCAGCCTCTTTTAAAAGTTGTTCAAACATAAGCAAACCTCACAAAAAAACAAAAACCTAAATTGTTATAATATATAATTATTTTTT
>Ga0208564_1000384_pt1 | contig 40684 bp, 39 predicted proteins | sample AD_UKC073_MetaG_FD_184439 | JGI IMG/M metagenome (GOLD analysis project Ga0208564, IMG submission 184439) | Active sludge microbial communities of municipal wastewater-treating anaerobic digesters from USA - AD_UKC073_MetaG (SPAdes) (version 2) | ecosystem: Engineered > Bioreactor > Anaerobic >... | reverse complement strand
GGAAGCCGGTAGTCGAATTTCTTGATCACATCGACATGGCCGATAATATCAAAAAGACCGCTGGCACAGGCCTGCCAGAGCAGATTGAAATAACACCGGTAGATCTCGAGCAGGCTGTCCGTTTCGTATCGCGAAGTGTAGAGCGGATGGGTAAAATCCCAGTCCTCCATGAAGTGAATCGAGCCGATGACAAAATCAAAGGGATCGCGGGCCAACAGCTGGGCTAGCTTTTTCTTCTTCCCGGGCACGTAATCGACCTCGACCCCGAGCTTGACCTTAATCTCTTTTTCATTAGCTCCCAGCGCCCTGATCTCACGGATATAGCCAGCCAGTTCATCGGGGCTCATAGAGACTTCAGATTGCGGCTTGATCCCAAGCAGGCCGAGCGGATAGTGATCGGCAAAGCCAATTTCGCAAAGACCTTTTTGGCGAGCTATCTCCAGGTACTCTGACGGGGAACCGAGGGCATGGTGACACAGGGGCGTATGCAGGTGATAATCAACCACGATCCCGGCACTCCCCGCCGGTATTCTCCTGTTTAAAAAGAGGCTTGAAAAAACAGGAGTAGCGCCCGGTATGGCAGGCTACCCCCGCCCCCTCGGGAATCACCCTTACCAGCAGCGCATCAGAATCGCAGTCGGCGTAGATTGAGCAGACTGTAAAGAAGTTGCCCGAGCTCTCACCTTTTAGCCAGAACTGGCGGCGGCTGCGGCTCCAGAACCAGACCCGGCCGCTTTCCAGCGTCCGCTGCAGCGACTCACGGTTCATATAGCCGACCATAAGTACCGCCCCGTTACGGTTGTCCTGGATCACCGCGGGAATCAAGCCGGCGGCGTCATATTTAAGCTGCTCCGGCAACAGCACGGCGTTTGTTTCCTCATCAAAAATATTTTTGTTCGTCAAAAGAGTTGGCCTCCATCCGTTGATTAATCTGTTCTTTAAATAAGGTCGAGATGGGCAAATCAGGCCAGGGCTGCGATTGCCTCCGGTAGGGTGATCCGGTTGGTATAAAGAGCTTGCCCGATAATCACACCTGTAACCCGGGGAGCATAGGATTTCAACGCTTGCAAATCTTTAAGCGAAGAGATTCCCCCGGCAACAATCACTTTCAGCGAGCTAGCCGCAAGAATTTGCTCCAACCCTTTGTAATTAGGCCCGCTAAGGGTGCCGTCTTTTTCAGTATCGGTATAGATGATCTGGCCAACCCCCCACTGTTCGACGCGGCGGGCCAGCTCGACTGCCCGGATCTCCCCCTGCTCGGTCCAGCCCTGCACCGTCACCAGCCCCTCGCGGGCATCGATCCCGGCAATAAGCTTATCACCAAATTCTACGGCCAGCTTTTCAGCCAGCTGCGGCTGCTTTACCATAACCGTTCCCAGGATTACCCGCGAGGCGCCTGCCTCCAGCATCCGCTCTAGGTCCTCGCGGGAGCGAATCCCGCCGCCGACCTGGAAGGGGATGGTTACTGCCCGGCCGATGGCCGCGATTACGTTTCTGTTGGCAGAATTACCGGTGAAAGCTCCGTCGAGATCGACCAGGTGTAGCCACCGCGCCCCAAGCCGCTCCCAATGCCGGGCCATCGCGACCGGATCGTCACCATAGACAGTTTCGCGGTCGGGATCACCCTGGTAAAGGCGAACGCAGCGCCCCCCTTTTAAGTCGATTGCCGGAATGGCTAGCTGGGCAGTCATTTTATTCCAACTTCCCCTTGGTCGAAAGAGGCCCGCCGAAGCCCTCAAGTTTAGCACAGGCTTCGTTCAAAGCGCGACCCGCTGCTTTATACGAGGCCTCGACCAGGTGATGCTTGTTCCGACCGTGGCTCATCTTCAGATGCAGGTTCAGGCGGCCTTCGTTGACAAAAGCTCTCCAGAACTCCTCGAAAAGCTCCGGATCCATTGTTCCCACCGGCCCCGGCGGTAAATTCAGCTCGTAATGCAGGTAGGGCCGGCCAGAGAGATCGACAGCGGCAATAATGAGGGCATCGTCCATTGGCACGGCGCTGAAACCGTAACGCCGAATCCCGGCCTTGTCGCCAAGAGCCTTGGCTAAAGCCCGTCCCAGGCAGAGGCCGACATCTTCAACCAGGTGATGCGGCTCCACCGCCAGATCTCCCTTGGCGCGAAGCTTCAGATCAAAAAAACCGTGCCGGCACCAGAGCGCCAGCATATGCTCGAGAAAAGGAAGCCCGGTTATCAGGTCGGCTTCGCCCTCTCCGTCAAGCTTCAGCCACAGCTCAATCTCCGTCTCCAGGGTAGCCCGCTTCACACTTGCTTCACGTGCCATCGTTCTGCCTCCTTATAGCAACCGCCCGGGCATGGCCTTCCAACCCTTCCGCCCGCGCCAGTTTTTCAATCTGCGGCGCCGCTCCGGCGAGCGCAGCCGCGCTGTAGTAAAGAAGATGGGTGCTTTTCATGAAATTGTCAACCCCCAGGGGAGAAGCGTAGCGCGCCGTCCCCCCGGTGGGGAGCACATGGTTCGAACCGGCCCAGTAGTCCCCCACAGGCTCGGGGGTATCAGAACCGATAAAAATAGCGCCGGCATTTTCAATGGCATCAAGATAGCGCCAGGGATCGGCCACCTGCAGCTCGAGGTGCTCGGGAGCCAGATCGTTGACCGCCCGCCAGGCCTCTTCGAGTGTGCTTACCAGCAGCACCGCCCCTTGCTCCTCCAGGGAGCGCCCGGCAATCTCCATCCGGGGCAAATTTCTAAGCTGCTCTTGCAGCTCCCGTTCTACCTGCCGAACCAGGTCGGCAGAGGTGGTGATTAAGAGAGGCCGGGCCAGGATATCGTGCTCCGCTTGCGAGAGCAGGTCGGCAGCGATATAGGCCGGGTTAGCCTCTGCATCGGCCACCACCACAATCTCGCTCGGTCCGGCAAGCAGATCGATGCCCACGCGGCCGTAGAGCTCGCGCTTGGCCAGGGTCACGTAGAGATTCCCCGGGCCGACAATTTTCGATACCGCGGGGACAGTCTCGGTGCCGTAGGCCAGGGCGGCTACAGCCTGGGCCCCGCCAACTTTAAAGACAGCAGTGGCGCCGGCCTCGCGGGCCGCCAGCAGGGTCAGCGCAGGGATGCTCCCGTCCGCAGCCGGGGGAGTACACAGGTAGATCTCTTTCACCCCGGCCACCTGCGCCGGCAGTACCGTCATGAGCACGGATGAGGGATAAGAAGCGGTCCCCCCGGGAATATAGGCGCCGACCGAGCGCAGCGGCCGGCGGCGCTGCCCGACCAGGTAACCGGGTCCACTTTCCCACCAGGAAGAGGGCACCTGGCGGCGATGAAAGTTTTCAATATTCTCCTTGGCCGAGCGCAATGCCTCGACCAAAGAAGGCTCGACAGCCTCTGCAGCGGCCTCCATCTCGGCCTCGCCTACACGCAGCTCGGCCGGAGCAACCCCGTCATAACGTGCGGTCAACTCCTTTAGCGCCGCATCGCCCCGCTGCCGGACCGCGGCTAAAATTTCACAGACGCTCTCCCTCTCGGCAACGTAATCGTCCAGATGAAAAGAGGGCCGTTTTTCCAGGTATCTAGCCAGTGAATTATAAACCGGTATAGACATGGCAGGTACTCCGATCTAGATATTTGCGAACATTATCCAGGCGTATTTTAACATGTCCCCCGGTAAGAGGCAAGGAGCAAGGCCCCCGTCAATCGCCGGGACGCCGAAGAGAGCAAGCCGTCTAATAATAATGAACAAACCCCAAGAGGTAATTTTAGAAATCGCCGGGGCAAAGCGTGTTCGCTCCTTGACTTGTTAATTGTCTAACCATTCCCAAAGGTTATGGTATAATTGATCGAGCTCCCAGTAAGATTTACCGGCAGCCCCAAGACAGCGGCCGTCGGCAATAGCAAAATGATAACAAGAAAGGCAGGATTAGTAATGGAAGTCTATGCCCTGGTCGGTCGCAGGGGAACCGGCAAAAGCCACCGTGCTCAACTGCTGGCCCACCAGTATGGAATTGACTATCTCCTCGACGACGGAATCTTAATCAAGGGAAACCAGATCCTGGCCGGACGCTCGGCCAAGCGTGAAAACACCCGCTACGGAGCGATTAAGCGCGCCTTATTACACGACGACGACCACGCCCAGCAGTTACGGGATAAGCTGGAAGAGCTTGAACCGGGAAAGCTGCTTATCCTGGCCACCTCCGAACGAATGGCGCAGGTAATTGCCGAGCGGCTCGGGTTGCCCCATCCGCAACACTACATTCATATCGAAGATATTGCCAGCCCTGAAGCGATCGAGAAGGCCCGCCAGATGCGGGATGAGGAGAACCGCCACGTGATCCCCCTGCCCACCTTTACCATAAAAAAAGAATTTCCGGGTTACTTGATCGACCCGCTGCGCTCGTTTTTCAGTTTGCCCCCGGAACAGACTCAAAGAGTAGCCTTAGAGCGCTCGATAGTCCGCCCGGTTTACAGCAACCTGGGCAATTTCTATATCACCGAACATGTTGTCAACGACCTGGTCAGCAATATTGTCAGCGAGGTCCCCGGCGTACATAAAGCCAGCCGCATCGAGATAAAAACCGAGGCCGGAAAGATGATCTTAAATGTCGATCTCATCTTTTCGCTGGACCATCTGCCTCCGAAAAATCTTTACGAGATCTCTGCAGAAGTACAACGCAAGCTAAAAGAAGAACTTGAATATATCACCGGTTTTTACCTGGACCAAATTAATATCACGGCAAAAAAACTCCATATCGACCCCAGGTGACAGGGGGAGGTGACAGGGGGACGTTTCTCCTGTCACCTAAGCAGGTAGTTTGATTCTCCTCCCTCCTAGCCCTCTCCCCGCCAGGTGTATACTGAGAGGGGATAACGAGAGGAAAGAAAGGGATTTACAGCAAAAGTAGTAACCAGAGCTTACCTCCAGGGAAAAAACTTTCTCTCCCCCCGGGGGGAGAGAAAACTAAGAGGGAACGCTGAGTAGAAAGGAACTGTTCCCGAACTACTTTTTCACCCGGTGGGGATGGGTGTAGATATTCATCCGCCGGTCGCGGACAAAGCCGACCAGGGTGATATTCAGCGATTCGGCCAGTTCGATGCTCAGCGTTGTCGGCGCCGCCCGCGAGATTAACAGCGGCAGCTGCAACTTCGCCGCCTTAAGCAAAATCTCCGAGCCCAGCCGACCGCTGCAGACGAGCACCTTGTCGTGCAGGGGGATTCCCTGCAGAAGAGACTGCCCGATAATTTTGTCAACGGCATTGTGCCGCCCAATATCCTCACAAAAAATGATGATTTTACGGGTATCGGCCAGGGCGGCGCTGTGCACCCCCCCGGTGGCCTTAAAGATGGCCGCGCTCTCCTGCAGAGAGCTCATCAACGAACAGATCTCTTCAGCCGTGATTGAGATCCCGCCTTCCGGGACCGGCGGGCCAGGTACAACATCGAGGGCGCTGAAAAAGACAACCCCCTTGCCGCCGCCCGAGGTAATAGTATACTTTCCGTAAAGCTGCTCCACCAGGTTGCTTTTATTTTTCAGCGTGACCTCGACCGCATTTCCGTCCTCGCTCATTCGCACCCCGGCCACTTCATCAAGCGAGCTCAGCAGACCCCCGGAGCGTAAAAAGCCCAGAGCCAGGCTCTCTTTTTTATCAGGAGTACAGAGCAGCGTAACCAGTTCTTGTCCGTTAAGGTAGATCGTCAGTGGCGCCTCGACCACCACCTCATCGCCAACTGCACTCCTCTCTCCATCCCGGATCACGTTAATCTCTTTTTTCATAGTCAGCTGAGGCACTGCCACACCCTCCCGGGAGGTGACAGGAGAAACGTCCCCCTGTCACCTCATGGTTTAATCCACCAATTTTGATTGCGATAGCCTTTTTGCAGCTCTTTTAAGTGACTTTTTTTATCTGCGAAACGATCTTTCATCTCCAGCAGCCAACCCTTAAAGTGCTCATCCAGCTCTTGGTCTGAAAAGCGGTTATAATCTGAATCTGTAAAATCTGGACTACCATTGTTTTTTAGAATACCTGTTGACCCGCATATCGGACATTCTACCTGGTTTTCATTAAGCAACCGAAAAAGATCAGATCCACAGGTAGGACATTCCTGGGTTCCAGCCTGATATTCGCGCCCATTAAAAAGCTCCCGCCCTAGAACCTTGGCGTGGCTAATATTTTCAGGGTTCAACAGGGATTCTCCTGGTAGAGTAGCATGGATCTGCCAACAGTCAACCAGTTTCATTCTAAGTAATTTCGGTAAAACAATGCAGGCAGCCTTGGTATAACCCTCCCAGCCTTTAGATCCGTAAGGTATTACTAGAACACAAGGTTTCCCCTGCGTGTCTTGGGCATGATTCTGGGCCCCTATCAGCCGGTCAGTCAACATTTTGTAATAGCCGTGTGGCCCCAGAAAATATACGGGAACTCCAACAATTAGCGCATCCGCCTCTCTAATTTTTTTAATTACAAAATTGAAATCATCTTGAACCAGACAAGCTTTTTCAGGCTGCAGACACCGATAACAGGCCTGGCAGGGTTTTATCTCCAGGTCAGTCAGGCGAATTAGTTCCCGGCTACATTCTTCCGGGATATTATTCATGATTTCTTTAACCAAAATCTCACTGTTACCTAGTTTTCTATTGGAAACAACTAATCCTAAAACCTTTTTCATAATTGAATACCCTCCTCCCATTTTGAACTGTGTGTCCATCCCAATTAATCCGCAATAATAAATCTTTAGCGAAAGAGACTGATCTCTCAACGCCGAAACTGCTTACGTTTCTATTGATATGGGCATGATAGGGGTTTTCCCTCCGAGCGAGCGTGCGTTTACTTTGAATCTTACAACATGTTATCTGCAATGTAAATAAACCTGGTATTGGTTACAGGGCTAACACACGAAATAGTTTTTTAATCTCCCCCATGACCATAAAAGAGCAGACCTTTCTTCCGCCATGTTTTTGGCGTAGTGGAGACCAACGGAAAACAAACCGCTCTAAAAGTTCTCCGGTCCTCCCGGATTATGGCAATCTATTTTCCCATAGTTAGCTTAACATTGTCAGTCCTCATGAAGGTGACAGGAGAAACGTCCCCCTGTCACCTAAAGGAAACGGGCATGATTTAAAGAATACTAAGTGGATGGATGAAAGGGGGCTTTCCGAAAGATGGAGACGATTCTTAATGTGAAGGGCCTGGCTAAAAGTTTTGGCCCCAAGAAGGCGGTTGACAAGATCAGCTTAAGCGTAGCCCGGGGCGAAGTCATGGGGCTGCTTGGTCCAAACGGAGCTGGCAAGACTACCGCCATCCGCATGATTATGGGTATTCTTACCCCCGATGCCGGCGAGATCAGCTTTAATTTTAACGGGCGCGCCCAGCCACTCGATAAAAGCAAGATCGGCTACCTGCCCGAAGAGAGAGGCCTTTACGAAGATGTCAGGGTCTGCGACAACCTGGTTTACCTGGCCGGCTTGAAGGGGAAGCCCGCTACCGAGGCGCGGCAGGAGGCGCTGCAGTGGCTGGAGCGGCTTGACCTGGGCGCTTACGCCGACCAGAAGCTGGAGAAGCTCTCCAAGGGGATGCAGCAGAAGGTGCAGTTTGTGGCCTCGATCTTGCACCGGCCGCCGCTGGTCCTCTTTGACGAGCCTTTTTCAGGCCTCGACCCGGTAAACCAGGATTTCTTTAAAGAGATCATCCGCGAGCTGCAGGCCGGCGGGACTACCGTGCTGCTCTCGGCCCACCAGATGAACCTGGTCGAAGAGCTCTGCGATTCGATCTTTTTAATTAACCACGGGCGCGAGGTCCTCTCGGGGAAGCTGCAGGAGATCAAGGAGAGCTATAAAGAAAATATTGTCGAGCTGCGCTTCGACCCGGCCGAAGATAGTACCTTTCTGAAGATGATTCCAGGGCTGCGGATACTGCAAGAGCAACCCGGGTGGGCAATAATGCGCTACAGCGGCAGCGCCGGCATCAACCCCCTGCTGCGGGAGCTCGGTTCAAAGCTGACAGTTAGCGCAATCACCGTGGAGAAGCCGCCACTGCACGAGATCTTCATCGAAACCATCCGCAAAAGAGGTGAAGATATTGAAGTGGCTTAATGTATTCAAGGTCTTTCGCTGGGAGTTTCTGAAAAATCTGAAAAGCCCGGTTTTCCTGGTGACAACCCTGATGATGCCATTAATCATGCTCTTGGCGGCCGGGATCAGCTATTATTCCAGCGTCAGCGTCTCCAAAGAAGAGCAACAAGTTGCAATCATCGATGAAACCGGGGAGTTCTTTCCCTACCTGGAATCTAAACTAGCTACCTCCCCGGTAAAAGTAACCCTGCATGAGCCCGCACAGCGGGAGCAACTGGCCAAACAAGTTGAAGAGAGAGAGCTGAACGGCTACCTAATTATTACCGCAGAGAACGTGCAAAGCGGGATGATCGATTACTTCGTCCGCGATGCCAAAGAGATGAACTCGATGGCCCTCGATGAGGCGGTCACGGCAGCGCTAACCCGTTACCGGATGGAGAAGACTGGCCTGACCGCGCAGGAGATCGACCTGGTCACTGCACCGGTAGTTCTTCATCCGCGCAGCGTAAGCGGTGAAGAGGTCTCTGTAGCTGCGGCTATTGCCCCATTCTTTTTTAGCATGGTCTTGGTTATCGCCGTAATGATCTCGGGACAGGTGCTCATGTATGGAGTGCTCAAGGAGAAGCGCAACCGCATCGTCGAGATACTGCTCTCATCGGTAAGCGCGCTCGATCTGCTGCTCGGTAAAATTCTCGGCTTCGGCCTTCTCGGCCTGCTACAGATCGGGATCTGGATGATAGCAGGGCTGGGCGTGGCCAGCCGCTTTCTCGACCTGAGACAGCTGGGGATAAGCCCGGCAGAGCTCTTTCCGATGGTGCTCTTCTTTGTCGGCGGCTACGTCATGTTCGCCGCCCTTTTTGCAGCCATGGGAGCAACGATGAAAGATGCCGAAGGGGGCAGCCAGACGCAGGGGATGGTCTTACTCATCCCCATGATCCCCATGTTCGCCTCGGGGTCGATTTTACTCTCCCCCAATGCAACATGGGTGCGCGTTTTCAGCTATATCCCAATCTTTACCCCGACGACCATGCTGATGCGCATCGCCGCCACCACCCTGCCCTGGTGGGAAATAGCCGCCACCTTCGCCGTTTTGATGCTCGGGGTAGCTTTCTTTATCTACCTCGGCGCACGCATCTTCAGCCGCGGCCTACTGCAATTCGAGCGGACGATCTCCTTTAAAGAGATCGGGAAAATGATGCGCAAAAATTATTAAACGTAACGTCGGAGGTGACAGGAGAAACGTCCCCCTGTCACCTCAGGGCACCGGCGCTGCATCTAAGTTTTTTCCTTGGTTCTTTTCTTGCGTAAAACTGACCTACATTTTCCTGTTAACAGCAATACCTTTCTGCGAGTGTAAAGGACGCAGATAGGCTCCCCAGTAAGTTGTTGCCACAAACCCGGCCCCACCGATGATATTACCGATGGTCACGGGAATGAGGTTATTCAAGAAGAAACCCTTCATGGTCAGCCCCTGGATGATAGCAGGATCAAGCAAGCCGAGCAGGGCTTCTTGATTTGCCAGCACCAGGCCCATGGGGATAAAATACATGTTGGCGATACTGTGCTCAAACCCGGCGGCAACAAATGCGGCAATGGGGATCATAATGGCTAGAATCTTACCGATGATATCCCGGCTGGCATTGGAGAGCCAGACCGCCAGGCAGACCAGCCAGTTACAGAAGATCCCCCTAAAAAGAGCTTCTACCCAGGGAAGAGATGCCTTGGCCGCGGCGACATTCACCGCACGGGCGCCGATAGCTCCGCCGTTGGCCTTCCAGATTCCCGAGTAGTAAAAAAGGAAGACTACCAAAAGAGAGCCGACAAAGTTAAACAGATAGACCCAAAACCAGTTGCTAAGAAGCTGTTTCCCGGTAACCTTCTTCTCTAAATACCCGGTCATGACCATGCAGTTCCCGGTAAAGAGCTCTGCGCCACCGATGATAACCAGGATCAGACCAAGGGAGAAAGAGATCCCCCCAACCATACGGGTCAAGCCGTCTCCGACGAAAGCCGCCAGGTCGTTGGTAATAATCGTGAACATAATCGCGCCAAGAGCAATGTAGGCGCCGGCAAGGATGGCCAGCGGGATCAAAGATTTCATGTTGATCGCACATTTGTTCTCGGCCACTGTAATCATTGATTTGGCTATCTCTGCCGGAGGGCTGAACGAGGCTACCGGAGTAGTCGCCGGTTTGGACGCTGGGGTCGCCCCCACTTCGATGTTTAGCTCCATGCTGCCGAGACACTCCTTTCTTTTAGACTCGGTGCACCCGATTTTTAGCAGAAAATCGGGGTTGACCGAGCGGTTGAAAGCAGCCAGCTCGCAGTAGGAAACCGGGCCTGACACCGAATCGTACTCCTTCCAAAATTGACACTTGTTGGCCATAGTATAAAACCTCCTTCACTAATTTGTTTTTCTCTTTTTACCTGTTTAGCAGCGCAAAGCCTGTGCCCAGTAACTTTTAGTATGAAAAATAAAGATCCCCTTTTAAGCCGAGGATGCTTAAATTTGCATGGAACAGTCACCGGCATCTGTATTAATTTTTAATCTTCTCCAACTAATCTTATAATCTCTAATCTTCTTCAACTCTTTTATTTATCCTGCTTAAAAGTATAAAAAGTTTCTACAAGCAAATGCTTAATGGCAGGAGGTGATCAATTGATGGTTCAGTTAACCCAAAAAGAGCGGCTTCTCCTGGAGGACCAGAAGGCGCATGAAGAGCTCTGCATCCTGAAGTACAGATCATATGCAGAGCAGGCTAAGGACGCGCAGCTACAGCAACTCTTTACTTCCTATGCCGGGCAGGAGCAACAGCACCTGGACACGATCAACCAGGTTTTAGCAGGGCAGCAGCCGGCTATGAGCCCGGGGCAGCAGCAACAAGAACAGCAAGGACAGCCAGCCCCGGGAGGTTCACTTGGAAAACCGCTTACAGCAGATGCGCAAAACGACACGGCGCTATGCCAGGATATGCTCTCCACTGAAAAATATATCTCGGCCACCTACAATACCGCCATCTTCGAGATGACCGATGCAAACATTCGACAGGCGCTTAACCATATCCAGAAAGAAGAGCAACAGCACGGTGAAGGGATCTTCAACTACATGCAGAGTAAAGGGTACTACCAACCGAAGTAAGAACCGGTACCATTTGTTACAATAAACGATATAAAACGGGGCACCCCCAGCCGGTGGCCCCGTTTTCATTTTTGCTTTAACTCCCGGACAGCAGCTGCTCTACCAGGTTGAGTATAGAAAAATGGCCGCCGGTCAATGCCGCCATCTGCGTCTCGCGGCCAAAGATGCAATCTCGGATCTCGGGAGCGGTTAAGGATTCGCCAGCCAACCGGTTCACCTGCTCGCGCAGTCCGTGCAGGTAGGCCAGGAAGTTGCGAATCGAGCTCTTCCCTTCAGTAAAAACCCGGCCGAGCGAGGTGAAAAGAGTCATTTCTTCCGCCGGTAAGGAGAGTAAATTTTCCAACGAGGCGAGAATGCCATCAATATCTTCGTCGGCCCGAAGCATCTTTAGATTCTCTGAAACAAAGAGATCTCCGCTAAAACACCAGCCCTGCTCCGGCTCAAACAGAGAAATATGATCGGGTGAGTGGCCCGGTGTTTCAAGTACCCAAAAAGTGTAGCGGCTGGTGCTAATACGAGCGGGGACCAGCTGCACCTCTGTCGGCTCCGGATAGCCCCAGACCATCTCCTGGTACTCGCGCAGCGGCAGACGGCTGTTGATCAGAGGCAGAGCCAGCGAGTGGGCATAGATTTTCAGGCCCAGTTCCTGCTGGATGAAAGAATTTGCACCAACATGATCTTCATGATGATGCGTATTTACTACCTGCCTTACTTCTTGCTCCCTAAGAAATTCACCCAGCTCGTCCACGGTATAGGCACAGCCAGTATCAATGAGCAGGCCGTCCACCAGATAGGCAGAAGTCCAGTACAGCACGGTCCCGTCCATCTCCCGCCCCATCATGATCTGGGAAACTTCACCAAGGGGGTTCACCTTTAACACACCAGTTCCTCCTTTGTTGTTAAAACAGCTCTTTTTGGACCAGGGGCAAGTCCCGCATGGTTACGATCCCAAGAAGAGGCTCGGCTAGGCTGCCGGAGGAGGTAATCAGGATCGCATCCAGCCTTCTGCCCTGCTGGTAATAGCGGTAAAAAAGATCTTGGACTTCAAACAAGGTGGCTACTGCGCTGATAAACCTAAAATTATCGTCATGCTCTGTATATTTCAAAACCTCTTTTACCGCGGTCTCTTCTGAGAAAACCTTCTTTTCAAAACATTTTCCTAACCAGCGGGTAATTGTATTGGTGGTTAGAAGCGCCACCGTAATGCCCTTTTCGGCAACCGGCAACTGGGAAAGCGAATAGTGGTATAAAAGCTTGACCGCTTTGTCAATCGGATCTTGAACATCGACTGTCAGGACATTCTTTTTAAATAGCGGCAGCACCCGGGGCGGCTCCACCAGGTGTGTGGCAATCCGCTCGATTGCAGCCACAGCCTCGTCATCCGGCTCAGCAATGATCCGCCCATCGGTGCGGTTATGGACGATGGCATTTCGCAGCTCACCAAATTCCAATAGGTCAACCTTGTACTGCCTCACCAGCGGCTCGCTCTTGCAAGCACATCTGACCAGTTCAAAAAACTTTAAATACCGATCCGGAGCCACTATTTTTCGTAAACTCTGCTCGATCTGAGCGTAGGCATTAAGAAAACGGTCGGCGTTGCTTATCAACTTGTTCATCTCAGTAATATCTTAGTGTTTATCATTATTTATGTGACTATTTCGACAGAACCTAATTTAATCCTTCCCCCGGCCATCCCTATTTTCCCTATTTATCCCTAATCCTTCCTGCTAGATTGTTTCTGAAACCTGCCCATTATCGCTTACGACCAGCCCCCCCTGCCGCCGCGAAGCCCTTCTTGCCAGTGCCCCCTCCCATTTCATTTTTTAACAATATAATGATTTTTTATACTTTTTAAGCAGGTATTTATTTATCTTTGGCGAAATACCAAGTTGCCAAAGCATAAACAAGGGTAAAAGTAGTGGGCCTGTTGGGAGGGTACTGTTTACAGTATAGACTGCTTTCCAGATTAAAAACCGGTGTAGAATGGGAGATGAAGTTATGGTTATTTTTAACAGCTGGCTTGGAGAGCTAAAGGATAACCGGCATAATGACAAAAACAAGGCAGCTGACATCAATGGGTTAAATGTGCCTGAAACTGTTGGCGAGGATAAGATTAAGGCGATTATCGGTTGGGGCGGGATTGTTCTAGCAGATGATACAGTAGATATTGTTGAGTCCATGCAAGCCTATTTTAAGTCTGTCAATGAGGAATCTTGCGGACGATGTACACCCTGTCGCGTAGGAACAAAAGCAATCCTTAAGATACTAACATCTATTGTTAATGGTGAAGGAGAGGAAAAGGATCTTATTTTATTATCAGAGCTTGGACGCTTGACCCAAAACGCTGCCCATTGTGAGCTGGGACGCACTGCACCTATTGCTTTACTTCAATCCCTAGAATATTTCAAAGATGATTTTTTAAAACGGATTGAGAATGGAAAAAGAACTTCTAACGGTAACCGCTACCGGTCGGTACTGGCTACCCCCTGTGTCAACGGCTGTCCTGCCCACGTCAAGATCCCTGATTATGTAGGTTTTTGTGATGAAGGAAGGTGCACCGAGGCCCTGGATGTTATTTTTGATAAAACCCCCCTGGTCGGCGTGCTTGGAAGAATCTGTGTCCACCCCTGTGAAGATAACTGCCGCCGGCAAAATCTGGATGAAGCTATCTCTATCCGGGCCGTAAAACGGTTCATCTCTGATTTCGAAAAAGAACTTGACTATACTCCGGAAGTCATACCGGAGCCGAAAAAGAATAAAAAAGTGGCTATTATCGGCTCGGGGCCGGCAGGCTTAAACGCCGCCTATCAACTTTCAAAACGCGGCTACGATGTTACTATTTTGGAAGCCCTGCCTGTTGCCGGGGGAATGTTATATGCCGGCATCCCCAGTTACCGTCTACCCCGGGATATCCTGGAGGAGGAGATCAAGGTCGTCGAGGATATGGGTGTAGAGATCAGGTTAAATACTCGCGTTGGTAAAGAGGTCCTGTTTGAAGAGCTGACCAGGGAATATGATGCCCTTTTAATAGCCTGCGGCCTTCATGAGAACACAGCTATGGGTGTTGAGGGAGAAGATGCCGGCTACGAAGGATATATGCCCGGGGTCCATTACTTGCGTAAAATGAACCTGGGCCAGCCCGTAGAAATAGGCGAAAAGGTTGCCGTAGTAGGCGGAGGCAATGTGGCGATGGACTGTGCCCGTTCCGCACTTCGCTTGGGGGCAAAAGAAGTAACCTTAGTCTATCGCCGTTCGCGGGCGGAAATGCCTGCCAACATAAGCGAGATTGAAGCGGCAGAGGCAGAAGCAATTAAATTTCAATTTTTAACAAACCCCTCTAAAATAATCGCCGAAAATGGCAAGGTAACCGGGCTGGAATGCCTCCGTATGGAGCTGGGCGAGCCTGATGAAAGCGGACGTCGCCGTCCTATCCCAATCCAGGGCTCAGAATTTATCCTGCCGGTGGACACGGTTATCCCGGCGATAGGGCAAAAAGGTGATTTCGCTTTTCTCCCGCAGGATGTAAAAACAAAAAATGTAATTGAAGTAGATCCGCTGGTCCTGACAACTTCAGTAAAGGGTGTTTTTGCCTGTGGAGATGCAGTTTTAGGCGCGCGTACTGTCGTTGAAGCTGTGGCCAGCGGTAATAAATCGGCCGAAGCCATTGATCGCTACTTAACTGAAGGAAAGATTCAACCAACAGAAGACGACTATCTCCAATCCATAGTCGAGGTACTAGGAGCCTATGATCCGGACGAAAGTGTCGGTGTGGTTGGAAAAAAGAGACGCGGACAAGAAACAGTATTGCCTGTCGCAGATAGAGTAGGCAACTTTAACGAGGTTGAACTCGGACTTGAAACCCCGGTAGCAATTGAAGAAGCGAAGCGTTGTCTACAGTGTCGTCGATTAGTCCTTGTGGTTACTTGAAGAAGTAGGTAAGGATTAAGTTTAAGCTATGTCTGGAGGGGTAAAAGCATGGAAAATGTAACGTTAAAAATCGATAACCAACAGGTTGAAGTTGCTGCAGGCACTACCATTCTGGAAGCGGCTAAAATGATCGGTGTAGAGATCCCTACACTTTGCTACTTGAAAGATCTTAACGAGATTGGCGCCTGTCGTCTCTGTGTTGTCGAAATAAAGGGAGCCAAGGCCCTGGAGGCTGCCTGCTTGACCGAGGTTGCTCAAGACATGGAGGTTTGGACAAATACGCCTTCTGTGCGCGAAGCACGGAGATTGAACCTGGAATTAATCATTTCCAACCATCCCCTGGAATGCCCTACCTGTATTCGTAATACAAATTGCGAGCTGCAAAAACTAGCCGGCACTTTTGGCATCAGGGAAGTGCGCTTTCCCCAGGTGAGCGTAAAACGGCCCGCCGACAGGTCGTCACCAGCCATTATCCAGGAGCCGGACAAGTGTATCCTTTGTCGCCGTTGTGTGGCAATATGCAGCAAGGTTCAGACCGTCAACGCAATGGCGGTCCATAACAAGGGCTCTGATCTTTTAGTGGCCCCGGTGTCCCAGCTACCGCTGGCTGAAACAGCCTGCGTCCAGTGCGGACAGTGCACCCTGGTCTGCCCGACAGGTGCTCTTTACGAAAATGATCAGACCGAGGAAGTTTGGGCAGCCCTGGCAGACCCCAAGAAGCATGTTGTGGTTCAGACAGCCCCGGCAACACGCGTTTCTTTAGGGGAAGAGCTGGGGATGGAACCCGGTGCCATTGTAACAGGGCAAATGGTAGCCGGGCTAAGAAGACTTGGCTTTGATAAAGTTTTTGATACTGATTTTAGCGCAGATTTGACCATCATGGAAGAAGGAAGCGAATTGATTCACCGGATTCAAACCGGCGGGACCCTGCCTATGCTTACCTCTTGCAGCCCGGGATGGATTAAATTCATCGAGCATTTCTATCCAGAGTTGCTTCCCAATCTTTCCACTTGCAAATCTCCGCAGCAGATGCTCGGAACGCTCACTAAAACCTATTACGCGGAAAAAGCAAAGATCGATCCCGCAGATATAGTTATGGTTTCGTATATGCCCTGCACAGCCAAGAAGTTTGAGGCTCAACGGGAAGAGATGACGGACAGCGGCTACCAGGATGTTGATATTGTCTTGACCACCCGCGAAGTTGGCCGCATGCTACGCCAGTCCGGAATCGACTTTAGCAGCCTGCCCGATGAAGATTATGACGACCCCTTGGGAATTTCCACCGGAGCCGGGGCTATTTTCGGAGCTACGGGGGGGGTTATGGAAGCAGCCCTGCGGACGGCTTACGAGTTGATTACCGAAGAGGAGCTTGCAGATATTAATTTTACCGCGGTCAGGGGGCTGGACGGGGTTAAAGAGGCCACTGTAGAGGTAGGAGAGCTGACGGTAAAAGTAGCGGTAGCTCACAGTCTTGGCTATGCCCGTGAATTGCTGGATGCAGTTAAAAGAGGCGCTGTCGACTACCACTTTATCGAAATCATGTGCTGTCCCGGCGGCTGTATCGGCGGCGGCGGCCAGCCTATCCCCACCAACCTGGAGATCAGGGGAAAGCGGATCGCGGCAATCTATACAGCTGACGAGCGCATGAGCCTGCGTAAATCACATCTGAACCCGGCTATCGAGGAACTGTATAAGGATTTCTTAAAAGAGCCTCTCGGGCAGAAATCTCATAATCTTCTGCATACGCATTATACGCCCCGGGAGAAACCGGAACCGGTAAAAGTGCCCGTTGCTAAAAAAGTATTGCCATAGAAAGGGGAACGGGTATTGTCTATTTTACTGACCTGTTGAGCAAAGCTTAGCAGGAAGGTGTTGAAAAACGACTACTTTTTCCTGAAATCAGGAGAGCTCTTCTCTGCGGCGAGGGAAAAGATAAAGCCTGCTTTTCTTTACCGGGGAAAGCAGGACTTTTCATTTTAAGGAGAGATATGGTGGAAGCACGAATCGGCTTGGTTGGTATTTTAGTACAAAATCGCAACAAACCGGTCGTAGACCGGATCAATAATATTTTAAATGAATATTCCGAGGTTATTGTCGGACGCATGGGGATACCGTACCGCGAAAAGGACGTCGCCGTTATCTCTTTAATTGTTGATGGAAACACGGACGATATCGGGGCCCTGACCGGAAAACTAGGTCATATTCCCGCTGTAAAGGTAAAGACTGCCTTTATAAAAAAGTAAACTTGAAAGGTTGTTTGGCCGGTTCATACCGGGGTCGGTTACCGGGTAAATTTAAAATATAACCAGAAAGGGGTCGGTCTTTTTGAAGCGCAGGCATCTTGTGGGGGTAGTCCTTTGTTTAATGCTTCTCCTTCTACCGGGATGTGGGGAAAAAGCAAAAGAACCCGGCGAAATTAATATCGGCGTAATGCGTGGGCCAACCGGAATGGGTATTGTTCATTTAATGGAAGAAGATGCTTATAATATCGAAGTGGTTGGAAGCCCTGATGATCTAATCGGCAAAATTATAAACGGAGAAATAGATCTAGCAGCGGTGCCTCCTAATCTTGCCGCCATTCTTTACCAACGGACCGAGCAAAATATAGAATTGCTTGCCATCAACACCCTCGGCGTGCTCTATATTCTAGAAGATGGCGAAGAGATCAATTCTATTACCGACCTGGCCGGAAGGACATTATACGCCAGCGGTAAAGGTGTTATTCCGGAATATGTGATCCTCTACTTGTTAAAGGCACATGGCCTGGAAGCCGGCCGGGACGTAATTCTTGATTTTAGCACACAGCATGCCGACCTGGCTGCAACAACAGCTGCCGGTCAACACGATCTTGCTTTACTACCTCAACCTCATGTCACCAGCGTATTAATGCAAAATCAAGATTTTAGAATTGCCCTTGATATAACCGAGGAATGGAAAAATGTTACCGGCAGCGAACTGCCCATGGGAGTCATTATTGCCCAAAAAGAATTTATCGACAACTATGAAAGCTCGCTGCTGACTTTCCTGGAGAAGTATGAGCAATCGATTCAACTTGTTAATGAAAACGTAGCAGAATCGGCTGCCTTAATTGCCAAGCACGACATTTTGCCCAATCCTGAAGTCGCCGCAGAGGCCATCCCTTTATGTAACATAGTGTACATCGATACTGAAAAGGGTAAGCCTTACCTGGAAGAGCTTTTCAGCATACTCTATGAATTTAACCCCGATTCTATCGGAGGGAAGATACCAGATGATAAGTTCTACTACTGCCCATAAAAAAGTGATCCAAAGCATTTTAGGAATCCTTTTCTGGCTTGCTGCCTGGCAAGCCATTTATTTTATTGTCCAAAATGATATACTGGTCCCCGCACCCCTGGAAGTATTTTCACTTCTTGGAGAGCTAATACTTGTTAAGTCTTTTTGGAGCAGCATCTTTTTTACTATTTTCAGGGTTTTCGCGGGTATATTTTTAGCGGTAGTTTTAGGGACGGTGCTGGGCATAAGTTCAGGATTAAATCGTTTTCTCTATGAACTTATCGCGCCCCTGGTCGTAGCTGTTAAATCCACCCCGATTATGTCTTTTATCATTGTCGCCTTAGTCTGGTTCGGTTCCGGTAATGTCCCCATCTTTATCTGCTTTTTAATTGCTTTTCCGATAATCTGGACGAATATTTGGGAAGGCATCAATAATGTCGATATAAAACTGCTGGAGATGGCGAAGGTGTTTCAAGTAAGCAGGTTTAAAATTTTAACCAGTATCTACCTTCCTCAAATCAAACCTTATTTTATTTCCGGATTTTTAACCATCATCGGGTTGGGATGGAAGGCAACTGTAACGGCCGAGGTTATCAGTCATCCTGTGCATGCCATCGGAAGCGGCCTGTATAATGCCCGGGTTTCGATAAACACCGTTGCACTTTTTGCCTGGACCCTGGCCATTATTGGAATCAGCCTCCTGATAGAAAAGACGCTTATCTACCTGCTTGAAAAATCGCAAGGATCGCAAGGGAGGAAGATAGATAATGCCGGTTAAGATTGTAAACTTAAGTAAATCATATAACGGTTTACAGGTCATCAGAAATTTTAACTTTACCTTTGAAGAAGGTAAAATCTATTGCCTGTTTGGACCTTCGGGGTGCGGTAAAACAACCCTTTTACATATTGTTGCTGGAATTCTCCCCTTTGACAGCGGGTTCATGGTCGGACTGGAAAACAGAAGAATTGCAGTTGTTTTCCAAGAAGATAGGTTGCTCCCCTGGCTTACGGCTGCTGATAATATTAAATTTGTAACAGGTACCCAGGATTCAGCTGTTGAAAAGTATTTAAAGGCGGTCGGCCTGGAGGAATTTAAAAATTATTTTCCTGATCAGTTGAGCGGCGGCATGAAAAGAAGAGTCGCTATCGCCAGAGCGCTGGCTTTTAAGGGCCAGTTACTGCTCATGGATGAACCCTTTAAAGGAATTGACGAAAAACTAAAAAGGAAGATCATGAATACAATTTTAGCTGATAAAAACAGCCGGCAAATTGTAATCTTTGCCACACATAACAGGGGTGAAGCCAGGTACATGGCCGATGAAATATTAAACTTTAATATAAATTCCTTGTTTAGATAAAAACGGTACTCATCTATTCTCGGTAAAGAGGAACCTGCCGAAAACCATGGTGGTAAAAGAAAGGTTGCAGCACGTTGATAATCGCAGCTTTGGCGGCCTCATTAAGAAGCCGCGAGCGGTTTCGTACAAGAAAGCTCTAGGGTATAATGTAGCCAAGGAGGAAAAGAATAAATAATGATTCCAATTAGGGATACCGCTCCACGCTACCGCTTCCCGATAATAAACATTGGCCTGATCTTCCTAAATGTCTACATCTTTATTCAACAGCTGACGCTACCGCCGGAGCAGCTTTACTGTTTTATCTATACATACGGCACCGTCCCTGCAAACCTGACCGGCAGCCTTCTCAGTATCCTGGATCCTGGCTTCTCTTTTTCAACCTTTTTGGCAGCCGCCGTCCCGCTGGTCACCGCCAACTTTTTACACGGCGGCTGGCTTCACCTTATCGGTAATATGCTCTATCTCTGGATTTTCGGAGACAATATCGAGGGTACGCTCGGCCACCTGAAATACCTGCTGCTCTACCTCTTCATGGGCGTGGCCAGCCAGCTTTTTCATATCTTCAGCGACCCCTTCTCCACAACTCCCCTCGTCGGCGCCAGCGGCGCCATCGCCGGGGTCTTAGGCGCTTACTTTATTCTCTTTCCCTACGCTCGCATCCTCACCCTGGTGCCGATAGGGTTTTTTATCACCTTTGTCCAGATGCCGGCGGTGATCTTTCTGGGTTTTTGGTTCATTCTACAACTTTTAAACACCTGGATGCAGGGTGCGGCCATAGGGGTCCAGGCGGTAGCCTGGTGGGCCCATATCGGTGGATTTATCGTCGGCCTCGCGATCGGGGTCTTGGCTAAAAAAAGGCTTGTGACAAAATACCGTTATTAATACTGTTTAAAGCAGCTAGACCACCAGCACGGGGGTAAAGTCAACCCCGTCGGAGGCAACAAAACGGTAGGTCACGCCGCCGCGGGTGCCTTGAAAAAGCTTCTCCCGGCCTTCGTCGTGGACATGGCCGAAAACACAGTGCTTAACCCCGTAACGCTCCAGCAATTCGGTAAAACCGCTGGAGTCGCCCTGGCGGTTGAAAGGCGGATAATGCAAGGCGGCAATAATGCGCTTCTGCCCTGCTTTAAGGGCACTGTCCAGTGAAAGCTTTAGCCGCCCAAGCTCGCGCCGATAGATCTTCTCATCGTGCTCTTCGTCAAAACCATCCTCTCCGGGACAGAGCCACCCCCTGGTACCGCAGACGGCCCAGCCCTCAAAGATAAAATGATCGTTTTGCAGGGCGACAAGGCCGGGCGGCAGGGCCGCGCGCACCTTGCTAATGGAAGACCACCAGTAATCGTGGTTTCCGCGCACGAGAAGCTTGCGTCCCGGCAGCGCGGCCACCCAGCCAAGATCGGCCAGGGCTTCGGGTAGCTGCATCGCCCAGGAGATATCACCGGCCACGATTACCAGGTCGTCTTCGTCGACATTACAGCACCAGTTTGCCGCAATTTTTTCTGCATGATTCTCCCATGCATTTCCAAAAATATCCATGGGCTTGGATTGATCATGAGAAAGATGTAGATCAGCGATAGCCCAGATAGCCATAGATATGCTCACCTCGCTACAGGTTAACGTTTCTATCTTACTATGAATCTCCATGTTTGACAAAAATAAATTAGGTTTTTTAAAAACTTTTAGTTTGCAATTTTTCAATAAAATGATATAATGTCAGCATATATATAAGAAGATGATACTTTAAAACTTTTACCGGGAGGGTTTATCGTGACTAAGTCGGCTAAGCCAGCTTCAACTAAACGCAAACGACCACGGCGTTATCTGCGTAGCCGGATCACGCGCAACTTGATACTAGAGACAGCCCAGGAAGTTTTCTTAAGCGACGGTTATTCTAAAACCACGATCGCCAAGATTAGCGAAATGGCTAATGTAGGCTACGGGACCGTCTACAGCCATTTCAAGGGAAAAGATGACATTCTCAGCAAGGTGATAGATAATGTCCTCGAAGACTTTTACGCTCTGCTGAATATCGAGTTTGCCCCCACCACCGTGGAGGAAGCAAAAAAGATCTTCCACAACATCATGCTAACCGCCTTCAAACTGTCCGAGCAGCACCGCCCCATCATGAAGGTCTACCAGCAGGCGTTAGGACAATCCGAAACGATTGCCGAACACTGGCAGGGGGTCAAAGACTACTTTACCAAGAATGCCAAGATGTCGATCATCTATGCACAGAAAAAAGGATTAGCCAAACAGTTTGACCCGCTTATCGGTTCTAAGGCCTACATATTACTGGTCGACCGCTTTATCTGGGAAGTGGTCAACGAGCGGGAGAAGGACGTGGAGCACCTAAGCGACGTCCTCACCGACATGGTCTTCCAGGGATTCTTTAACTAGCCGGATCGGAAGTAAAAAAAAAGAGATCACTTGCGAATTTACACAGCGGGTTAAACCGGTGATGCCGGTTAGCCCGCTGTCTGGATGACCCGTTTTTCGGTAACCAGCCAATCCATGCGCCGATCCCAAGGCTCAACCGGAACCTGGCGGACAATCTGCAGCTCAAAAGCCAGGGCTACCAGGGGCACGCCGGGGCGGAGCCGCTCAAAGAAGCGATCGTAATAACCGCCCCCGTAACCGAGCCGGTTGCCCTGCAGATCGAAAGCTACCCCTGGAACGATTAGCAGGTCGATATGCTCAGGATTAACCGGGCGCAACGCTTCAGGCCGGGGTTCGGGAATATCGTAGGCCCCGGGGGCAAGGTCCTTTTCGAAATCAAGCAGCTGTGAAGGAACCAGTTTACGCTCTTCGGGCAGCGACTTGGGGACAAGTACCCGGTTACCCCGGGCAAGGTTATCTTCAACCATCTCGCGGGTCTCTACTTCGCTGCGAAAAGAAAGAAAAAACATGATCGTCTGGCTTTCCTCTTTCTGATAGAAGGGCAGCCGGGCGAGTTGCTGGGCGATATCCCTGCTTTTGGCTAAAATCTCTTCTGCAGTAAGGCTGTCCCTTCGGGCAAAAATCTCTTTGCGCAGGGCGCGTTTAGACATTGGTTTCTCCTTTACCGGTTTTTTTAAATTTTTACTTAGTCTTTCCCGTCTTCGCTCTCTTCTTTTCCTGGTTGGTCGAGCTGCACCAGCCGGTAGCGACGGCTGCCGAGCCCCATTTTTTCAGCATAGGCCAGCTTAACCCGGTAGTCGGCTTTTGGATAAAGCGTCAGAAATTTATCGTCGCCGCGTTCATAAGCATCCGGCAATGCCGAACCGGCGATCCCGGGCCGGGCATTGATCAGATCTACCGCCGCCTGGTCTGCCGCCACCGGATCTGTCGAAGCAAGGAGGCCAATATCGGGAACTATCGGCAGATCGCTCCAGCTGTTGCAATCGCAGTCGGGGATCACATCGAGCAGAAAATTGAAAAAGACGGCGGCGCCTCTCTTGCCCTGCATCGTACCGCAGGCAAATTCAACCATGCGCTCAGATAGCTCGGGTAAAGCAGTGCGCCACTGTACCTTCACCGCTCCGTGCCTGCATGAAACAACGCATTCGCCGCAACCGGTACACTTTTCAGGATTAATCCGGGCCACCCCATCTTGATCATCAGCCAGCACGATCGCTTCCGAAGCACACCACCGTATACAGTTCCCGCAACGACGACATTTTTCAGAATTGATCACCGGTTTAACTGCCGAATGCATCTTCTGCTTGCCGGTACGGCTGCTGCAGCCCATGCTTAAGTTTTTAATCGCTCCTCCGAATCCGGTCATCATATGGCCCTTCACATGAGAGAGGACTATCAAAAGATCTGCCTCCACCACCGCCGCACCGATCTGAACGCTGTTAAAATGCTTCCCCTCGATCGCGACATTGTAGTAGCCATGGCCACGCAGCCCGTCCAGGATCAAGAGCGGTGCCCCCACGGTGGCATAGCTGAAACCGTGCTGCAACGCTGTCTCGAGATGATCCACCGCATTGGTGCGCCCCCCGGTGTAAAGGGTGTTACTGTCGCATAAAAAAGGCTTGCCGCCCGCCTCCTTAACCTTCTCCACAATCCGGCGCACCAGGACCGGGTTTAAAAAAGCAGTGCCGCCTCTCTCGCCAAAGTGAAGCTTAATCGCCACCAGGCTGTGCGGGCGGATTAGCTTGGCTACGCCGACCCGGTCAAAAAGAAGATCCACCTTTTTCACCAGGCTCTCACGGTGAGATTGGGCCCGGCTACCGGCAAAATAGACTTTGGGCAGAGTGATCGAGGCTCCCTCCTTAATATTGTTAATTAATAATCGTTGAGCTTTAGTAAGCCCTGGCAAAGTAGACTAACTCGGCCGCCTTTTCACCGCAGACCAGGCAGCTTTCATGCTCCAGCTGCCGGTTAAAGGGGATGCAGCGAATGGTGGCCTTGCTCTCCTCCTTTGCCTTAAGCTCGCATTCCTCACGACCGCACCACGAGGCCACGTAGAAACCGTAGTCGTGCTCCATCACCTGCAGAAACTCATCGTAGTCGGCGCCGCTACGGGTATGCTCCTGCTGATATTGCAGCGCCCGCCGGTAAAGATCTTCCTGCAGCTGATCTAAAAGCAGCGGCAGCCGGCGGGGTAGCTCGGTCCACGAGAGCGTCTCCTTATCCCCGTTGTCCCGCCGCACCACGACCACCTGCTCTTTCTGCAGATCTCGGGGGCCCAGCTCGATGCGCAGCGGGACACCTTTCATCTCCCATTCGTTAAATTTCCAGCCGGGCGAATAACCTTCGCGATCGTCGAGCTTCAGGCGAATACCGGCCTGCTGCTGTAGTATCCCGGTAAGGCGGTGAGCCGCCGCCAGCACCTCGTCTTTGGCCTTCTTAGAGAGGATCGGCACCATCACCGCCTGGAGAGGCGCGATCTGCGGCGGCAGCACCAGGCCGCGATCGTCCCCATGAACCATGATCAATGCGCCGATCAGCCGCGTGGAGACCCCCCACGAGGTCTGCCAGACATACTTCAACGTATCGTCCTGGTCCAGGTAAGTGATATCGAAAACCCTGGCAAAATGCTGCCCCAGGTTGTGCGAAGTGCCAGCTTGCAACGCCCGCCCGTCGCGCATCAACCCTTCGATGGTATAGGTACGCAGGGCCCCGGCAAATTTTTCTCGCTCCGACTTGCGGCCGGCAATCACCGGGATAGCCATCTCGGTTTCTAAAAATTCCTGGTAAAGGCCCAGTATCTTTAAAGCCTCGGCCTCGGCCTCTTCTTCGGTGCGGTGGCAGGTATGCCCCTCCTGCCACAAAAATTCAGAGGTACGCAAGAAAGGCCGGGTCACCTTCTCCCAGCGGACTACATTACACCATTGGTTGATCAGCAGAGGCAGATCACGCCATGACTGGATCCAGCGCGAATAAAAGTCGCAGATAATCGCTTCAGAGGTAGGCCGCACCACCAGCGGCTCGCTAAGCTTCTCATCGCCCCCCCGGGTGACCAGAGCCACCTCTGGAGCGAAGCCTTCAACATGCGCCGCCTCCTTCTGGAGCAACTGCTGCGGGATAAACAGGGGAAAATAGGCATTCTGGTGGCCGGTCTCCTTGATCCGCCGGTCCAGAAGCTCCTGGATCTTCTCCCAGATGGCATACCCGTAAGGACGGATCGCCATGCACCCCTTCACCGGAGCGTAATCCATCATCTCGGTCTTTAAAACCACGTCAATATACCATTGCGAATAGTCCACCGCCTGCGGAGTAATCTCTTTTACAAATTCTTTACCTTTCCCCTTCCCGGCGGAAGTACGGCTGCTCTGCTGCCCCATCAAATTTCATCCTTTCCACGTAAGAATCTCACTGCCTCATTTTAGCATAGATCGATTTTTCAGCCAACAATCGGCCACCTCCTACGGCCACCCTGTTACCTGCCCCGACCTTTTGCTTAATCTAACAACCGGCATTACCTATTCCAAAATGGTAAGGGACGGCGTATGCGCCGTCCCCACCCGTTTCTCAGATCAGGGCAACTTTCACGCTAAGCGTTCCTTTCGCCCACACCTTTCACCGCTAGCCTGGGCCTTGTTAGCCCAGCTCATAAATCCATTCCCACCTTCCAACCTACCTCACCGGCATCCCCATGTAAATATCCGGCTTACCCAAGCCATTCGCATCAGGCATCACCCCGATAATCTCAAAACCGACCTTCTGATAGAAACCAAACGGATGCTCATGCAGGTTTTGGATATTTGTTAAGTGATCTAATACCCCCGGGAAAAGCTCCACCCCGCCCAGGCTGGTCATATTGGTCTCATCATCAGTGCCCAGCCAGATCGTCAGCCCCCCACGCTCTTTCACCTGCCGGGCCAGGTCTTCGACCAGCGCCCTGCCGATACCCTGGCGGCGAAACTGCTCTTTCACCACCAGCGGATGCAGCTCCCAAACATGGCCCTTATACTGCACCGCCGCACTGATCCAGCCCCACAGCTCACCGCCCGGCGTTACTGCCACCCGGCTGATCCGCCCCTCCCCCAAAGAGGCACGCACCTCTTCCATCGCGCTCTCCAGGTTAGGGTAGGATCCGGGCCAGCACTCATTAAATCCCTCGTAAAGTATCCGGGCCGCCTCTTTCAACCGCGCCTCATTTTCCGGAACCAAGCTACAGATGCGCAGCCCTGTTTTCTCTGTCGTTGAAAGCACAATTCATCCCCCCGTTAAACATAGCTACATTCATATCTTCCCTTCAGTTTTTCGAAATTAAACCCCGCTATACCCAACCTATTTTTAAAATTTTTAAAACAGATTTCATAAGCTCCCCGGCCAGCCCGGCCCCCCTCCGCACCGACCTTAGCTCCCTCTTGTTATCCTGCACAAAGCAAAGGCTTTCCTTCAAGCAGGAATAAACAGTTTAAAACAGAAATTGAATAATCGAAGGTTAAAAACAAGATAATCAAGTTAAATACTCTCTCTTTTACGCCGAAGAGATTTGCCGGTATAACTTGGCTTTATTGAGATAGAGTAAACCTTCAACCAAAAACAGGTGAGGATGAGATTCAATGAACAAGGGCGGCTTTTCATGGAAAAGGGCTGTTGGAATTACAAAAGCAAAACAAAATATTTCACGTAAGACCGGTATCCCTTTAACAAAATCAGGCCGGCAAAGAAAAATAGGCCAGGCGATGACCGGCGGTGGCTGCTTAATGATTATTTCATCTGCCACTATTCTCTTAATTATCGTTGCGGCCATTTTCCTATAGATATAACAGGCACCATGCTGTCTGTGCTCCATTTACTTATCCCCGGCTCCCCGTCGGGGCAGATCTCCTATAGTAATAAGCTACTGTTTCCTCCGGTATAAATCCCTCTTGGATCAAACTATTTAATCGATTAACCTGTGATTAAATTTAATATCTTGAGGAGGCCCACATTTTGGTAAACGGCATCCAGGTCACCGGCAGCATGGTCCAGGCCTACACCGTCTGCCCCGATGAAGACAATGTCTATCTTGCCTTAGGCCGGCTGGTTGATCAGCAATCTTACGGGCGAGAGATTATCAGCGAGAAGGACTTTCAATATCAAAGCCGCCATTGATCGGAGTTAAAAAGGGCGGCGAAGAGTGGATTTACTAGGCCCAGGAGCATTTGTAAAATTCCTAGCATTCTGGCAAGATATTCAATAATATGATATAATTTTTGCAATAGTAATAAAACACTGCACTTATTTCATGTCGAAACTTGCCGCAGCCGGGTAGATGCCAGTGTCCAATACTGCACTGCGGAGGAGAAAGTACTTTGATTAACTCACAGAAGGACAAACCTGCCTCGATGATCGCCACCCTCGGCGTAGAGCCTCAGGTGGTAACCCTTACTCTTGACACCCTCATCGCTGTTGGAAAAACAATTGATCAAGTTACCGTTATCTACACCGATCATCCGGCCATCAAAACAGCCCTGAATATCATCGAAGATGAGTTTAAGGCCGGGGTATATCCCGGCCTCTCTTTTTACCCTGTAGCAGTTACCTCTCCGGACGGTCCGGTAAAAGATTTTCAGACCGAAGAAGAGCTGCAGGCACTTCTGCGAACACTTTATAGTGAAATCCGAAAAGTCCGTCAAGAAAAACGCCCTGTCCACCTCTGTATCTCCGGCGGGCGTAAGGTAATGGGGGTTATGGCCATGACCGTGGCCCAGCTTTTATTCGGACCTGATGACCAGGCCTGGTACCTGATCACCGAAGGATGGAAGCCGGGTGCCGGCCGCCATCTTCACATCGCCGATAGCGATAAAGTCCGGCTGATCCCGGTTCCGGTTCTCCGCTGGCATGAAGCCGGCACCTTGATGCAAACTGTAACCGAGCTCGATGACCCGCAAGAGGTGCTAGCCTGGTATCACCGGCTGACGAAGAAGGCCGAAGAGAGACGGCAAGGCGAATTTGTCAAGTACTGGTTGACTCCCGCCGAGCGCGAGGTAACGAGGCTGGCCTGCCGTGGTTTTAACAATGCTTCTATTGCCGCCAGGCTGAATAAACGGGAGCAGACCGTCGCCAACCAGTTAGGTAATATTTATGAAAAGCTCTCTGAATGGCTGGGCTTTCCCGATTACAACGTGGACCGCAATGTCTTGATCGCCCAGTTTGCCCCTTATTTTGACATGATTGAATCAAAGGGAGATTACTAATCATGCAGATTCTTAATTTTGCCCACCCCCTTACCGAAGCTCAACTTGCCGGGATAGAAGATCTGGCCGGTGTTAAAATAACCGGCGTGACCGAGATCCCAAGCCAGATTGACCCCGACAAAGCTATCGAACCGCAAATTGAAGCCATGCTCGATTACACCGGCTTAACACCGCAGGACTGGCAAACCAAGCCGCTGCTAATTAATTTACCCTCGTTAAACTACAGCACCGCTGCCCTGCTGGCCCAATTGCATGGCCGGACCGGCTACTTCCCCCCGGTTTTGCGGCTGCGCCCGGTCACCGAAGAGATCGCTCCCCGCTTCGAGGCCGTGGAAATTCTTAACCTGCAGGCCATGCGCGAGCGGGCCAGGGGGAGAAGGTAATGATCTAAAGGATAATTTAATTTCATGATGTGCTTTAAAAAATACTGTTAAGGAGGGAAAAACGATGTATTGGGATGCAACCTACCGGGTTACTACCCCTCTTTTTTTAGGCGGCGCCAACCCGGAGACAGATGCAGAGCTGCGACCATCCACGTTAAAGGGGCTGCTGCGTTTCTGGTTTCGTGCAATTGCACTGTCCCGGCTACATGAATATAGTGAAGTAAAAAATTTAGAAAATGATATTTTTGGCAGCACAGAAAAACAGTCCTCTTTTCTCTTAACAATAGACCAACAAGAAGAACTCTCCAAAATCAATTCCGGCGATAACTGGCAAGGCTACCCCGGCTTGCGCTACTTAGGCTATGGTGTTGTTGACCGTAATGGCAAAACCACGCGCCCCTACCTTAAACCAGGCGGCTACTTTACAGTACGACTACGAGCAAAAAAAGAGGCACCGAAGGAAGCCGCTTTCTTTTTACCTCTAACTTTACAGGCGCTGGGTCTTTTTGGTGCTGCCGGTTCACGTTCTCGCAACGGTTTCGGTTCACTGTCACTTGAATCGCTCACCTGTAACGATGAAGAAATCTGGAAAGCGCCCACTACTCTCGAAGAGCTAAAAAAGTGCCAGAAAACGTTGCTTAATAACATTAAGTTAAGTAAAAACAACGATTCTTTACCCGAATACACCGCTTTTAGTAATCAAAGCCGCGTCTGGATTGCCCAAGCTGGCCCGGATGCTCTAGGGCTGTTAAATAATCTGGGCTACGAGATGCTGCGTTATCGAAGCTATGGCCATGAAATAAATGGAAAGCATATGCTCCCCGGCCAAAACGAGGCGGAACAGATTTTTGCCGACGATCACGACCTATTATTAGATTTTTGTCACGGGAATGAGATAACTACTCATCCTCGCCGGGTAGTATTTGGTTTACCCCACAACTATTATTTTAAATCTACCGGGACTAATGTTGATATATCTCCTGCAAGTAAAAATTGTAGCCGCCGTGCCAGCCCTCTTTTTATCCATATCCATGCCTTTAACCCGCGTAGCTACGCTGCTGTTGTTACATTGCTTCCGGCAATTTTCCTCCCACAAGAAGAAAAAGTTAATATCTCTTTGAGTCGTAACAGGAGGGTGCTTAAAAAGGTTACCGTTGATTGCCAGGTGGACTATGATAATATCATCAACTTTATGAATCGTCCTGCCTTTAGTCAGAGCAAGGTGGTGGTTTGGCCATGAGTAACCCAAAAATATTAAACTTCTCTTTGGGACCGGTGCAAGGGTTTATTGCCCGCGCACGAAAGACGCGTGATTTCTGGACAGGCTCCTTCTTGCTCTCTTACCTGGCCGGACAAGCCATGGCGGTAGTCCTTGAAAATGATGGGAAACTTATTTTGCCTGCAGCTGCAGAAGGCAAGGGTGAGGTTACCGACCCGCTCTTGCAGGAGATCATGGACCGCAGAAATGGAAAAGAAACAAACCAAAATGAACGCAGCAGCATTGTGGCCACGTTACCAAACCGCTTTCGCGCCGAGGTCCCGGCTGGATTTGACCCGACTCTATGTGAGCAAGCGATCAAAGATAAATGGCATGAGCTTGCCAAAATAATCTGGGATCGTTATCTTGCGGAGCCGGCCGCTTTAGGTAACTCGACTGAAATAATCTGGAAAAGACAGGTAGATAATTTCTGGGAAATAATCTGGGTTTTAAGCGAAGATTCTGCCGCCCTGGATCTGCGTAAAAATTGGCGCAATCACCTGCCCTCAATTGAACCCGGCGACAAGTGCACCCTTTTCGGTAACCTGCAAGAGCTTTCCGGTTACCTGCGCATTAGTGAAAAAGAAAAACAAAACGAATTTTGGAAAGCCGTGCGGCAGCAGAGGCAGGCAGGTGTATTTTATGATCTGGAAGAAAATGAACGGCTCTGCTCCATCGCTTTGATCAAACGCCTGTTCCCGCATATTGCCGCAGATGTAATTTATAAAGTGCCCGCCAGTTATCCTTCTACTCCGTACCTGGCGGCGATTAACTGGACCGCTAAAGTTGTCAAAGCGAAACCCGAAGAAGCACGTGAGTATGCCAATCTTGCCTCTCGTCTACCCGGCGCCAGAGGCCGTGAAAACCCGGAGCTGTTTCCGGCTCTTCAAAAGGAGCTGGCCGATAATCCTCATGCCCAAGATTTTGCCTCTCTCGATGGCAACTGTTTCTTTAAAGCCGCCCTGGAGAACCCAAACCTGTGGGATAAACCGACAGACTCCGGCTCGGGTACGAAAGAATTAAGAAAGAAGCTGGTTGAAAAGCTTGTAGAGATCGCCGCACCCCCCTCTCCATTTTACGCCATGCTGCTCATGGACGGCGACCGGCTCGGTGCTTTACTGCAAAAACATCAAACGGAGGCAACTCTAATCAGCAATTCGTTAAAAATGTTCAGCCTAAAGGTGCCGTCATTAATTAAGGATGGCAACGGGGTCACTGTTTTCGCCGGTGGAGATGACGTCCTGGCCTTGCTACCCCTCGAAAATGCGCTGGCCACGGCAATTAAGCTGCGCTCTGCCTATTCGGAGGCATTTGCTGATAGTGAAATCCCCCAGGCTACTATTTCCGGGGCAATCGTCTACGCCCACTTTAACACGCCGCTTACCGAAGTATATCACGAAGCACAGCGCCTTCTTTCAGATGTCGCTAAAGAAAAAACCGGCCGGGACAGTCTTGCCGTCACCGTCTGGAAAGGCGCGGGCCAGGTGCTGACCTGGGCTGCCCCTTGGAAAGTTGTTACTGGTAAATTCCTGCCTTTTTTGCATAACTTTCAAACAGAGATGCCCGACGGAGACAAAAAGGAGTTCACGGAATTTAGCAATAGCTTTTTCTACAATATTCAAAACCGGCTCGCTCTATTCGCTGACGAAGATGCTGACTTATCTGCATTTTATGACACCAATCTAAAAGCTCTGCTTACAGCCGAATATGTTAAAAGCCGCGGGCCAAACACGAATCGTGAAAAAGCCAAAGAAACTATTGAGCAGCTTTTTGAACTCTGTCACCGCTACTGGAGAAACCAAAATGGTATCATTTGTCAGGATAAGAATAGATTGCAGTTGGACAGCCTGTTTTTAATAAAATTCCTATCAGAGAAAGGGGTGGAACAATGAATCGACAGTGCTGGGATTTCACTTTACTTGACACCGGCTTTTTCCGCTCTGGACAGCCCTTCCATGCCGGTGAAGGGGGACACAGCCGCATTGTCAGCCATTTTCCCCCACCCATGAGGACACTCCAAGGAGCCACCCGAAGCGCCCTAGCCACAGCCCGCGGATGGCGACCAGGTCAAGGTAAAGGCTGGCCCGATGAGCTTGGAGATGCCGACAGCTTGGGCCGGTTATCTCTGCAGGGTCCGTATTTGGTGTTAGAACAAACCCCTCTTTTCCCGGCGCCGTTGTATCTTTTAATTAAAAAGCTACCAGGTGAAAAAACAGGCACCGAGCCGAAAATTCAAACTGATTTTCTAGTGCCCAGAGAAACATTTGCCTGCGACCTCGGCCCGGATGTGTACCTGCCCCGGAAAAAAGAGAAACTGGACGGAGCCTACCTGCCGGAGAATCTCTACCTAACCCGTTCAGGTTATAGCGCTACTGCTAACGGAAAGGCTCCTTCTAAAGTAGAGATCTATTTTCAAGAAAAACTATGGCGCGAAGAAACACGAATCGGGTTAAAACGCAGCGCTGAAACCCGCACTGCCGAAGAGCACAACCTCTACCGCATCGGACATATCCGGCCGGAGAAGGCCTTGAAAATACGCATCTTCGTAAGCGGGCTGCCCACCGACTGGCCCAAGCCGCCGCAAATTATCCCCCTGGGCGGCGAAGGACGCCTGGCGGCGGTAGAGGTAAATCCGGTCACCGCTGACGATTACCGGGATTTTCTCCCGCCCTGTCCCAAGCTAGTGGCGGCTGACGACAACAAGATTTATTATACCGTCTCTTTAATTACACCGTCTTCTTCCAGCAAGACGGAGCAGCTTAAGCAGCTTATCCAAAAAGGTCCCGTCAACGCCCCCGGAAGGTGCATCAGCGCCTGTATCGGCAAACCACAGCTTTACGGCGGGTGGAATCTTGAAAAACAGGAGCCGCGACCGTTACAGCCGTACCTGCCCCCCGGCAGCACCTGGTTTTTCGAAGCCGCGGCTTCAGAAAAAGCCAATATCGAGGCCTTGCATGGGCGCTGCATCGACGACGAAGAGCTCCCCTCTTATGGTTATGGGCAAGTATTAATAGGAAAATGGGAGGTTGATTAAATATGGCCAGTACAATTTTGGGGATGCTAGCCGAAACCAACTTGCATCCCGGAACCGGACAGGTAAGCGTGGCGGTCGACCTGCCGGTCGCCCGCGAGAAAACGACCGATTACCCGGTTATAGTTGGCTCCAGCCTGAAAGGCGCCCTGCGGGATAGCGTAGAGCAGCACCAAAAAGCCGGTTCTTCGGAACTTGATATCGAAAAGATGTTTGGCAGCCCAAACCACGCCGGTGCCGTTGCCGTTACCGACGGCCGCCTGCTGCTGCTGCCGGTGCGCTCCCTAAACAGCCACTACAAGTGGGTCACCTGCCCCTACCTGCTGGAACGCTACCAGCGTGACTGCGGGCTGGCCGGCGTACCAGTTGAAACGTTTGATCTTCAATCCTTTAACTTAAAAGATGCCGAGGCCGCTGGCAGCGGAAAAGGCCGGCTCTACCTCGAAGACGCCCATTTCGAGATAATCGAGTCAGAGCTGGCACCTTTAGCCGAAGCAATCAAACCGCTGATCAAACATTCTTCGGTAAAAAAACGCCTCACTGAAAACCTGGTCGTGATAAACGATCAAGAGTTTTCTTTCTACGCCCGGTACGCTTTGGCAGTAAATGCACGCAACCAGTTAGACGAACAAAAAATCAGCCAAAACCTATGGTATGAAGAGACAATCCCGCCTGACACCCTGTTTTACGCCCTTCTTCTTGCCCGCCCCGGTGAAGAGAGCTCCCTTGGCTCATTAGTTGAACTATTCCGGCAACACCCTTACCTGCAGGTTGGCGGCAACGAAACCATCGGCCAGGGATGGGCTTCTGTGAGTTCTTTTACGGGGGTGAATCTTGATGAGTAAAAGAATGCAAACCCTGCAGCAGCAGCGGGCCAAGCATGCTCTGGAGCAGATTAGAAAGGCAGAGCAGAAATACCAGGGCGAAAACAGGAAAGCCTTTGTTGCTTCCGCCGAAAATGCACCGGCATCAATACTTATCAACGGATTTGGCCAGGCGGCGGCCACCCTTCTTGCTCAGGCTAAAGGAAATCAGGAAGAGCCGCCCGGGGCGGTCTATGATGCTATACAGGACTGGCTCTGCGGTAAAAATAATGCTGCCGTTTATCCTCACGATAAGGATCTGCTCACCGCTATTACTGAAGGAGATCGCGACAGCTACCTGCACGCCCAAGCCGAAGCGCTGGCTTACCTGGAATGGTATAAACAATTCACGGTTGCCTTTCTTAAGCAACCCGATAAACTATCAGCAACAGAGAAGGGGTGAGAATATGGTTTTACCTCTCTACCAGTTAAAAAATGAATATGCACGTGAACGTGAAAATTTAATCGGGCAAGCCAAGGGCAATACCGGGCTAATATTTAATAAATATTTTTTAGGTTGGGAAGATAACTGGGATATTAAGGCAGGGGCCAAGTCCGGCTGGATTAAGCAAATTGGTAAAAACCCCGCCGGAAATAGAATTCTTCTTGAAGAAGCGGTAGAGCGCTTACTAAATTTAACTGATTCTCTAGCCGGTAAATTTCGCTGCTATAAAACCATCTGGCGTTTTGCCACCGGCCTAGGTTTAAATAACCCCGTGGAAAACGGGATGGCCTGGCACCATACACTGGGGGTCCCCTATCTACCCGGCTCTTCTGTCAAGGGCCTGGTCAGGGGTTGGGCCGAGCAGTGGCTTGATTATCCTTCTCAAGACGAGATTAACCGCATTTTCGGGCCAAGGGAAGTTGAGAATGAACACGAGGCTGCAGAAAGTGTTGGCAGTGTCATCTTTTTCGATGCTCTTCCTGCTGCACCGGTCCGCCTGGCCGCCGATGTGATGACCCCCCATTATCAAAATTATTATGGTGGAAATGAGCCTCCCGGCGACTGGATGGATCCCAACCCGATCCCATTTCTGACTGTCGATAAAGAACAGGTATTTCTCTTTACGGTTGCGCCCAGAGAAAGAGACGACGCGGTAAGCCGTTCTGACTTAGAGACAGTTCTACAATGGATGAACGAAGCCTTGGCCAATATCGGCGCGGGAGCAAAGACGGCAACCGGTTACGGCCGCTTCATTCGCTGTGCGCAGACAGAAAGCAGGCTAACATCAGCCAGGCTCCGGCTTCAAGAAGAAAAGGCCAAGCAGATATCGTCAATCCCTGCACATTTAGCTGGCCCGATTGCCGAAGAGATGAGTAAAGATCAATACGATACTAACCCGGAAGAGTTCTTGCAAACTCTGAAAACAAAGTGGCTAACTAAGATGCAGGCAGATGAAACTTCTGCCGCCGATCAGCAAACAATTGCAAGGTTGCTAAAAAACTGGTATCAAGTGTATCGCGAAGGCCAATGGGAAAAACCAAATCCGAAAAATACCCCCATAATTGAAGCCATTCGCAAAACCCTCGGTGAAGAGATGTCTTAGCGCCACAAATTTTTGAAATAATGTCAGGGGTGACTCGATGCAGTTAACGTTAACTTTTGATGCGCCTTCGCCGGTAGAGCTGCCGGTGCATTACAGCCATCTTGTCCAGGGGATGATCTACCATGGGATGGAGAACCCGCTTCTTAGAAGCTACCTGCACGAGCACGGTTTTCAGCTGGAGAAACGTCGGTTTAAGCTCTTTACCTTTTCACGGCTGATGGGGCAAGAGGTGCATTTCAACCAGGCCAAAAAGAGGCTAATTCTGACCCCGCCCCTGCAGCTGGTTGTCTGCTCGCCGATCCCCTTTATCCTGCAAGAGCTGGGCACCGGCTTTCTGCGGCAGGGCCGGGTCCGCATCGGGCCGGCGCGGCTTACCGTGAAAGAGATGACTACGGCACAGCCCCGGGTCGAGACAGATCGTATCGGCATACGCATGCTTTCGCCGATGGCTGTCTATAGCACCTTGCCGACCGCCGATGGGCGTAAATACACCTACTATTTCTCCCCATTCGAACCGAAGTTCAGTAAACTTACCGGCGACAACCTGCTTAAGAAGCATCTTTTAATCCATGGCGGCCCCCCGCTTTCAGAAGTCTTTTCGATAAGGCCGCTTCAGGTAACCGAACAAGATCATAAGATAACCCGCTATAAGAATTTTATCGTCAAGGGCTGGATGGGCACCTATGAGCTCTTAGGCGACCCAGCTTTACTGCAGATCGCCCTTACCGCCGGGCTCGGGGCAAAAAATTCCCAGGGGTACGGGTGCTGTACTTTATTGAATAATGATTCAACAGGAGAAAAGGTGAAATAATGATGCGTGTAGGTTTAAGCTTTTTAGGCCTCAACAGATACCAAACAACCAGATACTATTGGGAAACAGAAGAACAAAATATTCTAGAATATGATACAGATCTCTTTCCAGAAGTTTTACCCACCTTTTTCTCTCTTTCGAAATTACTAGTATTTGTTACCAAAGAAGTTGAAGAACATGAAAACTGCCAAAGGTTAAAAGACAAGCTCGGGGAATTAATGGAAACGGTGCGTATCCCATTAGGTAAAACGGAAGAAGAGCTTTGGAACATCTTTTCTATTGTCACCGCAAAAGTACCACCATGTGCCACTATAATCATCGACATTACTCATGCTTTTCGCTCGCTGCCTTTAATTGTCTTTAATGTTGCTTCTTACTTAAGAAGAATTAAAAAAGTCAAGGTTGAGCGGATAATCTACGGCAATTTTGAAGCAAGAGATAAAAACCTTGTTCCTTCCCGTACTCCTATTTTTGATCTTACTTCAACCTTAGACTTACAGGATTGGTTGCACGGTATCGATGCTTTTCAACGCCGGGGAGATGCAGAAGAGCTGGCCGATTCTTTGTCTAAAACACAAGGACGCCTCTACCAGACTAGCCATTCAGAAAACGCTATACTTCCGCGTAAATTAAAACATACCGCAAAGCAATTACGCAATTTTTCTGAGGCGCTTCGTTTTCTTCGCCCTTTAGAAACTACCCCTAGTGCAGTTGAGATTTGTAATTTGCTGAAAACAGTTCAAAATGAAGCATTACGCTGGGCAAAGCCCTTTGCAGATGTTTTGCAAGATATTAATGCGGAGATCTCCCCTCTACAAAATAGAGCGCCCGATATTTTAAATATAGAAAATTTAGAAGCACAACTTAAATTAATTGAATATTATCTTAATAAAGATCTGGTGGTACAGGCAGTTCTACTTGCCCGTGAATGGTTGGTCAGCTGCCTGATGTTTCTCACAAATAGGCATGTAGAATGGAGAGAAAAAGAGGCGCGGTTAGTTGTTGAGTGCGAATTAGGCCAGGCAGCTTCAAAACAAAGGGGAAGCGAATATACCGGAGAACTCCCCCATTGGTACCGACAGATCCCCCAGTCAAGTAATATCAATGATGCCTGGAACAAGTTGTCGTCTTTACGTAATAATGTAGCACATTGTGCCATGAATACCGATGCCGCTTCACCAGAAACAATTAGAAACAATATTAAAGCGTTAATCCCATCTCTAGAAGCTTTGCTCGACTTTTAGCTTAGTATCTTTATACCAATTAAACCGGTATCTTATCGACTGGTCTCCCGACCAGCTCCTGCTGTAAAATAACGGCAAGATTTTTAACGCTTCTTTAATCAAAGGAGCACCAAACAAGGAGGTGAAAAGGTTGCTGGAAGCAATTGCCGGGTATGGCCGGGCTCTGTCGCAAGAAGACGATCCCCTGGCCATACTGGTAAAACCGGTGCGCCAGCTGCGGGATGAAAAGGTTTACCTGATCCAGCTCGATCTGCGTGACAAGGATGCCGAACCACAGCTAACCGCTTCAATCATCGAGATCGACCGCGAGACCTGTATCCGCTACCGCTGGGTCGGCAACACAGTCGGCAACCGCCCGCAAATCTATTTAACTACAGACAGACTAGATTACCTGGCTGGCGCAAGTCTGCTTAATCTTATAGTAAGTCTTGAAAAGGCCGGCCTTAGAAACAGTTCTTTGTACAAAGAACTGTTCTGGGTTCTTGGAAGCTTTTACCGCTGCCTACCAAATAACATGCTAATTTTGGATGTTGAAAAATTAAACCTTGTTGAAACCGGCTTTGTCGATAATGCCTGGAAAGGAAAAAAAGGCAGATCAAAAGAGGTTCTGGCCGACGTTTCGGCAGCCTTGAAAAAAAAGCTGCTGGATGAATTGGGCCTGAAAGCCCCGCAGGCCGCCCTCTGGACGCTGGCCTACAACGGCCGCCCGCTGGTCATAGATCCGGCTTACGACCAGGTAATCTTATCTAGCAAGGAACCGCCCTATGTTGAAGTAGAAAATGGCGAGGAGGCTGGCCCGGTCTGCTCGATCTGTGGCGCTACCGGCCGCCCGGTCACCGACAACTTCGCCACGCTTGACTTTTTTAAATATTACATTAACGATAAGTTAGGTTTTGCCTCAGGGCTACGCGATTTCACGCGCAACTTTACCGCCTGCAGCGAGTGCTACCGCGGGCTGCTGCTGGCTGAAAAATTTCTACCGCAGCAGATGTCCTTCAGAGTCGGCCCCTTACAATTCATGGTGCTGCCGGCCTTCGTAACCGAGATTGCCCTGGAAAGCGGCGAACTAAGGTTCTGGTCGGAGCACTTTCGTGACCGGGTCGAAGGGCTGATCAACATGGCTGCCTGGCTCCAGAAAATCGGGGGAAGTGACGGGTTGGAAACTATGCTGGCCGATTATCTCAACGAACTGCCTGAAGAAAATGCGGCGCTGCTTAATTTTCTCTTTTACCAGAAAAGCCAAAGTGAGCTTCGCATTCACGCTCTAGTTCGCGATGTCGCCCCCAGCTGGATTAACCATCTTTTAAAAAAGGCCAATGAGCTCGCCAATCAAGCTAACGATCTGCTTGGCAGAGACCGCTGGCATCTAGACTTAACCGCACTTTACCGGCTAATCCCGCTGCGCAAAGGACAGAGCGAAGAATATAAGAAGCTGCTGCATATCTATGAGGCTCTGTTAACCCGCCGGCCGCTCTCTTATAGTACGCTGATCCGTGAATTTAATATCCTGGCCAAGATATATCTAACCGGCAGTTATGACTCTACCAACGTACCGCGCCCGCGCCAGGGTTACGAAGAGTTAGAGCTGGCCCGCCGCCTTATGCAGGCCAACCTCTTCTTAACTTTTCTGCGGGGCGAAGACCTGTTGAAAGGAGGTAGCTTGGTGAATAATGACGACAAAAACAGACGCGGCTATGAATACTTAAAGGAAGAGATGCAACTTTACCTTCAAGAAATGGGCTACCGCGAGCCGCAGACAGCGCTCTTTCTGCTGGGATACCTGCTGCACCAAATCGGCAGAGCTCAGAGGCAGAGCGGCTATGAACATAAGCCCGTCCTAGACAAGGTCAACTACAACGGGATGAGCTGGCCGAAGGTGATCCGGCTGAGCAATCTGCTAGTCGATCAGCTGCGTCAACACCGCATCTTTATCTACAATGAAGGAATTTACGCTGCTATGAAAGAGATGCTTGACGCCCACGCCTCTGCCTGGCCGCTTTCACCTGAAGAAAATGTTTTCTTTATCCTCTCCGGTTATGCCTGGGCCACGCGGGCCGCTTACCGGGCCGGAATTGAAAAACAGATGGCGCTCTCTAATGCTGCAGAAGAGAGCGCAGACCATGAAACGGCGGAGCCGAATGAAAAGGAGGTTCATTAAATCATGAGTGTAATTGAGCAAAACAGCGAGATTCTTTTTCTTTACGATGCCAAGCTGTGTAACCCCAACGGGGATCCCGATGACGAAAACCGCCCCCGCATGGATTATGACCGGGAGCGCTGCCTTGTCTCCGACGTCCGCCTGAAGCGCTACCTGCGGGACTACCTCGAAGAGATGGGCCATACCATCTATGTAACCAAGTCCGCAGGGGTGGTCCAGGCGGAAGAGCGCCTGAAAAGAGTCTTAGGAACAGAAAAAGTTAGTGGAAAAGATCTCCCGGAATTGTTGGCTGAGCTGCTGGATGTACGCCTTTTTGGGGCTACCATGCCTATTAAAGGCGCCCGCCGCGGTGAAGGCGAGGCGGTCAACCTGACCGGCCCGGTCCAATTTACCTGGGGTTACTCTTTGAACCGGGTGCAACCTGTTGATTCATCGACAATCTCTTCACAGTTTGCCACCCGGGAGACCGCCGGGCAAGGCACTTTCGGCAAAGACTACCGCCTTTACTATGCCCTGATCGCCTTCCACGGCGTCGTTAGCGCCAGGCGGGCCCAGAGCATGCTTGCACGCAGCGACAACCAGCCCCGGAGCGCTACCAGCGAAGCCGACCTTGCGCTGATGGACAAAGCGATGGTCCGGGCCATCCCCCTGCTGGCCACCCGCTCCAAGATCGGCCAGTACCCGCGCCTCTATGCCCGCTTCATCTTCCGCGATGCCGATACCTTTATGGGCGATGCGCGAGACTACCTGAAGCTAAGCGAGAGCACCAGCCTGCGGTCCGTAAATGATTATACCGTTGAGCTGGACGGGCTGGCCGGGCCCCTGGAGCAGGTAGAGAAGCGGTTGGACCATATCCTGATCTGGCAAGATCCCGCCCTGCAGACCGCCGCCAACGGAGAGGCGGTTACCCTGGCAGACTGGCTGGCCAGGCGTATCGGCAAAGAGCGGGTCCGCATCTGGGAAGGAGCCTGATCATCTTGACGATAAATGAAGCGGTAGCCGTCTTCGACCTGACCGGCTCGATGGCTCATTTTCGTAAATATTATACCAATTCATCGTCACTTACTTACGG